>Ga0209415_10002972_pt1 | contig 31683 bp, 27 predicted proteins | sample PeaSoiSIISIP2007_FD_187696 | JGI IMG/M metagenome (GOLD analysis project Ga0209415, IMG submission 187696) | Peat soil microbial communities from Weissenstadt, Germany - SII-SIP-2007 (SPAdes) (version 2) | ecosystem: Environmental > Terrestrial > Soil > Wetlands > Peat | place: Germany... | reverse complement strand
TAGTCGAAATACGCACCCTGAGAGGGTTGCTCGTTGAACTTGATGTTGACTCCGGCCTTGGCGAAGTCCGCCTGCATGGCCGTCACCGTTGCCGGATAGGGGGGGTTGTTGGGATACACGAAGGTGAGTGTCAACCCGTGCGGGTAGCCCGCCCTGGCCAGCATGGACTTGCAGGTGGCGGGATTACCTTCAGAGTTGGGCGTCGAGTACGGGTTGATGGCCTGATAGCCGGTGATCTGGGGCGGCAGGATGTGGCTGGAGGCGGCATTGATGGCAGGGCCACCCGTGACCTGGATGATGTGACGCTTGTTCACGCAGTACTGAAGAGCCTGGCGGACCGCAACCTTCGAGAGGGCACCGTTGTTGCTCTGGCTCTTTACGTTGAACACCATGTACTCGATGCCGCCGAAGAAGTCCGCGACGAATCCGGTGTTGTGACTCGACACCAGGCCGGGGACGTCTGCGGTCGGGACCGTGGTGTCCCATTCGAGGTCGGCGGTTCCGGTCTCGAGCTGCTGCTGGACCGCCGTGGCCGTCTCACCCATTGTGATGTCCACGCCGTTGAAGTACTGGTGGCGGATGGGATCCGTGCTCGACTTCCACGCTGCGTTCTTGGCCAGGGTGTAGCTGACGTTGGGCGTGTACGCCGTGATCGAGTAGGGCCCGTCGGAAACCCAATGTTGTGCAAGTTCCACCGACGCGGGGAGATAGTTGTCGATTTCGGCGGGAACCGGCGAGCTCATGGGCAACGCCATGATGTTGATGAAGTCGCTCGACGGGTGCAGCAATGTGATCACGATCGTCGAAGAGTTCGGCGTCGACAGACCCGAGATGTTGTTGGCGTTCATGTAGCTGTTCAGCGCTGCTACTTCTTGGGTCGGGTTCGTGGGCAGCTTGATCGCCTGGAACCCGGTGCAGTAGTTCTTCATCCCCACGATGTTGTTCGTCCAGTAGGGAAGTGGGGGCGCCGACTGCACGGGGTTGCAGAGTCGCTTGAGGCCTCGGACTTCGTCCTGGGACGTGACTTGTCTCGGTCCGGTTGGGGTGTCCCACATCACGCCTGACTTGATCGTGAACGTGTAGGAGAGGCCGTCAGGGCTGATGGAGAATGTCGCCATGTCGGGGATGGGTGTCGATTGGGCTGTGATGTTGTTGGTGGCCGGGTACGACACCAGCTGACGGCTGACCATGCGAAGGAGCTCATAGGTGGTGGTGTAGTACGCACAGCACGTATCGAGGTGATCGACGTCTCCGCTTCCCACGATCTTGAGCGTTCCACCCGTTACCGGCGTCGAACTGGTGATGGGGGGGAGGATGTTGTGCTCGCCACTGCTGGATGCCGCCCCGGAGGACGCACTCGGGGTAGTCGGCGAAGAGGAGCAACTGGCGAGTGCGAACAACATCGCTGCTGCCGTCAACATCGTGGCTACCTTGACCGTGCCCCTCATGGAAGCGCCTCCTTGGTCTCCCGACGGTCTGGCTATGGGTGGCCCACCCCAGCCGTCCATCCGAGTGTCGACTTCGTTCAGTCTGGCTCATTCACACCCTCTTTGCTAGTACCCGGCGGGCCGGCGCACGTGTTGAGCCGTATCGCGACCGCACTGCAGTTTGCGATTGGTCTTTCCCTTGAGAGGGTCGAGACGCATGGCGGGGGAGTGGTGCCGGGCATGCCCCTGAGCCCGGTCGCTCGAGCCGCAGCCCGGAACATGGGCTCTGTACACGACTCCGTGTCGCCCCGTATGGGTGGATCCGAGCACCCGCGGCGGCGCTGGGGTCGGACTGGCAGGGGCTGCCACCCGGTGCCGGTTCCCGTGGTGTGGTCGAGACCGGGCACCGCGCGTCGGGCTCGCTTAGGATCGGGCCGGGTTCGCAGCAGCAAGAAGGGATCGCCGGGCCGGGTGTCCCCGGCGCCGGTGCGAGTCGGGTCGTGCTGCTGAGCAAGGGGAAATCGGGCGAGCATGGCCATGCATCCGAGCACGATCGAGGATGGCGACCCTCTCGCGCCGTATGTGCCGCGATTGGTCATCGACTGGATCGAGCACACCCCCGAGCTCCGCCACCGCGTCATCGACGGGACCGTCGTCTTCGTCGACGTCTCCGGCTTCACCAAGCTTTCCGAAGGGTTGGCCAAGCACGGGAAGATCGGGGCCGAGGAGTTGGCCGCCACGATCGGCGAGTGTTTCGTCCACCTCCTCGACATGGCCTACGGCAACGGTGGTCGCTTGTTGAAGTTCGGGGGCGATGCCCTGCTGCTCCTGTTCTCCGGCGCCGATCACGAGGCCAGAGCTTGTCGGGCGGCATACGAGATGCGGAGCACACTGCGGACCGTCGGCCGGTTGACCGTGCTCGGCCAGCAGGTGACGTTGCGGATGTCGGTGGGGGTGCACAGCGGCAGGTTCGACATGTTCCTGGTGGGCGCGTCGCACCGTGAGCTCGTGGTCACCGGTACGGCGGCCAGTGTCACCGTTGCCATGGAAGGCGCCGCCAGCGCCGGCGAGATCCTGGTGAGCGAACCGACCGCCGCCGCCCTGCGGGCTTCGGACCTGGGACCTGAGAGGAAGGGGGGCCGGCTTCTGCGCCGAGCGCCCACCGTCGCCGAGGCGACAGCCACGCCCCGGGACCCGGTACGCGGCGGGGTGGACCTGACCCGGTGCATTCCGGCCTCTCTCTTGGGCTCGGTGGGGGGCGCCAATCACGAACCCGAGCACCGCCGCGTCACCGTTGCCTTCGTCCACTTCGACGGCACCGACGCCTTGCTCGAGTCCGCCGGCCCCGACGTCGTCAGCGACTATCTCGACCTGCTGATCAGCGATGCCCAGGATGCCGCCGACCGGCAAGGAATCACATTCCTGGGCACCGACATCGATCATGACGGGGGCAAGGTCATCCTCGTGGCGGGCGCGCCGTCGACCACGGGTGACGACGAGCACCACATGCTTCTGGCCGTGCGACAGATCATGGACCGCGACCGCCATCCAGCGTTGCGCGTGGGCCTGCACCGGGGGCCGGTCTTCGCCGGCGACATCGGGCCGCCCTACCGACGGACCTTCACCGTCATGGGCGACACCGTCAACCTGGCGGCCCGCCTGATGGCCAAGGCCACTCCCGGGCAGATCCTGGCGACACCCGAGGTCATGGCCCGATCACGCTCCGATTTCGACACGTCGGCGGTGGCGCCGTTCTTCGTCAAAGGGAAGGCCAAACCGGTGGAGGCCGTCGACGTCGGCGACCGGGTCGGGGCCCGGTCGGTCGACCCCGGAGCCGACTTCCCCCTCGTGGGCCGCCACGACGAAATGAAGATCTGGCATGCATTGGTCGATTCCGCCCAGAGCGGATCGGGCGCGGTGGTCGAGCTCGTGGGCGAGCCGGGGGTGGGCAAGTCCCGGCTCGTCGAGGAGTTCCGGTCCAGCGCACCAGGCATGGCCATGCTGTGGTCGTCGTGCGAGTACTACGAGTCGTCTCGTCCCTACGGTGCGTTGCGGGGCCTGGTGCGGAAGCTCCTCAATCTCGATGGGGCCAAGACCGACGACGTCTTGAGAGTCGAGTTGACCGAGGCACTGGCGGCGTTGTCACCGACTCTGGTCCCGTGGACGCCCCTCGTGGCCGCCGTCGTGGACCTCGATGTGCCCGACACCCCCGAAACGGCCGAGCTCGAGCCCGAGTTCCGGGGCCTGCGCCTGGGCGAGACCATGACCGAGATCCTGAGTCGTCTGCTGGTCCGTCCGACCCTCCTCGTGGTCGAGGACGCGCACTGGATGGACGAGGCTTCGGCCGACTTGCTGCGGCATGTGGCTGCAGCCGTGGGCGCCCACCCGTGGCTGTTCTGCTTCACCCGACGCGACGTCGAATCCGGATTCGTGGCCCCCGACCATGCTCTCACCCGGCTGCGACTGGAGCCGCTGGCCGCCACCGAGGCGGCAACCTTCGTAGAGATGGCGTCGCACCACGCCCCACTGGCGCCTCACGAGGTGGCGGCATTGTCCGAGCGATCTGGCGGTAACCCCTTGTTCCTCCGGGAGTTGGTGGCGGCGGCGCGCGACGCAGAGGGCATCGAATCCCTGCCGGACTCCATCGAAGCGGTCATCGCAGCGCGCATCGACCGCCTGGCGGCCGACGATCGGCACTTCCTCAGGCAAGTGTCGGTGCTGGGTCGTACTGCATCGATGGAGTTGCTGAGGGTGGTACTCGACATTCCCGACGAAGCCGATGCCATCTGGCTGCGACTGAGGGAATTCTTGGCCGCCGACGGGGCGGGCAATCTCGTCTTCCGCCATGCGCTGCTCCGTGACGGCGCCTATGAGGGTCTTTCCTACCGGCTGCGGCGCACCCTGCACGCGCAGGTCGCCGACGCTCTTCGCAGAGAAGGAGGTCGCGAGCCAGAGGACCAATCCGAGCTGCTCTCGCTCCATTACTTCTACGCCCAACGATATCGAGAGGCGTGGACGTACTCGTTGGTCGCGGCCGACAGGGCCCGGTCCGTCTATGCCAACGTCGAGGCGGCCGGCTTCCTAGAGCGCGCCCTGTCAGCCGCGCGCCACATCCCCGAACTGGAAGCGCGGGAACTGTCCGAGGTCCGTGAGGCGCTGGGAGACACCCGCCGACGGGCGGGCGGATACCGCAGAGCGGTCGATGAGTATCGTGCGGCGCGGCGCCTGGTGCACGAAGACGTCCTGGCTCAGGCGCGCCTGATGCTCAAGATCTCCCAGGTCCAGGGTTGGTTCGACCGATTCTCAGATGCGCTGCGGTGGATCACACGGGCGCTGCAGATGCTCGAAGGCGTACAAGGCATCGAGGCTCAGCGTCAGCGCGCCCACCTGCTCGCCTGGTACGGAAGGTTCTGCCAGGAAGAGGGTCGTCATGCCCGTGCCATCAAGTGGTGCCGCCGGGCCGTGGCCGAGGCCGAGCTCGCCGACGAGAAGGAGGCGCTCGCCAACGCGCTGTGGGTCCTGGACTGGGCCCAGATGGACCTGGGCAAGCTCGAGGAGCCGGCCAACTGGCGCCGGGCACTGGCGTTGTTCGAGGAGCTCGGCGACCTCCACGGCCAAGGCACCGCCCTGAACTCGTTGGGGATCTTCGCCTACTTCCGGGGAGAGTGGGACCAGGCCCTCGACCTCTACGGCCGTGCCCAGCAGAAGGCCCACCGGTCGGGCAACGCCGTCCAGCTGGCCGCCTACGAGAACAACGTGGCCGAAATCATGCTCGACCAGGGGCGGATCGACGAAGCAGAGCGACTCTTCGAGTCGGCCTTGCGCACCTACCGCGCCGGGGGGTTTCGCTCGGGTGCGGCTCACCAGAATTGCAATCTGGCCCGCGCCGCAACGTGTCGGGGCCGCTACCAGGAAGCCTTGCGTCTCTTCGAGTTGTCGCGCCAGGAGGCGCAGGCCATCGGCGGCCACGTCGAGTCCCTCGAGACCGGGGCAAGGTTGTCAGAGTGCCTCCTCCTCGCCGGCGACACCGAAGGAGCCCGGACGCTGGCGGAGAGCGAGCTCGAGCGGGCCAGGGCGCTCGGGGGCGTGGCCCCTCAGACGCCGCTTCTCCACCGGGTGTGTGGCGTCGCCTCGGCCCGCGACGGCGATGAGGACGCGGCGCGGCGTTTACTCGAGCAGAGCCTGCACGCGGCGCGGCTCCGCCATGCCGACTACGAATCGGCCCTGACCATGCGGGTGATGGCCGCGCTCCACTTCGACGACAACGGGCGTCCCCCCGACCACGTGGGGCAGGACAGCGACCGCATTCTGGACGCGCTGGGAGTGGTGTGGGTGCCGGACCTTCTTGCCCCCCGGGAACGGGACCTGGTCGCGACATAGGCCGTCTGCGCAGGGATTGCCTCCACGTTGTGGGTGGTTTAACCTCCCCGGAAACGTCGGCCTGTGCGGGGGGTCCATCGATGAGTCGAGCGATGAGGGTGGTCGCGCCACTATTTTGTGTGGCGCTTGTGAGCGGACTGGCTGTCACCTTCTCGGGCGTCACTTCGGGCGCCACGCCGTCGCCACTGTGCCCGGCGGTGAACGGTGTGAGTGGGAGTGTCGACGGGTGCGCCTTCGTCGTCACCGTCGGCGCCGGCGGCACCGTGAGTGTGACCGGGAGTGCGGACCCCTTCGACGGCCAGGAGGACAACGCCTACGGCGTGGTCAACAACTCGGGGGGGACCCTCCTGAGCGTGGCGCTCACGGGTGCGGATGTCTTCGGCTTCGACGGCGACGGCCTGTGCTCCTTCGAGCCCGCTGACTGCAGCACGTCCGACGCCAGCAACAGCGGCTATGCCGGCCCCGGGACCTCCTTCACGGCCACCGACGACAATGACGGGTCGGTGAGCTTCCCGCCCAGCGGATTGGCCGCGGGGAGCGGGACCTACTTCTCCTTGGAGGGTCCGGGGGCCACCGCCGCGGGGGCCACGGTCGTCACGGCGACGCCGATTTCGGGGGCGGAGGGGGCACCCTTCAGCGGGGCGGTGGCGAGCATCACCACCGGAAGCACCGCCACCGCCGGGCAGTTCACCGCCACCATCAACTGGGGTGACTCCTCCTCGACGTCAGGGTCCGTCACCGGGCCCACGGGGGGACCGTTCACCGTGACCAGTGGCCACACCTACACCGACGAGGGTTCCTTCACACCCACGGTCACCATCGCCGACTCGACCGTGACCGCGCCCGACAACGTGGCGACGGCGAGCTCCACGGCCACGATCACCGACGCGGCCCTCTCCGCGTCGCCGTTCCCCCTGGCCCCGCAGACCACGGGGAAGCCTTCCCCGGCCATGGCCGTGGCCACCTTCACCGACGCCAATCCCGATGCCACGGCCTCGGACTTCACCGCCACCATTGCCTGGGGAGACGGCGACACCAACCCGGAGACGGTGACGGGCCCCACCGACGGAGCGTTCACGGTGTCCGACGCCGGCGGCCACGCCTATGCCACCCACGGGACCGGAACGTTCAACCCCGTGGTCACCATCGTCGATGACGGAGGTTCGACGGCGACGGCGATGGATTCCGTGGCCGTCGCCGATGCTGTCATCCCCTGCACGCCCGGGTCATGCACCGGAAGCCTCACCACGTCCTCGTTGAACCTGCAGGCGTCCACCACCACCACAGGCTCGGGCGACGTGCTCTTCTCGACGAACCCGGACACGGGCACCAACACGCTGAGCTGCGGCGACGAGTTCCGTCACGAGCCGAGCGTGATCAGCGAGACCGACACTCTCGTCCCCGGCTCGAGCAGTATCACCGAGACCGATACCTTCAAAGCCGTCAACGGGACGAAGGGGAAGGGACTGGAAGGCCTCTTCTTCTGGGTCTGCTTCCGGACGAGCCAGCCGAATCAGACGTTCAAGGACCTCTACGGCAACACGACCAACCAGGGGTTGCTGCCGCTGTGCAACCCGTTGCACGTCGGGTTGGGCCCATGTGTGAACTACATCGTCTACGCCTCGGGCGGGAATGTCGTCGAGCGGCTGACCTACCCGGTCGGCGACCCGACGCACCACTAGTCGACCCGCCACGCGCTCTTCGTCGCGTCAGAGGAGTGTCGAGTCCCCCGGAGGTGTGATGAAGGTCAGGGGCTTGTTCCTGAACGCCCAGCAGACCTTGAACGTCCCTGCCGGCGGCGTCGTCTTCCGGGAAGGTGACGCGGGCGAAGAGATGTTCGGCATCATCGAAGGCCAGATTCAACTCCAGACGACGGACCGGATTGTCGCCGTCCTCGGTGCGGACGATGTGTTCGGCGAGATGGCGCTCGTCGACTCCTCACCGCGTATGGCGACGGCGATCGCCACTGCCGACAGCGTGCTGGCCGTCATCAACAGGCACCGGTTCCTGTTCCTGGTCCACGAGACACCGACATTTGCCCTGTCGGTGATGTCGGCCATGGCTGATCGGTTCCGGGCCCAGGTGTAGCCGTCTCGCGGCGCAGGTCGAAAGCGTTTCCTGCGCTTTCCTATTCGGCGTCGGTGTTGACGATGAGCAGGCTACAGGGACAGTGATGGGACACCTTGTTGGGAACGCTCCCGAGCACGAACCGCTTGACCCCCGTCATGCCTCGGTTCCCGATGACGACGAGGTCCGCATCTGTGGCCTCCGCCACCTTGATGAGGACATCGGCCGGATCCCCTTCGACGTTGTGGATCTGCGCCGAGACGCCCTCGCGCTCGGCTTCGGTGGCAGCGCGTGCACAGATGCGCCCGCCTTCGTCGTGCATGGCGGTGTTCGAGGCTGCGATCGCAGCAAGGTCCGTGTACTCGGAACCCAGCATGGCCGTGCTGGTCGTGCGGACGGCATGAACGATGTGGAGGGCCGCCCCCACCGATTTCGCCAAGGCAAGGGCCTCTCTGACCGCGACATTGGCCCGACCCGAGCCGTCGGTGCCGACCACGATGACCTTGTACATGGTGACCCTCCACGTCGATTCGGGGATGGATGGAGCTGCACACTAGACCGGATCACATCGCCGGACCTGTGGAATTGAGATGCTCACGCCGCGGCGCTCCCTCTCGCGACCACGGTCAGGAACCAAGACGAATCCAAACAGGTTGTCGAAGCCGTGCGCGTCCCCGGGCACCGAGAAACGGGGGTCGTCTGTGACCCGAGAACCGTCCTCCCGTTTCCAGTCCATCGGGTGAGGGTAAGGCGATCAGTCGACACCGCCGACGGATGGTCGTGAACGAAGAGTGAACGACGTGTGACGGTTGGGTTGCGCAGCTTTCATGGCGCCTGTCGGATAGTGGTTGGCTGGCTGGTCCGCATAATGTACGCCCGGTATGCGGCCTCGATCGACGTTGGCTTCGATTTCCCGTGGAGAGAAAGCGACCGGGCTCGCGCTGCTCTCCGGGGTCGTGGTCGGACTCGCCTCGTTCGCGGTCGGTCCGAAGAGAGGCGACGTCCGGGTGGATGTTGCGCTGGCCAGCATGGCCGCCTTTCTCTTCGGCGTCCTCATGGCCTTCACGATCGTGCGGACCCGTGAGCGCCTGGCCCTGGTTCACGACCTGGTGGCGAAGGGCAACGCATCGTTGTTCTCGATCCACCAACTGGTAGCCGTGTTCGGCGACGGCGACAGGGCCCGCATCCGTGCCCTGATCGACCGCCATCTCACCGATCAGATCGACTACCGGCTGGTCGACTACCACGAAGCCTGGTCCTCATTCCTCCAGCTGATCGAGGCCGTCTACGCCCTGAAGCCTGGCACCGGCCAGGAGGAAGTCGTGTACAAGGAGATGGTCCAGATCGGTGTCGAGATGGGTGAATTCCGGGCTCTCATCGAGGCAGCGACCGGACAAGCCATGTCACCGATCGAATGGATCGGGCTCCTCCTCCTGCTCCTCCTCCTGCTCGGTCTGATCGCGGTGCTCCCTGGCGGCACCCCGTTGGGAGCCGTGGTCGCCGGTGTGCTGGCCGGCACCCTGGTCACGCTGATGACACTCCTGCGCAGGCTGGATCTCCTGCGCTGGCACGAGCGGGTCACGATCTGGGAGCCCACGACGCGGCTTTTCCGGAACATGGGCCACGATCCCTACGTTCCTCGAGAGGTCATCGACAGCGGTCGCTATCGCCCCATCGGTCGCATCCGCGTCGTCGACTACCCCGACCCCTACCCGGTCCGGGCCACGAAGATCGTCAGCGTCGAAGACCGGGACAACCGGGGAGAGGTCCGGCCGGCCCCGCCCCCCTCGACGGCCAACGTTGTATCGCTTCGCCCCGCTGGCTCCGGTCTCTGGCTGGGTCCCGTGTCGACCAGCAGCCGACTCGACGGCCGGTCGGGTTCACAGCGGTAGCCGGACTACGTGTCCGGCCCTGTCGTCCACAGGGCCTTGGCGTGCTTGGGGCGCGTGGTGTGCTCGGCCTCGTGGAATTCGGCCAGCGCCACCTGAGACAAGCTCGCGAGGACCGTGGCCGGTATGTGATGGACGGTCTCGAGGTGTCGCACGAAGTCACGTTCGTTGGGGGAGCGTTTCACAGTCGCCTCACCGCCCACAGAGACCGACACCCGACTCAGCCTGCGCAGCCGCCTCATGAGCCCCATTATGTCCCCGACCGGGATTCGAGACCAAGTGCGTCGGTCCGGACGTCGAGCACGGGTGGCCCGCTCCGTGGCCGCTTGCCCCGGCCCGGGCGGGATCGGCGACCCCTGTTCGATCAGGTGCTCCCTTTGAGTAACGAAATCACCACCGGTTGCGGTTTCAGGCCAGACGCACCGGCAGCTCCCGCATGGCGAGCATGATGGGGTTGTAGATGCCGAGCGCGCTGTAGGCGGGTGGCCCGAGCACTTCGATCGCCTGCGTCCGATTCAGCAACTCCTCGAAGAGGACGATCATCTCGCGACGAGCGAGATTGGCTCCGAGGCAGAAATGCGATCCGCCGCCGCCGAAGGCCACGTGCGGGTTGGGAGAGCGGCGGATATCGAAGCGGAAAGGGTCGTCGAACACGTCCTCGTCGCGGTTGGCGGACGGATACCACAACGTGATGCGGTCCCCTTCGGCGATCGGCACGCCGCGGATCTCCGTGTCGCGCGTGGACCGGCGCGCAAAGCAGGTAACCGGCGATGACCACCGCAAGATCTCCTCGACGGCGATGGGGATGGTCTGCGGTTCCCGGCGCAGGGCCTCGAGCTGGTCGGGATGCTCGAGAAGGGTCAGGAGCCCGAGCGAAATGGCGTTGCGGGTCGTCTCGCTCCCGGCCACGACCAGCAGGAGGAAGAACAGGTCCAGCTCGACCTGGTTCAGCGCTGTGGGCTTGCCCTCGTCGTCCTCGACCTCGACTGTCGAGAGGATCGTCCACACGTCGTCTTTCGGGTTCGATCGTTTCTCCTGACCGAGGTGCTGCGCGTACTCGAACATCTGGACCTGGAGGGCGAATTGCTCCGCAACGGTGATGGGGTACTCAGGGTCGCTCCCCTGGAGGAAGTCGGTGGTAAGGGTGAAGAGCCACTCGCGGTCCTCGATCGGGATCCCGACGATGTCGGCGATCATGTGCATCGGCAGCTGGTAGGCGACGTCCGTGACAAAGTTGCAGGTTCCGACCTCGAGCGCCTTCTCGATGATCGACACGGCCCAGCCTCTGGTCTTCTCGTCGAGTTGACGGATCATGCGCGGCGTGAACCCGGCGTTGATCAGCCGCCGTTGGCGGATGTGATCGCGTCCGTCCATGCTCACGAGCATCGTCCCCCGAATGAGTGGCTGGTGGCTCAGGGTCGGTCCGTCGTACGCGCTGAACAACTCGGGATCACGGCTCGCCGCCTGGACGTCGTCGTGGCGAGAGAGCACCCAAAAGCCCTCGTCGTGGTCACCCGGGAAGTCGTCGGGGAACGCCTGCCACCGAACGGGCTCGTCGAGTCGCAAGGTGGTGAAGACGTCGTGGGGGAACCCGTGCCGAAAGAGCTCGGTGTCGGTCAGGTCGACCTCGGTGTGTTCGCAGTCGGGAGGCACGATCGAAACCTACTCCGCCTACCCGGAGCGATCCCGGGGCGGCCCGAGCGATCGCATGTGCCGGGCGCTCGCCATGGGCCGGTGTGAGGGTGGAGCCCGTATCCACCCTCGGATCCACCCGTGGGCTGACGCCCGTCGGCTGACGCCCGTCGCCTTGGGGTCGGGGGCTGGGCCGGTGACCAGTGCCCTCCATCACATCACCTCGCGGCCTGGACTGCGGCGTTCGTCCTGATGGCGATGACCGTGGTGGTGAGCCGGACCGGCGTCCTCTACTCAAGAACGCCGTTCGGGTGCCGTGATCGAGCGTGGCGGTCTGCTCCGCTCTCCGGCCGCGGCCTGACCCCAAGGCGCCGGGATCAGCAGGAGAGTGGGATCATCGTGTCCGTGGGGCTGGTATCCCGACTCCGACGCGGCCCCGTGAGGAGCCCGCTGACATGGCCCAGCCTCTGACCGCCATGGACGAGCACTTCGTCCACCAGATTCCCGAACCACTGCCGAACGTTCTGCCCCACCACCCCCACTGGCGCGAAAGCTATTTCTTCGGGATCCATCGGCCCGACGCCCTTGGCGACATCCTGTTTCTCACGCTGGCGCACTACCCACAGCAGGCGTCGATGGACTCGCTCCAGATGGGCCGGGTGGACGGCGTCCAGCTCATCGGCCACCACTCCCGTCCGTACAACGGGGATCCGCACACCACCGATGTGGGCGCGGCGCGGGTTCGAGTGGTGCGGCCCTTCGAGGAGTTGCACCTGTGGGCCGATCCGGAGCGCTGCGCCATCGGATTGGATCTCACCTTCCGAGCCCGGACCAAGCCCTACGGCCTGCGTCGCGGCACCATGCGTGCCGGCCACGAGATCATCTGGGACCAGAGCCATTTCCTGCAGTCGGGCACCTACCAGGGGACCTACAGCGCGGGCGGGGTCACTCGCCAGGTAGAGGACTGGTGGGGCCAACGCGACCACTCGTGGGGCATCCGCAACCACGGGCGCTGCCCGCTATGGCTGTGGTTCCAGATCCAACTGCCCGACGGGTTTCTCGGCGTGTGGCATTGGGAGTTGGCCAACGGCACCCGGGTCTACACCGACGGGTGCTGGGCTGGAGCCGACGGTTCGGAGCCGGTGCCGCTCGTCGATTTCGCCCACGCCATGCAGTGGGTGGGGGCCGACGGCGCGCCGGCCGAATTCGGTGACCACGGCGATTCGGTCACCGGGCTTCGTGGCCAGTGCGTCTTCACGCTCGAGGGTGGTCGACGGATCGTCGTCGACGCCGAGGGCACCTTCGATCGTCCCTACGAGCCCTTCCACCGCGGCGGCCTCAACCAGATGCACGTGCGCACCGATGACGGCCGGCACGGCACGGCGATCTACGAGGTGACCGGCGCTCACCATCACCGCTACTTCCCCGACACCGTGGTGGAGGGGACGCTCCCGTCATGAGCAGCGGCACCATCCCGATCGCCGACACGCCTGAGGATCTCACCGCGGGTTGGCTCACCGCCGCGCTGACCACCTCGCGAGTTCTCGATGGTGCCCGGGTCCTGGACGTGACATTCCGACCCATCGGCACGGGTCAAATGTGTGACTGCGTTCGGCTCGACATCCACTACGACCGACCGACTGACGCGCCCAACACCATCGTCGCGAAACTTCCCGCTGCCGACGAGACGAGCCGCGCCACCGCCAAGGCACTTCGGAGCTACGAAAACGAGGTGCGCTTCTACCAGCAACTTGCTTCCGAGCTTCCGATCCGTACGCCACGGGCGTACTACGCCGACATCGACGTCGAGTCGGCCAGCTTCGTCCTGTTGCTCGAGGACCTCGCCCCCGCCCAACAAGGCGACCAGCTCCGTGGCTGCTCACCTGGGCAGGCCCAGATAGCACTCCAGGAGCTGGTCAAGCTGCACGCGTCGCGTTGGGGCGACCCGGCCCTCGCCGATATCGAGTGGCTCCACGGCGACAAGGCCGCCAACCGCCAGTTCCTCGCCACCCTCCTGCCGGGGCTGTGGGAAGGCTTCCGCGATCGGTACGCAGTGGATCTCAGTGCCGACGTCATCCAAGCCGGCACGGCTCTCTTCTCCGAGATCGAGACCTACCTGCTGGCCGACCCGGGACCCTCCACGGTCGTCCACGGCGACTACCGGCTTGACAACCTGCTCTTCGATCCGGCACCCGGTGGAGTCCCAGTTGCCGTCGTCGACTGGCAGATGTGCACGGACGGCCCCGGCATGAATGACGTGGCCTACTTCGTCGGTGCCGGATTGGGCGTGGAGGAACGACGATCAGCTGAGGCGGATCTCGTGCAGGGCTACCATGCCGCGCTCACCGCCGCCGGTGTCACCGACTACGCCTTCGACCAGTGCTGGCTCGAGTACCGGAGAGGAACCTGGTCCGGACTCATCATGGCCGTCGCCGCCTCGATGCTCGTGGAGCGCACTGCCCGCGGTGACCAGATGTTCCTGACCATGGCAGACCGTCACTCCCGCCACGCCCTCGACCTCGACGCTGCCGGGGCCATCTGATCACGGCGAAAGATGCCGCTGGTTGGGGACACCTCGAGACTGTTCAGGTCAGGTCGACTTCGACTGGTGTTGGTTCCGGCAAAGGCACCGAGGTGGACCACTCGATGACGGCGTCGTAGGAACCGTGTGGAAGAGGGGGCGATCGACCCGAGGAGAGGCAGTGTGGAATGTGGTTCACGGACGATCCGCCAGGCTCGACACACTCGTTGAAGGAGGTCGTTACCGTAAAGGCGAACTGCGTCGTGCCATGGGCGATGACGAACGGCGCGGGCACGCACGATGCCGCGAAGCCCACGTAGTTGTGGAACTCGCCTTGCGTCAGGATGACTGCGAACCCCGGTTGGCAGTGACCTCTCACTTTCTCGGTCAGGTCGAACGCGGGGTGCGGGTTGTGGACAACGAGCACTCCCTTGATCTCATGCCCCGCCACCACGTGAGTGGTCCGCAGGTCGATCTGAATGCTGATTCGAGTCGAAGCGCGAGGGGGTGCCGAACCCCCGCAGCTCGCGAGAAGGAGGGCGACCAGGGTGACGGCTCCCCACGAGTGTCGACGGTCGACCTTTCGAAGCATCCCGAGCCTCCCACCTGACATTCTTCCCCCACCAGGTTCGACGCTTCCACGCACCAGAAAGGTTCCCAGGAGCAGTGCGGTGGGAGAGCCCCCCCCGGGGTGCTCACACATGAGGGAGAGGACCTTCATGAGCCTGTAATGGTCGACGGGCGAGCATGATGGTTGAGCGTGCCCCAAGAGGCAGCCCGGCAGGAGTGACGGCGTGCAGGTGTTCGGGGAGATCGGCGAGACAAATCCGAGTCGCTTGACTGCCCTGAAGATCCCCTGGCCTGATCACCGGGGTATGTGGACAGCCCTGGGCGTGGCGCTGATCTCGATTGGCCTGGGGGGCCTTGTGTCGTTACGGGTGGGCGCGACCCTGGTTGATCATCCCGTGAACCTCGTCAGCGCCGACAGGCTCTGTGCCGTCGTGACCGGCATGGGAGGCGTCATCTTCGTGACGCTGATCCCTGTGTTCCTCCGCCTGCGGCGTGTGAGGCGGAAGATCGCCGAAATCACGGCTGAAGGTGTCATCTTATTGAGGGAGTCGAAGCTGATTGCGGACGACGACGAGCTCGGAATCGATGAACTTGCGGTTCGGTTCAACAACTGGCGACTCGACGCGGCGGACTGGTTGCGGAGATACGACTATCCCTCGGCAATCCATTTCGAGAACGATGCGGGTTTGATTGCCGTCCAAGAATTGCACGGGACAACGGGTGCGGGCTGGTGTCAATGTGAGATCGACGTTCGACTTGAGCGTCTGGCAGAACTCTCAAGGGGCAGATGAACGTGTAGACCCCGGCTCTGCGGATCTTCTATCGATCCTCGACGCCCAATGTCGACGAGGTGGGGGTCGAACTCGAAGGAGAGTGGATCGCAACGCCTGTCGGTCCCAACTCGAGGATCATCCCCTCCGCAGCCAGCACCGGCAATTCTCGTCCCACCCACGAGGATCGTGCCTCATCGAGCAGCGATTCAAGTTCGAGATCACTGTGGGCAGGATCGTGATGGAACATCACCAGGCGATCCACGTGTGCAGCAGAGGCGAAAACCACTGCGTGGTCGATACTGGAGTGGCCCCATCCGACGTGGCTCCCGTACTCGTCGCTGGAGTACTGGGAGTCATGAAGCAGCACATCGGCTCCCTCGGCTATCTGGTAGCCCGACATCCAGTCCGGTTCGACATGCCGCAGGTCGACACCGAGCGAGGGCTCATGATCGGGGATGTAGGCCAGCGTCCGACCGTGCGCCGTGATCCGGAAACCCATGGTGGGCCCCTGGTGCACAACAGGAAACCCTTCCACCAGAGCCGAACCGATCAACCACGGCTCGTTGGGGACGTCGTGGAAGATCGGGCGCGACGGCACGTCGGACAGGGACACCGGGAACAGGGGTGGGGAGACGTACGCAGCCACCCGCTCGGCCAGCCCGTAGCTCGGTGAGGGAGGGCCCCAGATATGCAACTCCACATCGTCCGACCAGAACGGCGGGAAGAAGGCCAGCCCCTGGAGGTGGTCGAGGTGGAGGTGGGTCAAAAGGACATGGATGACGCGGACGCCACTGGCTTCCAGAGAACGGCCCAGCGGGCGCATTCCCGAGCCTGCGTCCAAGACGAGCACTGCGTCCTCGTCGACACGGAGCTCGACACACGAGGTATTGCCGCCGTATCTCACGGTGTCCGGCCCAGGAGCGGGGAGCGAACCCCGACAGCCCCACACCCGGGCTCTCACGTCTCTTCCTCCCAGAAGACCGACAGCGTGCCGGCGAGGTCGTCCACATGGGCGAACAAGGGGAAAGAGGTGGCTTCGATGGTGCGCTTCACGCCATCGAGACCTGTGATGCGAAACCGAGCGTGGGCTGGGCGTCGTTGTTTCAGGGTCTCCGCCAGCGGGAGGTCGTTTACCGTGATGCGGTTCCCGTCGAGGTCCTCGGGTTGGAACATGGATCCGCCCCACTGATCGGGACCGATGGGTCCGGTGACCGAGAAGCTCTGCCCGAGCAGCGCCTCCGCCGCTTCGTTGTAGAAGACCAGCACCCCGTGCACATCCACCACGAACATCGGCGTTGCCACGTTGCTCGCCAGCTCCCGCGCCAAGATGACGAGCAGGCTCTTGTGCCTGTCTACTTCCACGCGGACAGCGTACCGATCCGCATCGAGTGGTGCCCAGGGCCTCCGGCCGACGCGGTCGCTATCGTGGCGGCGGCAGTGGCAACCGAAGGCGGGATGGCGGTGATGGAAGAACGCTTCGACATGGTGGTGGTAGGGGCGGGACCGGCCGGCGAGAAAGCCGCCGCCCAGGCTGCCTACTTCGGCAAGAGCGTCGCCGTCGTGGAGAACGCACCGGCACTAGGTGGCGCGATGGCTGCCAGCGCAGTCACCACCAAGGCCATGCGGGAAGCCGCTCTCTACCTGACCGGCTTCCAACGCCGCCATGTCTATGGCGCCGGCATCGATCTCCATCCCCAGGCGGTCATCGACCGGCTTCGTGCCCGCGCTGTCGACGTCGCAGGGTCGATGAGTCAGGCGGTGATCGAGAATCTGGCTCGCCATGAGATCGAGCTGGTGAGGGGTAGGGCGCGACTCGGCCCGGACCGGACCGTCGCAGTCACTCCTACTTCTGACGAGCCGGGCCGACTCTTGGCCGCGGATGTCGTGCTCATTGCCACCGGGTCACGACCATTTCACCCGAGCGGGGTCCCGTTCGACGATCCCGACGTACTCGATTCCGAATCGGCACGAGAGCTCACCCGGCCCATGCGTAGCCTGGTCGTGGTGGGCGGCGGGGCAGTGGCATGCGAGTACGCGTCGATCTTCATGGCCCTCGGGGCCGAAGTGACCCTGGTCGACCGGGGAACGCGGTTGCTTCCCTTCCTCGACGCCGAATGTTCGGCCGTGATGGCAGAGTGCTTCCAGGCCTCCGGGATGAAGGTGCTTCCCGGAACCGCAGTCGCGACCATGACCCGTGATGCCGAGGGGTTGGCGGTGCGGACGGATAGTGATGCCGTGCTCCGGCCCGAGAAAGTCATTCTCGCCGCCGGCCGTGTGGGCAACACCGAGGAACTCGGCCTCGCCGCCATCGGTGTGGAAGTCGACGAACGAGGGAGAATTCGGGTCGATGACCACTTTCAGACGACCGCTCCCGGAATCTATGCCGCCGGTGATGTCATCGGTCCCCCGGCTCTGGCGTCGGCTTCCATGGAGCAAGGCCGAGTAGCCGCCTGCTATGCGCTGGGGATCCCCTTCAAGAAGACTGTCGACCCCCTCACCCCTTTCGGCGTCTATTCCATCCCCGAGTGCGCAATGGTGGGGCTCACCGAAGAGCAAGCTGCTGTGCAAGGCTTCACGTATGTGACCGGCAGGTCCCGATTTGTCGACAACAGCCGAGCCGCTATCGCGGGAACAACCGAGGGCATGGTGAAGTTGGTCGTCGATGGCGACGACCGGAGGCTGCTGGGTGTCCATATCATCGGGGAAGGGGCCACCGAATTGGTGCACCAGGGTCAGGCGGTTCTGCACTTCGGGGGGACGATCGATTACTTCATCCATGCCACCTTCGACGTGCCGACGATGAGCGATGCCTACAAATATGCAGCCTACGACTGCCTCCAACGAATGGCGAAGGTGACGCAGCCGTAGTCCAGGAAGGGATACGCCATGACCGATCTCGAGCTGGCAGGGTGGCCACATGGTCTCTTCTGACAGGGTGCAACTCCCCGACGGGCGTCGCATCGACATCCGCGTCAGTGGCCCCGCAAAGGGCTTGCCTCTGGTCTTTCATCACGGCACACCCGGCTCCGCTCCTCCCTTCCGAGCCCTCGAACGCGCTGCGCACCAACATGGTTTACGTTTCGTGACGACCTCCCGTCCCGGGTACGGAGATTCGACGCGCCAGCGCGGTCGCAGCGTCGTCGACGTGGTCGCCGACACGTCCGTGGTCCTTGCGGCCTTGAGTGCCGAGCGCTGTCTGGTGGCTGGCTGGTCCGGAGGTGGTCCCCACGCCCTGGCCTGCGCCGCCCGCCTCGAAGCGGCTGCTGCCGCGCTGGTCATCGCCGGGGTCGCCCCCTATGTGGCACAGGGACTCGACTGGATGGCCGGCATGGGGGAAGAGAACGTGACCGAGTTCACAGCCGCGCTCAACGGTGAGGATCCGCTGCGACGGTACCTGGACGAACAGCGAGAGGACCTGAAGGAGGCCACCGTGGCCGGGATCATCTCCTCACTCGATACGTTGCTTCCGGATGTCGACCGCGCTGTCCTGACCGATGAATTCGGTGAGGACATGGCCGCTCAGTTCCACGAGGCATTGCGGGCCGGAGTGGACGGGTGGCTCGATGACGATCTTGCCTTCACCAAGCCGTGGGGTTTCGCCTTGAGTGAGATCACGATCCCGACCATGCTCTGGCAAGGAAGCGTCGACCTCATGGTGCCTTTCGCCCACGGTCAGTGGCTCTCCTCACAACTTCCTGGAGCCTCGGCCCACCTGGAGCAGGGAGAAGGCCACTTGTCCCTCGGGTTGGGGGCGCTCGACCGCATGCTCGAAGAATTGGTCATGGCCGGTGGTCCTCACTGATCCGTGTTCCTGCCGCCCTGACTCAAGGGACTCGTCAGCGATGAACGGTTATCCTGCGCGCCGAGCCTCAGCGGACCGTTGCTTCGTCCAACGCCGCTGCAAGGGCGCAGTCCGAGCGATGGCCGCTGCCGAGAGGGGGTACCGCTCCCGAGCATTCGGGGCAGCACCCGAAGGAGCCTGCCGGCGTCAGTCCCGACCATTGATGCTTTTCGAGGAGACGACGGAGCTCGGCGTTCTCCCTTCGAATCTGATCGTCTGTCTCGTTCACTTGGCTCCGCTTTCAGCTTGGAGGCGAACACCGGGCTGATCCGCACCCTATGCGTCGGAAATCGTACTCCTCCTGCGAGGGCCCTGACCGACCAGGCGGTGCGCCCAGGGCTGGGGGGATCGGCCCGTGACTGCCACCGCGACGGGGTGGCCGTCATCGGGTTCGGGCCATACGTCAAGCCGACAGATGGGGGCTTCGTGACGATTAGGCTGCAATTAGCTGAGATCTAACTCAGCACAACGCCCTGGAGGGTACCGGTGGCAGTCGCAGTGCAGCTTGATTTCCGAGGCGCCACCCTCGAGCAATATGACCAGGCTATGGAGAGGATGGGGCTTCTTCCGGGTGGGCCGAGCGCGAGGGAGGAGCTGTTCCACTGGGTAACGGAGACAGACGACGGCTTTCGCATCATTGACGTATGGGAGTCGCGAGAAGCATTCGAGGAATTCCTAGAGTCACGTATCCGTCCGGTCGCACCGGAAGTGGGCGTATCCGAACCTCCCGAGATCCAGTTCTTCGAGGTGCACAACTATTTCGCGGGCGGTCGGCGGAGACCCTGACCGAGTGGGGACAGCACCGGGCATGCGGTAACTCGGTGGCCGATTTCCCTGGTTTCGCTCACGCACACATCAGCCTTCGGCTGGTGTGTGTCGTGCCTGGATCAGCCCGCGCCGCCACCGCCGCCCGTGGCATTGCCTCCAGAGCGCTGCTCCTCCACGGCGCGCCGGAGGATTACCTTCACGATGTCGGCGGTGAGTGCACCGATCTGGGCAGGGGTGCGATCGAAGTCGATCATGAGGGCCTGGGTGGTGAAGGCCGAGAAGTTGAGGGCGAAGGCCAAGACCAGGTCGTGCGGAGGTCCACCAGTGCCACCGGCCTTCTGCCAGGCCAGGGACGCCAGGAAGTCCACCCCTCGAGTTCGGGACTCGTGCCGCAGCGTGTCTATCTCGGAGAGCACCGCAGACGCGTTGTGGCTCGGGGCGTGGATGTCCCAGAACGCCTCTCCGAAGATCTGGGCGTTTCGGGTGTGGATCGTGAGCGCCACTCCCTCGATCCAGCCGTCGAGGTCGTCGCTGGGTGAGGGCAGGCCTTCGATGGGTCTGCGGCCGCACGCCTCGCACATGTCCTTCACCGTGGCCACGATCAAATGGTCATGGCTGGCGTAGTGGCGGAAGATGGTGCGGGGGCTCACCCCCGACAGCTGGGCGATCTCGTCGACTGTGGCGTCAAAGCCTCGACGGGCGACCACCTCCATGGCGGCTCGCCTGATGCGAGCCCGAGTGAGGTCCCGTTGCTGCTCGGCCAGCGAAGCAGGGTATGGCTCTTGTGAGTTATCCACAATCATCCGCTTTCGGGAGGTTGCCCGCTGTCTCAGTTCATAACACCAGAGCAGAGCCCATGACCTCTCCAGGTCTCGGGGCCTGCCTCGGTCAATCATCGAAAAGTCGTGGAACCGGCCGCTAGGGCCAATAGTCCTCACGCGGGCCCAGTTCCCACACATCGGCCCGTCTCCCACTGGGTGCTGCTGAAGCTGACGCATCACGTTTGGAGAGACGGCCCGAAACAGCAGAGTCGAAAGTCCCTGTCGGCCCGCTCGGGATCGGTGCTGCACTGGAGTCATATGCCGAGGAGTCCTCGCCGTGTGAAGGATCGCCGCTGGGGATGGGTGATCGTGATCGTCGCGGCCCTCCTTGCCGGCTGCGGTGGAGGGCCAGGGAAGGGAGGGGCGTCGACGACGACCGCTTCCACTTCGGCGCCTGTTTCGGCGTCGACCACGAGGCCCGCTGCCGCCGACGCCGGCACATGGTCTCTCATCCCCGACGGCCCCAACCCGGTGGGGCCCCCCGTGGCATGGACCGGCACCGACGTCCTCGTCGCTCAGGCTGGCTGTTGTGCCGACCTGGGATCTGTGAACCTCACCGCCTACAACCCTGCGACCACCGCTTGGCAGGCGCTGCCGCCGACACCTCTCACGCCCCGGGAGTTCACCGCTGGGGCGTGGACGGGGACGGAGATGGTCCTGGCCGGCGGACTGGCGAGCCCGGACGGCGACGCCGAGCACGCTGTGGCTGTTACGGACGGCGCGGCGTGGGAAGCGGCCACCAACACCTGGCATCCGATCGCGGCCATGCCCACCACCTTGCCGGGAGGCGATCCCACGGCGGTGTGGACGGGCCGGGAGGTGCTCGTGTGGTCGTCGGTTCCCAGCACTCCCAACAGCGACGGGCGCGAGGTCGTGTTGGCCTACAACCCCACGACAGACACGTGGCGTACCCTTCCCCCGTCGGGGCTCACCCCCCGAGCGGATGCCATCACGGTCTGGACCGGCAAGGAACTCGTGATCTGGGGCGGCATCAACTCCGACTTCACCGCCGCCTACGCCGACGGGGCCCGCCTCGACCCGGTCACCGACACGTGGAGGCGTCTGCCTCCGGCGCCCGTTCCCGCCCGGGGCATGGCCACGGCGGTGTGGTCGGGCCACGAGATCCTCCTCTGGGGCGGCGATACCGCGGCCGGCACCGAGGTGGGCAAGGGAGCGGCGTACGACCCGGCGACCAACACGTGGAGAGCCCTGCCCCTCTCTCCGCTCCGAGCCAAGACCCTCCCCGCGGGCGTGTGGACGGGGCACTTCTTCCTGGTCATCGGTGGATCCGCCGGCGGGTCCCTACCTGCACCGGGGCCCGGGGCTGCGGCCTATGACCCGGCGACCAACTCGTGGACGGCCCTGCCTGCCGCGCCGCTGTACCCTCCCGGGCTCAATTCACCGACGGTCGCAGCCGACCAGCGGGAAGGCGGTACCGCCCTCTGGACCGGCAAGGCGGTCGTACTCGTCGGCGGCCTCGACTACCGACAGCAGGCGCCCCGTCCCGACGGTATTGAGTGGACACCCGGCGACTGACTCGAAGGGCCCCGAGCACCGGCGGCGCGGCCCGTGGCCGCCGGCTTGGAGCAGGATCAGATGGGCATTGTCGAACAGCCCATGTCAGTAGTCCCCGCTAGCCCTCGAGGTAAGGCTCATAGGCAGCTCCTGATGATGTCTCGTCAGAGGATGTGTTTGCTCCTGAGGTCGTTTCGATGGCGACCGCGAGATCCGCGACGATCTGCTCAAGGGCGATCACCTCGGCCACGATGTACTCCAAGACGGCGCCTACTTGGGCCGGATCAGCAGGGTCCATGGCCATGCCGGTTGCTCCCGTCCCGGCCAACCTATGGCCCACCTCGGAGTTTTCGTGAGATCGGTTCAGTCGCTCTGCTACCACCTGGGTTAGCGTTTTGCCGCCTGGTTGGGTCATGGGGAGGAGCCTAGAACCGGCTTCCGGCGCCTCGCACCGTCATCGCGCCGGCATTGCGATGCGAACGCCCACGAGGCGTCGTCTCGAGCGAAACCGGGGCGACTCACGAAATCGCGATCAACAGCGTCTTTGTGGCGGTGTTCTGGGTGGGAGGTCGGTGCTTCGTTTTGATCTTCTTGTCGACGACCTTCACAGTGAAGGCATAAGTCCCACCGATCGTCGGTCTGCCCGAGATCACTCCTGTCGATTTCTTCAGATGGAGGCCTCTGGGCAGAGCACCCGATGACACGGACCACTTGTACGGGGGGTTCCCACCGCTGGCTGCGAGAGTAGCCCTGTATGCAGTCTTCACCGCCCCAGGAGGCAACGATGTCGTGCTGACGTGAAGGGATGCGGTCGTACCCGGTTCGAAGATGTACGTGGTCGTCGTCGCGGCGGTACCGATGGTGAGCGCGTCGGCCTCACCGGTCATTGCAGACCAGCCACTTCCCACATTGACGCCGAATCCGCCCTTGATGGTGGCGTTGGGATACGTTGCCAGGAAGCTAGCCCAGGTCAGCGGAGCGTCTTCCGTTGCGCCGGTGAGTTTGGTGCCCCATACCCTGCCGGACAGTACGTTCCAGGTCTGCCAGGCGTCGGGGGTCACCCCCGCACTTTGCAGATAGGGTTCGAAGTTCAGCGTCGAGTACGTAACACCTCCGTCGGTACCTGTCGCATTGCCGGGGTTGATTTCGATCTGCAGGATCGGATCAGTCGTGCCGTTGTCGGTGTAGGTGGAGTAGCCGAGTGCGGTGATGTTGGACAGCTGGGTGCCGAAGTGGTCGTAGTTGTAGACGCTCCAGTGGTCGGCGGCAGCAGTCACCCTCAGCTGAAGGCTTCCCGACCCGAGAGGTGGCGTTGCAGGGCCCAACACCGTACCCACCCCTCCGTGGCCACCGCTCTGGTTGATCACGACGAACTGCCCGGGGGACGGGACTCCGGTCACCAGGTCCGTCGAGGTGACGACCACGGTGGTTGTGGTCGCCGAGGCTATCGACGGGATGGCGACGCTCAAGGCCAAGACAAGAGCCGCACCTGCTCCTGTCGTGATGATTCTTCGCATGACGACTCCCTTTCCGGAGCGTGGTGTCAAGCGCAATAGCCTCGTCGAAGGCTGAGAGTCGGCTCTTTCCGCGCGTCCAAACGCGTCTCGCGACGCCTGTTGCAGATGACATTGACGTGCCACCATCTTCGGCGCATCCCTAAGAATGACGAGCACGTGCGCCTGCCAAGACTGCACGCGTCGCTGCCATGACGACATCTGACTCTGTCATGAGGTAGCCACAGGCGATGGGACAACCTGCTGAAGCCCAAGTTCGACCTACGACGCCTCGACGGAATCGTGGGTCTCGGCCCCCTCTTTCACGCCAGTGCACGCTTAGAACGTGCGTCTGGGTCCGGCTCTAGCGCCGTGGCCGAGCGCGACGGGTCAGCATCGGAGCGGTCGGCCCGCGACGTGACGCCTGAACCAGGGAACTGGCTGAACAGGTCGTGCCTTCCTAGCCTATTCGCATGGCTCCGGCGATGGCGTCTGTCCTTTCGTTTCTGGGAGCAACCGGCACCGTCACCGGGAGTCGGTTCCTCCTCGACACCCCAAGCGCCCGGGTCCTGGTCGATTGCGGGATGTTCCAGGGACTGAAGCATCTACGGGACCGAAACTGGGCGCCCTTCCCGGTGGAGCCCCGGTCGATCGATGCAGTGGTGCTGACGCACGCCCATCTCGACCACTCCGGCTACCTCCCCGCACTTGTGCGCGACGGATTCGACGGGCCGATCCTCGCCACCCCCCAAACGGCGGAGCTGGCTGCGATCGTCATGGCCGACTCCGGTCATCTCCAAGAAGAGGATGCGGACTACGCGAACCGCAAGGGGTTCTCCAAGCACCACCCGGCCCGGGCCTTGTACACCGAGAAGGACGCCCACCGAGCTGCAGAGTGCTTCCGCCACGTTCCGTTCAATGCCCTTGTCGAGACCGCCGACGGCGTCACCGTGATACTCAGGCCCGCGGGACACATTCTGGGATCCTCGACCGCAACGCTTGCCATCGCGGGCCGCGTGAATCGGACGCTGTTTGCCAGCGGGGATCTCGGCCGCGTGAACCATCCCATCTTGCGGCCGCCGGCGCCTCCACCAGAGGCAGATGTCATGCTCGTCGAGTCGACCTACGGTGATCGGACCCACGAATCCGTCGAGGAGGCCGAAGAACGACTTGCCGCCGTGATCTCTCGCACAGCCGCTCGGGGCGGGACCGTCGTGATTCCGAGCTTCGCCGTCGACCGGACCGAGGTCATCCTGCTCGCGCTCGGGCGCATGGTCGCTGAGAGCCGCATCCCGTCGCTTCCGGTGTACGCAGATAGCCCCATGGCTCTTGAGGTGCTGAGGGTCTACCGCCGGGCGATCGCGTCGGGTGACCCCGAAATCCGCCCCGAATGCATTACAGGGAAAGATCTCTTCGATCCCAGCTCGTTGCACGAGCTTCGTACCCCGGAGCAGTCGCGAGAGCTGAACGACCTCGAATACCCGTCGATCATCATCTCGGCTTCGGGGATGGCTACGGGAGGTCGGGTCCTACACCACCTTCTGCGGTGCCTCCCGGACAACAGATGCGCCGTGGTACTCCCGGGATACCAGGCCGCGGGAACCCGAGGTCGGCTGCTTGCCGACGGCGCCAGGACGATCAAGATGCTTGGTCGGTATGTGCCAGTGCACGCGGAGATCGTGGTCGTTGACGCATTCTCGGTTCATGCCGATGGCAATGAGATCGTCGAATGGCTGCGACGGGGACCAAAGGCTCCCGACACCGCCTTTGTGATCCATGGGGAGCCCCAAGCCGGAACGGTGCTGTCCAAGCGTCTCGAAGCCGAGCTGGGGTGGCATGCCGTGGTTCCAAGACCCGGCGAGCGCGTCCGTCTGGACTGAGTCTCGGTGTGAGACGCGGTGGGAGGACTAGATGTGCCCAGGGCGCCCCTCACGCTCAGAGATCGTCTCGGTTACCGCATCGAGCAGCTGGTGCGCAAGGTCGGATAGGGCGCGTGCAGCCGCAAGTTCCTCACCGACCATCGGCATGTTCGGGTCGGCCGGATGGCGTCTCGCCCGACCGGTGCCGACGAACGAGGCACCACGGATGGCGAGCGAGGCACGTGCCTCGGTATGGCGCTCGTCCTCACTGAAGGTGATTTCAATCTCGCTGGTCTCGATCATCTTGTCCCTTCGCGGAGATACTTGCCTTAGGTCCCTTGTGGCGGGGCGCAGCTTTCGTTCGACCCACTTTCGTCACAAACTTGACCAAGTCCAGATTGGCGAAGGGGACGAACGCGAAGGAAGCCTCCCGCGCCGAACTGCACAACTCCCACTCGATATCGTCAAAATCGGTGTCTTCCACTTGGTCTGACTCATGAGAATCGATCATGGTCTGCTGCATCGTGGCCCCCTCTCCACGTAGGAGCCCTGCTCTTCCTGTCGTACTCCGCCAAGCCGTGGCTGGGTAGAGCCAAAGGTCTCTACGGGCCCTGCAGCGGGCGGGGTGGACAGGAGCAAACGGACCTTCGACCCTGGGCGCCCAGTGGACTCGGGGTCATGGTGAAGGTATGAGCGAGGCGGATCCTGTCGATCGCGACACGACCTCGGCCGGTGTTTCCAACGGCGCTCAGGGAGATCCTGAGGCCTTCTGGCTGTCGTGGAAGACGATTGAGGTTGGCGGACGCTCTGTGGGCTACGGCGAGGCCGGAGACGGGGTACCGGTTGTCTTTCTCCACGGCTGGGGGCTCGACCATCGGGTGTACAAGCGGTCACTGGCGCGCCTGGTAGCCAAAGGCGTGCGTGTGGTGGCGCCGGCGCTTCCCGGCTTCGGAGGCTCGGCACCGCTGCCACAGGAGGCGTCGACGCTCGCCGGCTTTGCCACGTGGCTGGCGGAGTTTCTCGACGCCCTGGGGATCACGGAGCCGGCGCTGATCATGGGCCACTCCTTCGGGGGCGGCGTGGCCATCGTCTTCGCCCACAACTATCCCCAGCGGGTGCGTGGTCTCGTGCTCATCAACTCGATCGGTGCCTCGGCGTGGGCACGACGCGGCGTGACCCCTCGCACCATCACCCAACGTCCGCTGTGGGATTGGGGACTGCATTTCCCCGGGGACCTCTGGCCGCTGGGCCAGGCGAGGCGAGTCCTGCCCGTGATCTTGTCGGAGGCCGTACCCAACCTACTCCGAGAGCCGCGGGCGTTCTGGCGCGTCGCCGCTCTGGCCCGAGGGGCCGACCTGCTGAGCGAACTCGCGGAGTTGAAACGGCGACGACTTCCGGTGGTCGTGTTGTGGGGCAACCGCGACCGAATCATCACCCGCGACGCGTTCGAGGAGATGTGCGAGGTCCTGGGCACCCCGCACGCCCTGACCGTCGAAGGATCTCATGCATGGCTGATCGCTGACCCAGACACGTTCGGTGAGGTGATCACCAACGTCGTGGACATCGCCACTCGGACGGGCGCACTAGGGCGCAACCGTCGGGGAGTCCGGGAGCTACCGTCACTTGCCACCAGGCTCCTCCGACATCGTTCGACGAGTGGAGCCACCTAGTGACGACGATCAAGGTGTGACCCAGATATTTCACGCAAGGGCTGCTGTCGTCGTTCCAGGCGGACATCGGTAAACGGGAACACGTCGGGGAAGACGTGGCCATCCGAGACGCGCCGTATCCGGTAGCCGTCACGGAGCACCTCTGCCACATGGAACCCGGTGGTCCAGTCCCCGAGGAATCGGTTCCTCACGCAAACCTTCGTGCCCACATCCAGCGTCGAAGCCACAGCGCTGCTTGTCCAAGGAAGCACCGGGCTGTCCCCACCGTCGTACCCGTCCACCGTCACCTCCACCCCAGGCCTCCCCGGGGGTGTCGGCAACAAGGAGACGAAACATTAGGAAGATCTTCCCGTCTCACGTGTCTGCCTTCCTGACAGGGTCGAGTGCCATCGAAGAGGTGGACGCATGCCGGAAGGATCCCCAGCGTCATCAACTTGTCTTCACCATGTGACAGCAACAACGAAGTGAGACGGTTGGGCAGACGCTCCAAGCTCAATGGCGGGAAGTCGAGTGCCGTACTTCGATCACCTTCCAGGAAACAGCGTCGATTGGAATTGCGATGGGGTGGTGATGCCACACATGGAAGGTGGCGGGGCAGAGCCCCGCTCAGCCTCCCTCAACAACCCCCGCTGTAGCGAGGGGGCGGGCTGCCCCGCCGGGCGTCGTTAGAACGCTAAGGGCCCGGAGTGCATTGCTCAATGGGACTCCAGACCCGTTGTTTCTCACCAACGCTCTGATCACCATGAGATGTCAGAAGAGGAGGTCACGGTGGCATGGATGACTGCCATCTCCTGGTGTCTTCGCATGTCCGCATCGGGGCGTCCTGGCACCGCAGGACCTCTGCCCTCTGCTTCTGTAGCCACCGTGCGTGCGCGTCCCGGTGCGACACCTTTCGATCTGGAGACTTCTTCGCGCCGGCACCACGTCCCTGCCGCGGTTCAGGACATGTGACCCTGGTACCGGCGTCCACCCACAACAAGGTGCCGTGTCCACTTTCGGCACCAAATCAATGGTCGTGCTCGCGCCACGATGTGGCCAAGGACCCTGGGACGAGTATCACTTCGGGCGTACTGTTCTTCTTGGCGGCCCCCGAGGTATGCCCCCATGCCTTGGGGTTCGGCTGGGCGGGGTGCGGAATACGCCAAGCGGTTCCGCGCCCCGCTCCTCCACTGCACCGACAATGACTCGGGTCGGCTGGGCGGTGCGGTGGCGAATACGTTGAACCGTGCACCAAGTTCATGATCGAAATGGAAGTGATGATTAGCCTTGGCGTGCATGCGCGAGGCCGGGAGATCAGATGGCCGAGCGTGAGATCGTTTGCGTGGAGTGGCACGAGGTGGATGACGCCATGTGCGTGACTTACGTGGATGACGAGCCCGACCGAATGATGGCTACTCAGTCGGTCGTCGCCGGCTTCGCCCAAGAAGCGGGACTTCACCCTGTCGCGGCGCCTGACGGAGTATGCCGATGGGTTCGGGACCCCGATCTTGACGAAGAGGTCCCACTCTGAGGTCGGTCGTTAGTTTCAAGTGCTATAGGAAAGGTTCGAGTGCCGTAATACGTGATTCCATGTCGTCATTCACGCTAGCGACTCGGAACAACCCACCAATCGCCATTTCCCATTGTCCGGAACTCCTTCTCCAACACGGGGTAGGGCAACGCTTCACGGAGGGCTCTGCCCCGGGCGGCAGTGGGTGGCTGCATCTTGGGTGTGGGTGAGTCTGGGCGTGGGTGCCGCGCCGTAGGCTCAGTTTCCGAAGTCCCAGCTCTCCCCGGTTTCGTAGCGGTGGACGACGTTCTTGGCGATGAGGATCTTGTGAACCTCGTCGGGCCCATCGGCGAGCCGCAAGGTGCGCGCTCCCATGTACATCGCCGCCAGTGGCAGGTCATTGGACACCCCGGCGGCACCCCACACCTGGATGGCGCGGTCGGCCACTCGGCTGTATGCGGCGGGCACGAAGACCTTGATGGCCGAGATATCTGTGCGGGCTGATCCGTCGTTCTGGTCGATCTTCTCGGCGGCGTGAATGGTCATGAGGCGGGCGGCCTGGATGTCGACGTAGCTGTCGGCGATGAATCCCTGAATGAACTGCTTCTCTTTGAGGAGCCCACCGTAGACCTGACGAGCACAGGCCCTCTCCACCATGAGGTCGAAGGCCCGCCACATCTGACCCACCGAGTTCATGCAGTGGAAGATGCGGCCCGCTCCGAGGCGGTCCTGGGCGGCTTGGTGGCCTTGTCCCACGTGTCCTAGAGCGTTGTCAACGGGGACCCGGACGTTGTCGTAGATCACCTCGCAGTGGTCAGAGGTGTCTCGTCCCCAGATCCCGATGCCGCGAACGATATTGACGCCGTTGGCATTCGTGGGGACGATGATCTGGACCATCTGGGCGGTGTCATGCTCGGCGCCGGGCTCGCTGACCCTGCACATGACGATGAAGAAGTCGGCGGCGATGCCGTTGGAGGTGAACCACTTGTGGCCGTTGATGACCCACTGGTCACCCTCAAGCACCGCACTGGTGTCGAGTGACCGGGGGTCGGAACCCGGATTGTGGGGCTCTGTCATCGAGAAGCCCGACTCCATCGACCCGTCGATCAAAGGGAGCAGCCACTTCTGTTTCTGCTCCTCGGTGCCGTACTTGACAAGGATCGTCTGGTTGCCCGAGTTTGGTGCCACCACGCCGAACAGGGATGCGGCCCCGATGGCGTAGGCGAGCACCTCGTTCATGTAGGCGTGGGCGAGGAAGTCGAGACCCATCCCGCCGTACTCCTTCGGGAGGTGCGGAGCCCATAGTCCGGCCTCCCACACCCGCTGCTTGATCTCTTCTCTGAGTTGGAGAGCCTCCCGGCGTTGGTGCTGAGGGACGTCACCCTCACGGTGGAGGTTCCACAACTTCGCCTCGTTGGGGAGGATAGCGTCGTTGACGATCTCGGCAGTCCGCATGCGGATGTCATTGATCCGATCGTCGACCGTGGAAATTGGCTTCACGTTCATGGCCATGGTGGGGGAGCCTTTCGTTATGCGAAACACTATGCGCGCCGTGTGGACGCTGTTTCACGAAGTCGCGCCAATCACGCGACTCCAGAGGGTCTTTAGTCCCATGTGCGGGTGGCCGGTGATGACCCGAAGGCCGGGGAACGGTCCAACACTCAGCACCCGCCCCCCGGCTCATCCGGCTCTGCCACGGCCCTCGGCGAGTGCTTAGCGAACGGTCGGGCTCCGGCACCAGGCGACCGGTAGCGGCGCATGTGCGCTGTGAAGAACGTCGCCGGAATCAGGGCGTTCAGGTATTGGCGACGACCCAGCGCTTAGCGGGTAAGAAGAGGAGTTGGCGACCGCAGTCGAGCCCAACTGTGTCAGTTGTCGCTGGTCAACGTCCTCAAGGCGAACGCCTTGGCCCACCGGTAGTCGGCCTTGCCCGAGGGTGACCGCGTGATGGCGTCAGCCACTACGATCTGTCTTGGAACTTTGTATCCCGCCATCCTTTCCCGGCACAGGGTGCGCAGTGCCTCACCGTCGACCTGGCACCCTGCACGAGGTTGGACCACTGCCACGACCCGTTCGCCATAGCGCTCATCGGGCACACCGACGACGACGACGTCTTCGATGTCGGCACAGGTCTTCACGGCGGCTTCCACCTCGTCGGGGAAGACCTTCTCCCCGCCGGTGTTGATGCACAGTGAGCCGCGCCCGAGGACCGTAATGGCCCCATCGGCGTCGACCAGGGCCATGTCACCGGGAAGCGCCCACCGTGTGCCCGATCTCTCTACAAAGGTGGTGGCTGTTTTGTCGGCATCGCCGAGATACTCGAGCGGGATGTGGCCACTGCGGGCCAGGCGACCAACGACGCCCGACCCCCACGCCACGGGTTGCAGCGCGTCGTCGAGGACGTCGGTGCACTCGTCGACATGCAGACGCGGCATGCCGTACGGGTCGTCTTCCCTGGCTCGCCCGCCCAGCTGCCCCGTCTCCGAAGATCCGAACGCGTCGGCGACGATCCGACCAGGCAGCATCTCGGCCAGTCGTCGCTTGGTCGCCGGAGAGAGCACGGCGCCACCAGAGCCCACGGCCACGAGCGATGAGATGTCGTAACGGGCCCCGTGGACATCGAGTTCGTCCAGGAGGGGCCTCGCCATGGCATCGCCCACGACGACGAGGATGTTCACCGCTTCTGTGCCCACTAGGCGCCACGTCGCGCCAGGGTCGAAGTGCCCGTCCGGGAGCGTCACGAGTTTCCCGCCGCCGAACAGCATGGTGAACGCCAGCCAGTGCGCGCTCGAATGCATGAAGGGTGGGCATGGGAGGGCCGTCATGCCCGGCCGCATCACCCGGGTGGCGAGCTCCTCGGGAGATCCGATGACGTTGCCCAGCGCCAGAGCATCGCCGCCGCCCATCCCCGCGAAGAAGATGTCCTCGTGACGCCACAGCACGCCCTTTGGCATGCCCGTGGTCCCTC
>Ga0209415_10002971_pt1 | contig 31689 bp, 25 predicted proteins | sample PeaSoiSIISIP2007_FD_187696 | JGI IMG/M metagenome (GOLD analysis project Ga0209415, IMG submission 187696) | Peat soil microbial communities from Weissenstadt, Germany - SII-SIP-2007 (SPAdes) (version 2) | ecosystem: Environmental > Terrestrial > Soil > Wetlands > Peat | place: Germany... | reverse complement strand
TGGTGGGCGATCAAGGACTTGAACCTTGGACCTCTCCCGTGTGAGGGGAGCGCTCTAACCAACTGAGCTAATCGCCCTGCGCACCAGTATCTAACAGAAGCAACGGGGTTTCAACCGATGGCCACCGCCCAAGCGAATCAACTGGGACTCTTGCAGCGAACGGTCGCCCGCGCGATCCGCGGCAAAGACGAAGTGATCGAGCTTTCGATCATCGCGTTGCTGGCGCGCGGCCACTTGCTGATCGAAGACGTTCCGGGCGTGGGCAAGACGACTCTGGCGCAGGCGCTGGCGCGCTCGTTCCATTGCACGTTTCAGCGCATCCAGTTCACCTCGGATCTACTGCCGTCGGACGTCACCGGCATCAGCGTTTTCAATCCGGCGGCGCAAACGTTTGAGTTCAAGAAGGGGCCGATCTTCGCGAACGTTGTGCTGGCGGACGAAATCAATCGCACCACACCCAAGACGCAATCGGCGCTGCTCGAAGCGATGAACGAAGCGCAGGTGACCGTGGACAATCAGACGCACCTTCTGCCGCAGCCTTTCATCGTGCTCGCCACGCAGAATCCGATCGAGCATCACGGCACCTACCCATTGCCCGAGTCGCAGCTCGATCGTTTCCTGATGCGCATCCGCATGGGCTATCCCTCGCGCGAGAGCGAGCGCGACATCCTCAAGCAACATCGCGGCTCCGAAGCGCTCGATGGCGTCGAACCGGTGATGGAAACGGCGGACGTCGCCGAAATGCAGCGCGGGGTGGATCAAGTGCGCGTGGACGACAGCCTCGCCGACTACGCGATCGAAATCGCCGAGCGCACGCGCCACTCCGAGCAGCTTCTGCTGGGCGTGAGTCCGCGCGGCGTCCTGATGCTGCAACGCGCCGCGCAAGCCCGCGCGTTTCTCAGCGGGCGCGAATTTTGCATTCCGGACGATTTCAAGCGGCTGGCCGTACCCATCTTCTCGCACCGCCTCGTGCTCAACACGCGCTACGCGACGACGCAGAAAAAATCCGAGCACGTGGAAACGATTCTCGGCGAAATTCTGGAATCCACGCGCGTTCCCCTCTAATGGCTTCCGCATTCGCGCTTCGCGTGTGGCGCAACCTGGATCGCCCGGGTTGGCGCAACTTCGCCATGGCCATGGCGGCGCTGGCGCTGGCGCTGCTGCTGGCGATTTATTCGGGCGCTGCGGCGCAGAGCGGAAGGCTGTGGCTGGCGGCCTGCTCGGCGCTGGGCGCGCTGGGCGTCGCGGGATGGGTGGCCTTCACCATCGTTCCCGTGCTGGCCCGGCGGACGCCGCTGCGCTGGCTCGCTTACCAGATTGATTACAAATTCACGCGCACGGGAAAGATTTACGTCGCCGGCGTGATGGTGATGGCGCTGGCCGCGTTGAACACGGGCAACAATCTTCTCTTTATCGTGCTGGCCTGCCTGATTGCGGGAATCCTCGTTTCGGGCGTGGCCTCGCGCACCGTCATCTCCGGCGTGGACGTGCATCTCACGTTGCCCGAGCACATCTTCGCGGGCCAGCCGGTGATGGCGCTCGCCGAGCTGCGCAATCACAAGTTCTGGCTGCCGTCATTTTCACTTTCCATTGTGGGCGAGGAGCCCGCGCGGCCGAAGAAATCGCGCGGCAAGAAGAAAGCGGAAAAAGAGGGTCGCCCACTGCCTGCGCCGGCCGCCATCCTCACGCGCCCGGTCTTTTTTCCATTCGTTCCGCGCGCGCAATCAACGGAACAGACCGTCGAGATGTCCTTTCCCCGCCGCGGGGTTTACAAACAGGAAGCGCTCGGCCTTCGCACGGGCTTCCCTTTCGGCTTTTTGCAGAAGACGCGCCGCATCTCCTCGGATTTGGAAATCGTCGTCTATCCCTCCGTGAAACCGGCCGGGGAATTCTACGAAATCCTTCCTCTGGTGAGCGGCGAACTCGAAAGTTATATGCGCGGCCGCGGCAACGATCTATACGCGATTCGCGACTACCGCCCCATGGACAGCGCCCGCCACGTGGATTGGAAAGCGACGGCGAAGCGCGGCGCGCTGCAAGTCCGTGAATTCGCGCGCGAAGACGAAAGGCGCGTGCTCGTAGCGCTCGACCCGGAGATTGATTCCGCGCGTTTTGCAAATCCCGCGGAACTTCAGGAAAAATTCGAAAAGGCGGTCGGATTGTGCGCCAGCCTGGCATGGCATTTCTATGAATGCAATTCGGTCCTCGAATTCCGCACGCTCGGCACCACGCTTCCCGCCGCTCCGGCCGGCGAGAACATCTACGGCGCGCTTCATGCGCTCGCGAAAGCGGAGCCGCAACCGCTGACGTCGGGCGAGTCGTTTCTGCATCGCATCGGCGAACTCGGCGGAATTTTCAAGATCGTCGTCACGTTCCAGTCGCGCGGCGCCGTCCCCACGAATCTCTGGAGTTCCTCCTTCATCCTTTTCCAGTAGCGCGCCGGAAACACCGCCACCCCCGCGCATCGCCGCAATAATTATGGGAGAATCCGGCGTGAGATGGCCCGGAAACTCGCCGGCGCGGCGCTCGCGCCCTTCCGACGCAAGCTGCTCGCGTGGTACCGGTGCGAGAAGCGCGATCTTCCCTGGCGGCGCACGCGCGATCCCTATCGCATCTGGCTGGCGGAAATCATGCTCCAGCAGACGCGCGTCGCCGCTGTAATTCCCTACTACGATCGCTTCCTCGATCGCTTCCCGACCGTCGAGGCGCTGGCGCATGCCCCGATCGAAGACGTACTGCAACTCTGGTCGGGCCTCGGCTATTACAGCCGCGCGCGCAATTTGCACCGCGCGGCGCAGGAAATTGTCTCCCGGCATGGCGGAGAATTCCCGCGCGACGCGGCCGCGGCCCTGGCGTTGCCGGGCATCGGCCGCTACACGGCCGCGGCAATTCTCAGCATCGCGTACGGGGAGCCGTGCGGCGTGCTGGACGGCAACGTCGCGCGCGTCCTCGCTCGCCTCGACGCCATTCGCGGCGACCTTCGCGCGCCCGGGCGCTGGCGTGCGCTCGAAGCTCGCGCGCAGGAATTGCTCGCACCGCGCGAGGCCGGCGACTGGAACCAGGCAATGATGGAACTTGGGGCCACCATTTGCTTGCCGAAAGGGCCGCGGTGCGGCGTGTGTCCTGCGAGGTCATGGTGCCGCGCGAATGAACTGGGAATCGCCGATGAGTTGCCGATGGTTAGGCGCAAGCCAAAGCCCGTGCGGGTGACGTTGGCGGCTGCTGTCTTTGTGGATCCGCGCGGGCGAACCTTGCTTCTGAAATCGCAAGCGGCCGAGGCTGCGCTTTTCTCACGACTGTGGCAATTCCCTGCCGTCGAATCTAGCGGGGATTCGCGCGCGGCTCTGAGGGCGCACCTGCGAAGTGAGTACGGACTGCGTGGCGCAGATTGTGAGCCGGCGGGCGATTCGCGGCACAGCGTCACGTTTCGCCAGATTCGTCTCGCGGCGTTTCTCGTGCGCGTGAAGCGTCTGCCGCGCGTCGCCGGAGCGAAGACGCCGAAACTCGCGGAACTCGCGGGGCTCGCCATCTCGAACGCGACGCGCAAGATTGCCGCGCAGGTTCAGAATTTTCTTTCGCACAGGCCGCCTTCGCGCAAACGGTAATCATTAGGCGCAGGCGCGCGGGCCGGCTGCTCTCCCGGATGTTAAAATTGTCGCAAGGTCCATGCCCCAGCCGCCCCCACTCCCGCAGCCTTTGGAAACGCGTCTCGGCGCGCTGGATCGCTATTTCAAGCTGTCGCTTTACCTGCTGCTCCTGACGAGCGTGCTGGCGCTGGTTTGCACCGGAAAACTGGACCTTATCTCAATCATTGCGGCACCGGCGGCGCTGCTCACGAAAGGCTACCGCTGGCTCCACGGGCACAAACCGGAACTTTCGGCGCGCGCGGCCACGTGGCTCGTCATTCTCTACTTTGGGTTTTTTCCGCTCGACTTGTGGTTGTTCTCGCGGAATTACGCCAACGGCGCGCAAAGCCCCGCGCTCTTCGCGGCGCTGATTGCCACCGTCCACCTGATGCTGTTCGCGATGATGGTGCGCCTGTTCAGCGCCGTCACCACCCGCGACTACCTGTTTTTGGCGATGCTGGGCTTCACGACAATCCTCGCTGCCGCAATTCTCACCGTGGACTCCGTCTTTCTTGCGTTTTTTCTCGTCTTCCTGGTCCTCGCGACCTCGACCTTTATGGCGCTCGAGATGCGCGGCAGCGCGGAAGCCGCCGCGACTCCGCCGCTCGAACCCGGAACACAGGCCGCGCGCCAATTGCGCACGGCGTTGAGCGCGACGGCGGGAGTACTTGCCGTGGCGGCCCTGGCGATGGGAGCGGTGATCTTTTTTATTCTCCCGCGAATTTCGGCGGGCTACCTTTCCAGCTATAACTTGCAGCCCACGCTCATTTCGGGGTTTTCCGATGACGTCGAGCTGGGCGAAATCGGCGAGATCAAGAAAAGCAGCGCGATCGTCATGCGCATTCAAATCGAAGGCGATCCCACCGCGGCCGCGGCCATGCACTGGCGCGGCGTGGTGCTCACGAATTTTGACGGCCGCCGCTGGTTCACCGAGCAGCGCTCCGTCGAAACGCTCGCTCCGAACAGCGACGGATGGTTCGCGTTGCCCCAAACGCAAGGCGAGAGCCAGCGCCGCACGACGCGGCTGCTCTACTCGGTGCTGCTCGAGCCGATCGCCACCAACTCTCTCTTTTACGCCAGCGAGCCGGTCGCGACGCGCGGCTCCTTCTTTGGCCAGGATTCCGCGCAATTGCTCCGGCGGAGTTACCTCGCCGTGGATTCCACCGGCTCGGTTTTCAATCCTTTTCACAATTTCACGCGCCTTCGCTACGAGGGTCTTTCGCGCATGACTGCGAATTCGCCGGCGGACTTGCGCGCCGCTTCCACCGACTATCCGGATTCCATTCGCGACCTGTACTTGCAGTTGCCGCCGCTCGATCCGCGCATTCCCGCGCTCGCGCAACAGATCACGGCCAACCTCTCGAATCCCTTCGACAAGGCGTCCGCCATCGCCGCGTATCTGCGGTCGCATTACAGTTACACGCTCGATCTTTCGGGAACTCCGCGGACGGCCGATCCTCTGCCGTATTTTCTTTTCACGCGCCGCGCCGGACATTGCGAATATTTTGCTTCCGCGATGACGGTCATGGTGCGCAGCCTGGGGATTCCGACGCGCTACATCAATGGATTTCTGCCGGGCGAGTACAACGACGTCGGAAGCGATTACGTCATCCGGGCGAGCGACGCGCACAGTTGGGTGGAAGTTTATTTCCCCGGGTATGGCTGGATCACATTCGATCCCACGCCGCCGGCGGCGGAGGTTCCGCTGACTTGGGGCGCGCGCCTCGGAGAATATTGGGATTGGTTTCAACTGACGTGGAACGATTGGATTGTGAACTACGACTTCGCGCACCAATTTCAATTGGCGCAGAATCTTGAGCGGAATTCGCGCACCTGGACCGAGCGTATGCGCGCGCGCTGGGACGCGGCGCACGATGCCGCGGTCGCGCGCATGCTGCAAGCGCAGAGGCGCTTCGTGCGGTGGCCACACCACGCAGCGCTGGCCGGGGCGCTGTGCGTGGTTCTTGCGACCTTGATTTTGCTAGGCCCCGCGAGAAAACATCTCCGCGTCGCGTGGCAGATGCGCGCCGGCCGCGGCGAACTGAATCCGCACCTCGCCACGCTGCACTATCAGAAAATGTTGCAACTTTTGGAGCGCCGCGGGCTGCACAAGCCTCCCGGGCAAACGCCCCTAGAATTCGCGACGTCCATCGGCCCCGCACAAATCGCAGCTCCCGTGGCGCAGCTAACCTCTCTCTACCAGGCCGCCCGCTTCGGCAATCAAAGCACGCTGATCGAGCAGATGTCCCCACTGCTGCGTTCGATCCGCGACGCCCTGCGCTCCCGCGCCAAGGGGGAAATCTGCCGTTAGCCAAGAACTGAAAAGATTTATGTTCGCGGCCCTAAGGTCTTCGCAACGAACTCCGCATCCTCATCCGGCCACTTCCCGCGCAGTCGGAGAATCGTGCGCTTCGTAGCTAGCCACCAAGGTTTGCGGTACCGTAGCCAGCTTTCCTCATATGGACGGAAAACAGTGATGGCGAAAACAACGGCGAGCATGAAAAATGTGGAGACTACATCGCTTCGTGCAAAGCCGATATTGAGATAGCGGAAGGTCAAGGCAAAGATAATGGCGAAACACGCCTTGAGTGGCAAGAAACGCCGATTGGGCAGGTAGGAGACTCCCCACGCACATAAAAGGAGCACAAAACAACTCCAAAAGCCGACGCTGTGATGCGACGGGGGCTGGATCCCGGACGCCCACGATCGAGCCAGAGCAAGCGCGAAGCAGACCACGAATATGGCTTCAATCCAGCGGCGTCTCGACATCGAGATATCCAATCTGTATATTTGATCATAGCATAAAAAACGCCGTAGCACTTTAGCAGCTCTGATCGAAAAAACGATTCGACCAGCGCAACAGCAGATCGCCGGAAAAGTGAGCCACCGTGCGAATTTCAAAGTATCTTGTGGGCATATGTGCAATCTCCTTCTTCAAGAAGTGTCTTTGAGCGCCAATCATGCCCAAAGCCGGATTCATCAGCCTCGGATGCCCGAAGAACCTCGTGGATAGCGAGGTGATGATGGGCATTCTCGCGCGCAACGGCTACGAATTCACGCCGCGCGCGGAAGAGGCGGAAGTCCTCATCGTCAATACGTGCAGCTTCATCGAGCCCGCGCAAAAAGAGTCCATCGATACGATTCTCGAAATGGCCGAGTACAAGAAATTCGGCGCAGCCAAACGGTTGATCGTCGCGGGCTGCCTCGTCGAGCGCTACCGCGAGGACATCCGCAGGCAAGTGCCCGAGGTGGACGCCGTCGTGGGCACGGGCGAAGTGGAACGAATTCTCGAAGCTGTGCGCGGGGAGTGGAATTCGAGCGCGCCGGACGCCGAACCCGATTACCTTTACCACGACATGACGCCGCGTCTGCTGACCACGCCGCGCCATGCCGCCTACATGAAGGTCGCCGAAGGCTGCGATCATCCCTGCACGTTCTGCATCATTCCGCAGCTGCGTGGAAAATTTCGCAGCCGCAGATTTGAATCCGTGGTGCGCGAAGCGGGCCAACTCGCCGACGCCGGCGTGCGGGAAGTGACGCTGATTGGCCAGGACACGACTTCTTACGGCGAAGATCTCGGCCTGCGCGACGGCCTTCCGCAACTTCTCGACCGGCTCGCCGACGTTGAGGGCCTGCAATGGGTGCGCTTCCTCTACGCCTATCCGAACCGCGTCTCACAGAATCTTCTCGATACGATTGCCGCGCGCCCGCGCCTCGCAAAATATTTCGACATGCCGCTGCAGCACGCCAGCCGCAGCGTCCTCGCGCGCATGAAGCGCGGCGGCTCGGGCGACTCCTTTTTGAAATTGCTGGAGCGCATCCGGCGCACGATACCCGGCGTGGCGATTCGCACGTCGTTCATCGTCGGCTTCCCCGGCGAGACGGATGCAGACTTCCGCGAGCTTTGCGATTTCGTGCGCGAAGCGAAATTCGATTGGATGGGCGTCTTCGCGTATTCGGATGTCGAAAACGCCGCGAGCCACGCGCAGGACGAGAAAGTTGACCCGAAAACGATCGCGCGACGCCGCGATCGCCTGATGGCCATTCAGAAAACAATCTCCGCGCGCAATCTGCGGAAATTCGTCGGCAAGAGATTTACCGCGCTGGTCGAAGGGCCTTCGCGCGAGAATGAATTGGTTTGGGAAGCGCGCCTCGAAACGATGGCGCCCGAAATCGACGGCAAGCTCTTTCTCAGCGACATCGAAACCGAAGGTGGCGCAGCCCGCCCCGGCGATATCGTCGAAGTCGAGATCACGCAGTCGCACGAGTACGATCTCGCCGGCCGCGTAACGCAAATTCTCGACGCGCGGGCCGAGAAGTTTCCCGCGCTGCCCCTGGAATCCCCCGCGCGAAGGATCGGCACGGGCGCAGCGCTGCGCGTGCTGGCCTAGGAGCCTGTGGAAAAATGTCGCCAAGATGTCATCCCGAGCCCGCCGCGGCGGGCGAGGGATCTGCTTTTCGCTCAAAGCCAAGAAAGAAGCAGATTCCTCGTCGTCCGCCGCGGCGGACTCGTCGGAATGACAATCCAAGCAAGCCCTTTCAACAGGCTGCAAGGATGTCGTCATGAAATTCAAATGTCCAATTTGCCGCAAGCCGACGGATTCCGAGACGGATCGAGAGTTCCCCTTCTGCAGCGATCGCTGCCGCCAAACGGACCTCGGCAATTGGGCGACGGAAAAATACAGAGTCGCCGCGGAAACACAAATGGACGAATCCGAACCAGAGAACGGCGGGACGCGTGAGCCAGACCCCAGCCACGACAGCGAATAGCCCGCAACGCAAGCCGCGCGTCGCGCTCGCGATTGCGACAGCGTGCGGGCTCGGCTATATCCCGAAAGCACCAGGCACTTTTGGCTCGCTGGCCGCAATACCCATTTCATACGCGTGTCTTTTTTTCTCTCGCGGCACTACGGACCTATACTTTAGCCACGTCTATGTCGTGATCGGCGGCCCTTTCGCCGCCGCTGCATTCGTCGTCGTTGCAATTGCTCTGGCTGCCGTTGGAGTCTGGGCGTCCGGGTCTGCGGCGCGCTTTTCTGGGCAAAAGGACCCGCAGTTCGTTGTCATTGACGAAGTGTCGGGCCAGCACCTGACCTACCTGCTCGCGACCGTCCTGCCCGTGCGCAACGCGGCCGCACAACTGCCCACATTTGGAAATTATCTCGGCCTGACAGCCCCCCACTCTGTGCTCAACTGGAAATTCCTCCTCGCGGGCTTTATACTTTTTCGCGTCTTCGATATTTGGAAGCCGTTCCCGGCGCGACAAGCGGAATCGCTTCCCGGCGGTTGGGGCATCATGGCGGACGATTGGATCGCCGCCATCTATGCCGCCTTGGGACTTTGGGCGCTTCGAGCGGCGGGTTTGTGAACGGCGCACAGGTCGTCTTGGATAAAAACGGCATACCACGAATTGAACGCGTCTCACCGACCGCGGCCATCGCCGGCGGCGATATCACCATTCACGGTCGCGGCTTCACTTTGTCCAACGGCCGCCCGCGCGTGCGCTTCGGCGATTCCGAAGGCAACATCCTCATTGCGAGCGACGAGTATCTGATCGCACGCGTGCCGGACGGCACCATCGGCGGATCTCTGCGCGTCGCCACCTCGCGCGCCGAGAGCCATCCCTTCCTGCTGAATATCGGTATTCAGATTGCGGACAATCTGCATCCCGTAGCCAATCCCGCCGTGGATGCGCAAGGAAATATCTACGTCACCTTCAGCGGACAGCGGGGCCAGCGCGTGCCCGTCTCGCTCTACAAAATCACGGCGAATTTCACCGTGAAGCCGTACGTCACGAAGCTGCTGAATCCCACCGGCCTCGCTCTCGATCACGACGGCGTGCTTTTCGTTTCCTGCCGCGACGACGGCACGATCTTCCGCGTCGGGTCAGATGGCCAACCGAAACAATGGATCGAAGGCATGGGCGTCGCCACCGGACTCGCCTTTGATCGCGACGGCAATCTTTTCGTCGGCGATCGCAGCGGCACAATTTTCAAAATCAGCCCGACCAAGGAAATTTTTGTTTTCGCGACGCTCGAACCTTCGATTGCGGCCTATCATCTCGCGCTCAACCCCGATGGCGATCTTTTCGTCACCGGCCCGACTACGTCCAGCTTCGATCGCGTCTTTCGCTTCAACCGGCAGGGTGAAATCAGCACCTTCTATCGCGGGTTGGGACGGCCGCAAGGAATGGCGTTCGACGCCGCGGGAAATCTGTACGTCACGGCGTCCCACGCTGGGCGGCGCGGCATCGTGCGGATCTCGCCGGACGGGCAAGCCGAGCTGGCGGTCGCGGGCAATGGTCTGGTGGGTCTGGCGCTGCCCGCGGGTCACCGCGCGATTCTCGCGACGACCGGCGCCGTTTACAGCCTCGATTGGGACGTGGAAGGCCGGAACTTGCCGTTCTAGCCCGCGCATGAAAGCCGAAATCATTGCAGTTGGCTCGGAACTGTTGACCCCGGATCGCCTCGATACCAATTCCCTTTTTCTCACCGCGCAATTCAATCGCCTCGGCATCGAGGTTCTGCGCAAGACCGTCGTCAGCGACGAACTCGAAGAGATTCGCGACGCCTTCCGCGAAGCACTAGAGCGCGTCGAAATCGTCATCTCAAGCGGCGGACTGGGCCCTACCGAAGACGACCGCACGCGCGACGCCGTCGCGCAACTGCTGGGACGCCGCCTGGAACTGAATCCCGCCGTGCTGCGCGGAATCGAGGAACGCTTTTGCCGCTTCGGCCGCAAGATGGCGGAGATCAACAAGCGCCAGGCGATGGTGCCCGAAGGGGCCACGATTCTCGAAAATTCGCGCGGCACCGCGCCCGGATTGCTGCTCGAAGTAGGCGAGCGCCTCGTGATTCTCTTGCCGGGGCCGCCAAGCGAACTGCGCCCGATGTTCGAGACGGAAGTCGAAAAGCATCTTGCACGCCGCGCGCCGAACGTCCGGCTGCATCATCGCCAGTTGCGCGTCGCGGCCATGCCGGAATCGGAAGTGGATCAGCGCATCGCTGCGATTTACACCGGCTATCCGGATGTGCAAACGACGGTGCTCGCGGCGCCCGGCGACATCGAAGTTCATTTCCGAATCTGGTCGGCGGACGCGCAAGCCGCGGAAAAACGCCTCGAAGAATTGTCGCAGCGCGCCACGCTTGCGATCGGCGCAAACGTTTATGCGACCGACGCGCAAACGCTCGAAGAAGTCGTCGGCCGCGAACTCGCGCTGCGCCAATTCACGCTCGCCACGGCGGAAAGCTGCACGGGAGGGCTCGTCGCCGAACGCGTAACGCGTGTGGCGGGCAGCTCGGCATATTTTCTCGGTTGCGTGGTCTGCTACAGCAACGAATTGAAAACGAATCTCGTGGGCGTTCCCGCGGATTTGATCGCCTCGCGCGGCGCGGTGAGTTCCGAGGTCGCTCTCTCGCTCGCTGATGGGATTCGCCGCCGCACGGGCGCGATGATCGGGGTCGGCGTCACGGGAATTGCCGGGCCGTCCGGCGGTTCGCCGGAAAAGCCGGTCGGCACGGTGCACATCGCCGTCACCGGCGCCGGCGCCGCGCGCGAACGCGAATTGCATCTGACGGGCGATCGCGAACGCGTGCGCTGGCAAGCGGCGCAGATTGCGCTGGACCTGGTGCGGCGTCAACTGCTGGAAGCGCAAACTCCCGGCGCGAAGGGCTGACCGCGTGCGCCTTTTCATCGCGATCGATATTCCCGAGGAGGTGCGGCGAGCGATTGCCGCCTGGGTCGCGGGTCTGCGCAATTCCGCCGCCAGTTCGGGCTCGCCGCGCGGCGGCGGCCCGCGCTGGACGCGCTTGGAAGGATTGCACCTCACGCTGAAATTCATCGGCGAAACGCCGGAGACTCGCGTGCCGGAGATTCGCGCGGCCCTGGAAACCATCCGCCGCAACTCCCCCATCGATTTGCATCTTCGCGGCACCGGATTCTTCCCGAACGAAAAAAATCCGCGAGTCTTCTGGGCAGGAATCGAATCAGGGGAAGAGTTGCCATCGCTGGCGGAAGCGATCGAACGCAAACTCGAGCCGCTCGGCTTCCCTCGCGAAGCGCGCGCGTTCCAACCGCATCTTACGCTCGCGCGATTCTCCTCGCGCGAAGGTCTCGACCCTCTGCGTGAGCAGTTGGCGGTTGCGGGCCCGGCGGAATTCGGCGAATCGCGCGTGAGCGAATTACACCTGTGCCAAAGTGTTCTGAAGCCAGACGGCGCGGAACACACGCGCCTTGCCTCATTCGATTTCACGGGAGGCGGTTCGCGGTGAACGCGGGCGCAATATCGGCTTTCCTTCGTCACTACCCCGCCTGGATTTTGCCCCCGGCATATCTGCTGGGCTCGATCCCCTTCGGAAAATTCCTAGCTCGCACGCGCGGCATTATTCGCCTTTCCGGCGGCAGCATCGATGCCGCGGACGTCGCGCGAGAAGCCGGACTCGCGCCGGGCATCCTAACAATGCTGCTCGACGCCGCCAAAGGTTACCTCGCAGTGTGGCTCGCGGCGCACTTCACTCAGGCCGACACCCAATGGATGATGGACGCCGCCCTGTGCGCAATTCTGGGGCACATGGCCCCCATTTGGCTCGGCGGAGGCGGGGGAAAAGGCGTCGCGACCGCCGCCGGAGCGTTTCTCGGACTTTGCTGGCCCGCGGCGGCGATTGCGTTCTCTTTTTGGCTTATGGTGCTATGGTTCTGGGGGTATGTCTCGCTCGCTTCGATCTCGGCGGTCGCCGCGTCTCCTCTATTGATGTACCTTCTTTACGCGCCCGGCCACGCCCCGCCCCGGCACCTATCTTTCGAGACGCTGCTGATAGCAACCGTTTTGTTCATACGTCACCGGCCAAATATTAAGCGGCTCTTGTCCGGAACGGAGCCGCGCTTCCGCATCGGCCCACCCAAAAACGATCTGGACGAATAGCTCCCGCCAACCGGCCCGTTAGCACATCCGCCATCGAGCCCTGCCTCGGGCCTTCCCCGGCCAGTGCGCGACCCCTAGAATTGAATGAGGTGCCCGCCCGGCTATGAGCTTGGAAGCCGTCAAAGACGCCCTCTTCCGCCGTCCCCGCATTCTCTGGGTGGTGCTCACCGGAATGCTGCTCGTCAGCGTGGTTCCCCTGGGGCTCTATCACCGCCAGGTGCTGCAATTGAGCCAGGAGAAGCTGACGGACACCGAAAGCGTCCAGCAAAGTGACATGACGCGCTCGGTGGCGGATGAAGTCCAGCTTTTTAACGAGAATCTCTATCAGCAATTGGTCAGCGAGCGGCAGATTCTCGCCCTCACGGACCTCATCGGCTCCGTAAACGACCCGGTGAAGGCGCCGCAAGTGACGCGCCTGCTGGAGAACTTTGTCGCTAGCAATCCAGACATTCTCTACCTCACGGCCGTCGGGCGAGACGCCCGCGGCGCAGGCGCCGGCAGCATCGCCGCCGACCAGGATACGTTCGTCGGCAACGCTCTCCAACGCGCCTTCACGGCCTGCCAGCAGTCGCTGGTTTTTCGCAGCGACCCGCTGGCGTTCGGCAAAGACAATCGGCCCGCGATCGTCATGGCCATCCCGCTCCAGGTGGACGACCAATACGGCGGAATGCTCGCGGCGGTGGTCTCTCTCGACGGCATCCTGCGCCGCCTGCAAGAAGCGAGCGTGCGCGGCCGCACCGTCTTTATCGTGGATAACGAGGGGCACATCGTGGCCCATCCGGATACGAGCATGTACGTGCCCGGTACCGACGCCAAAGCCGGGTCGGACATCGTCGCCCAGGTGACGATGCTGCCCAAAGAACTTCGCACGACCGAAACCGTGCGCCAGTTCATGATGCAGGTGAACGGCCGGCAGATCTCGATGATCGGCACCTACAGCACCATCCCCGACCTGCGCTGGGCCGTGATCGCTCAGCGCAAGCTCGAAGACGCGCGCGAGGACGTCGGCGTCAACGAATTGAACGAGCAGGCGCTGAAGTTCGTGTTCGTCGTCGCCTTCGCGGCCTTGATCCTCGGATATTTATTCGCCGTGGGAATCAGCACGCCGATTCGAGCGCTCGCCGCTTCGACGCGCGCCATCAGCCGCGGCGAATTTCATCAACGCACGCCCGTCCAAGGCGCCGCCGAAATCAGCGAACTGGCCGAAACCTTCAACGGCATGGCCTCCGACATCGAGCAATACATCGAGCGCCTCAAGCAGGCCGCGCAAGAGACGCGCGAGCTTTTCCTCGGCAGTATCAAGATGCTCGCCGCCGCCATCGACGAAAAGGACCCGTACACGCGCGGTCATTCCGGGCGCGTGGCGAAGTATTCGGTCATCATCGGCCAGCACCTCAAAATGAACGAAGCCGACTTGGATCGCCTGCGCATCGCGGCCCTGCTTCACGACGTCGGCAAGATCGGCGTGGACGATCGCGTCCTGAAAAAGCCCGGCGCGCTCACCCCCGAGGAATTTGAAATCATGAAGCAGCATCCCAGCAAGGGCGCGAATATCATGCGTCCCGTAGCGCAGTTGAAAGACATGCTCCCCGGCATCGAATTGCACCACGAACGCATGAATGGCAAAGGCTACCCGTACGGATTGAAGGGCGACGATATCCCCCTCATGGCGCGCATCATTGCCATCGCCGACGTCCTCGACGCCATGACCACCGACCGGCCCTATCAATCCGGCTTCGATCTGCAATATTCTCTCGCGAAAATCCGTTCCATGGTGGGAACACACTTCGATGCCCGCGTGGTGGACGCCCTCGACGCCGCCGTAAACAAGGGCGAGATTCGCCTCAAAGCCAAAGCCAATCTCGTCGAAGCCTGACGCCCCTCGCTTTCTGCGCCGACAAATCGAGCGGCCCGCTACACTCCGCCGTCTCATGCAGCCCCGGAGGGGCGACACAATTTAGCCCCGGGCGTCAGCCCGGGGTGGGCGAAGCAGGTTTGCGCAAGCCCCGTAGGGGCGCTTGCCCGCCGAAGCCTTGGCGAAGGCGGGACACAAGCCAAGATCCCCGGACATAAGCGGAGGGTACCCCTCCAGGTATAATCAGAGACTCAGGAAACTCTCCGCCTGTGAATCGAGGAACCTCGTGGATCACAATCTCCAGCACTCAATTGCGCTTCTCGCTCGCACTCCTGCGGCTCTCAACGCGCTTCTCCGCGATCTGCCCGATGAATGGACGCTCCGAAATGAGGGTGAGAACACCTGGAGCGCATTCGATGTCGTCGGCCATCTGATCAACGCCGAACGCACGAATTGGATGCCGCGAGCGAGACACGTCCTGCAATACGGGGAGTCGCGCCCATTTGAGTCCTTCGATCGTGAGGCGCAAAAGCGGGAGAGCCAGGGGAAATCGCTAGGACAATTGCTGGATGAATTTGCCCGTTTGCGTTCCGAAAGCCTGGACGAATTGCGTGCAATGAATCTGCGGCAAGGGGACCTCGATCTGCGCGGACGGCATCCGGGCCTCGGTACCGTCACTCTTTCAGAGCTGCTGGCCACCTGGGCCGCCCACGATCTGAATCATCTTCACCAGATTTCAAGGGTCATGGGTCACCAATACCGGCAGGCCGTCGGTCCGTGGAGCAAATTCCTCGGAGTGCTCCATTGCGACGGCCATAGCGCCGCCGGATGAACGCTGTAGATTCGGGGCTCCGCGACGGAAATGTAAGCGCAATCAAGGTAGGTGGTGACTAGCAGAAACGACAGCAACCCCAGCACACGATCCCGATATTTCGTCGCCAGCCCCTCCGCCTCGGGGCGCATTCTCTCGTGCACGCAGTTTCCGCCGATCGCCGCTTTTGGACGTAGAATGAACACAATGAATCGCATCATACGTGCAACAATTTGTTTGATGTGGGTCGGCTGCCTCTGGGCGCAAAGCGATACCCGACCCAACTACCACTCGTTTGATTATGACGTGGCCCGTGCACACGAAATCAATCCACATCGTCGTACCTTCCGTCTCGAGGGAGTGAGCTCCGGGTTCCATCAGCTTCGACTCACACTCATCGTGTCCCCCGCCGGCAACGTGGTGGACGCAACCCCTCACGGCGAACCCGACGAGCTGAAACACTGGCCACAGATTCAGGACGAGATACGGCAATGGAAGTTCACTCCGTTCAAAAAGCATTGGACGGCAGTTACGGCGGAAGTCGAGGAGTATGTGGACCTGGTGCCGCCCGGGCGCTTGCCGAGGGTGCATTTGCCTGCACCGGCCGTTCGGCCGGACTCGAAAGTTGTCATTACGCTTCAGCGGATGGGCTGCTACGGTCGGTGCCCTTCCTACGTGGTCATGGTCAGCACGGAAAGCATCGTCTTCGACGGTGGCAGCTTCGTGGCCGCGCCCGGAAAACATACTGGTGGCGTTGACCCAAATGCCGTCCGAGACCTGGCAAAGAAATTTGTCGCCGCCGACTTCTATTCGATGGACTCCAGCTATGAAGCGAGCGTGACAGACAACCCCGCCTACATCGTCTCGATCGAAATCGATGGTCACAAGAAAGAGGTGGTGGACTACGTCGGCTCGTGGGTTGGCATGCCCGAAGTCATCACCGATCTTGAAGACGACGTCGATGCGCTTGCGCAAACTCAGCGATGGATCAAAGGCAGCGACGGCAGTCCTAGTAAATGATTCCGGTAATTCGTCGCAAGCCCCTCCGGATCGGGGCACGCTAGCCCGGATGTGTGCTGATAAACGCGACGTGTAGGAGCTCCTGTCTACCGGACGGGTATATCGCTCATTCAAATTGATGTGCGCAGATGCTAATATTGTGATCAGTTTCTCCGATTCCGAGCACGACGCTATGCTCCGGCCCTACATCAACGTCGGCTGTCTTATGATCGTTTCTGCTGTCGCGTTTGCGGCATCGTCCTATGCTGATTCGTCGACGACCGCAAGGCGAGACAGCGCGCTCAAGGGAATCCAAGCTTGCCTCCGACGCAACGAAGTCTCTAGCCGGGAGTGCAAGAGCCTTAACAAGAATGTCCAGACCTTGGTGGATTCCTACCGGCAAGGCGACAAATCAGTCCTTCCGACGTTGCTGAGGTTCACTTACCTGTCCGACTTCTACGGCGAAGCCTTGATCGGAGACCCCGACGGCTTTCTGTCGGCGGTGTCACGCTTGTCCGACGCAGATCAATTTGCGGTCGCAAGCGGCCTCGCCGGGGGAATGGTCGGGTTGCTGCGACCGAAGTTTGACGCGATCCGAGCAACGCTAATGACTGTGCCGGACTCGTCGCCCAACTATCAGCTCGCACGCACGTGCCTGGGGGTACTCGAGACCGAGAACGCTTCGTTATTAGCCGATTATTTTCCTCCGCAGACTTTCACAGACCGTGCTGGAGAAATCCTAGTCCATTGGTTTTCGCGCGAGTTGTATGCTCTGGAGGAGAAGCCGCTGTGGCCGCCGGCCTCGGGGAACCAGCGCACTTACAGAATCACCCTGTTGCCTTCTTTTTCTCCTCCAGAGTCCGTCACACTCACAGTATCGGCAGATGGCTCAGGTCAGATTAACTTTCGGGCCGCGGATTCCCGTCGTCAGCACTTGAGCGTGGACAGCGGCAGCACGATGACGCCTCAGCAAGTTGCTGGCTTCTCTCAATCGTTGTATGACCTACAGTTCTGGCAATTGCCAACCCAATTGCCGCAACTTCGACGAGAGATAGAGATGGACGGGACCGAATGGATTCTGGAAGGCGTGGAGGACGGCAAATATCACGTTGTCCTTCGCTGGTGTCCCGGCACGACGCCATTTGGACAGGCGGGACGGAATCTGTTCGAGTTTGCCGGCCACAAGTTAAAGGGAAGCTGCTAGTTTTGTTCCCACCAACTCTCCTCGCGGGGACGACGCACCCCCCGAAATTGATGACCACGTGCTGAATGGGCTGCAGTCTGACCTCTCGCAGGATTTCCGGGTTAGAATCATTCTTCGGGCGTGTTGGCCCCTGTGACACTCATGTTCTCCCTTTTCGGAAAAGGCAAAGGTGAAGGTTCGCTCCTCGACCGGCTGAAGCAGTCGGTTGCGAAGACGCGGTCGCAACTCGCCGCGCGCGTCGAGGATATTTTCCGGGGTGAAAAGCAGATCGATCCCGCGGCCCTTGCCAGCCTCGAAAACGCGCTCCTCGCCACCGATCTCGGCATGCGCACGACGCGCGACGTGCTCGACGCCGTCCGCGTGCAGCTCGAACGCCACGCCCTGCGCGATGGCGACGCCGTGAAAGCCGCAGTCAAATCGCAGCTCGTCGCAATTCTGCGCGCCGTGCCTGCCGCGTCGAGCAACGGCTCCGGCGCCGCCGCGCCTCCGGATGGCGAGCCGCAAGTGCTCTTCGTCGTCGGCGTCAACGGAACCGGCAAAACCACCACCATCGGCAAACTGGCGAATCGCCTGCACCAGCAAGGACAGAAAGTGATCCTCGCCGCGGGCGACACTTTTCGCGCCGCCGCCACCGAGCAACTCAGCGTCTGGGCCAAGCGCACGCACTCTGAATTGATTCACCAGAAACCAGGCGCCGATCCCGCCGCCGTCGTTTTCGACGCGCTCTCCGCCGCGCGCGCGCGCCACGCCGACGCCGTCATCGTGGACACTGCCGGACGCCTGCATACGAAATCGAATCTCATGGCCGAACTCGAAAAGATGCGCCGTACGGCCGCGAAAATAATTCCCGGCGCGCCGCACGACGTCCTCCTCGTGATGGACGCCACCACCGGCCAGAACGGCCTAACGCAAGCGCGCGAATTCACCGCCACCGCGGGCGTCACCGGAATTGTGCTCACGAAACTCGACGGCACCGCGAAGGGCGGAATCGTCGTCGCGATCGTGCGCGAACTCGGTTTGCCCGTGCGCTTCGTCGGCACCGGCGAAACCGCCAACGACCTCGTTCCCTTCGACGCCGAAACTTTCGTCAATTCCCTATTCGACTGATGACCATGCCCCTTCGCAAGGACTCCGAAGCTTCCATCTGGATGACGCGCGCAATGGATCTCGCGCGCCGAAGCGAAGGACTCGCCAGCCCGAATCCCCAGGTCGGAGCCGTGCTCATGCGCGCGGGACGCGTCGTCGGCGAAGGATTTCACGCCTACGCCGGAAAGCGCCACGCGGAAATCATCGCGCTCGAAAAAGCCGGCAAGCACGCGCACGGCGCAACTCTCTATATCAATATCGAGCCCTGCTGCACCACGGGCCGCACCGGTCCATGCACGAAAGCGCTCATCGCCGCGGGCGTGAGCCGCGTGGTCGCCGCGATGACGGATCCGAACCCCAATGTTTCGGGGCGCGGCTTTCGCGAATTGCAGGCCGCGGGCATCGAAGTGGAAGTCAGCGACGCCTCCGGCCACGCACACAAACTGAATGAGTCCTTCGCCAAGTGGATTCGCACGGGCGAGCCGTTCGTCACGCTAAAGACGGCGCTCACCCTCGATGGCCAAGCCGCTCTGCCGCGCGTTCGCGGCGCGCGCCGCCGGCCGTGGATTACGTCGGAGGAATCACGCCACGAAGTCCATCTCATGCGCCACGCCTCGGACGCGATTCTCACCGGAGTCGGCACCGTGCTTGCCGACGATCCCCTGCTCACCGATCGCTCCGCATTGCCCCGCCGCCGGAAATTGCTGCGCGTCGTCCTCGATGCGAAGCTGCGTCTGCCGCTGCGTTCGCGCATCGCGCGCACCGCCGAAGGCGACGTGCTTGTTTTCACCGCGGCGCCGGAGGATTCTCCCCGCGCTCGCAGATTGCGGAAAGCCGGAATCGAACTCGTGCGCGTTTCGTCGCGCGGCGGCAGAATTGATCTCCGCGCCGTGATGCGCGAACTCGGCCGCCGCGACATCCTCAGCCTGATTCTCGAATCCGGCCCAACTTTGAATCGCGCCGCACTCGAGGCCGGAATTGTGGATAAGATGAGACTGTTCGTCGCGCCGCAAATCGCCGGCGCGCGCGCCAACTTGCCTGCGTTCGCGGGCTGGGGCATGGCGAAGCCAAACGCGCTGCAAAACGTCACGTACCAAACATTTGGCCCGGACGTCTCGATTGAGGGATACTTGCGCGATGTTTACCGGAATCGTTGAAGCGGTCGGCCGGATCGAAGCGCTCGAAAGCGTCGAAGCAGGCGCGCGCCTGCGCGTCCACGCCGGCCCGCTCGCGGAAACATTGCATGTGGCGAGCAGCATCGCCGTCAACGGCTGCTGTTTGACGGTCGTCGAGCTGAAGGGTGAAATATTCTCCGCCGATCTTTCGGGCGAAACGCTGCGCTGCACCTCGTTCGGCGAATCGAAAGTCGGCACGCGCGTCAATCTCGAGCGCCCGCTGCGCGCGGGACAAGAGTTAGGCGGCCACTTCGTGCAAGGCCACGTGGACGGCGTCGGCCGCGTCACGCGCCTCGCGCCCGAAGGGGCGAACTGGTGGTTCGGCGTGCGCGTGCCGCCGGAACTCGCGCGTTACGTCGCGATGAAAGGCTCCATCGCGATCGACGGGATCAGCCTCACCGTCGCGGGCTGGCAAGACGGCGTCGTCGAGACCGCGATCATTCCCTTCACATACGCGCAGACGGATATTCAGGGCCTAGCCCTCGGCGATCCCGTGAATCTCGAATGCGATATTTTGGCGAAGTACGTCGAGCGAATCATGCAGTCCGAGGATGCGCCGGCGGCCCCACGGCTCACTATTGCGGGGTTGAAGGAAGAAGGTTTCTAGCCGCGCATTTCTCTGTGCTCTCTGTGCCCTCTGCGTTAAATCTCTCCCCCCACTTCCCGGGCCTTCTGCCACGCGCCGCGGAAATACAGCACCAGCCCGAGCAAGACAAATCCCGCCGTCCCGCCGATGAGCTTGGCTTCAAATAGCCACACGCTGCGCGCCTCGCCCGGTGGAATCATCGAAAGCACGATTCCGCCCAGCACGACTGCGAATCCCAGCGCCCCAGAAATCCACACGCCCGGTTTTCCGCCCGGGATCAGTACGAAATTCTCATTGCGCGTGCGGTTCGCGCGGTAAGCCAACTTAATCACCGCCGCAAACATGTACAGAAACGGAATGAAATACAGGATGACAGTCGCGTCCACCAGAATCTGATACGCGCCGTTCACCGTCTCATTCATCTGAATCAGCAGCAAGATTATTCCCGAAATCACCGCCTGCACGAGAATCGAAACCCACGGCGTCTTCCATTTCGGATGAATCCAGCTGAATGCCGCCGGCATGTAGCGATCCACGCCCACCACAAACGGTACGCGGGCCACGCCCGCCACCGTCGAGCCCACGCCGCCCGCGTTCCCGAACGTCACCAGAATCGCCGCGATGATTCCGAACGCCCCAATCTTCAGCGCCGTCGAAGCCACCGTCAGCGCCTGGAACACGCCGCTCTTGGGGTCCACGCTCGCCGCCGGCAAAATCCCCAGCAACGCCACGGTGCCGATCGTGTACATGAACGCAATCAGCACGCCCGAGCCGAGAATCGCGCGCGGAAACGTCCGCCGCGGATCGCGCACTTCCTCGCTCATCGCCGAGCAGAGCTCTAGCCCAGTGAACGCAAACGCGATCTGCGGCCAAAAATTCACCGTGCCCCAATTCCACTTGGGCCAAAGACTCGCCCATGTAAAATGCTCCGCCGCCCCGCCATGCACGTGCCACAAATATCCCGCGAGCCCGACCAACATCAGCAGCGGCACGTACGTCCCCACGCCGCCGGCGTTCTGCAGCCATTTCCCGACGTTCAATCCAATAATGTTCAGCACCACCGCAACAATCAGAATTGCGAACGAGCACCACAGCAAGAATGCCCTGTTCTGCGCCAGATGCGCCGCGCCGCTGCCGCCCACGTAGGCGGACATCGCCGCGCTGGCCATCAGCAGCCCCGGAAAATAAAAGAACGTGTAAACCCAGTAGGTCCATCCCGTCACGAATCCGTGGAATTCGCCGAACGCTTCTTTCACCCAGGCATAAATCCCGCCTTCGTCGGGATAACGCGTGGAAAGTTCGATGATCACCAGTGAAGACGGCAAAAAGAAAAATACCGCCGACAAGACCCACAAACTGATCGAGGAGGTCCCGTTATGCGCAGCCGCCGCGATCCAGCGCGGCCCCAGGACCGTGGCGATGTTGAAAAGCAGCACGTCCCAGAACCCCATGACGCGCCGCAACTGCGATTTCGGATTCGCTGCTCCCGCTTCGCTCACAGGGTGATGTCCAGCGAGGGAATCAATTGGTCCTGGAGGCGAAAATCTCGAAGGAACGGATCGGTCGATGCCTCGAACTCGGCCCATGGCCCGAAAAAGGACACGCGCCCTTCCTGTAAAAACACCAGCCGGTCCGCCAACTTCTTCGCCAGCAGCGTGTCGTGCGTCACCACCACCGACGTCTTGTGAAACGCCTGCTTTAATTTCAAGATCAGCTCGCTCGTCTGCGCGGCCATGATCGGATCCACCATGGTCGTCGGTTCATCGTAGAGAATCGCCTCGGGATTCTCCGCCAGCGCGCGCGCAATCGCCACCGCTCGTTTTGTGCCCGTGCTGATTTCGGAAGGCAGCTTGTCCGCGATTTGCGAAACCTCCAGCATGCCGGAGAGTTCCGCCACGCGAGCCTCGACGCGTTCGTCCGTCCAGCCCTCCCGGTTCTCCAGCGGAAACGCAATATTTTCTGCCACCGTCAGCGAATCGAAGAGCGCCCCCGATTGAAACACCATCGTCACGCGCCGCCGCAGTCCCGCGAACTGCTTCTCATTCCAATCGGTGACGTCTTCGCCCGCCACGCGGATGCGTCCCGAGTCCGGCTTCAGAAATCCCAGAATGTGTTTCAGCGTGACAGACTTCCCCACCCCGCTGCGCCCCATGATCACGCAGGTCTCGCCGCGCTCCACCGTGAAGCTCACGTCGTCCAGGACCTTCCGGTCATCGAACGATTTGCTCACGTGCTCGAATTCGATGTACGGCTCGCTCATTCTCTATGCCTGACGCCGACTTCCGCCTCTGCGCTCGCCACGCGCTTCATCGCGCCCTATTCTTCCCAAGCATCGCCACAGAATCAAACGATTTTCCTCGAGCACGCCCGAATTCTGCTGAAGCTGCCGCCCCGAATATCTGGTTCAATCCTTGACAATGCGACGCTCAACCCTATAAGACACCTGGACTGCTCCTAACTCCTTATTCTACAATATCTTAACAACGCAACCTCGCTCAGCCTCCTCCGTCGCCTTTTCATTTCCCTCTTGACATCCCCCTCCGCGAAGAATAGATTAGCACTCGTCCGAGAGGAGTGCTAACACCCTCGGACACTCTCGCTCCAAATGATCCTCAGGCTGCGGGCTCTACCGGGTCTGGGCTCCACTTGGCGCCCGGCCTGAGAAAGTGCCCGCCGAATCAACGATGGAATGGAGGAATTAGAACGATGGCTGTCAACGTCACACCCCTGCACGACCGCGTCTTGGTCAAGCGGGTCGAAGAGAAGGAGTCCGTGAAGGGAGGCATCATCATCCCCGACTCGGCCAAAGAGAAACCGCAGGAAGGCGAAGTGATCGCCGCTGGCGCCGGAAAAATCGAAAAGGGTGAGCGCATCCCTCTCGATGTGAAGGTGGGCGACCGCATCCTGTTCGGCAAGTACAGTGGCTCTGAAATCCGTGTCGATGACGAAGAGTACCTGATCCTCCGCGAAGAAGAAATTCTCGCGAAGCTGACGGGCGCCGCCAAGGCCGCTTCGAGCCGCAAGTAAACTTTCCCTCGCGGGTTTCCTCCGCTCCAACTGCCTGACGGTAGGCAGGGCGGAAAGAACATCGCGAGGCCGGTAGTGAGCAAGTCTTATCGAATTTCGCAAATCTTAGAGGAGGAAGAAGTTTATGGCGAAGCAAATCGTGACTGGTGAGAATTCCCGCCAGTCCATCCTTCGCGGCGTGAATATCCTGGCCGATGCGGTGAAAATCACCCTCGGACCGAAGGGTCGCAATGCCGTGATCGAAAAGAAGTTCGGTTCGCCGATCATCACCAAAGACGGCGTCACCGTCGCAAAAGAAATCGATCTGGCGGATCCGCTCGAGAACATGGGCGCGCAGATGGTGCGCGAGGTCGCTTCCAAGACCTCCGACGTTGCCGGCGACGGCACCACCACCGCTACCGTGCTCGCGCAAGCGATCTTCCGCGAGGGCGTCAAGACTGTCGCCGCCGGCGCCAGCCCCACCGCTCTCAAGCGCGGCATCGAACGCGCCGTTGAAGTCGCCGTGGCCGAAATCCAGAAGCTCCATCGCGACGTTAAGGGCGACATGATCGCCCAGGTCGGCACCATCTCCGCAAACAACGACCGCCAGATCGGCAACATCATCGCCGAAGCGATGAAGAAGGTCGGCAAGGACGGCGTCATCACCGTTGAAGAGTCCAAGACGATGGAGACGACGCTCGAAGTGGTCGAAGGCATGCAGTTCGACCGCGGCTACCTCTCCCCCTACTTCATCACCGATCCCGAGCGTATGGAGTGCACTCTCGAGGACGTTCGCATTCTCATCCACGAAAAGAAAATCAGCTCCATGAAGGATCTGCTTCCCCTTCTCGAGCAGATTGCCAAGATGGGCAAGCCCCTGTTGATCATCGCCGAGGACGTCGAGGGCGAAGCCCTCGCCACTCTGGTGGTCAATAAGCTCCGTGGCACCTTGCAGTGCGCCGCGGTCAAGGCCCCCGGCTTTGGCGATCGCCGCAAGGCCATGCTCGAAGACATCGCCACACTCACCGGCGGCAAGGCGGTCACCGAAGACCTCGGCATCAAGCTCGAAAACGTCAAAGTCGAGGACCTCGGCCGCGCCAAGAAGGTGACCATCGATAAGGACAACTCCACGATCATCGAAGGCGGGGGCAAGACCTCCGAGATCGAGGGACGCGTCAAGCAGATTCGCGCGCAGGTCGAGGACACCACCTCCGACTACGACCGCGAAAAGCTGCAAGAGCGCCTCGCCAAGCTCGTCGGCGGCGTTGCCGTCATCAAAGTCGGCGCCGCAACCGAAGTTGAGCTCAAGGAGAAGAAGGCCCGCGTCGAAGACGCCATGCACGCCACACGTGCCGCAGTCGAGGAAGGCATCGTGGCGGGCGGCGGCGTCGCTTTGATTCGGTGTCTCGGCCCGCTGGACAAGTTGAAGCTCGAAGGCGATGAAGCCATCGGCGTCAATATCGTCAAGCGCGCGCTCGAGGAGCCCATGCGCCAGATCGCGCAGAATGCGGGCGCCGAGGGTGCGGTGATCGTCGGACGGGTCCGCGAATCTAAGGACCCCGATTTCGGCTACAACGCCGAAACGGACGAATTCGGCGACATGATCAAGGCCGGCGTGGTTGATCCCGCAAAGGTCACCCGCCTCGCTTTGCAGAACGCCGCTTCCATCGCCGCCTTGATGCTCACCACCGAAGCCCTAGTGGCCGAAATCAAGGAAGACGATAAGAAGGCCATGGGCGCCGGCGCCGGTGGCCCCGGCGGCGGCATGGGCGGCATGTACTAAACCAATTCCGTCGGCGGTCGGCGCGAATCACGCGGCAACTCGCCAACGCAGGATCAAAAAGAGAGCGCCCGAATCCTCATCGGATTCGGGCGCTCTTTCTTTTTCGAGACACTTAACGAGCGCGGTCATTCTGAGCGGAGAGGCGACTCTTTCGCCCCACTCGTCCCGGCCAGGCCGGGACGAGTCGCCTCGGAGTCGAAGAACCCCTCTTCGTCCCCGCCTCGCTTTTCCGTCGTCACTCCCAAAAGGCCGCGCCCACTCCCCTCACAAATTTTCATACAGCGTGTCGCCCAGCAAATCATCGTGCCAATATTCCGTGTGCGCCACCAGCGGAATGAACGCCTCCTTGTCGAATATGTTGTTGTCCGCGACGCGTTTCCCTCCGCCCGCCCCGTCCGGATTGTCGTAATAGTGTAGTTTGCCACTGATGATGTCGAACCAGGACCAAATATTGATCCACTTCGCCGGACGAAACGCGTAATCGCAAATCAACGGCTGTGCCGCGGACGCGGCCGCCTCGCGCAATTCGTCCGTATTCCCTTTCGTGCGAAACAAAAAGGCCACCTTGTCCAGCGGCGACCCGAACGTCAGCAGCAGCTTGGTGCGCTCGGCCACTCCGAGCACCTCCTGCTTCCTCCCCTCCAACGTCGCCAGCTCGTCCTGCAGCGCTAGGCTGTTCAGTGTGTCGTAGGAGATCACCGAACCCAGCGAGTGCCCCACCACCATCACATTCGGGTACAGCAACTCGCCCTGGCCGTCCGGACCCGATCGCGCGGAATAAACTGCCCCAACCAAATCCGCCACCGTCTTCTTGATTTTGTCGCGCACTTCGTCCCACTGGCTCACTTTGAAGCTGGTCACGTAAATCGCCACATCGCCCATGTATTCGACAAGGAACCATCGCGACACCAATCCCGCCGCCAGCGCCGCGAGCCACACAATCGCTTCAATTCGCAGCCGGAATCCAGCCGGGGGCTCAATGGCGTGGGGCCCATACCAAAGCCAGGCGTGCCAGACGAGGACAACTTCCGCCCGGAGAGCTCCGGCCAGCCCTGCCAAGCAAACAAGAATTGCGAGTATCTTCAGCCCGGTACGCGCCGCGCTCAAAAGTCCGTCGCGCCCCGCCAGGAATTTCGCGCGGTATAACTTCGGGAAAACCAGCACGCCAGCGGCAAAAATTGCGGCAAAGATCTCTATCCAAATCACGTCGTACGTGAAGGGCTTGAGAAGATTCCTCCCCGTTTGCCAGTGAAACAGGAGCGCAAACACCTGCCCCGCGGTCAGGAAATTGGCCAACGCAATCGGCCCGAAGAAAAGCAACAGCCCGAACACCAGCTTGCTCAAACTCAAAAAGAATCGAACCCCAAAGTCCTTCATTCCTCCGAACTCCCAGCGATCAAATTTCCTATATCGCAGCAGGAACCAAAATCCGCGCGCGAACGATTCCAAAAGGAATGCCGTCACGCTGCCAAGGCTGGCCTTGCCCTCCGTCAAGGGCGCCCAGTAGGACTCGTAAACGTGCACCGTGCGCGGCTTGCCGTCGGCGCCCGTCACATTCATCTCCGCGCGCAGGACCTCCGTCTCTTTTTCCTTCCCTTGCGCCATCCCGTTCCGCAGGCGCACCACCCGCGGCACGATTTCTTGCGCCGCGCCCTGTGCGCGCAATTCGGCGCTCCACAGCGACCTGGCAATCTGCTCCAGCGTCTCGAAATGCACTTGCTGGCCCATGCCGTGATTCACGACGATCGCCCAGTCGGCGCCTTCCGGTGCGACGGCGGCCTCGGTCCCGCCGAGTTCCGCCGCCTGCGAGATCAGCGCGACCTTTTTCCCGGGCTTGGCGAACTCATCCTTTTCCTCCGGAGGCATCGGCGGCACCTTCGGAAAAGTCTCAAGAAATTTGTGGATGTCGCGTGGCACGTGCCCCCCCCAGATGGATGAACAAGTGGATAAAGTCGCCACTATCTACTCCGCCGGTACTCTCCTGTCAAGGCGCGTGACCAAGCATCGTCCCCCGCCAAGGCTTGGCCTGTGCCCCATCTTTGCGAGCGGCAGGCAGGCGCAACGGCGAGAGTTTTCGCCGCCACGAGACCGCGCCCCGCCCCAACTTGCGCTTGTCCCCCGAATACGCTACAAACGAAGTTTATCGCTTCGGGCTTTTCAGCCATTATCACTGGGGGACCAGGGAATGCTTTGGGATCGCGCAAGACTGTCTCCGAAACGCGCGTGTGCGCCACGGCGCTTCACGTTGCCCTATCACTTCGTCGCAATAGCGCTTATTTGTTTCGGCGTCGCGCTCGCCGTCTGGCAGCCGGTTCTCGCCGCCGACGATCCGCTCAAGCAGCTCGCCGCGCAACTCGCCGACGCCATCTCGAAGTCCGGCAAGAAGACTGCCGCCGTCGCCGATTTCACCGACCTCGATGGCAACGTCACCGAGCTGGGCCGTTTTCTTGCCGAGGAAACGTCGGGCGATCTCGCCGCCGCCGCGAAGGATTTTCAGGTGATTGACCGCACGCAGCTCAAGGCCAATCTCAAGCGGGCCGGCCTCGCACAAAATGGCATCATCGATCCGCAGGTCGTCAGCAAGCTAGGCGACGCGGCGGGCGTCCAAGTGGTGGTCACGGGCACACTCACTCCGTTTTCGGACCACATTCATCTCGAAGCGCGGCTCCTGGATGAATCGAATTCCGCAATTCTGAGTTCCGCCGCGGTGGAACTTCCGCGCACGAAGGACTTGAACGATTTGCTTGGCGGCAGCAGCCCCGCCGCACCAGTCGCTGCCGTCCCGTCATCTGCGCAGCCGCAGCCCGCCGCGCCTCCGGCAGCAGCAGCCCCGGCACCTGCAGCTACGTCAGCAGCGCCCGCGCCTTCTGCTGCTCCTGCTCCGAGTGCGGCTACCCCAGCGACTCCTCCGGCAGCGGCCCCAGCTCCCGCGCCAGCCGCCGCCCCCAGCGCAGCGCCCGCTCCCGCGCCGCCCAAACACGGCACTCCCAAACCGGCGCAGCCTGTAGAAGCCTCCCTCACCGGGATCGGCAGCGTCGCGACCGATTCTTACCGGGTCACCGAGAAATCCATGGAGCGATACGCCGACGGCAGCCTCGGGGTCACTCTCGAATTTACCGGCCTCTCTCGCTACACGTTTCAACTCGCCATGGTGCGCGGCGGCACCTATCTCTCCGATGAATTTGGGGTTCGTTGGGATATGCGCGCCATCGATTCTGCCGGAATCTTCAACGTCAAATCGACAGGATTCGGGGGTATTTGGCGCGGCGTGACGCTCGCCCCCGGCGCAACCATTGAGACCACCTTGGTTTTCGCGCCACCGGGACAGCCGCGCGGAAATGTGTTTTCACTGACGATTCTCGAGTTCCGGCCGAAGTTCAATCGCCAACTCCGGATTCAAGGCATCAAGTAGGCTTCGCGCAACGCGCCGCCGCGTCGTTCGCACGTTGTTCGGCACAGTGAGTTATGATGAGGGTTGTTCTGGAGCATTTTTCTTTAGGAGGGCACGGTTTTAGCCGTGCCGCTCAGCGCCCGAGGTCTCAGGGGCTTTAGCCCCTGAAGGCCGTTAGATAAGCCGGGAATATCGCCATGAATGAATCTCACATCCCGTTCGCCACCGTCGAGGAAGCCCTCGAAGAAATTCGCCAGGGCCGCCAGATCGTCCTCGTGGACGATGAAGACCGCGAAAACGAAGGCGATCTAACGATGGCGGCGGAAAAAGTCACGCCTGAAGCCATCAACTTCATGGCGAAATACGGCCGAGGCCTCATTTGCCTGAGCCTCACGGAAGCGCGCTGCGACGAATTGAATTTGCCGCCGATGTCGCTGGTGAACACCTCGAACTACGGCACGGCTTTTTGCGAATCCATTGACGCCCGCCGCGGCACCACCACGGGAATCAGCACCGCCGATCGCGCCACCACGATTCTCGCCGCGATCGATCCCGCCGCCCGTCCGGCCGATCTCGCGCGCCCCGGCCACGTTTTTCCGTTGCGCGCGCGGCGCGGCGGCGTCCTCGTGCGCGCCGGACAGACCGAAGCCTCCGTGGACTTGGCGCGCATCGCGGGCCTTTATCCCGGAGCAGTGATCTGCGAAATCATGAACGACGACGGGACGATGGCGCGCCTTCCGCAGCTCGCCGATTTCTGTCGCGTGCACGAATTAAAGCTGCTCAGCATCGCCGATTTGATTCGCTACCGCATGCGCCACGAACGCTATGTGCGCCGCATCGCCGAATCTGTTTTGCCGACGCGCTACGGCGATTTCCGAATGATCGTATATTCCTCGGAACTCAATGGAGATCAGCACATCGCGCTCCTGCGCGGCTTGCCCGCGAGCGCGGGACTCGCCGCGGATGTGGCGCTTCCCGGACAATTGGACAATCCGAACGATGCGCCGCCGCTGGTGCGCGTCCATGCGCATTGCCTCACGGGCGATGTTCTCGGATCATCCGCGTGCGATTGCTATGAGCTGGTGCACCGTTCGCTCGAAGCCATCGTCGCCGACGGCCGAGGCGTTTTCGTTTACCTGCACGCGGGCACGCGGAGTTTCGGCAGCGAGCCCGCCGCCACGTCCGGCCAATTGCCGGGCATTTTATTTCATTCGCGCAATCAACCCGCGCAACCGGCTCGTGCGGAAAATGGCGCGGAATGTCAGCAAAGATTGCAATACGAGAGCGGAATCGGCGCGCAGATTCTGATCGATCTGGGACTCACTTCAATTCGCGTGCTCACCAACCATCCGCGGAAAGTGGTCGCCTTGGAGGGATACGGTCTGAAGATCGCCGACCAAGTGCCGATTCCGATTCCCTCCGGCTCCTCGCGCCCTGCGCATCAGCGCTCGTAATCTTCGTTCCTCAACGCCTCATTTGTTGACGCGATGATGGCAACCCCCTAAGATAATCGCGCATTTAGCACCGTTCTATCACCGTGATCGAAAAAACCGTTTCTCATTACCGGATTCTGGACAAGCTTGGCGGCGGCGGGATGGGTGTGGTCTATAAGGCCGAGGACACCAAACTGCGGCGGTTTGTGGCGCTGAAGTTTCTGCCGGAGGAAATGGAGAAGGACCGCACGGCGCTGGAGCGATTCCAGCGGGAAGCGCAGGCCGCCTCGGCACTGAACCACCCGAACATCTGCACAATTCACGCGATCGAGGAGGACAAGGGGCGGCATTTCATCGTGATGGAGATGCTGGAGGGCCAAACCTTGAAGCATCGGATTGGCTCGGGGCGATTTGAGACGGAGCAGCTTTTGGACATCGCGATCCAGTTGGCGGATGCGTTGGATGCGGCGCACGCGAAAGGGATCGTGCATCGGGACATCAAGCCGGCGAACATATTCGTCACTTCGCGGGGGACGCCGAAGATACTGGATTTTGGGCTGGCGAAGCTGGTGCAGCAGCGTACCGCAATCGGAGCCACTCCTTCCGGCGATGAGGAGGTGACGGCCACAGCCGGCGCGACGCTGGATGCGGAGGTTCATCTGACGTCGCCGGGGACGGCGGTCGGGACGGTGGCGTACATGTCTCCGGAACAGGCGTTGGGCAAAGAACTCGACGGTCGGACGGACCTGTTCAGTTTGGGAGTGGTGCTCTACGAAATGACGACGGGCCGGCAGGCGTTTTCAGGCACAACCACAGCGGCGATCTTCGACGGGATTCTGCACAAAACGCCAGCGCCGGTGACGCAACTGAATCCGGAAACGCCGCCGAAGCTGGAAGAAATCATCAACAAGCTTCTGGAGAAAGACCGCGACCTGCGCTGTCAAACGGCCTCGGAGCTGCGAACGGATCTGAAGCGCCTGAAGCGGGATACGAGTTCCGGCAAACCTACGCCGGTAGAGCCGCTGTCCTCGCGCGTGATCGCGTCAACGGAAACCGCGCCCCAGCAACCGGCAGCCATTCACGACAGCTCAGATTCGCAAGTAGTAGCCACGCTAATCAAGCGGCACAAGAAGAAGCTCGTGGGTGGAGTTGCCGCGGCGATTGTGATTGCCCTCGCCCTGGTTTATTGGCTCCGGCCGTCCTTGCCGCCCCCCACGGTTTCCAGCTACACGCAGCTCACCAATGACGCGGCGCGCAAATCGTTGATCGGAACCGACGGCGCGCGCCTGTACTTGTCAGAAAGCGGCATTGGGACCGCTCAGATGTCGGTCAACGGAGGGAGCCTCGCGCCCATTTCGCGCCCGGCCGGTCTGCAGGCCGCTATGTTTGGGGTTTGGGGCGTTTCTCCGGATGGTTCCAAACTTCTCGTTACGCAGTTGAATGGCCTGAGCCGCGCTTCCGCGCCGCTCTGGGCTGTGCCAACGTTGGGCGGCTCGCCCACCCGGCTGGGAGATATTGAGGGCATCGGCGGCGCGTGGTCCCCCGATGGGCAGAAGCTGGTTTACACCAGCGGAAACACCCTGTGCATCTCGAACGCTGACGGCAGCGCATCTCGCAAGCTGGCCGACCTGCCCGGCCCGATTGCCGTCGGTGACTCGGACGGCACTTCGCCCGCATGGTCACCCGACGGGCAGGAAATTGCCCTGAACCTTTTCGACTCCAAGAATATCAGCCATCTCTGGGAGTTATCGGCGGACGGCCACGATCTTCATGAAATGTTTCCGGGCTGGCACGAGCAAGCGGGCGCGTGCTGC
>Ga0209415_10002970_pt1 | contig 31690 bp, 23 predicted proteins | sample PeaSoiSIISIP2007_FD_187696 | JGI IMG/M metagenome (GOLD analysis project Ga0209415, IMG submission 187696) | Peat soil microbial communities from Weissenstadt, Germany - SII-SIP-2007 (SPAdes) (version 2) | ecosystem: Environmental > Terrestrial > Soil > Wetlands > Peat | place: Germany... | reverse complement strand
GGCGACGAGGAACTGGCTTAAGGCGCTCCGGCGCCGCAGCCAGAAGACGAGTATCACCTGGACACGGATGAACCGCCTCGCAACAATGTGGCTGCCGCTCGCCGCTGAGATGCACCCCTACCCGGACCTGCGCTTCGACGTCAGGACCCAAGGCAGGAGCCCAGTGCGGTAGTCCCGCACGCTGGGATCTGTGCGGGGGGCCGCTCGAAAGAGCGGTCCCTACCGCAATTCCGGAAAAGAGAGTGGTCGCTATCTATCTTGGAGGCAAGATCCAAGTTTTGTGCAAAGAAGGGACCAGCAGCTCGCCGTAGGCGGTCACACGGCGTCGGTCACAGATGGCGCCGCCTCGTCCACCGGCACGGCGACGATGCCGTGGCCCTCGGAGGTCAGGCAGCGACCGCTCGCCAAGTCGAAACGCCACCCGTGCATGCCGCATTCGAGCACCCCGTCGGTCACGGTGCCGAAACGCGAGAGGTCAGCCTTGAGGTGCGGGCACCGCCGTTGCACCAGGTAGTCGCCGAGCCTCACGAGATCATCGGTGCTCGACTGCTCGGCGTACCAACCTTCCGCGTAGGACATCCTCTCCGCCGACAAGCACTTGAAGAACGTAAAGATGAATTCGTTGTACTGGCCGCGCCGTCGCGCCCGGAACCTCAAGGAGAGAAACAAGCTGTTGACCCAGTCGATCTCGTGCTCGGCCACGAGCGCTTCGACGAGGCGTCGATCGATGGTGAACCGGTACCGGCACTCCTCACCTTCCCAGCTGCGCACCTTTCTCGCCGGAAAGTCGATGATGATCTTCTCCTCGCCGAGGTCCAGGAGCACGGGACCGCCCACGCCCTCGCAGATCTGGTCCGCGAGCTCGAGGAGCGGCTCCCACCAGTCCCTGAGGCCTGCGATCAGGTCGCCTTCGTAGCGCGGCCAGGAGCGGTGCTCGCGTTCGAGGCGCGGCCGCTGCCGTGCCGCGTACGCCTCGAGGTACGAGCGCTTGTCGGTGAAGATCGCGTTCACCTCGTCGTTCCCGAGCACGTGGGTGACTTCGCAGCCTGCAGGTGTGAGTGCGGCAACGCTGCCCGGGATCAGGAGCCGCCCGTTGTCGAGGCCCTGGTCGTGCAGGTAGCGAAGGAAGACAGTCTGGTCCGGGAAGATGTTGTCGGAGCTGTTCGTGAAGTCGTTGAACGGAAACAGGTCGTCATCGAGGAAGCACGGCGGCCCGGCCGTGGGGAAGACGTACCGGGCACCGACCGCATCGATGAAGCGACGGGCTCGCGCCATCCCGTTCAGCCGCTTTCGCTTGGCGAATTCGATCTTGTTCGCCTCCGGGAGGTCGTACGCGACCGGCCACCAGATGGCACCGGAGAACTGGAGCAAGTGGGCGTCGTAGGCGCCGAACGCCACCAGCGCCTCAGGGTCGGGGGGCCGGGCGTCGTTCTGGTTGAGCACGCGTGTCTCACCGTCGTCGAGCGAGAGCGCAGAGTCGCCGATCGGGCCATCTGCAGGGGAGACCATCGCAGTGATCATCACCCGGAGGCCGTCGACCTCGACCGGCTCGCCACTGCGGGTCTCCACAAACGAGCGAAACCCGAGATCGCTCAACGCCGAGCGCAGCTCATCGGTGGGGAAGTCGGGCAGGAGCACCGTCGTGGACTTCGGCACGCTCCGGGCGAGCAACTTCGGGTCGAAGTGGTCGCGATGCAGGTGGGAGATGTAGAGGAAGTCGGGCTTGAACACGCCGAAGTCAACGCCACTGTTGTCCGGGAACACGAACCACGACGCAAAGTACGCCGGGGACTGCCACGGGTCGCAGAGCACGCCTCCGGCCGCCGTGTCGAGAAAGACGCCGGCGTGCCCGGTGGCCGTGATCCTCATCGCATATCCGCGTCCCGTTTCGGCATCCGTAGCCCCTTCTGCCTGTGTCCGAATCGTCGATCACCCGAGCCGTGCTCGGCGCTACGCAATGGGAGTCTAAGTGACCAGCCCCCTCATCCTGGGCTATGGACGTCGCGCTGGCTGCCCCGAACGCCGCGGTTGTCCGGGTCGGCTACAACTACTGCGAACGAGGCAGGATCTGCCCGGGCAGGGCCCGCACCTGCCAAGTCGGCTTGAAGCTGAGACGAGGGGACGCGCATGTTGGAGCACGCGGACGTGGTGGTCGTGGGCATGGGGCCAGGAGGTGAGGAGGTCGCCGGCCGGCTCGCCGAGGAGGGCCTCGACGTCGTGGGCATCGAAGGCCGGCTTGTCGGCGGGGAGTGCCCTTACTGGGGGTGCGTCCCCTCGAAGATGATGCTTCGGGCGGCCGGCCTGCTCGCCGACGCGCGGCGCGTGCCCGGGATGGCCGGGAGTGCCACGGTGACCGCCGATTGGCAGCCGGTCGCGACCCGGATCCGCCTGGAGGCCACCGACAACTGGGACGATCGTGTCGCGGTCGAGCGCTTCGAATCCAAGGGCGGGCGATTCGTGAGAGGGTGGGGCCGTCTGGCCGGGCCGGGCCGCGTGTCGGTCGGCGAGCGAGAGTTCGAGGCCGGGCGCGCTGTCGTGATCAACACCGGTACGCAACCGTGGGCGCCGCCGATCCCGGGGCTGAGCGACGTACCGTACTGGACCAACCGGGACGCGATCGAGGCGACCGATGTGCCGACGTCTCTCGTCGTCCTCGGGGGCGGCGCGATCGGCGTCGAGCTCGGGCAGGTCTTCGCGCGGTTCGGGGCCAGCGTGAGCGTGGTCGAGATAGCACCGCACCTGCTTCCGCTCGAGGAGCCGGAGTCCGGCGAATTGCTCGCGCAGGCGCTACAGGCCGACGGGCTGCGCGTGATGACTGGTGCCGGTGTTCAAGGAGTCCGAGGCAGTGGGTCGGGCATCGCGGTCGAGCTGGCCACAGGTGAGTCGATCGAGGGTGAGCATCTCCTGGTGGCGACCGGACGGAGGGCGGACCTCGAGGCGCTCGGAGTCGCCTCCGTCGGGCTCGACGAGAAGGCCCGATCGATCCCGGTGGACGACCGGTGCCGCGCGGCGGCGGGCCTCTGGGCGGTCGGTGACATCACAGGTGAGGGTGCCTTCACCCACGTGTCGATGTACCAGGCCGGCATCGCCGTTGCCGACATCCTCGGCTGGCCGGCCGCCGCTGCGGACTACCGGGCCCTCCCGCGAGTGACGTTCACGGACCCGGAGATCGGGTCCGTCGGGCTCAGCGAGGCGTCTGCGAGAGCCGCCGGGCTCAGCGTGCGGACGGGCCACGCCGATCTGCCTTCTTCTGCTCGGGGCTGGATCCAAAAGGTCGACAACGCGGGGTTCATCAAGCTGGTCGAGGATGTGGACCGCGGCGTCCTCGTCGGGGCGACGTCCGCCGGGCCGTGTGGAGGTGAAGTGCTCGCGATGCTCGCCCTTGCGGTCCACGCGTCGGTCCCGACGGCGGAGCTCGGGACGATGATCTACGCCTACCCGACTTTCCATCGCGCCGTCGAGGTCGCGCTCAGGGACCTGGCATCCTGAGTACCCCTTGGAGGCCGACACAGGCCCAACTCCAGGCTGCGGCAGGTCGGACGGTCCCCGACGTGATCGCCCCAGGGCTACAGGTCCTGTTTTGTGGGATCAATCCCGGGCTCTACACGGCGGCCGTCGGGCATCACTTCGCCCGTCCGGGAAACCGTTTCTGGAGGGTCCTGCACGAAGCGGGATTCACTGCGCGCCTCCTGTCCCCGTTCGAGGAGAGCACCCTTCTGGACGCCGGCATCGGGATCACCAATCTCGTCGCCCGGGCGACTTCCGCGGCTGCCGAGCTGACGAGACCCGAGCTCGAGAATGGCGCCCGACTGCTCGAGCACAAGGTGGCCGCCCTGGGTCCGCAGGTCGTGGCGATGCTCGGGATGCAGGCGTTTCGAACCGCCTTCGGAGCATGGCGAGCGAGCATCGGGCTCCAGCCCGAGCCCATGGCCGGCGCGCAGGTCTGGCTGCTGCCGAACCCGAGTGGCCTTCAAGCGCATTACCAGATGCCCGAGCTCGTCGCTCTCTTTGGCGAACTCCGCGCGGCAGTGCGAGCGAACTGAGCCTCAGCTCGCCGAGCCGGATTGTTCGGCAAGTCCACGTAGCACGCCAAGAGCCTCATCCGCGTGGCGGTCGGTGGCGAGCTCCGATTTGATCTCCGCGAGCAGGCGCCCGTCCGTGTTGATGACGAAAGTGGCCCGGCGATTGAACAACAGGCCGGGCCGTCTTGCTCCGAAGACCTGGGCGACGGACCGATCCGGGTCGGACAGCAACGGGAAGTCGAGCCCGTTCTTGATGCTGAATCTCTGCTGGCGCTCGACCGGATCCGCGCTGATCCCGATCCGCTGTGCTCCGAGGTCCGCGAATGCGCCGGCGAGGTCGCGAAAGTGGCGACTTTCGGCTGTGCAACCGGGAGTGAGCGCCCTCGGGTAGAAGAAGAGGACGACCGGACCCTTCTCCAGTTCGGTCGACAGCCGAACCATTCGGCCGTCATCGGCCTGGAGCTCGAAATCCACGACGAGATCGCCAACCTCCACGACGTCAGCCTATGGCGGTCGCGCTCGGAGGACGGGCCGCGCGCCGAGCCGAGGGTTTTGTCGCCACCCTGCCATCCACCAGCTCGCAGGGTTGGCAGGTAGGCACATCATCGTGACCCGCTTCGCTGCTAGCGTTCGCTCGTGGCTCGCCGAGCCGGTCCCAGTTCTCCCGACGGCACACGGCACACGGCGCCCGAGAGTCAAGCGCCCCTCCTTCTTGCAGGGGGGCCACTGTTTCCGGAGCCTGCCTACTCGACCCGAAACGCAAGCGTTCTTCGATGACGACCACGCCAGACGAGGCGGGTACGCACGCGTTCCGAGTCTTCCTCATCGCCGACGTTCGCGGCTACAGCAGCTTCGCCGATCAGCGCGGCGATGAGGCGGCGGCGTCACTCGCGCAGCGTTTCCTCGACGTGGCCACCGAGGTGATAACCGAGAATCACGGCGAGATCACCGGCACTCGTGGCGACGAAGTGGTGGCGGCCTTCGAGTCGCCTCGCTCAGCCATCAGGGCATCGCTGGCTCTTCAGAGACGATTCTTCGCGGAGACCGAGCGAGTCCCTGAGCTCCCGCTGCCTGTCGGAATCGGACTGGACATGGGCGAGGTGGTCGTCGTTGCCGACGGCTACCGCGGAAACGCCATCAACGTGGCGGCTCGCCTCTGCGCCATCGCACCTGCCGGAAGCGTCCTCGCAACTCGAGAAGTGGTCCATGTCGCCCAGGCGGTGGAAGGCGTTCATTACGACCCGCGTCCTTCGATCCCTCTGAAAGGCATTGCCGAGCCGGTGCAGTACGCACGGATCGTGGATGTCGCCGAGGACACGATGGCGGCCTACTCACGCATCGGTCGGACTCAGGCCGCGACGCCACCGATTCACCGGCGAGCGCTCTGGCGGCGACCCGTCGTCCTCGCCGTCAGCGGTCTCGTGCTGTTCCCGCTGATCGTCCTGGTGGCCGTCAACGTCCGTGGGGCGACTTCGTCCGCCGCAATCTATCCCGACGGCCTGGCCGCGCTGAGCACCACGGGAGGAGTCCTCGAGTCCGTGCGGCTCGCCGGTCATCCGACCGAACTCGCGGGGGGGTTCGGCTCCGAATGGGTGACGAGCACGACCACCGATCAGCTGTTCCGCGTGGACTGGAAGACCGCGACGGTGACCCCGATCCCCGTCGGTTCACAGCCGGAGGGCGTCGCCGTCGGAGCTGGCGCCGTCTGGGTCGCCGACAGCGGAGACGGAACCGTTGACCGGGTCAGCCCTCAGAGCAACACCGTTGTTGCCAGGATCGTCGTCGGCACCGGCCCGGACTGCGTGACCGTCTTCGCCAACAGCGTCTGGGTCACCAACTCGCTGAGCGCGACGGTGTCCGAGATCGACCCTGCACAGAACGCAGTCGTGAGGACGATCACCACCGGCGCCGAGCCGGCGGGAGTCGCAGGTGGCGACGGGGCGCTGTGGGTTGTCGACGAAGGAAACGCAACGGTCCAAGAACTGGACCCGAGCACCGGTGAACAGGTGTCAGCGCCGATCTCCGTCGGGAAGGGACCTACCGCCGTCGTGTTCGGTGCCGGCGCGGCATGGGTCACCAACACCTTGGACGGGACGCTTTCGCGTATCGATCCTGCCGACGACGGCGTCATCACGAGCCTGGCCGAGGCAGGTGCCGAAGGAGTGGCCATCGCCGGCGACCGGGTATGGGTGAGCAACGAGGACGCCGGCACGCTTTCCGAATTCTCGTCGGCCGATGCGAACGTGCGGACCCTGGCGGTCAGCAGCGCACCGACGGGTTTGGATTACTCCGACGGCCGCCTCTGGGTCACCTCAGACGGCGTCGGCGCGCAGGTGCACGGGGGCGGAGTGCTCGTGGTCGATTCGGCTTTGTTGAACGGCTCATCCGACCCGCCGTACGCGATCGACCCCGGCTTCGCGTACACCGCTGGGCAGTGGCGCATTCTGATCATGACCAACGACGGCCTGGTCGGATACCGGCGTGTCGGTGGACTCGCGGGTGCGTCCCTCGTCCCCGATCTCGCCACGTTCATCCCGAGTCCGACCAACGGGGGGCTGACCTACACTTTCCAGCTGCGCCGCGGCATTCGGTACTCGACGGGACAACCGGTCGTGGCGTCCGACTTCCGATACGCGCTCGAACGAGCCTTCAAGATCGCACGGGGTCCCCTCGAGTACTTCACCACCCTCGTCGGAGGAGCTCAATGCAACGCGAATCCTGCGACGTGTTCGTTGGCGAGGGGCGTCGCATCGGATGATCGGACCGGGAAGGTGACGTTCCACCTTGTCAAACCTGATCCCGACTTCCTCGACCAGCTCGCCCTCCCGATCGCGGACGCTGTCCCCCTTGGCACTCCCTATCCGCCCGTCGGCGGCACCGTGCCAGCCACGGGGCCGTACATGGTCCTTTCCTATCGGCCGGCGGAGGTCTCCTCCGCCACGAACTTGGTGACCCGTCCGGGCAGGGTTGTCCTCGTGCGCAATCGTTTCTTCCGCCAGTGGTCCGCCGCGGCCCAGCCCGCGGGGTTCCCGGATCGGATCGTCATCACAACCGGCCTACCAGTCGCGACCGAGATTCAGGAGGTCGGAGGTGGGAAGGCTGACGCCATGTGGGACTCTCCATCAGTGAGTCAGTACTCGCAGATGGAGGCTGACTTCCCGGACCAGATCTACCTCATAAGCCAGCCGGCGACGAGCTACTTCTGGCTCAACACTCGCGTTCCTCCGTTCAGTTCCCTGGCCGTGCGACGAGCGGTCAACCTCGCGCTCGATCGTCACCGGTTTCTCTTGGGCGCAGCAGCTGACCAGACCTTTGGCGGCGCCATCACCTGCCAGGTGCTCCCGCCCGACTTTCCTTCGTACTCGAGGTATTGTCCCTATACCCTTGACCCCTCGGCGAGCGGCAACTGGATTGCACCCGACCTCGCCACGGCTCAAAGCCTCGTCGCAGGCTCGGGAATGAGAAGTGTGCGCGTTACCATCGCGGCGCCGGTTGGGTTGGCGAGTCCGGAACAATATGATCTCCTCGGCGAGACCCTCCGGCGACTCGGCTTTGCCGTACGAATCGAGATATTCCCGCTCCTCACGCAGGCCGAGTTCCTCCACTACCTCGTGGCGACGAACGACCCAGGCACGCGCATACAGGCTGGACCTTCAGCGTGGCAATCGGACTACATCGCAGCATCGAACTTCTTCGAGCCCTTGCTCACGTGCGACGCGTACGTTCCCAGTACGAGTACGACCAGCCTCAACCTGAACCCAGGTGGCTTCTGCGATCCCACGATCGACAAGCTGATCGCGCGGGCGCTGGCCGCTCAGCAGTCCAACTCGGGTGCCGCAGTCAGCGATTGGACCGAGATCGACCACGATCTCGTCGATCAAGCACCGTGGGTGTCAATCGCGAACTCTGAGAACATCGACTTCGTCTCTCGTCGGGTGGGCGACTACCAGTACAACCCCCAGTTCGGAGAGCTCGCCGACCTGTTGTGGGTCCGATGATCACGGGGGTGTCGCCCTCGCTGTTCAGCCCGCAGCTAGGAGGACCGGTGGCCACAGGAACTCGGTCAGCCAACGCCTCATCGTCATAGCTAGGTTGATCGAGTGAAGTTCGGCATCTTCTACGAGCAGCAGCTTCCCCGGCCATGGGACGACTCGAGCGAGTCGCAGCTTCTCGCCGACGCCCTCGACCAGATCGAGCTCGCGGACAAACTCGGGATCCAGTATCTGTGGGAGGTCGAGCACCACTTCCTCGAGGAGTACTCGCACTCCAGCGCGCCCGAGGTCTTTCTCGCAGCCGCCAGCCAGCGCACCACGCGGATGCGCCTGGGCCACGGCATCATCTTGACGGCGCCGGCCTACAACCATCCGGCTCGGACGGCCGAGCGAGTGGCAACCTTGGACCTCGTCTCGAACGGACGCGTCGAGTTCGGTTCGGGGGAGTCGGGCTCGGAGGCCGAGCTCGGCGGCTTCGGGCTCGATCCCGCGATCAAGCGCGAGGCATGGCTGGAGGGCCTCGAGGTCGCGCTGCGGTGCATGACTGAGACGCCCTTCACCGGTGTCGACGGGCGCTTTGTGAAGATGCCACCGCGCAATGTCGTCCCAAAACCGGCACAGAAGCCCCATCCACCCCTGTGGGTCGCTTGCAGCCGCCGGGACACCATCCTGCTCGCGGCGGAGAAGGGGATCGGCGCGCTCAGCTTCGCGTTCATCGAGCCGGAAGACGCGAAGGCGTGGGTAGACGACTACGAGGCGACGCTGCGAGTCAAGTGCGTCCCCGTCGGATGGGCGGTCAATCCACAAGTGGCCTGTGTCAGCCCCATGATGTGCGCTCGGGACGAGGACGTCGCGATCGAGCGGGGACTCGAGGGTGCCAATTTCTTCGGGTACTCGCTGGCGCACTTCTACGTCTTTGGGGAGCACCGGCCGGCACGGACCGACATTTGGCAGGAGTTCAAGGAGCGCCGCGGCAAGATGGGCTACTCACCGGAGGCTGCGCTCGCCGCCAAGCAGGAGACGCTCGGTGCCAAGGCTGCCGCTGGCGACGAGACGGGACTGCGGGGAGCGGTAGGGACGCCGGACCAGCTGCGTGAGTTCCTGCGCCGGTACGAGTCCGCAGGTGTGGACCAGCTGATCTTCGTGATGCAGGCTGGCCACACTCGCCACGAGCACATCATGGAGTCGATCGAGCTGTTCGGCACCGAGGTTCTGCCAGAGTTCATCGAACGCGACGACGCTACGAGCGCTCAGAAGGCCGAGAAGTGGGCGCCGCTCGTCGAACAGGCCATGGCCCGCAAGCTGGACCAGTCCCCGCCGATGCCAGCTGACTACGTGATCAAGGCTCTGCCGAAACAGCTGATCGACGCGTCGCAGAACGAGCCGGCCCAACAGTGGCTCGACCAGCTTGCGGACAAGCAGGCCGCAGGTGTGCTCGACGAGGAATTCCGCAGGCTGATCGACGGTTGAAGTCGGCTCGGGTGAGGATCACCACCTCGAGTCTGATTCCTCCTCGGGGCGGAGCCATGCGGCGAAGAAGGGATCTGCGACCGCATAGAAGCCGTCACGCTCGACGACGACCTCCGTCTCCGCGAGCGCGACGAGAGCCTTCCGGACGGAGGCACCGTTGGCCAGGTTGACACGGCTGACGAAGGCCGCGGCGTAAGGAGTCGAGCTTGGTTCCGACGCCAGGGCGGTAACGACGCGGCGCTGACCCGCCGCCATCCGACCGAACTGCTCGGCGTAGCCCGCTGCGCCGTGGGCCACGGCCGCGGACATGGCTCTGCCTACGGCCGTGGCATCGATGGCGCCGCTGGCGGCGTCGTAGGCCTCGTACGCCAGACGTTGGATGTCGTTCGGCACCGGCCCAGCCATCTGCACGATCTCCCGGGCGGCACCCTCAGCGAGCGACTTGCGGCCGGCCTCCGCGCGACGGCGAAGATAGTCGACCATGACCTCCGGCGGGATCGGACCGAGCTCGAGTCGCTCGGCCATGTCGTAGAGCGGAGCTCCGCTCGAGGTGACGAGCCGCTCCATGAGATGACGTTTCGAGCCTGCCAGGACGAGCGCGACTTCCGGATGTTCGTCCGCGAGCGCTTTGAACAGGCCCGGCAGGTGGACTCCGTGGTCGACGATCGCCTGGAACTCGTCGAGGACGAGCGCCGCCGGTCGCCTCGGCGCCTGCTCGGCCAACAACTGGTAGACGTCTGCGATCACCTCCTCGGCGTCTGTGGCGGCTAGCCCGGGAAGGAAGCTGAAGCGTGGCGCTCCGCTGTCGTCGAAGGTGACCGACGGCGCCAGGCGCAAGCGCCGGACGAACTGCGGCACGGCCTGCCGCGCCCGATGCCATCGGGCACCTGGAACGCGATAGACGCCTGACACGAGTCGCGAGACCAGCGAGGACAGGTCCCGGCAGCGCAGCACGTTCGCGTTGACGACGGCGGCCTCCGGCCTGCCGGCGACGAGTTGGGCCTCCGCCCTGAGCAGCAGCGACGTCTTTCCGTACCGGCGAGGCGACAGCAGCACGACATTGACACCGTTCCGCATGCGGCTCAAGAGGGCCGCGAGCTCGAGCTCTCTGCCGGTGAAGTGCTCGGCTGTCGCGGGCGTCCCGTAGTGGTAGGGGTTGAGCGCTCGGCTCATGAGAAGAGTGTAAGACGATATATGCCAGATGGCAATACGCTAATGAGCACTACACCATATAGCGGTATGTCGATAAGCATTGTGCCGAAGGATAAATCACTAGGACTCCTCCTTGCCATGCCCCGCAGCTGGATCGTGACCGCGCGGCCCGGTGGCCGCGTCGAGCGCCCATGATCGGGCCTCTTCGGCCTCGATCTGGGTGATCTCCTCCAAGCGCCGCGTGTGGCGCCCTCCGTCGAATTCGGTCGACAGAAAGACGTCGACGATGTCGAGGGCGAGTTCCGGCGCGACGATACGCGCCCCGATGGAGAGGAGGTTGGCGTCGTTGTGCCGCCGGGCGAAGCGAGCCGTGTACTCGTCGTGGCACAACGCCGCTCGGGCTCCTCGCACCTTGTTCGCCGCGATCGCCTCTCCCTGACCGCTACCACCGATGACGATTCCGACCTCGACCGAACCGGCCACGACACAGCGCGCCGCGTGCGCGCAGATAGGCGGGTAGTCGACCGGTTCCGGCGACGAAGTGCCGAGATCGACTACATCGTGACCGCCCTCGGTGAGGTGTTCGATCACGATCGCCTTGAGGGAGAATCCCGCGTGGTCCGAGGCGAGACCGATTCGCATGCCGACTACGTTCCCACTTCCCGCGCCGCGGGGCCTTCCCGGCTACCGGCACCCGCGCCGCGGGGCCTTCCCGGCTACCGGCACCGCGGGGCCTCCCCGGCTTCCGGGGCCCTCCGGCTACCGGCACCGCGGGGCCTCCCCGGCTTCCGGGGAGCGCTCGCCGAGGTGCTCGGGTAGCCTGCGGGAGATGGCACGTCCGGGAAGTGGGCTCCGACTCGTGACCGAGCCGGCCCGTCACCCTTCGGCAGGAGGCCAGCGCGTGCTCGTGATCGAGCATCCTGTCGTCGCCCACCGGCTGTGCGCGCTGAGGGACGTCGAAACGGACAACGCGACGTTTCGCACGCTCGTGGGTGAGCTGTCGGCCGTTCTCGCCTACGAGGCGCTTCGCGATCTGCGCACGGCAGAGCACCGCGTCGACACCCCGGTCGCTCGTGACGTCGGGTGCCAGCGGGTGAGCGAGATGGTCCTCCTCGTCCCGATTCTCCGCGCCGGCCTCGGGATGGTACCGGCGATCCAGGAAGTGCTCCCCCTGACCGAGGTCGCGCATGTCGGCCTCCGCCGGGACGAGGAGACGCTGCTTCCGACGGTCTACCTGGACAAGCTTCCCCGCGACCTGTCGGGCCGGCGGGTCATCGTCTGCGATCCGATGCTGGCGACCGGAGGCTCCCTCGTGAAGGTCTGCGACCTCGTGAAGGAGAGGGGCGCCACCGAGATCCATGCGCTCTGCCTGATCGCCTCGCAGCCCGGGCTCGACAACTTCTGCGGCCAGCACCCGATGGTGAAGGTTGCCTGCGTCGCGCTGGATCCTGAGCTGAACTCGCAGGGCTACATCCTCCCGGGGCTGGGCGACGCAGGCGACCGGCTCTTCGGCCCACCCGCCTGACGACTCCCGTCCGCGCCCGGGCGAGCCCGCCGTAGTTGCACCGGAGCGGCCGACGGGCGAGCATCGCGCTTGTGGTCACAGCTGCAGGCACCTACCGGGCGATGGTCGGCTCCCAGGAGATCGACCTTCCGCTGATTCCCATCACCGAGGATCTCGCGATCGCGTTGCTGATCACCGTCGACCATGGTGTGCGATTCGTCGAGCGAGCCGGAATCGAGCTCGCCCAGCAGCTGGCGCCCTACCAGATCGACCTCGTGGTCTCGGTGGCGACGATGGGCATCCCGCTCGCGATCGAGGTGACCAGGGCACTCGAGCTGGATGACTACCTGATCCTGCAGAAGACACCGAAGCTCCACCTGCGGGACGCCATCACCGAGCCCGTCAAGTCCATCACGACCGGTGGTCACCAGCGGCTCCTGTTTGATGCTGCAAGAGTCGACGTGGTGAGGGGCAAGAGGGTTGCGCTCGTCGACGACGTGATCTCCACGGGAGCCTCGATGAGGGCGGCCCTGAATCTGCTCGATCGGGTCGGGGCCGAGCCGGTCGTGATCGGCACCTTGTTGACCGAGGCGGCCACCTGGCGTCGCGAGCTCGGTGACACGGCAGCACTCGTGCATGCGCTGGGGGCCATCCCGGTGTTCCGTCGAGATGACTCGGGTTTGTACGTCGAGGACTGGGACGGGGGCGGCGAGCCTGACGGCTTGGGGATCGCTCCGGCGACGACGGCCGGCACGACGGAAGGCTCGACCGCAGCTCCAAACGCCGCTCCCTGACAAACCGACGGCCGGGGTGCCGAGCCACGGCAGCATGCTCGCTGCTCACGGTCCCTCCGGGAACATCGGGGGGCGAAGGATTGTTCAGCAATTCACAAGATCCGTGGTAGAGTGGCTCTCGGAACTGGTGGCGGGACAAGTGCCCTCACCGTGACAGCGCGATGGTCTCTCATCGGGTCCTTCGCGCCCCTGACGAGATCAGGGACGATTATCGAGGAGTGAGATGAAGATCGCAATCGTGGCACCGCCGTGGGTGGCGGTACCTCCAGTGGGCTACGGCGGCACGGAGGCCGTCCTGGACGGTCTGGCCCGCGGCCTGTCAGCCGCCGGTCATGACGTGCTCTTGTACACGACCGGCGACAGCGCCTGCCCCGTCCCGAAGGCCTGGGTTTTCGAGAAGGCGGCCGGCGTCGGCATCGGCGGTGCCGTCACCGAGTTGCGCCACGTCATCCACGCCTACGAGGCGGTTCGCGGGTACGACATCGTGCACGACCACACCCTCGTCGGGCCGGTGTACGCGGAGCGTTTTCCGGACCTGGCCGTCGTGACCACCAATCACGGGCCCTTCGACGGCGATCTCCGCGACTACTACCGGGCGATCGGGGATCGCGTGCCAGTCATCGCCATCTCGCACCACCAGGCGTCGACCGCCGGTGAGGTCCCTGTCGCCGGCGTGATCCACCACGGCATCAACACAGACAAGTTCGCCCTCGGAGCCGGGCGCGGCGGCTACGCGCTCTTCCTTGGGCGCATGAGCCCCGACAAGGGCGTCCACACCGCGGTCCGCGTCGCACGAGAGGCAGGAGTACCTCTCAAGATCGCGGCCAAGCTCCGTGAGCAGCCGGAGCACGAGTACTTCGAGGAGCGTGTGCGGCCTTTGCTCGGCGGTGACATCGAGTACATCGGCGAGGTCGCCGGCGCGACGAAACACCAACTGCTCGGCGACGCCCTCTGCCTCCTCAACCCGATGGCTTGGCACGAGCCGTTCGGCATGGTGATGATCGAGGCGCTCGCATCGGGCACCCCCGTCGTCGCCACCCCCCGAGGTGCCGCGCCCGAGATCGTCGACGACGGCGTCACAGGCTTCCTCCGAATCGGCGAGGAAGCACTCGCCGTCGCGCTGGGCCGAGTCGGCTCCCTCGACCGGGCAGCTTGCCGGAGGGCCGCGGAGTCTCGTTTCTCTTTGGAGCACATGGTGGGCGGACACGTCGACTTGTTCGAGCGCGTGATCCGCGGCGAGTTCGTACCGGGCTCGTACGACGATCTGGATGAGGCGACTGCAGCCTGAGGATGGCGCCGCGGTTCGGCTGGCGCGTCCTAGTGTCTTGAGTCTGCCCGTCACGATGGAGCGGAGAGGTGGCGCGCCCGGGGGAGATCGGTAGCTGATGGAGCTCGGAGTCACTCCCGACAACCTGATGTTGCATATAGACGACGAGGTGCTCGTCTGCGACCGGGACGCCACGATCCCATTCGGCACCGAGCGCGGCTACATCGTGAAGGACACCAGGCTCGTCTCGGCGTACCGGCTCTCGCTCGGCGGCTCCGTGCCGGTCCTGTTGCAGGGTGCCAGCGCCGAGCCTTTCTCCGCGAGGTTTGAGTTCACGAACCCGATACTCGTCACTGCGTGGGGCCAGATCGAGGCGAGCGCGCTCCACCTGCGTGTCGACCGGACGGTCGGCGGCGGTGTGCACGAGGACTACGAGGTCACGAATTATTCAGGCGTTTCCGTCGAGCTCGATCTCGAGGTGCATGTCGAGTGTGATTTCGCCGACCTTTTCGACCTGCGTGAGCACGCCGTCCGCCGCCGCGGCATCATGCAGAGCACGTGGGACGAGAACGAGGCGCTCCTCGTCACCACGTATCGGAACGAGCAGTTCGTGCGGGCGCTCGAGCTGGCAGTGGAACGCTCCGACTCGCCAGCCGAGTTCGCGAACGGATCGTTGATATTCCGCCTGCAGCTGGCTCCCGGTGCTTCCTGGCACACCTGCCTCAAGTGGTTGCCGAGGCTGCCCGACCGCCGTCGACCCACGTCTGCCTGTCACGCTCTTGTCGACGGCACCGACGCCCATCGCTCGGCCCGCGACGACTGGGTCTCCCACGTCACGCGGATTCAGGCCTCCGACCCGATGCTCACCCTCACAATCGCCCGTTCGGTCGAGGACCTGTCATCGCTGCGGATGGCGCCGGCGCACGACGCCGGCACCAGCGCGATGGCACGTGACGACCGGGAAGCGTGGGTGCCGGCGGCAGGGGTGCCTTGGTTCGTGACGCTGTTCGGGCGGGACTCGCTCATCGTTTCGTTGCAAACTCTCATGCTGTCGCCTCGCTTCGCACTCGCCACGTTGCGGGCCCTTGCCACGCTGCAGGGCACGACGACCGACGACGAGCGCGACCTGCAGCCGGGGAAGATCGAGCACGAGATCCGCCACGGCGAGCTCGCACAGCTCGGGCTCATCCCGCACACGCCGTATTACGGGACCCATGACGCGACCACCCTTTACGTCTTCACCGCCGCCGAGGCCTGGCGATGGCACGGAGACCGCGAGGCGCTCGAATCGATACGCCCGAACGTCGAGCGCGCCCTCGAATGGATCGACCGTGACGGCGACTCGGACGGTGACGGCCTTCAGGAGTACGCAACTCGCTCGACCCGCGGCTACTACAACCAGGGTTGGAAAGATGCCGAGGACGCCGTGCTCGACTCCAAGGGCATCAGAGCACCTCTCCCGATCGCGCTCTGCGAGCATCAGGGCTACGTCGTCGCAGCAAAACGGGCATGGGCCGACGTCCTCGAATCCGCGTTCGCGGACGACCGTACCGCCGGCCGGCTCCGGTCCGAAGCCGGCCGTCTCGCAGAGATGATCGAGGAGCGCTTCTGGTGGGAGGCCGAGGGCACCTACTATCTCGGTCTCGACGGGCACAAGCGCCCCATCGAGACTGTTGCCTCCAATCCCGCGCACCTGCTCTGGGCCGAGGCCGTCGCCCCCGAACGGGCGCGACGGGTCGCGCAGCGACTGCTCGAGCCGGACATGTTCAGCGGCTGGGGGATCCGGACGCTGGCTTCGTCCCACAAGGCGTACAACCCGTTCGCCTACCACCTCGGGACGGTATGGCCGCATGACAACGCCATCGCCGCCGCGGGCTTTCGCAACTACGGCCTCGACCACGAGGCAGTGCGGGTGGCGGAAGGCATCTTCGACGCGGCACAGCGCTTTGCGGCCTGCCGGCTGCCGGAGCTGTTCGCGGGCCTTGCTCGCGACGAGGGCGGGTTTCCTGTGCCCTACCTCGGCGCGAACGTCCCTCAGGCGTGGGCAGCGGGGGCGGTGGTGCACCTCGTCACGATCCTGCTCGGTCTGAGCGTTGACGCAAAAATGGGGAGAGTGTCGCTCGACCCGTTCTTGCCCGAGTGGCTGGGCGAGATCCGCCTCGAGAACCTTCGGGTCGACGAAGCCTCGGTCGATCTCAGGATCACCCGGGAGGCTGATGGCAAGCACGAGCTCGACGTCCATCAGCGCGTCGGGAAGCTCGACGTCACGCTCAAGGGAGTCAAGCGGCCCGTCGCGCCCTGGGTCCAGGCCTTACCGAGGTGAGCGAGCGAGCGGCATAGGGCTGAAGGCGGAGTTCTGGCCGAGACCCTCCCATTTGGACCCGCTTCTCGACGCAGCCCACGACCCGTCACCGGCCCCGACGTCGACGCAACCCAGGCCTCTGCTCGTGTGCTGGTGCCCCTCCAGCTCTGACGATCGCGAGGGCGGCGAGAGTGATGCTGATGGCTCTACTTCCTCTCTCAACGAGAGCTCCTCCGGGTGGCGGACCGCTCCAGTGGGATAGTGGAGCCGGGTGGGTCGCACCGCGTTACCCGGTCGGCGACGCGCACGAGAAGTGGCGTGTCGCAAGTGATCGTGACCCGGTCGTGCTCGGCTCGGATGCCGACGGGCTGGCCACCGAACCGGAACTTGAGACCGAGTGCGCGCCACGCCGCTGGCAGGCAGGGGCTGATGGCAAGGGCGCCCTGCTCCGCGCGCAAGCCGAGGAACCCATACGCGAGAGCCTGCCAAACCCCGCCCATCGTGGCCAGGTGCAAGCCGCCGGCCGTCGAGCCGGTGACGTCGTCGAGGTCGAGGTGGGCGGCCACACGGAACAGCTCGAGCGCCCGCTCGGGCTCTCCGGCCCGGGCGAACAGTGAAGCATGAATGGCCGGGGAGAGCGAGCTCCCGTGGGCCGTCCGAGGCTCGTAGAAGGCGAGGCACGGGCCGAGCGACCCGTCGATCACTTCCTCTGGGACAAGGTGGTGGAGCATGAGCACGTCGGCCTGCTTGAGGACCTGGGAGCCGGCGAGGCGCTCGGCACCCAGCAAGGAGTCAGCCGCGACCGGAGGTGTGGCGACCTGGGAAATCAGAAGCGACTCCAACTCGAAGTAGCCGGCAAACTGCTCGTAGAGGTTGCGGCCCGGGTTCCAGCCATCGACCAGAGCGTCGGCCAACTCCCGCCAATCGGCCGGTTCGGTTGAGCCGGGGTCGGCACTGGCGAGCAGCTCCGCGCCCCGGCGCAGGTTCCAGCGCGCCATCACGTTCGTGTACGCGTTGTCGTCAACCATGTCGTGGTACTCGTCGGGGCCTATCACGCCATACAGATGGCCGAGGCCCTCGGCGTCGCTCCGGATGCGGTTGGCCCAGTAGCGGGCGGTGTCGACGACCAGGTCGCGGCCTGCTCCGGCGAGAAAGGCAGCGTCGCCCGTCCAGGCCGCGTAGCGGTCTGCTGCCCAGGCCACGTCGGCCACGATGTGCTCCTCGTAGAGGCCTGTCGTGACCCGGATGAGCTCGCCGTGCCGTCCTTTGATCTGGCTCGGGGTTACGTCGCTCCCGTCGGCTGCCGACTCCCAAGGGAAGCGGGCGCCCCGCAGGCCCCTCGCCCGGGCCGCGGCGCGCGCCACGGGGAGGCGGCGGATGCGGTACTCGAGCATTGCTCGCGCCGCCGCGGGCCGGATGGCGGCAAGCGCAGGCATGACGAAGACATCCGCGTCCCAAAAAACGTGCCCCGCGTAGGACTCGCCCGTCAAACCCCGTGCCCCGACTGCCGCCTCGCCGGTTTCGGCGGCCGCGGAGAGGAGGTGGAATACCGCGAAGCGCGCCGCCAGCTCGGACTCGGGGTCCCCTTCGATCGCCACTTCGGCGTCTGCCCACCGGCGTGCCCACGCTTCGCGGTGCTCGGCGAGCAGCGCGTCGAAACCCACAGTGTCCATCTCCGCGAGCCGCTGGCCAGCGCCGTCGAAGCTCGCCTCACCGGTGGGAGCAGCGACCCAGGCAGCCAGCCGCTCGACCGTGCGGCGACCGGCCGCCACGCCCACGCGGTCACGGGCGGCTACGACGATCTTGCCATCGATCCTTCCCGTCCGGGCTAGGGACACCTCTCCACGGTCTTCGCGCTCGAAGTTCACGGCGTCTCGAGGGGGCCGGAGGGGGTCGCCAGGCTCGAGCTGGGACACGGGTGCCTCGGCCCTCAACGCCAAGGAGTATGGAGAAGCGGCGGAAACGAACCGCATCGACCGCAGTCCAGCGCCGTCGTCGTCAGAGCGGAGGAGTGTACCGGTGTGAAGGTCGATCAGCCGGCGCTCGGTGTGCCGGCGGTGACCGCTGGGTAGCTCGAGGCCGATCCAGGCAGGCCCTGGGAGCAGGTGACTGTCGTGGGTGTAGATCCCGCTCACGAGGAACTGGGGCGAAGCGCCCCCACCCTCCTCCCGGGATCCCCGAGTTCCTGCCAAGCCGTTGGCGAGCGAGCCGAGCGCTTCGGCGACTCGCTCCTTGGCACGTTCGGTAGGCAGCTGGATGAGCCAAGCCGGGTCGGGGTCGACCTGCGGCACTCGGTGGGCTGCCCGGCGTGCGAGTTGCTCGTCGAGAAGCTCCAAGAAACGAGGCGGGCCACCCCCCAGGTGCACCACCCCGTCCGGCACGCCCTCCGGCTCAATCCCGACCGAGACGACCACGGCGCGCGCGAGGATGTCCACCATCATCAACGAGTCGCTGCCGGCCACGCCGCCGACGGTTCCGAGCTCGTCGCCCCCGATCAGCACCAGCCGACCGGTGACGCCCCGCTCGGCCAGCCAGGTCGCCGCCCACCGTGCCGAGTCGGCCTTGTCGGTCAGCCCGATCTCCACGTGCTTCACGTCGCTCGTGATCCGCGGGTCGGTCAGCCCGGCCTCCCTGGCGGCGTCGGCGGCGAGTGCGACAACGTCAGCCAGGCTCGCCATCCCCGCCGAAGCCAGCCGAGCCGTTACCGCCTCAGCGAGGAGGCCGATCTCCGCCTTCCTGGGATCGGCCCAGTCCGGGATGAGGTCGATCTTGCGGCGGTTGAGCCGCTCCGACACCACCTGCGCACCGAGCCCTTGCGCACGGAGGCGCTCGGTAGTCTGCTCCGCCGCCCTGTCCAGCGCGCTGTCCTCTTCTGTGCTGGCATCGCGCCGGAGCACGAGCTCTGGCCGGTCGTCCGTGATCTCGAACACCTCGGAGCCCCGGTTGCAGCACAGGTGAAGCCGCCCCGGACCCGACGGCCTGGCCCCGAGCTGTCGGGCGACGTTTTCGACATTCGTGCCACTCACGATGAACAGGTGCACCCCGGCAGAACACAGCGCCTCGATGCGGTCGCGTACGTCTGCGGCATCGGCTTGCCGGTCAGGTACCGCGGTGCCGTCCCAGTCAAAGACGAGCGCCTCAAACGTCTCGTCGGGTACCACGGGCGCGCGATGGACAGCGTGGGTCCGGCGACGGGCTGAGCCAGAGGCATCACCCCCCCTCGTCGACCGGGCAGATGCCCGACGGGGTTCCTTGGTCATCGGTTCATCGGCTCATCGTCCACCTCGTCGGTCCGGTCCGCTAGGGCGATGGTCACTGGCAGGAGGTGACCGGACATTCGGCCCTGCCGCCCGCAGAGTAGTTGGCGCCCGTCGCCTCGAGGGCGATGCGAAACATGGTGTGCTCGCTCAAGGGCGTAATGCTGCCGGTCGATGAGGGCCCCTCCGCCTAGGCTTCCACGAGGTGAGTGAGCGCCCGAATCAGACTGGCGGCGGGATTCTGGCCGAAACCCCCGTTCTGGAGGCTTCGCCTCCCGTCGATGTCGGCGAGACGCGGGTCCCGACGTCCCCGCGGGGCGCGACGTCCCTGCTCGCGCGGTGGTGCCTTCCCGTCCTCTTGACGGCGGCGGCAGTGCCGCTGTCGCTCTACAGGCTGAGCATGTCACCGATGTGGAGTGACGAGACGGCCTCCGTGTCGATCTCGGTGCAGCATGGCCACGCGTTGTGGAGTGCCATCTCGAGCGACGGCGGGAGCATGTCGGCGTATTACTTGTTGTTGCACACCTTGTTTCTCGCCGGGATGGGGGAGTCCGCGGTCTCGGTCCGACTCGTCTCGGTCATCGCGTATGTCGCCACGGTCCCGTTTCTCTACGGCCTCGTGCGGCGCTGCTTCGGAACCCCGATCGCAGTGATCGCCACCGCGCTCGTCATGACAAACCGGACGGTGATCTCCAAAGCCCAAGAGACCCGTGGCTACACGCTCGGCCTGCTCCTCGTCGTCGTGGCGACGTGGTTGCTCGCGTTGGCGGTCGAACGGTCGACACGCCCTCGCTGGCTGGCGTGGACGATCACGTCCGCTCTGGCCTGTTACACGCTGCTCTTGTCGCCCCTGTTCGCTGCAGCGCAGGCCTTGTCCCTGGGCACGGTGCGCCGGAAAGCCGGCTTATCGCGGTCCGCGCTGGTCTCGTACGGCTTGTTGGCGGTCCTGTTGGTTCCGCTTGGGCTGTTGGCGCTTCATCGTGGTACGGCACAGATCGACTGGGTTGCGCGGATCGGTGTCGGGTCGGTGAAGGGGGATCTGAGCGCCGTCTTCGTTCCGCGGTTCCCGACGCCGCTTCGCTGGATGATGATCGCAGCGGTCGGCGTGGGGATCTTGAAGGCCGGCCGCGAGATCGCCGTGAGCCGGCCAGGCTCGCTCGAGCGGTGGCACTACGTGTTGCTGCTGTCTTGGGCGGGCTTCCCACTCGCAGCCATGTTGCTGATCTCGGTCTCGGTCTCGCTGCTCGTGCCCGGTTACCTGATCGCTTCCATCCCTGCCTTCGCGGTGCTCGGCGCCCTCGGGCTCGCGACGGTCGCCGAGCTCGTCGCTGCGGGCGCCCTCGGGGTCGTCGCGACGGGTTCCAGCACCGTCGCCAAGGGCGAGAGCCGCCAGGCCAGGCGGCCGGTCGCCTGGGTCGGCTGGCTGTTCGTCGCGGTTGCGGCGCCCTTCTTGGTCCTGGTGCCGCTCGTGGAATCCTGGGGCACCTACGGGACGGTGATCGAGAACGGGCCGGGCGAGACCGCCTACGTCGTCGGTTTCGCACGCGCGGGCGACGCGATCATTTTCGACCAGCCCTCCCAGCGGATGATCTTCGACTACTACCTGCTCTCGGACTTCCACAAGACGGGCACTTTCCCCGTTCTTCCGTCTCCGATCTGGCCGTCTGCGCCTTGGGGAACCCAGTTGCCTTATGCCGCCGATCATCGGCTGCCGACGCCGAGTGGCATCGCGGCGCTCGACGACCGGTTCACCCGGATCTGGGTGGTCGACGGAGGCTGGGCGCGGCTTCCGGGGTATGTGGCGGAGAGCCACGCGCTCTTGCTAGCCCTCAGCCGGGAGTACCCGGTCGTCGGAGAGGACGACTTCCGAGGGGCGAGAGTGTTGTTGTTCTCGCGATCGGGATCGCCACCTCCTGGCATGCAGCCGTGGACCGGGCCGGGCTAATCGTCTCGTCGGCTGTTCAGTCCGCCCCGGCATCAAAGCTGATCCGCACGCGCCAGAGCACCTCGATTTCCTTGATCGCCGCGACCGCGACGATGTCACAACCGCCGGGTGGCGCAATGTGCACGCCGTCGCCATCGCGAGCGAGCACGGTCTGGCCCAGGCTGTTGGTGAGGTAATCCGCGTACTGACCATCGGCATTCGAGAACAACTTCCAAGTCGGGAAGAATACGACTCCCGGGTGCAATGCTGCCTGCGCGTTGTAGATGGCATTCAGGCTCTGCATTGAGGCGCCGAAGGCGGGATTCTCCATGATCGGAAGCCCGACCCAGAGCATCTTTGCCCCCGCCGCGAGCGTCTCGCTCATCATGAGGGCGACCCGCTGCGAGTAGATCGTGTGCCACTGGGCCGTGCCGAAGATGACCGGTTCGCCGTTGACGAGAAAATCCTGCGCGTCGTTCCCCCCGACGAGAATGGTCACGATCTGCGGGTGGATCTGCTGTAACTCCGCTTCGAGGTGGGCTGGCCAATCGTAGAAGTCGGGGCGGGCGAGCCCGCTGTCGCCGTAGCCGTCCTGCACGACCTTCACGAGCGGGTTCGTGGCCAGGATGTAGCCCTCGCCGAGGCCGAGGTCCTCGCCGAGGGAATCCCCGATGTCAAGGATCGTCAAGGGCTTGGAAGCCGTCGGTTGGGGGAGGCCGGGCAAGGTGGTCGTCGTGGTCGACGTGGACGTCGAGGTCGACGTGGACGTCGAGGTCGAACTGGAGGAGGTTCCAGTGCCGCTGAGCGAAGGACCTGAGGTCGTGACGCCGGCATGGGCTGCGCACGCGGCGGTAAGCAGACAGAGGCTCAGCGCCACGACCGCGCGCCAGGATGACCGAACCGAAGTCGCGGCGGTTTCGCCCTGATCGCCACGCATGTCCGTGGAAGTTAGCCGCGGCGGTTGGTGAGCGCAGGGCACCCGGGCACGCGGCACAGGCCGCGCTAGGTTGCCGGGACGATGCAGCCACGCGAGAGTTCAAGCAGTCCGCTCGACCGGAGTCGCTTGGGCGAGCTGATCGATCGAGAACGGTCGCGGTACTCCGAGCTCCACCCGCGGTCGCTCGCGGCCTACCGGGAAGCAGCCCCCGATCTGTTCGGGGGCGTGCCAATGACCTGGATGAACAAGTGGACAGGCGGGTTCCCGCTCTTCCTCGATGGAGCGAAGGGCGCACATGTCACGGATCTCGACGGGATCGAGTACGTCGACTTCTGCCTCGGAGACACCGGCGCGATGGCCGGGCATTCGCCGGAGCCAACGGTCGAGGCGGTCCGACTTCGTCTCGAGACACAGGGCGGCGCGACGGCCATGCTGCCGACGCCGGATGCAGGATGGGTCGGAGCGGAGCTTTCGCGGCGGTTCGGTTTCCGGCGCTGGAGCTTTACCCTCAGCGCGACCGATGCGAATCGTTGGTCCATCCGCCTCGCTCGACACTTGACGGGCCGGCCAAAGGTGCTCGTGTTCAGCTACTGCTACCACGGCAGCGTGGACGAGGCCTTCGTCGTCGCAACGCCCGAAGGCCCCCGCCCGCTCGAAGGGAACGTCGGCGCCCCGGTCGATGTGTCGCTTACGACTCGAGTCGTGGAATTCAACGATCTTGCCGCTCTCGAGCGCGAGCTTTCGTTCAAGGACGTAGCTGTCGTCGTCGCCGAGCCTGCCCTCACCAACATCGGCATCGTCCTGCCAGATCCGGGCTTCCACGAGGAACTTCGTGAGCTGACCCGCGCGTCGGGGACGCTCCTGCTCATCGACGAGACCCATACGCTGAGCGCCGGGCCTGGCGGATGCACGAAGGCATGGGGCCTCGATCCGGACATCGTCACCATAGGCAAGGCCATCGGCGGCGGGATACCAGCGGGCGCCTACGGCCTCGCGTCGGATCTGGCAGAGCGCGTGCTGAGCGACACGAAAGCGGACCTCATCGACACCGGCGGCGTCGGTGGCACGCTGGCAGGCAACGCGCTCTCGGTCGCGGCCATGCGTGCGACCCTCGAGCGTGTCCTCACCGACGACGCCTTCGCTCGCATGGTCGAGCTCGGCGGGACCTTTGTCGCCGGCGTGCAGGAGACCCTCGACCGCACACGTGTCCCCTGGGTGATCACTCGTCTGGGTGCCCGCGCGGAGTATCGTTTTTGCCCGGACCCGCCGCGCAACGGCGGCGAGTCGCGAGCGGCCGAGGACGTCGTCCTCGACGAGTACCTCCATCTGTACACGGCGAATCGTGGCGTGCTTATGACGCCTTTCCACAACATGGCCCTCATGTGCCCCGCGACGACGGCGCCCGACGTCGAGCACCACACCGAGGTATTCGCGTCGGCCGTCGACGAGCTGGTCGGATGAGCGCTCCCGTGTCCCGCCCAGCCGGAGGCGCAGGTCCAATGCACGGCTGGAATGAGGACGTCGAACGCCTCTCGCGGGGCATCGTCGACTATGCCCGCGACCGGCTCCGGCTCGATCCCGTGCCTCTCGACGCGCCACGCTCGTTCGAGGAGCTCGAGGCAGAGGTCGGCGCGACGGTTACGGCCGAAGGCCTCGGAGGCGAGGCGGCGCTCCGGATCTTTACCGAGATTCTCGCTCCGGCCTGCCTCTCGATCGACCACCCGCGCTATCTGTCGTTCATCCCGTGCGCTCCGACCGAGGCGTCGATGCTGTTCGATCTCGTCGTCGGCGCCTCGTCGATTTACGGAGGCAGCTGGCTCGAGGGATCCGGAGCGGTCTTCGCCGAGAATCAGGCGCTGGCGTGGCTGGCCGACCTTGCCGGGCTTCCGCCGAGCGCGGGCGGCGTCTTCGTCCAGGGCGGCACGATCGGGAACCTCTCGGCGCTCGTTGCCGCCCGCCACCGGGTACGCCAGCGCCGGGTGTCCGCAGTAGAACAGGAAGGCCTTGGCGAGCTGCCGGATGTCCGATGGGTGGTCGCGGCGAGCTCGGAGGCGCACTCGTCGATCAAGACTGCTGCATCGATCATGGACGTGGAAGTGATCTTGGTCGAGCCGGGGAAGGACATGCGGTTCGACGGGGCAGGCCTCGAAGCGGCACTTGCCTCGCGCGCGGATCAAGCTGGGCTTCAGCTGTTCGCCGTCGTCGGGAGTGCGGGAACGACGAACCTCGGTATCGTGGACGACCTCGCGTCGCTGGCCGAAACGGCGGCGCGACGAGGAGCCTGGTTTCATGTCGACGGCGCGTACGGGGGTGCCGCGCTCGCCGCCCCCAGCGCGCGGGCCCAGTTCGAGGGCATCGAGCGCGCCGACTCGTTTGTCGTCGATCCTCACAAATGGCTCTTCGCCCCGTTCGACTGCGCTGCGCTCATTTACCGCGACCCTGAGGAGGGGAGGGCTGCACACAAGCAGCACGCGGGCTATCTGGAGCCGCTGCAGGAGACCGGCGACTGGAACCCGTCCGACTTTGCCGTCCAGCTGACGCGGCGAGCGAGAGGACTACCGTTCTGGTTCTCGCTCGCGACCTACGGGACTGCTGCTTACAGCGCCGCGATCGAACGGACACTCGAGGTCGCGCGCTACGCCGTCCAGGCAATCAGCGGGCGCGAGACTTTCGAGCTCTTGAACGTGCCGTCTCTGTCGGTCATCTGCTTCCGTCGTCTTGGCTGGGATCGGGGCGACTACTACGCGTGGTCCGACCGACTTCTCAACGATGGCCTCGGGTTCGTGACGCCTACGACGGTGCGTGGCGAGACCGTGGCGAGATTCGCCATCGTCAACCCGGTCACGACCGAGGGCGACATCGATCAGATACTCGACACGATGGTCTGAGCGCGGGCTGAGACTCGAGCTCACCCTCGAGCTCACCCTCAGCTCGAGCCCTCGCTCAGCGCGAGCGTAGGACCCCGGCTCCACCCCGAGCCGTACCCGGAGCGGCGCCGGGGAGGGTCACTGCCTTCTCGGGCCACAGCTGTGCTACGACTTGGCCGTGGAACCTGACCGGACATTGCCACCGGGTCTCGAGGCGCAACTCAGCGGTGCCTCCTTCGAAGGTCCGGCGACCTTCGCCCAGCGCCCATTGCTCACGGAGCCGGAACAACTCGACAGCTGGCAACCGGACGTTGCGGTCGTGGGCGCTCCGTGGGACGACTCGACGACGAATCGGCCCGGCGCGCGCTTCGGCCCGCGGGCTTTACGGGCACTCGCGTACGGACCCGGCACGTTCCACCTCGATCTCGGAATCGAGCTGTTCGACTCGCTTGAGGTCGTGGACTACGGCGACGCGATCTGCAAGCACGGGATGGTTGAGCCCTCGCACCGGGCGATCCGCCAGCGAGTGGCCGAGATCGCCGACCGGGGCATCTTTCCCGTCATCCTCGGTGGTGACCATTCGATCACCTGGCCTGCGGCGACTGCCGTCGCGCAAGCCCGCGGTTGGGGACAGGTCGGAGTCGTCCATTTCGACGCGCACGCCGACACGGCGGACAACATCGACGGCAACCTTGCAAGCCACGGCACACCAATGCGGAGGCTCATCGAGTCTGGTGCGGTTCGAGGACGTAACTTCGTCCAGGTCGGCCTTCGGGGCTATTGGCCGCCTGCTGACGTGTTCGCGTGGATGCACGACCAGGAGATGCGCTGGCACCTCATGCAGGAGGTCTGGGAGCGAGGATTACCCGCCGTCATCGAGGACGCGGTCGCCGAGGCAATGGACGGTTGCGACGCGGTCTATCTGTCGGTGGACATCGACGTTCTGGACCCTGGTTTTGCGCCCGGGACCGGGACGCCCGAGCCGGGCGGCCTCACCCCGGTGGACCTACTTCGAGCGGTGCGACGCCTTGCCATAGAAGTGCCGCTCGTCGCGCTCGATGTCGTAGAGGTCGCTCCTGCCTACGACTGGGCTGACATCACCGTCAATAATGCGCACCGCGTCGTGCTCGAGGTGCTGGCCGGGTTGGCGATCCGACGAGGTGCAACGCCGAACCCGCTCTGGGCGTCGGCTGGGGGCTGAGCCGCCGATCCGCTGGAGCGCCGACGGGCTGGTGGCTGGCGCGGCACTGGCACCTGTTGACAGTGTCGTGGGCTATGGCCACAGAAGTGTCGACAAGTGTGCCGACGGCCGATGTGCGCCGGCTCGAAAGGCCGCGCGGCACTGGCACCTGTTGACAGTTTCGTGGGCTATGGCCACAGAAGTGCCGACAAGTGTGCCGACGGCCGATGTGCGCCGACGGCCAAGTGTGCCGACGGCCGATGTGTGCCGACGGCCAAGTGTGCCGACGCCACAAGTGTGCCGACGCCGACAAGTGTGCCGACGGCCAAGACATGCCGGCTCAGCGGGCCGGCAGCGCTGCCATCACGCCACATTTGCCACTTCGCCCCGGACCGCGTTCAGGGTCGCAGCGAGCGCCTCGTCCAAGGGTGTGGCGACGACGCCGAATTCGCGGGTGAACGCCGAAGAGTCGACCACGAACGGCCGATCGAACTGGTAGAGGGTTTCTTGCAGCTCGCGCATGACAGGCGAGAAGAGCCCGAGGGCGCGCGTCATGGCGGAGGGAGCGCCAGCGACCCTGGGAGCGGGGAGCCCGGCCAACTCGCACACACGCGCCGCCATCTCGCGCTGCGAAAGGGGCGGTGGGCTGGGCACGTGCCAAGCACGACCCCACGATCGAGCATCGGTGCCGAGCACTGCCAGAGCGCGCCCGACATCTCCGACGAAGGTCCAGCTGTGTGGTGCGTCGGGATCACCGATGACACGGATGCGCCGTCCGGCGAGCAGGTTGGGCACGTTACGACCGAAGTGACTGTTGCCGGTGCCGGGGCCGTAGAAGTCCGACGCCCTTGCTTCGGTGGCACGGATCCGGCCCGCCGCGTGGGCAGCGAGGGCTTCGGTCCACATCTGGGCACGGATCCGGCCCTTCTTGCCGGAAGCCGCGAGCGGATCCACCTCGGTCATCGGATGATCGACTGGGCCGTAGCCGTACAGGTTGCTCATGATGACAAGCCCGGCTCCAGTCGTCTCGGCGGTCTTCAAGAACGAAGCAGACAACGGCGGCCAGATCTCGGCCCACCGGTTGTAGGCGGGCGGGTTCGCACAGTTGTAGAGCACGTCGGCTCCGGACACGATCCGCGAGAGAGCCGCGCGATCTGATGCGTCCGCGGCGACGAGCTCGATTCCGGTGTGCACGGGCCCCCTGCCCGACTTGGTAACCAGCTTGACCCTGTGACCGGCACCGGCGAGCTCGAGCGCCGCAGAGGATCCGGTGGCTCCTGCCCCGACGATGACGTGTATGCCCATTTCGTTTGTTCCTTCCTCAGCGCCGCTTTACGTGAGCGGTGCACTCGATATAGATCAGTATTCTCTGTTTCTCGTAACAAGTCAAGAGCGATGCTCACAGTAAGGTGCGTCGATCTCGAATGTGGCACACTGTACCCATGACCGCCGTAACAGGCTTGCGGGCTCGAGTGCGAGCTGAGCTGATTCAAGAGATCAAAGACGAGGCGCGCCGCCAGGTGGCCGAGGCGGGAGCGCCGGCGCTGTCGTTGCGCGCGATCGCTCGGCAACTCGGCATGGTCTCGTCCGGGATCTATCGGTACTTCCCGAGCCGCGACAGCCTGCTCACCGCGCTCATCATCGACGCTTATGACGCCGTCGGTGCAGGAGCTGAGAGCGCGGACGCAGCGTGCGAGCGCGGCGACTTCGCTCGAAGATGGGGAGCTGCTTGTCATGCCGTGCGAAGTTGGGCGCTCGAGCACCCGCACGAGTACGCGCTCGTCTACGGTTCGCCCGTCCCGGGGTATCGAGCACCCGAGGACACGATCGGCCCGGCGAGCCGGGTCGCTTCGGTACTGGCCTCCGTCCTGCAGGATGCGGCAGTCTCGGGCGCGCTCGGGAATCCCTTCCTACCCGAATACTCCCCGGCGCTCTCGAAGGCAGCTGCAGCCGAGGCGGCACGAGTGGGATCGACGGCTTTGCAAGGTGTACCCGACGACGTGATCATCCGGGGCCTGGTGGCGTGGACGCAGCTGTTCGGGGCGGTGAGCTTCGAGCTCTTCGGTCACTTCGTCGGCGTCGTCGAGGATGCGGACGCGTTCTTCGAACAGGCCGTCACGGACATTGGCGCTTTCGTCGGCTTTGCCACCTCGAACACGCCGCCACGGCGAAGGAAGTCGTCGGGCCCGACGCGCTGATCTCGAGCGGCGTAGCCGGGTATGCGGGCCAGTCACAGCCCATTACCCGGGGTACGTCTCGGCGTAGGCGATGATGTAGAGGTGACCGACGATTCAGCAGTGACACTCAGCCGGGGGCTCCCTGAGACAGTGCTTCCCATGCCGCCCGAGGAATGCAAACGGGCGCTCGCCGCCGCGCTGGCGATCTCGGGTGGACAGCGTGCAAGCGCGGTCGCGGCGGTGGCGCGTACGTACCCGCGTTTCCTCGAGGCCTGGGCAGAGCTGGCCGAAGAGGCCGATGACGACGTCGCCTCGTACGCGTTCGCCCGAGTCGGCTATCACCGGGGCCTTGATGCGCTTCGGGCCGCTGGGTGGCACGGCTCGGGCTACGTGCGGTGGCATCACGAAACGAACCGCGGCTTCCTCCGCTCTCTCGAAGCCCTCCGCCGAGCCGCCGAAGCAATCGGCGAGGCCGACGAGGAGGAGCGGTGCACGCTCTTCCTCCACCAGCTCGACCCCGACTGGGCGCGCGGAGCCCGGTGATCGCGGGCGCGCCGGCGCCCCCCTCCTGGCCCCTCGGGCTCGGCGCGTCCTCACTCAACCCAGGTCGAGCCGGCCATGCAGGTAGTCATCGTAGGCGCTCAGATCGAGCAGGCCGTGACCGGAGTAGGAGAAAAGGATCACTTTTTCCTGACCGGTCTCCTTGGCCGCTAACGCTTCGTCGATCACCGCTCGAATCGCGTGTGCCGTCTCGGGCGCAGGAATCGTGCCCTCGGTCCGGGCGAACTCGACGGCGGCCTCGAAGACTTTGCCCTGCGGATAGGCGACCGCTCGCATCCGGCCGTTCTTGACGAGATTGGAGATGATCGGCGCGTCACCGTGGTAACGCAGACCTCCGGCGTGGATCGACGGAGGCATGAACTCGTGACCGAGCGTGTACATCGGCAGGAGCGGTGTCATTCCGGCCGTGTCGCCGAAGTCGTACTCGAAGGATCCCGCAGTGAGGGTGGGGCATGATGACGGCTCGACGGCTAGCAGGTCCACCCCAGCGTCGGGCACGAACGGCAGCGAGATGCCCCCGAGGTTCGATCCGCCGCCGCACGAACCGATCACGATGTCGGGAACGCGTTCTCCCGCCTGCGCCAGTTGGTCCTTGGCTTCCAGTCCGATCACGGTCTGGTGCAAGAGCACGTGATTGAGCACCGAACCCAGCGAGTAGTGGGTGTCTTCGCGCGAAGCCGCGTCACGGACCGCGTCAGAGATTGCGGTGCCGAGGGAGCCAGGGCTGTCCGGGTCGTCGACGGGGGAGGGGACCACCGATCCTCCCCAGACCTCCATCATCACGCGGCGGTACGGCTTCTGGTTGTAGGAGGCGCGCACCATGTACACCTTGCACTCGAGCCCGAACAGCGCACAGGCGAAGGCAAGCGCGCTGCCCCATTGGCCCGCTCCGGTCTCGGTCGCCAGTCTCGCCGTGCCGGCTTGCTTGTTGTAGAAGGCTTGCGGGACGGCGGTGTTCGGCTTGTGGGACCCGGCAGGCGACACCGATTCGTCCTTGTAGTAGATCCGGGCCGGTGTGCCGAGCGCCCGTTCCAACCGCTCAGCACGAACGAGCGGCGTCGGGCGCCACAGCCTGAGGACGTCGATGACCTCGCCCGGGATGTCCACCCATGGCTCGGAGGTGACCTCCTGGCCGATGAGGGGCATCGGGAAGAGCGGGGCGAGATCGTCGGGCCCGACCGGCTCGCGCGTGCCAGGGTGAAGATCCGGCTGGAGGGGTTCGGGCAGGTGAGGCACGACATTGAACCACGCTTCGGGCATCTGTTCGGTCGGGAGGTTCCAACGCATCGAAGAGCTCCTTTCTTGCCCGGCTGAGGGTTGCGGCCAACCTCATCGGGAGTTACGGGCACGCGGCCTCGACTTCGCGCGAGTGAGGGGCACTGTACCCAAACCTCCGTTGCCCCGCCGAGGGCGCCCGGGCAGGGCCAACCCAGCCCGCCCAAGCCAGCCCGCCCAGGCCAGCCTGGCCAAGCCAGTCTGGCCAAGCCAGCCGGCCCAGGCCCGCCCGCCCAAGCCAGCCCGCCCAGGCCCGCGAGCCCGCGGTCCCACCCAAGCACGCGAGCCCGCGGTCCCGCCCAAGCACGCGAGCCCGCCCAGGCGCCTGGGAGGGAAGGGTGCTCTGTGTAGTGGTCAGGCGGAACGCCTCGTGCCACGGCTACGAGGCCGCTACAGCGGCGATTGGCGATTATCTCGGTTCACTCCGGGTTACCTAACTCCCGGTGTCGGGCGGGAGGTCCGAGCCGCAAGCGAGGGCCAGCCAGCAGGCGTACAGGCGACCTCGGGGACGGTCGCGTTTTTCGCACGCGTGCCGCCGGGAACATACCGTTTGGAAGGGCAAGCCTTGTCGGGCATGGCTCGTCACTGCTGGAGTCGCTCGGGACTCAACGCTAGCCCTTTGGCGACAACGACTCCCGTTTTCCCGGCCGCCTAACAGCCAGTTGTCACACACCTAGTGCGGACGTAGATTGCCGTGAGACCTGGTCTTCACGGGTCGTTACGAAGGGGGAGAACCGTGACACCAAGAAGGGGACGCCTATTCGTCGCCGTCGCCGTCACCGTATTCTGCACAGTGCTCGCACTCGGCGTGACCAGCGCGATCGCGGCCGAGGACCACCCGAGAGCTGTAGCCACCATCTTCCATGCATGCTTGAAGAACGGCACCCTGTCGAATGTGGGCACCACGCCACGAACCTGCCCGTCCGGCTTTCAGGCAGTCTCTTGGGATCAGACCGGTCCGAAAGGGGCAACCGGGGCCAGAGGGCTAGCCGGTCCGAAGGGAGACACC
>Ga0209415_10002969_pt1 | contig 31718 bp, 33 predicted proteins | sample PeaSoiSIISIP2007_FD_187696 | JGI IMG/M metagenome (GOLD analysis project Ga0209415, IMG submission 187696) | Peat soil microbial communities from Weissenstadt, Germany - SII-SIP-2007 (SPAdes) (version 2) | ecosystem: Environmental > Terrestrial > Soil > Wetlands > Peat | place: Germany... | reverse complement strand
GCAATTGCAATCATATCAATAATTGCAGTTTCAGCAAAGACTGGACTAAGATTTATGCCAAAATACTAGAACTAGAATCAATTAATTTTTTAAAATATTTTATAAACATACAATATTAAAACGGAGTCAGTCATAATATCACTTATTTTAATAAATTCCATATCAGATATCATAGATTATTATACAAGAATAAACAAGCATATACATTGGATTTCGAATTTGAAGAGTTTGACTCTCCTGAAGACATATTTATTGCAATGTCTACCATGGCACCACCAATGAAAAATGTTTTGCCAATAAACTCTTACAAAGGATATATTTTTTCCATAATACCCTTAACTCCAGCTTCAGGAAACTCCTATTTGATGATATATTCAAAAGGAAAACTCGATGGAAAATTGTTAGAGTTTGACATGAATTTAAAAAAATTCAAAAGTGTAGAAGCTGCAGAAAGATCAGACAAGATCTATTTTGTTGTTTTAACGCCGAAATCAAACACTATTGCAGATGCTGCAATTAGTACATTAGAGAAAAAATCTATCTAGTATAAGAAGGAGCATTTACAGATCTGCTTCGGGCATATTTTTCCATAATATCTTCTGGAAGTTTACCATTGAATAGATCTTTAGATAAACCTCTGAGATATCTCATAATTGCCCAGGTTCCAGCTTTTATCATACCATACATAACAAGTTTCATAGGTGGACCAAATGTCTTATTTCTAATTATTATAGGAATGATATCATTAATGACTCTAAGATTATGTTCCCATGATTTCCAAAATAGTGTAAACTGGGCTTCATTAAGATTACCAAAGTGCATGGAATTCTTTTCACTAAAGTCTTGATACAATAATGGTGCAACTAGGCCACGCATTCTTGTTTTCCTAAAGTCTTCAATCAAATCTATAGTATATTGAGTCTCATCTGGTGTCTCATCAGGCCAACCAATTATGATAGTAGCTGCTGGGAACCAATGGTTCTCATTTAGTATCCTTGCACCTTCTCTAACAACCCAGCCCCATTCATCTGTTGAAAATGGCTTTGTCTTGACCCCAAGATGTTTCTTAACCATTCTAGGTGCAACTGTTTCAATTCCAAGATTTGTGGCAAGCCATTTTTCATCGCTCATGTCATTTACTTCAGACATGTCATGCAGTAGTTTTGGATCAGCACATACAGCAGAGAATGTCATATGAGTAGTTCCAACAAATCTTGCACCCAAAGACTTCAAACCTTTCCACAATTCCATTATGGCATCATAGTTTGGTTGAAAGTCTCGGTTATCACAACCATAAAGAAGCATTTCATCAGAATGTAACCATATAGAATCAAAACCATAATCAAGATTCATTTTTGCCTCTTGTTGTAATCTTTCTAGCGGTAAATCTTTTTTTGATCTTTTATTGACATCACAAAAGTCACAGCCTCGTCCACATCCTCGCATTGCCTCAATTAATGAGTTAACAGTTGGTCCCTGAATCATAGGAATATTTTGAATATTCTTAACAAAGCAATGCATCAACTCTGGCGCATCACCTTTTTCAAGATCATGGAAAAGATCTAAAGCCAATTCATCTGCTTCACCTACTACAACTGTATCAATACCATGGATTTTCATTCTATCAGTTTTTGCAAGTTCCCATGCACCGTTACCACCAACTACAACATGAAAATTATACTTCTTCTTTAGTTGGATTATCTTAGCACACATTCTCTTAAATTTCATTGCAATGTAGGAGAGTTTTTCAGGGGACATTGTCGTGGTGACTGGAGCCATGCCAAGAGGATCCATTACATTAATTCCTACTACTTTGGTATCAGGCCCAACACATTTTTCTAAATAATCAGGATTTGCTATAAATACCTCATCTCGTTTGTAACCTTGCAATAGTGCAGATTCCACTCTTCTCAAACCAACTTGAGCTACCTTTGCTTCACCAGTTACCTGATCAGTTTCAACAGGAGGACAAAATACTTTATCAAAAACCCATTCTGGAACTACTTCATAAGGACCACATGCAATAAAGCCATACAGAAAATTGCCTCGATAATTAGTCATAAGGCTACGATCTGCAGTTAGAACTATTCTCCTTCCTGCCATTCTTCTTTCTTCGAGTTCTTTCTATGATATAAATCGTTTACCTTGGCATAGTATGAAACATTTTACTTTTGACATATAAACAGGCATTACCCATCTACAGACAATGGTCGGAGTAGAACCAAGACATGTTGAAGCACATCAAAAAGAGAGTAGTTCGATAAGAGATTTCGTATTTGGTTTTGGCGACGGAATAAACACTTCACTAGGCCTTGTAGCTGGAGTTGGAGGGGCAGCAATGTCTTCCAACATAATCATACTTGCAGCCATTGTTGCCATGTTTACAGGTGCTAAAGCAATGGCTGTCCAGAATTATCTTGCTGTAAAATCACAAAGACAGATTCTCAATTCTGAGATTGAACGAGAGAAATGGGAGATGGACAATGTACCAGAAGCAGAAAGAAGAGAGATAGAAGATGTATACAAGACAAAAGGATTCACAGGTCAGGATTTAGAGAAAATTGTAAACAAGATTACATCAGACAAGAAAGTTTGGTTAGATACAATGCTTACAGAAGAACTCAAACTGAATTTAGAAATAGTTGGAAGTCCTCTAAAGAGTGCTTTCCGCATGTTTGGTGCTTTTCTTGTTGGAGGAATCCTACCGATTATTCCTTATTTCTTTTTAAGCGGATATATTCCACTCTTTGTGGCAATTGGAGTAAGTCTTTCTGCATCTTTTGTCATTGGTGCGATTAAATCAAAGATTGCCAACATTAGTATGCTACGAGGAGGATTAGAGATGGCAGGACTGGGTACTGGTATTGCTCTCATAGGATATGGAATAGGTTCTGAATTAGGAAGTCTTGGAATTATTAAGACTTGATTTTTTTCTTACACTTCTATTTGCTACATTAGCTGCAAATGCTCCTGCACCTATGCCATTGTCAATATTAACAACAGAAAGTCCCAAAGTACAACTCTGTAACATAGATGCCAATGCTGCAACTCCTTTTTCTCCATAACCATATCCAACTGAGGATGGCACTCCAATTACAGGTATATCCACTAGTGATGAGATTATTGATGCAAGTGCCCCTTCCATTCCAGCAACTACTATAATTGCATCTACATCATCGCGTATCATTTTTTTAACTATAGGAAAAAGCCTATGAATTCCAGCTATGCCAACATCATAACTGCAGATACATTGACATCCCATAGATTCACACATTAGTCTTGCTTCTTCTGCCACGCCAACATCAGAAGTTCCCGCTGTTAGTATCCCTACTTTTCCTCCTGTGGAAGACAATTTTTTAAAGAAAAGTATAGTTGTGGTATTTTTACCTGTCTGTATTTTCAATTTGTTCCTTTTAGAAAAAGTCAATATTTTTTTATAGTGACCTTTGTTGATTCTTGAGACAAGGATAGAATCTGCTTTAGATGTTGTTGCAAGAATTATCTTCTTAAGGTCCAAAAATTCTTTTTTTTCAGCGAAAATAACCTCTGGTATTCCACGTCGTAACTTTCTACTCATATCCATCTTAGCAAAATCTTCAATTTTTTCTACAGAGTAGAGTGAAAGTAGCTTCTTAGCCTTTGAGACGCTTATCTTTCCAAGATCAAGTGATTCTAGTATTTCTGTAAGATCCAACATAAAGTGATAGTTATGGTGTAGTTAAAAATTTAATCAGAGTCCAAGATTTGAGATGGCATTCTTGACGCTTTCTACTCCTTTTTTGAACCACTCTTTTTCACTTGAATCCAGGTCCAATTCTATTATTTTCTCAACACCGTTTCTACCTATAACTGCTGGAACACCAATAGTGACATCAGAGTAACCATATTCTCCATCAAGATATGTTGCTACAGGAATAACTTGTCTTGTGTTGTTTAATACCGCCTCTATGATTGTAGATATTGCATTTCCCGGGGCATGAACTGTTGCACCCTTTAGTTCTATTACCTTTGCTGCAACTTGTCTTGTTCCCTGTACAATTTCTTCAATTTTCTCCTTTGGTAAAATTGAAGAAAGTGGCATTCCAGATACAGTAGAGAATCTTGGAAGTGGGAGCATGTTCTCGCCATGTTCACCTACTACAAGTGCACGTATTGAATTTCTCGAGTAACCTGTAGCTTCGTGTATAAATTGTGTAAATCGTGACAAATCAAGCATGCCACCCATTCCAAATACTCTGTTTCTTTGAAATCCCGAGACTTTGTAAGCAAGATACGCCATTGGATCTAACGGATTAGTTACTGGAAGTATCATTGCATCCTTAGCATATTTTTGAATATTTTCTACAACACCTTTTACTATTGACGCATTTATTTTTAAAAGATCCATTCTTGTCATTCCAGGTTTTCTGCCAGAACCAGCAACAACAACTACAATATCAGAGCCTTTCATTTCAGAATAATCATTTGAACCTCTAACGTTTACATCAATTCCTTTTTCTGCCAACATGTGATTTATGTCCATAGCCTCTCCTTGTGGAAGACCTTGAACTACATCTAATAGCAGTATTTCATCTGTAACTTTTCTAAGAGCTGTAAATAATGCAGCTGCTCCACCTACTTTTCCAGAGCCAATAATTGTAATCATAAAATGCCCTCAATGTAATCTCTAATTAAACTTGACTGTCTTTTATCAGAATTATGATATATTATTTCTCCAAACAAGTTACGGACAAATTACAATTTATATGCATTCTAGTATATTTAGAAAATCATGGTACTTGTAATCGATGCACAGATAGCTGGAATCTCTGGAGATATGTTACTTTCTTCATTAGTTAGCATAGGAGCAAACAAGTCCAAAGTCATAGATGGTGTACATTCAGTTGAAGATTATCTCAGAGGTTCTAAAATTACAAAATTAGATTTTGACAAAGTTGTAAAACATGGAATAGAGGCAACACGTCTTGTTTTAGAGACAAGTGAGAATCACCACGAACGAAAAGGAATGGAGATTCAAGAGTGTATATTGTCAACATCAGACAAGATAGGATTATCTGAGAAGGCCAAAGTTTTTACAAAGGAAAGCATCAGATCATTGCTTCATGCAGAGTCGAAGATACATGGAGAACCATTAGAATCAGTACATTTTCATGAAGCATCAAGTATTGATACTGCCATAGATATTATTGGTTCAGCTATTGCATTAGATGATCTAAAATTATTTTCAGACCAGATTATTTCAACACCAGTGGCAGTTGGTGGAGGCACTCTAACTTTCTCTCATGGAACTACATCCAATCCTGCAAGTGCCATACTTGAAATATTTCGTAATTCAGATACAATAATTTGCGGAGGACAGGTTAAAGAGGAACTAACCACACCAACTGGTGCAAGTCTCCTTGTAAATCTGGCAAATAGATGTTCAGAATTTTATCCAACAATGAAAATAAAATCAATAGGATATGGTGCTGGAAGTAAAGACTTTGAGGGATTTTCCAATGTTTTGAAAATTGTCAGAGGAGAATCAACAAGCGAATTTCAGTTAGATACAGTACAAATTCTTGAAACAAACCTAGATGATGTCTCTGGTGAGACAATTGGACATATGATTGATAAGTTAATTGCAAATGGTGCAAAAGATGTTACTGTAACAGGAGCTATAACAAAGAAAGGAAGACCGACCAATCTTGTTTCCGTCATATGTGAGCCATCTGTTACAAATAGCCTGATGAATACACTTGTTTCAGAGACTGGCACTTTAGGCGTACGAGTAAGATCTTCTAATCGATATATTGTTCCAAGAATAATTGTCACAGTACCCATTCTATTACAAGGAAAAAATTTCACTGTTAGATGTAAGATTGTAAAACATGAGGAGACTGTAAAGCATTTCAAAGTAGAAGCAGATGATGTCAAATTAATTGCAGAGTCATTAGATTTATCATTTAAAGTGACAGCTGATTTGATATCAGATGAAGTCAAACGGAGACTAAACATAAAATGAAACAGTTCGAAGAATTAGTAAATTGGTTTTATGGAAAAGAAAAAGTTCTGGTAGCTCTTTCTGGTGGTGTTGATAGTGCTCTTGTGGCATATGCTGCTCAAAAAGCTCTAGGTAAACAGGCTATTGCAGTAACAGCAGATTACAAGACACTCTCTCAGGAAGAGTTGGAATCTGCAAAGATAGTTTGTCAAGAGATAGGAATTAGGCACATAATTATTGAATACAATGAACTAGATAATCCAGACTTTGTAAAGAATGATCAAAACAGATGTTTTCATTGTAGAACAGAATTATCAGAGCACCTTCTTAGACTATCAAAAATAGAAAAAATTGGCCTCATCGTTGATGGAACTAACCTAGATGATCTTACAGAGTACAGACCTGGAATAGTAGCCCTAAAAGAAATTGGTGTTCAAAGTCCACTAGTGGAAAGTAGATTCAAAAAATTAGATGTTAGAAGAGTAGCAAGAGAGATGGGTCTTTCAATCCATGACAAACCATCCAATTCCTGTTTAGCATCACGCATTCCATGGGGAAATACCGTTACCGCTGAAAAGCTTGCAAGAATTGAGAAGAGTGAGACTATGATAAAACAACTTTTTGGTGTAAGACAGGTAAGAGTTCGCGACTTTGGAAATAGCGCCAATATAGAAGTAGATAAAAATGAAATTGTTTTTCTCAGTGACGAGAAAAAGATGTCAGTGTTAAAGGAATACATGAATCAGTTTGGATTTAATACAGTCTTAGTTGATCCTAGTGGATATCGATCAGGCAAACTCAATGTGATAACAGATTGATTTACTTAGATAATGCCGCATCTACACCAGTTCATGAAAAGGTCATCGAAGAGATGTTACCTTATTTCAGAGAACAATACGGAAATCCTTCTTCCATACATAGACATGGTAGGCTTGCAAATACCGCAATTCAAAATGCAAGGAAAAGAATTGCCGCACTAGTCAATGCGGATATCAATGAAATACTCATAACTTCAGGAGGAACAGAATCAAACAATACTGCAATCTATGGAATATCATCACAAAGTAAAGGCAAACACATCATAACATCATCTATTGAACATGACGCAATACTTGAACCATGTAAACATCTTGAAAAAGAAGGATATCGAATATCTTTTCTTCCCGTAGATCAATATGGCTTTGTAAATCCAGAAGATCTCAAAAAAGAGATTTCGGATGACACTTGTCTGATTACAATAATGTATGCTAATAATGAAGTTGGCACAATACAGCCCATAAAGGAAATAGCTAAAATTGCAAGAGAGAAGAACATTATCTTTCATACAGATGCAGTCCAAGCAGTAGGAAAAACCCCCATAGACGTCAAGGAATTTGGAATTGATTTGCTTTCAATATCATCTCACAAAATAAATGGTCCAAAAGGTGTAGGTGCATTGTATATCAAAAATGGTGTAAAAATATCACCTCTAATGTTAGGAGGAGGTCAAGAAAGAGGATTACGATCTGGCACAGAAAACGTAGCAAGCATTGTAGGATTTGGAATGGCATGTAAATTAATAAAGGATGACGTGAATGAGAAGATGGCTCATTTCAAAAAATTATCTACAAGGTTGATCTCACGCGTTTTATCTGAAATACCATCCACTACACTTAATGGACATCCAGATATGAGAATTCCTAATAATACTCATTTTACTTTTCTGGGTGTAAGTGGAGAGGATCTAATAATAAAATTAGACGAAAATAAAATATCTGCATCTACGGGTTCTGCTTGTTCTGTAAAGATCCAAAAAGCATCGCATGTGTTAAAAGCCATGGGGTTTTCGCATGAGCAAGTTACAGGGTCTTTACGTCTTACAGTAGGAATAACAAATACGGAACAAGAAATTGATGAAACTGTAGACGTATTAAAAAAAGTGGTTAAGGAATTACGCGCAGTGTCACCATACAAAAGCAAATACAATTTTTAAAATTCAAAATTTCTATTATGGAAGAACTTGAATTTTGTATTGATTATCATCTATGAGTGGTACTAGAGTATCCATTCCATCCCAGACATATACTTCAGCAGTATAAACTCCTGGGGATGTTGGCATCCATTGAATTGCTTCATTGGTAGTTGATAGATTTACAAGATTATCTTCAGACCATTTTAGGAAAACTACTTTATTGTCACTATCTTTTATCTGAACAATGTAAGAAATTTTCTGATAGTTTGAGTATAATTTGTTTGAAATCATACTTTGGAAATTAATTGTTTGCCCAACATGTGGATTTTGAAGTAATGGTCTTCCTGATTTATCACTAATTTGAGTTGACTTTGAAATTGTATTGTATTGCATCGAGGTTGTTGTAGGTTGTGGTACGGGTTGTGGTGTGGCAGGTGCGGCACCAACGGTAGATTCGATTATGACTGATCTACCAAATTCATCTTGAAAATCGTGATACCTTGCCTGAACAGTACCTCCAACAGAGGAAATTAAAGTAGTTCCGTCCTCACTGCATATCTGTGCGGGCATTCCAAAACTACCCTTGAATATTCCAGTACCTGGTCCTGTTTCAATCAGTGAAAAACCGGTAGCACCAAGTCCTCCATATGTGACTCCATTTATGGTACAATGTTGAAATCTATATCCCTTGATCCAAACTTCTAGGAGTATGTTTCCACTACTATCTCCAACAGTATCATCTGCTGCTGAGTTAGGATCATTTACAGCTGGATAAGTTACAATAGTATTAGCATCAGTAACTAGATCAGGATCAATGACAGTAACTGTAACAACTGAACCGATTCTATAAGTTGGCGAGTCCAGTGTTACTATACCAGTATGCGTAGGAAGACTATTCTGAGATGTTGTAGGTGCAGACGTTCCTCCTCCTTGAGTACTAATAATTGAAAAGTGTATTGCATTAGCATCAGTAAGGTCATTATTTACAAGAAATTTAATATTACTTCCAAAAGTACTAAGTCCCTTAATCAGATTAGGATCAAATTGATTTAATTGATTTGCTACCGCATATTCCATTGTTCCAGAAAATACACCAGAATTAGCAGATGTTTCTTGTAGTTCTGCTCTGTAGATACCATTATTTTCTTGTTGACCATTTTTGGTTCCAAAGGAAAAAAGATCAAAAACTATGGGTTGAGTATCACTTGGATTTGAAAAGCCGCCTGAAGTATTGAAATTAATTTCCAAATATACTGGCAGGCCTGATGACATTGATTCAATAGATGCCACTGTAGCATCACTTATCTGAACTAAGCCGTTACCAGAAACAATTGTTCCCGGTGCTAAAATTTGAACTGGTGAACTCCCAACAGAGCCAAAGTATAATGTCATACTAGCACCAGAAAATGATGTTATGCCAAGTTGTTGTTGAAAAGATCTTAGGTCATAGTTAATCCAGTTAGTCCCGCCCGAATTTGATTGACTTGTATCTATGAACAAGTTCTTGAGAGACTGGGCTGTAATGCCAAGATTAATTGTGATTTTCTGGAAATTAGACATAGATTGACCTCTAGTATCCACAATCAATCTCAAGGAATTACTATCAAATATAACAGATGGAACTACAAGAGTGCTTGAAGAATTATAGAATGTAACACCTGATGAGCTACTCAATGTAATTGGACTTCCAATCTCCAAGGTTGGGATTTTTGCAGAACTTCTAAAAACATCTAGTTGATCAATCTGATTTGAGTTAAGATTTTGAGTATTATCTACTAGAGTAATTGTTTCTCTTTGACCTGGATTAAATTGACTCTGACCAGTACCAAGAGTAAGGGTCGCAGTAGAAGTACCAGAAACAATAGAAGCGCTTTGAAGATCATAAGTAATTGATCCAGAGTGACCCCTAGGAGCATCCGGTAATGTTCCAATAGTAGAAACACTCGCAAAGGAACTTGAAAAAATTCCAGTATGTGGTCCTGTTTCTACAAAAGTTACCAATTTGTTGTATATACTATTAAGTGATGAGCTTGTTTGAACAGAATTAGTTTTCAGATTAACAACATCAGATGTATCCATAGTTAGCTGTCCATTATCCTTGAAGCCCATACTGCTCAGATAGGGTAGTAGATTTACTAATCCAGATCCACTTGTACTCCTACCAGATTCAGAAAAGGCTTGGTAAAATGTGGCCTGAGGTGAACCAACATTGAATGTCCATGAGTTTATGGATGTTGGATCTATGCTTAATTCAATATCATTTATTGTTGCAAAAACATCTGAACCAGTTGGATATGCATCTTTGTCAAGTTTTAATGAAATATTTGGAATGTCTGAATAAGTAAGGTCTACACTTTGAGTACCTGTTGAACCGTCATATTCTATGTGAACATTATTACTTAAAGTAAAAAGTTGGATAAAAGGCCAAATATTTGGATTAATTCCTATCTGGCCCACTGGAACTTTGGGATTTGTATTCAGAGACGGAGGATTTCGTATAACATTATTTTGACTTGATGGAGTTGTTGCATTACCAGTGCATGAATTAAAGCCCGCAGTTCCTTGTGTAGTACCAGACAAGCCTGCAGAATCAGGAATTGCCACTCCATCAGTCTGTGAAATATCTACTCCTAGAACTGATGGAGCTGTAGACCTAGAACAAAAGACGCCAAAGTCAGTACTTTGACCTGGAGATCCTGAAAGAGCTGCCTGATCAGCTTGTTGTGCAGATTCAGTATTTGCAAAAAAGCCATACCAATTACCATCAGTGCTTTGAACCATTCGAAGACGACTTCCACCTACAGAAACATTTGGTTCACCCAATACTTGATCTAATTGGCTATTAGATTCTGTCACCATAACTTCAACTACCATTGGTCCAGAAAAATAATTATTAAAAAGACTATTTTCTGCAGAAACAAAAAGATTAGGATGATCAGAATAGGCTTTTGCATCAGGTAGAGTCATGGGAGGTATTATCATTGAAAGAACTAGAAAGATTATCAGAATTTTATACAACTTTCTAATATGAGAAGATGTACAAGATAATGTTATCGAATAATTCATACCATTTATGATAGATATATCATGACATATTCATACCAAGTTTTAACTAAGGGTCAGATTTCAGACGCACTGTGATAAAACCTAAAACAATCATAATAACAAGTGGAATACTTGTATTGATTGGAATTGCCATAACAGCATATCAATCTCAAATAACTTCTGAAAATCTCGAAAACCAACAAGAGACTTTGAGTGCTGGAACACAAATGACCATTACAAAAGGAATGGACCTAAACAACAATCAAAAAGCAGTATATGTGATTCAGGTAACTGATCTAAGAAACGATGACAATATCAAAGCAATTGTAATTGATCCTAATGGCAATGCAATAATAACAAAATCTATAACAAAAAGTCCAATTCAGGAAATTTTCAAGATTTCTACCTCTGGAAATTACACCTTACAAATAGAGAATCAAGGACAGAGAGAAATTCAGATTCTCGGTATTATAGGATATTATCCTCAAGGTATAGAATTAGCAGATATTTCTGGATTCATCGTACTTATGGCAGGTCTTGCAGGACTTGCAGTTGGTATGATGTATCTTATAAAAAATCGCGTTAAGCCTAAATCTTAGTTCAGAAATTGATCTAGTTCAGTTAGTCCATCGACCACATTTTTAAAATTATCTTCACTTTCCATAATTTTATTAAGTTTGTTCAAATCGACTTTAAAAATTTCATTTCCATTGTTTTGATCTATTATAACAAAATGATGTTCTATTACATAGGAGAGACGATCTTTTATCTCATTTGATGATAATTGTATCTTATCTGTCAAATATGCCGTGTCCTTTTCCCCACTTTCAAGCTCTGCAAGAATAGATGACACTTCTGGATCTACCAAAGTTTCCATCATTTTTTGTCTATCAAAACTTTCACTCAAATTTACCAACTATTCCTAGAATTTAGTATTTTTTTCTTGTTAGATATAAAATCACTTATTAAAACTCTATCGATTTTTTCTGGATTGATGTAATATGCTCTTCCTCTCAGATGTTTTTCAAGGCTTTCGACATAACTCAATAGTTCTGCCTCTTCACTTACCATGATGGTGTCAATTTCAATGCCCTCTTTTCTACATTTTTTTGCTTCGTGTAATGTTTTTGATTCTACAGCAGGATCAACTTGCCTGTATCTATAACATAGATAGACCATCTCATCACCCATATCCAGTTTAACATCTCGTTCATTTTTTATTTTAGAAAGAGTTGACTCGTCTGGTCTGTAAAAGTGGGAATACGGTTTGTCTGATAGTATGGCATTTCTTTGTGATTCATCATCTACAAAACAGGCACTTGGTTGGCCATCAGTTATCATGACAATTCGTTTATTTTGTGAGCCGTCTTTCTTTAGAATCTTTAATGATAACCTAAGTGCTGCCTGATAATTTGTATAATGAAGAAAATTATCACTGGCATCATATGTTTTTAGATACGGTATATCATGGGGGTTGATTTGTGATGCAAGTGAGCCAAAGCCAACAATGTAAATAGAATCACTAGGAAAGAATTTTTTATTTAACACATATAGTGCCCACAGAGCCTTTTTTGCTGCCTCTATTCTAGTTCCCTCTCCAGAACTCAGAGAATATTTCATCGTAGAACTAAGATCTATGCAGTAAACTACTGCGACTTTTACCTCTTCCTTTGTCTCAAATTTTTCAAAATCATCAAATTCTATTTCAAGTGGGAATTTTATGGGTTCACCTTTACTTTTTTTTCGTTGGATTACATTCATTATTGTCTTTGGCACATTCAGATGTTTAATATCATCTCCTACTTCGAGTTTTTTTGTCGTATCAAGTATTGTATCACCTAATCCAATATTCTTAGTTTCGTGAAAACCAGATCCACTCTCATTAATTGCTTTTATTATATCTTCAAGCATTTTTTGTCCAATTTCAAAAAAAGCTTTTTTTGTTAACCATTTTTTATCATCTTTAAGATATCCAAGTTTTTGCAAGTATTTTGTCATAGGTTCACTATTACCATGTACATCTGTTTCTTGCTTATCTTCATTTTTTTCTTGATTTGTGATTGTTTCTTGTAGTGCACTTTTTAGCATATTTTCCAGATCTTTCATTGATGGTGTCTTTTCTTTCAAGATTTGTCGTGCAATTGTTTTAAGTGCTTGCTTGACTGATTCATTAGATATTTCTGATGAGGAATTTTCAGATTTATCATCTTCGCTTTGAAAATAAACAAAGTTAGTATTAGCTCGCAACGTATGTGTCCTCTTTCTTATCTAGAATTTTGGGTTCAAGCCAGCAAAGACCATCAAGTACTAATTCCACAACACCAGCTTTAAGCTCATTTTGTGCATTTTCCGAAATAATCAGAGTATCATTAGATATTTCATACTTTTTAGTTTCTTTTACAAAGTCTTCCTGATCAAAAGTAACTTTTCTGTATACACCATTAATCAAAGTTAGAAGGGAATTGAAATTCTTCAATTGATTATCATATGACATTTGAGAACTATTTGTTTCAAGTATTGCTTGTGATACTTGGAATGATTTACCTAGAAATTCTTTTTTTATCGAATCAAGAATGCTTGAATCTATACCTGTTAGATATTCCAATGATGTTTCTTTCATAGCATTTGAGATTAGAGTTTTTAGAACTTTCGTGCGATTTTCGGTTACATCGTCAAGTTCAGCAAGTTCAAACTTTACGGATTGAGCAATTGAAAATATATCACATGGTCTTGGTACTGCCATGATATTATGAGTTAGAGATCTAGTCCTTTCTGCTTCGCCTACAAGTAATTCTAGACTATGTACTCCCATTCTGACACTTACGCCCTTGTCTTGATTAATTTCATTACTAGAGCGAGCTGCTTGAACAATTCTTGTTAAAATTTTCAACAGGAATACAGGAATAAGTGATCTTGGTATTTTTGCTTCCTGGATTATTATCAGCATTTCATCATGGAGTGATCTTGGATAATGAGTTTGAATGTGACTTTTTAATCTATCATAAAGTGGTTCGATTATTTTTCCAGAATGAGTATAATCAATAGGATTTGCAGTTGCAAAAAATACAGTTTTTGGCTCAAAGATAACAGGATATGAACCAGTGGTGAACCTCCCTTCTTGTAATACAGATAAGAGTGCTACTTGTTTTCTTGTATCAAGAACAGGTAACTCATCAATACAAAATAATCCATGTTTTGCCTGCATTAGTTGGCCTGGAGAGTAGGATTCAATTTCATACATTTCTGTACCTTTCTTTGTTATCTTGATTGCATCTATCTGACCAACTAAATCTTTTACAGAGATATCCGGAGTTGCTAATACATACTTGAATCTGTGTCTGCCATCAACCCATTCAATCGGAGTATCAAGTTTATTATTACGAATTTTTTCTATACTGTCACCATCAACATAAAATTTTGGAATTGACATGTAATTTTCTTTATCCTTCAATAAAGATATCAGATCATTCTGTGGAAGATCCATGGGGCAATCATTTGTTATGCTACCTCGAATTAGCGGCATTGGAGAAAGTAGAGTTTCTGCAACGGTTTGTGCTATCCTAGTCTTTGCCTGTCCTATCTGACCTACCAAAATCATATCATGGCATGAGAGTATAGCTCTATCCAAGGCAGGAATAACATCATCATCAAAACCAATTATTCCAGGATATGTGACACTCTTTGATTTTATCTTTGAGATTAAATTTCTACGAAGTTGTTCCTTTGAACCAACGATTTTATAATTAATTTCTAAAAGATCTCTTAATGTTTTAATTTGTTTATAGTCTTCAGGAACACCAGCCATGATTTCCGTATACTTTGGTTCTGAACCATAACTTCTATTAACAAGATTTTCAAGTTCCTGAGTCAACATGGTAAATACTCTCCAAATCTGATTTAAACTGTTATTATTTTAGTATGGTTTTTATCGGGGATGAAGGGGATTTTTTAATACTTGTCTTCACAGGAATTCAGACACATAGTTAGAATTGCGGGTAAGGATGTTCCCGGTGCCAAAAAGACCATCATAGGAGTTGGTCAAGTAAAGGGCATAGGTTATAATTTTGCAAGAGCTCTTTTACAAGTTTTAAAAATTAATCCAGATAGTAATGTAGGTTTTCTCACAGAATCACAAGTAGTAGAAATAGAGAATGCTATGAGAAATCCTTCATCTGTCAATATACCATCTTGGTTTCTAAATAGACGAAAAGACATGGATACTGGAAATGATTTTCATCTAATTACTTCTGATGTTGATTTTAACATAAGAAATGATATTGAAAGAGAAAAAGGTATGAACAGTTGGAGAGGATTTCGTCATACATATGGATTAAAAGTTCGTGGACAAAGTACGCGTACCACTGGTAGAAAAGGTGGCGCCGTCGGAGTAAAGAAAGGAGGTAAAGTTTTACCAGCTGGTTCTCCAGGTGCTCCAGCTGCTGAAGGTGCAGCTCCTGCAGCAGCTCCAAAGGCTGGTGCAGCTCCTGCAGCAGCTCCAAAGGCTGGTGCAGCTCCTGCAGCAGCTCCAAAGGCTGGTGCAGCTCCGGCAGCAAAACCAGCTGCGGAAAAGAAGAAGTAGGTGAATTAGATGGGAGATCATCCAAAGAATTCGCGCAAAATGTGGAGAAAACCAAAACGTCCTCTTAACTACGATTTACTAAATGAGGAATTACATGTGTTGGGTACTTTTGGTCTTAAGAATAAAAGAGAATTATGGAAGGCACATACAGAACTTTCAAGAATAAGAAATCAAGCAAGATCACTATTAGCATTAACCCAAGATATCAGAATTACAAAAGAACCAATACTTATGAAATCACTTGCAAGAGTTGGACTCGTAAAAGAAAATGCAACACTAGATGATGTACTTAACCTAAAAGTAGCGGACTTTTTATCTAGACGATTACAAACATTCATTCAGAAAAAAGAATCAATCAAGAGTCCATACTTGGCAAGACAAATAGTTGTTCATGGCCATGTAATGATTGGAGATAGGGTAGTTACTGTTCCTTCCTACACAGTTAAAGTCGAAGAAGAAGATCAGATTCACTTATCACCAGAGTTAGACCTTAACAAGGCAAAACAACCTCTTATCCAAGAAGTAAAAGCTGAACAGTCAGATGAAGAAGTAAAAACTGAACAACCAGCCGAGTAAAATACACGCAATCATTATTTATCAAGAAAATATATTAAAAATTAACATGTGTTCGATTATAGGATACCTCGGTATCAGCCCTGCAGCTCCAATAATAGTCAAGGGACTAAAAAGGATGGAATATCGTGGCTATGATAGTGTAGGTGTTGCAACTTTTTCAGAGCATCACATCAATGTAAGAAAAGGAGTGGGCAAAGTCTTAGAGGTAAATAAAGCAGTAAAGCTTGATGAACTTATTGGAACTATAGGAATAGGACATACACGATGGGCTACCCATGGAATGGTAACTGACACAAATGCACACCCACATCCATCAAGTTCAGGAGAAATTGCAATTGTACATAATGGAATAATTGAAAATCATGAAGAATTAAAAAAAGAACTCCAAACACTAGGTTATACTTTTAAAAGTCAGACAGATAGTGAGGTGATTGCAAATCTTCTTCAATATAATTATGACAAGACAAAAGAAATTAAAAAATCAGTAGTAGATACAGTAGCTGAACTAAAAGGAAATTATGCTTTTGTAGCAGTGTTTCAGGATGGTACATTAGCTGCAGCTAGACTACACGAACCACTCATAATTGGAGTAGGAAGGGAAGGATATTTCATTTCAAGTGATGTATTAGGATTTGTAGAATATACTGACGAAGTAATTTATCCAGATAACAAAGAATTTGTGATCATTGATTCATCAGGATTGAAGATCTTTGATTTTGATGCAAACCCAGTACAGCATCAAATAACTAAAGTATCAAAGGAATTTGCTGATGCATACAAGGGACAGTATGCTCATTACACTTTGAAAGAGATTTCAGAACAGCCTACAACAATATTGAATGCTGGAAACAAAACTAAAATTGAGATCGATTTAGCTTCTGATTTGATAAAACATGCAAGAAACTTGTACATTACTGGAAGCGGAACAAGTTATAACGCGGCATTAATAGCAAAATTTCTCTTTTCAAAATATGCAAAGATAAAGATTGATCCATTAATTTCTAGTGAGGTACAGTTTTCCCCGGACATATTTGAAGAGAAATCAATTCTAATTGCAATATCTCAAAGTGGAGAAAGTGCAGATGTACTAGAAGCTGTAAACATTGCAAAAAAGACAGGATCTAAAATCATATCAATTGTTAACATGATGACATCTTCATTAGTTCATCAATCATCAATTTCAATTGGACTTAATTGTGGCCCAGAAATAGGAGTTGCCGCGACTAAAAGTTTCACGTCACAACTGGTAGTATTGTACAAAATGGTCGATAAAATATGTGATGGGTGTATAGAATTAGATCTTACAAAAGTATCAGAGGCAATCAAAAAGATTCTTTCCAATGATTCTAAAATTAGAGATGTTGCAAATAGACTAAAAGATGTTTCAGACATTTACGTATTAGGAAGAGGTATTCACTATCCAATTGCTTCAGAAGGTTCATTGAAGTTAAAAGAGCTTACATACATTCATGCAGAAGGACTTCCCGGAGGAGAATTAAAACACGGTCCATTAGCATTGATGGATTCAAATTCTTATGTTTTAATCATAAATCCAAATGATTCTACCTACAATGACACGTTAACATCAGCTAGAGAAATTAAAGCTCGAGGAGCCAAGATAATAGGAATTTCGGATAAACCAAGTGATGTGTATGATTATTGGATAGATATTCCCAGCATTACAGAGTCGTTGTATCCGCTTATAGAAATAGTGCCCATACAGCTTCTTGCATATCATGCAGCACTTGAAAAAGATACAGATCCTGATTATCCTAGGAATTTGGCAAAATCAGTAACAGTCAAGTAATTTTTGCATATTCTTTTTCAGTTAAATCCAAAAGACCCTTTGCATCAATTCCAGTTTTTAGCATACATGCAATAGATGCACCACCTGCTCCAGCTCCTTCTTTTACAAATCCTTCTGCGTATGATCGTAATCCAGAAATGCTAGATTCTGCAAGTTTGAGTTTAGCAACTAATATAGGAATATCCAGTATCTGTGAAACGGTTTCAATTAAATTTGCAGATTTATCGTCTGTCACATAAGAGGTTGTGCCAAGAGCTGTATTCTTTCCATCAAATCCCATACTTTTTGCAAAAGCAAGTACAGCTGCCATTTGTGTACCTCCAGCTAATATCACTTTAGATAATTCTGAAGCTGTACTAAGAATACCTGCAACTGTTGGAATCATTGGATCACCTAGTTGTGAAATAATTTCAAATGGATCTTTTGATTGTAATCTTTTTAACGCGTCTTTTACTGTTTGAACCTTAAGTCCTACAGGATTTTCTGGCATGCTACTACTAACAAGTCCTTTAATTCCCAGTCCTTCAAGTACTCCAAGAGCAGTTGTAGTACCACCCGGAATACTTTCACCAATAACAACACAATCAGTTGAAGCCCCTAGAAATCTTCCAATTATTCTACCATATTCTACAGCCTTTCCTACTTCTTCCATACTGAGTGCGGGTTCTTTTGCAATATTTTTTCCATAATCTAAATTCATATCAATAAAAGGAAGTTTTGGTGATACCTTACTGCCTGCGTTTATAACAATACTTGAAATGCTTGCTGCTTCTAATGCTGTTTTTGTTAATAGTGCAGGTGTTGGTTTTCCATCAGGAGTCATAGGAATTACAGAAATGCTCTTGCAATGCCCATAATGGATAAATTCAGCATCAGCAGGTCCAGTGAATTTTATTAGATCAGGATGCTCTCCAGCTATAGTTATTCCAGGTATTTCAGATGTTGCAGTATAAGAAATAACTAGAGCGAAAATGAATTTTTTTTGTTTAGTTTGGTGTATGAATTCTAAACCTTTTTGCTTGTTTCCAAATATTTCAATGTCTTGCAATGATTAATCACTGCCCATAAAATTCACAAATTCTTCCTCAGTTCTAGGTTGTAATACAAAGTTAGTTTTCTTTTCTTTACCTATTGTTGAATTTGGAGAGATTCCGTAATTATGTCCTGGATATAACATAAGAGTATCATCAAGTTTGTAAATAATATCAAACAGACTATGATAAAGTTCTTTTGCACTTCCTCCAGGTAAATCAATTCTTCCACAATTTCCCACAAAAAGTGCATCTCCTGAGAAAATTTTTCCAGCCCCAACTAGACAAATACTATCTTTTGAATGTCCAGGAGTATGTATCACAGTAAGTTCAGAGTTACCAAATTTTATTTTTTCACCATTGGTTAACCGCATATCATTTTTTAGAGTAGAGGATTCATGTTGCAGGATTTTAGATTTAGTGTGCTTTACTATTGCGTCATTTCCTATAGTATGATCAAAATGATGATGCGTGTTTATTACATATTTGACTTTTAGAGCATTTCTTTCTAGAGTTTCAATTACCAAGTCTAAATCCCAAGATGGATCAATGATAACTGCTTCTTTTGTCTCTTCATCTTCAAGTACATAAGTAAAGTTTTGCATATTTCCTACTTCGAGTTGATGCACTTTCATAGCACATCAATCTCCGCTTCTGGCGGTATTCCTATTTTTTCAACAATTATCTTACCACACATATCTAGATTTTTTGGCATTCCAATTTTCATTTTGTGAAAAGTTATAGTAACATCAGCTTTTACACACTTGTCATTTACTAGTCCTGTATCTGGATCAAGACCTGTTGGTATATCGACAGCCAATTTGAAAGCATGAGATTGGTTTATGAGGCTTATTGCTGATGAATAAGGTTCCCTGATACTTCCAGATATACCCGTTCCAAGTATACCATCTACAATTATTTCGGCGTCATTTACAATTTCAGCAGCATCAGATGCAAGTACAAGATTTACCGAATTCATTTTTTCTAAAATTTTCCAGTTGGATTTGGCTTCTTCTGTTTTTATTCTATCAGGATGTCCAAGAAGTATGACGGTAGGTCGGCATCCAAACCCAGCCAAGTGTCGTGCCACAACAAAAGCATCACCACCATTATTTCCCAATCCTGCAAAAACTGTTACCTTTTTTGATGTTAAATCAGAATAGTGCTCAACAATGTGTCTTGCAGTAGCAGCGCCGGCGTTTTCCATCATGAGTTTTCTAAAAAAGCCCATTTGATGCCCATTCTCTTCAATTTGCATCATTTGTTTTACCGTGATTTCCATAACAATATGGAATTTTATGTTAAATATGGGCTTTACCAATGCGGAATTCATGTACGAGATTCGTTATATTTTAAATTTCAAAATTACTGGAAATCATTTAACAAATCAAGTTCTTGAACAATAATGATATCACAATACGATGTTAACAATATAAATTCGACATTTTGTTTGAAAGGTAAAATATCAGAGGTAAAAAGTTATTTTATTGAATGCGATTTATGACATGTCTATCAAAATATGACAATATTTTTTATTCGATTCAATTTGATGATGTTTTGAATTTTTAATGCGGGAGAAGGGATTTGAACCCTCGAAATCCTAAGATACTAGCCCCTCAAGCTAGCGCCTTTGACCAGGCTGGGCGACTCCCGCACATTTGGTTTTACCCATGTATGGTTTTTATAAGCCTTGATTACTTTTTGTGTCTGTGCTGATTCCTGTTAGATGTTTTAGTTGTGGAAATTTGATTGCTGACAAGTTTAAAGAATATCAGAATCGTGTAAAAAGCGGTGAAGATCCAAAAAAGGTTTTGGATTCATTTGGTTTTAAAAGATACTGTTGCAGAGCTATGATATTGACATCAGTCGAGACAATTCACCAAGTCATTCCATTTTACGAAGCAATCAAGAGAAGAGAACAAGAAGTAAAAGCAGAATTAGAATAGAATGCCTCTGATTACTTCAATCAAAGGTAGAGTACTTTACAATAGCAGAGGAAGTAAAACCATTGAAGTAGATGTAATATCAGATAAAAAACACATAGGACGAGTATGTGCTCCCTCAGGTGCAAGTGTTGGCAAATATGAAGCACGTAGTTTTCCTCAAGATAAGCCAGAAAAGAGTTTAGAAATTTTAAAAAAAAACGTAAAGAAGTTTATCGGTCTTGATCCATCAAATTTAAAAATAATTCATGAGACTTTAAGAGAAATAGATCCAACTCCCAATTATTCTAAAGTTGGAGGTTCTCTGGCATTTGCATTAACTATTGCATCAATTGAATCTGCTTCAAAATCATTAGACATTCCAATGTTCAAGCTATTGGCAAAAGGTTCAACTTTTAGATTCCCATTTCCTCTTGGAAATATAATAGGTGGAGGAGCACATGCAGGGCCTGGTACGCCAGATATTCAAGAAATTTTAGTTTGTGCAACAGGTTCTAAAACTATCCGTGATGCAATAGAAGTTAACTTGGCAGTACACAAAGAAGTAGGAAAAATTCTAGCTGAAAAAGATCCAAGTTTTACAAAGGGAAGGGGAGATGAAGGTGGTTGGGCACCCAAATTAAAAAATGATCAAGCATTAGAAATAGCTGCAAAAGCTTGTGAGCAGCTTGGTTTTACATTAGGAAAAGAAGTCTCTTTAGGAGTGGATTTTGCTTCATCCACACAGTGGAACGAAAAGAAAAAGAGATACATATACGATAGAGCGGGTTTTGAAAACACTCCACAAAAACAGATTGAATTTGCTTCGAATATAATAAAAAAATACAAACTTGTTTATTCTGAAGATGCTGTTCATGAAGAAGCTTTTGAAGACATGTCTATCTTGACCAAAAAATTCCCGCGCGTGTTGATAACTGGAGATGATCTCTTAGTAACGAATACAAAGATTCTCAAAAAAGCAGTAAAAATAAGAGCATGTAGTGGTGCCATATTAAAAGTAAATCAAGCTGGAAGCCTCTATGATGCTTTAGAGTTTGCAAAAGAGGCAAACAATAACAATGTAAAACTAATCACATCCCATCGATCTGGAGAATCAGTTGATTCCCATATATCACACATTGGACTTGCGACCAAATCAAAGATGCTCAAGGTTGGCATATTAGGCGGAGAGAGAATAGCCAAACTTAACGAATTAGTACGACTATCAGAGTATGATTTAATACGTGGAATGGCCGAGATTTAGAAACACGCAATGAGTAAACAAGAAGACTTTGAACATATGGAGAAATACGTATTATCTACTGGAATAAGAGTAGGAACTCAAGTAAAAACAAAGTTCATGAACTCATTTGTTACCAAGGCAACAAATGAAGGACTTTACATTATTGACAGCAAGAAAACATTATCAAGAATTCAGACTGCAGCCAAATTTATCAATAGAGCGGATATTACAAAAGTTCTAGTTTGTTCGGGAAGAGAATATGCCAGCACCCCAGTTGAGAAATTCTGTGAGATCACTGGTGCAACTCCCATGCTTGGAAGATTCATGCCAGGGACTCTTACAAATCCATCATTACCATACTACAGAGAGCCAGAATTAGTTTTCATTTCAGATCCTCAAGTAGATGAACAAGCAATTGTAGAGGCTACTAATGCAGGAATTCCAGTAATAGGCATTTCAAATACAGATAATGTTACTTCCAAAATTGACTTGGTAATTCCAGCAAATAACAGAGGAAGAAAATCTCTAGCTGCAACTTATTGGTTATTAGCAAGAGAGATCCTAATGCAGAGAGGTAAACTAAAAAACTCAGAATCTATGAAATATCAAATAGATGACTTTGAAACAAAGATAACAGAAGAAGAATTAGAAGAAGAGGCTGCGGAAAGAATGGCACCGTCAAGAATGAGATCACAGAGGCAATAACACAATGCAGGTGAGGACACCAGCTGTTGCTGGAATGTTCTATCCAAAAACAAGTCAGGAATTAAAATCAAGCATAAAAAATTGTTTTTTACACAAGTACGGTCCGGGAAAATTACCACCTTCTCCAGACGATGAAAAAATTATCGGTGTAATATGCCCTCATGCCGGATATGAGTATTCTGGTCCAATAGCTGCAAATTCATACTATGCAATATCATCACAAAGACCTGAACTTGTAATAATAATTGGGCCAAATCATTGGGGAATAGGACGAAACGTTGCAACGATGAAAGAAGGAGTATGGAGAACTCCACTTGGAGATATCGAAGTAGATGCAGAAAATTCAATTGAAATTAACAAGATTTGTAAGTCTATAGAGCTAGATTCTTTTTCTCATACAAGAGATCATTGTTTAGAAGTACAACTTCCAATGCTTCAAGAAATATTTTCTCACAAATTCAAGATCTTACCTTTAATTTTAATCGACCAAAGTTATAATGCTACAAGGGAAATTGGTAAAGCCATAGCAAAGATTGCAAAAATTAAGAATACTATGATAATTGGTTCTTCAGATTTTACTCATTACGAACCAAATGATTTTGCTCACGCACAGGATAAATCTCTGATAGAGGCAGTAGTTAGTCTAGATGTAGATAAATTTTACAAAATTTTACAAGAAAAACAGGTTAGTGCGTGTGGGTATGGAGCGATTGCATCTACCATGATAGCTTGTAAGGAATTGGGAGCAACAAAAGCTATCTTGAATAAATACGCAACCAGTGGCGATATAACAGGCGATAAAAGTTCAGTAGTCGGATATGCATCTATAGCGTTTGTATGAAATCCATTGCATCTGCTCCTGGAAAAATTATCCTTTTCGGAGAACATTTTGTAGTATATGGCGTCAAGGCAATACTTTGTTCCATAGATAAGAGAATAACTGCAACTTCACAATTCTTGGATGAAAAGATAGTCAGAGTAAGTTCTTCACTAGGAGAATCAGAGATGGAACTAAACTCATTAAATAATTTAGAAAAGGTACCACAAAAATTTATGAAACCATTTTTTTACATAGTAAAGAAAGCATTGGAAGAGAATTCCACCGTGAAAGGCATTGAGATAATTTTAGAGTCAGATATACCTGCAGGAGTAGGATTAGGTTCGTCATCTGCTGCATGTGTTGCAGCTACAGCTTCAGTCAATGGATTATTTAACAAATTATCAAAAAATGAAGTAGTAAAAAGAGCAATACAGGCAGAACGTATTATATTTGAACAGAGTTCTGGCGCAGATTCATCGGTTTCTACATTTGGTGGACTAATGTCATATGATCTAAAGAATGGATTTCAAAATATCCCATCAAGAAATGATTTGAGTTTCATAATATCTAATTCTGCTCAGATTCATGATACACAAGATGTAGTAAGGCAAGTCAGGAATTTTAAAGAAAAAAATGAAGATATTTTTAGAAAATTATGTGAACAAGAAATTGAGATAGTCAACAATGCAACCTCGGCCTTGAAAGAAAATGACTTGAATGAATTAGGGTCACTGATGTTAAAAAATCAAGAGTTGCTAAAACAGATGGGGATTTCAACAGAAAAGATTGATCTTTTAGTAAAAGAGGCAAAGAGAACTTCCCACGGGGCAAAGATAACCGGAGCTGGCGGAGGTGGATGCATTATTTCCCTTGTAGATGATTCAAACAGGAAAAATACTCTAGACAATTTAGGAAAAATTTCAGATTGTTTTTTGGCGAAAATAGATTACAATGGACTAATGTATGCATAAAATACGAGATTTAGTTCCAATTACAAATTTTCAATAATTTACAAGGCAAGTATTGTTTAGAAAAGAAAACTTAGGTAACAAGTGTCAACCAAAGAATTTCGTAATCATCATGAATTCAGTGATATACTTTTTAAAACCGTTCATAGCACTGATAAAAATCATGATCTTGGTGAAACTGGGAGGTTCAATAATTACCAATAAAGAAAAACCGCTGACCCCCAATAGAAAATTAATCAGAAAAATTGCGTCAAGTCTCAAAAATGTAGATGAGCCTATTGTTGTAATACATGGTGGAGGTTCTTTTGGCCATTATTGGTCGGTAAAGTATGACATGCATACAAAACCTCAAAAATATAGTATCAAAGGAGTCGCCACTGTAAAAAATTCAATGGTAGAATTAAACAGTATTGTACTAGAGTCATTTCTTGAATCTGGTCTAAAACCATATTGTTTACCTCCCAGTGATTTCATGATAGGAGATAAGCCACTGACCAAGAAAGTTAAAGAAATTTCCAATATTGCAAAGACAGGATTGATTCCTATTTCGTATGGAGATGCAATGTGGTTTGGGAAAAATAAGTTTTACATATTGTCTGGAGATAGAATCATGGGAGTTCTTTCTAAATTGTTACGTCCTCGTCTTGCAATTTTTGTTACAAATGTAGATGGAGTATATTCAGATATGAAAAGCAAGAATCTTTTGAATGAGATTACTACAGAAATACCGATTACTTCAGAAGTAACAATGGATGTAACAGGAGGAATGTCTCGTAAAATAAAAGAAGCTTTTTACATATCTAAAGGTGGAACGGATGTTTTCTTTGTAAATGGAAAGATTCCAAAGAGAATAACAAATGCAATAAATGGCAAGAGTTTTGAGGGAACAATATTCAGAGGATAAATTATGGAATATCTAATTCTTGTAGACAGTAATGATAATCAAATAGGAATTGAAGAAAAAGTAAAATGTCATTTACCAAAGGGAAAACTTCACAGAGCCTTTACAATATTTTTATTCAACAAGGAAGGAAAGCTATTACTTACACAACGAAGCAAAGATAAGATGTTGTGGCCTGGAGATTGGGATGGGACAGTAGCTAGTCATCCAAGACAATCAGAGAGTTACATTTCATCGGCAGAAAGAAGATTACCTGAAGAATTGGGAGTTACATGCAAATTAGATTATTTACATAAATTTGAGTATCACGTACCCTACAAAGATATTGGATCAGAAAATGAAGTTTGTGGCACTTTAATTGGAATATTAGATGACTCGTCAAAAATAAAGCTTGTAGAAGGTGAAATTTCAGATTTCAAGTGGGTTACACTTGAAGAATTATTATCAGAGATAAAGAATTCACCGCATATTTTTTGCCCATGGTTACTAGTTGCACTGAATTTCATACCAGAGTCAAGTCAAAATATCAATGATAAACACAAAGAAATTCTCAAGATGTGGAATAGAGATGATCTCAAGAGTAAACTTGAAGAATCATTAAAGTATCATTTTCCAGATCACAGATGGGAGCTAAAAAAAGAATGAAATTAGAAACACTAGCAAGAACAGCATCCACGATAGACTCATTTCTCTCATCAAGACTGACTGGAGAACCTAGAGATCTATACCAAGCAGCAAGTTATTTGATTGATCATGGAGGAAAAAGATTGAGGCCATATATGGTCATAAAAAGCTGCCAACTCTTAGGGGGGACTGTAAAGCAGGCCATACCTGCAGCTGCTGCAATAGAAATGATACATAATTTCACATTGGTACATGATGATATCATGGACAATGATGAAGTAAGACATGGTGTACCTACAGTTCATGTGAAATTTGGAATTCCAATTGGAATTCTTGCAGGTGATTTATTATTTTCAAGGGCATTTGAAACTATTTCAAAACCTTATCTGCACAAGTCAAAAGAAGTTGGTTTGAATCTTGTTACTACATTAGCAAAAGCATGTACAGATGTATGTGAGGGTCAAGCACTTGACATTAGCATGGCAAAATCAAATAAAATTCCAAATGAAAGTCAATATATCAATATGATTGAGAAAAAAACATCATCGTTATTTATAGCATCATGTGCAATGGGAGCAATAACTGCAAACAAAAATTTGTCTGACGTGACAAGACTAGCCACATTTGGAAGAAATCTAGGAATCGCTTTTCAGATAATTGATGATTTAATTGGAATAGTAGGTGATCCCAAAATTACAAGAAAACCCGTAGGAAACGATATCAGAGAAGGAAAGAAATCACTTCCAATTTTAATGGCAATTAAAAAAGCAAACAATCAAGAAAAAAAGACAATCCTTAATGCATTCGGGAATTCGTCTGTTTCAAAAAGTGAAGTAGAAAGAGCCATTTCTACAATTTCTGCTCTAGGCATAGAAAAAATAATAAAACAAAAGGCAATATATCATTCCAATACAGCCAAGAAATCCATATCAGTATACGATGGACATGCAAAAAAAGAACTGCTCTCTTTGCTTGATTTTGTTGTAGAGAGGAGTCTTTAGTTGGATGATGAATTAAAAAGAGTAATTCGTGGAATTGCTCTTTTTAATGCATCTGAACATGAGGGAAAGACTAGAAACGATTCAATTATTTCCAAAGTAATTGGCACTAAACCAGAACTTCGTTCTAGAATCAAAGATATCATTCCACTTATTTCACAAGAAGTAATTGATGTTAACAAATTATCAGTAGAGTCTCAAAAAGAGGAACTTGCAAATAAATATCCAGAATTACTTGTAGTAAAACCAAAACATGAGAGAGTTGGTCTTCCACTTCTTGAAGGAGCAGAGCAAGGCAATGTAATTACACGTTTTCCTCCTGAACCCAATGGTTATCCTCACATTGGACACGCAAAGGCGTCGATAATTGATGAAGAGTATGCAAAAATGTACGGAGGTAAACTCATTTTAAGATTTGATGATACAAATCCAGAGAAGGAACGTTTAGAGTATTATGCAGCGATCAAAGTTGGTCTAGATTGGCTTGGTGTAAAATATGATCTTGTAAAAAATACATCTGACGACATGGAAATAATTTATAAAAAAGCTAGAGAGATCCTAGATTCTGGTCATGCATATGTGTGTACATGTAATAAAGAAACAATTAGCAAGAACAGAAGAGAAATGTTATCCTGTAAGTGTAGAGCTGGAGATCTCAATCAAAATATCACTCGTTGGAATAAAATGTTTGATAAATTCAAACCTGGAGAGGCCATTGTCAGATTTCGTGGAGATATGAATTCAGATAATACAGTTATGCGAGATCCAACCTTATTGAGAATAATAGATGAATTGCATCCAATCCACAAGGACAAGTATAGAGTTTGGCCAAACTATGATTTTGCAGTTTCCATTGAAGATAGTATTGATGGAATTACTCATGCGTTTAGAACTAAAGAGTATGAATTACGAACTGAACTGTATTACAAACTTTTAGACGTACTTGATATGCGTAAACCAAAGATGATGGAATTTTCAAGGTTAGAGTTTGAAGGAATGCCTGTTTCCAAAAGAGTTCTAAAACCTCTAGTAGAAGAGGGAAAAGTATCTGGATTTGATGATCCCAGACTTCCTACTCTTGAAGGATTACGTAGAAGAGGCATAGTTCCTGAAGCCATTAGAAAATTTGTCATTTCTCTTGGCTTTACTAAATCAGATACTTTACCACCATTTGAGACACTTGAATCATTTAATCGAAAAATAATAGACCCTACAAGTGTAAGATTATTCATCGTTTTCGAACCAGTAAAATTAACAGTGATCAACAACAATCTTACCGAGATTGAGATATCAAATCATCCACAAAATGACATGGGTAAAAGGAAAATCAAGATAGATGGAAATTTTTTCATATCAGGTAATGACGCCAATACATTGAAGATCGGCGATGAGGCAAGATTGTTAGAATTATACAACATAAAAATTACAAAGATAGGTTCAGAAATACAAGGAGAGATAACCAGTAGTAATTACAAATCAGATATTCCTAAAATTCAATGGATTCCAAGAAACAATCCAGTAAACATTGAAGTCTTGATACCAAATATACTCTTCATAAATGACCAATTTAATGAAAATAGTCTAGAAGCTAGACAAGGTATTACCGAACAATACTACTTAGAGTTAAATGTGGGAGCAGAAATTCAGTTCATGAGATTCGGATATTGTAGAAAAGATTCTGCAAATCAAGCGATATACACTCACAAGTGAAGAAAATGAAGATTGCAAGATTACTTAGACAAAATATTGAAACATATGCTATTGTTAATGGGGAAAAAGTTTTGACAAGAGAAAGTATGACATCACAGACTGGAATTCCCATACCACAAAGTATCAAAGATTTTTTATTTGATGGATGGTATGATGAAATAAAGACTAATGCAAAAAATCTAACTTATAATGAGAATCTATCTGATTTTAAATTTCTTCCGCCCATTCCAAATCCATCTAAAATAATTTGTTTAGCATTTAATTACAAAGATCATGCAAAAGAACAAAATTTGATTCCGCCAGATGAGCCGGCCATAGTTATCAAACCAAGAACAACGCTCAATGGAGCTACATCTGACATAGTTTGCCCATCATTTGTCTCAAAGCTTGATTATGAAATAGAGCTTGCAGTGATAATTGGCAAGGACTGTAAGAACATATCAGAAAAAGAGGCAAAAGAAGTAGTTTTTGGATACATGGTTCTAAACGACGCATCTGCACGAGACATACAAGCAAAGGACAAACAGTTTACCAGAGCAAAGGGTTTTGATACTTTTGCACCTTGTGGTCCTTGGATAACTACTGCAGATGAAATACCTGATCCACAAAATCTCAAAATGATGACCAAAGTAAATGGAGACATTAGACAAAATTCTTCAACATCAAATATGCATCTAAAGGTCTATTCCATTGTATCATTGTTAAGTAAAGCAATGACATTGGAAAAGGGTGACATCATATCTACCGGTACTCCTGCAGGAGTCATGCTCAATAAGCCAGATGCCGTCTTTTTGAAGAATGGTGACAAGATAGAGATGGAGATAGAAAATCTCGGTAAACTGCAAAACACTGTAAAATTTGTTTAATTCAAGATTCTGAAGTTCTAGAACCGGCATTAAAATTATTAAGAGTTCAAGATTCTCATCAGATATGGGAAAGATAATTGTTGGAAAAGTAAGCGATTTCATTCCAGGCAAAATGCAGAAGATCACAATAGATGGCAAAGATGTACTTGTTGCAAATATCGACGGAACTTATTATGCAATTAATGATACATGCACTCATGCAGGAGCAAGTCTTTCCGAAGGAATCTTGGATGGAACAGTTGTAACATGTGGATGGCATGGAGCAAAATTTGATTGTAAAACAGGTAAACTTTCTTCTTTTCCTGCCAAGATAAAAGACCTGAATTCGTATAAAGTAGTTGTAGAATCAGAAAATATCTTTGTAGAAGTATAATGCAAACTTTATAAAATAAGCTCAATTAGCATAGCTTGGATGTTACAATGGTCGAAAAAAATGATCCAAATATTGACACTTTAAACACGGCCATTACTACTCTAGTTGAAATTGCAGCAAATCCTTCCACTCCAAGAAACATCAAGAAAGATTTGACAGACCTAATTGTAGAATTAAAAAAGCAAAATTCTCCCGTTTCAGTAAGAGCAGCAAATGCCATAAGCGCTCTTGATGATATATCACAAGATCCTAACATGCCATCATACGTCAGAGTTACATTGTGGCAGGCAGTTTCTGCTCTAGAAAGAATAAGAGAATAAATTTAGTGTAGATTATCATTATTTAATGAAAATTGAAGATTACCTATCATCACTTCCAAGTGCTATAATCAGTGGCGAGGATGTAGAATTATCAGATAAAACATTAAAAGAGATATTTCGATTTTCAGAACTGACTGAAAATGATGTATTTTACCATCTAGGGTGCAGCAGTGGTAACAGCATCATAATAGCTTTACAAGAATTCAATGTAAAGAAAGCGATTGGTATTGATAATAATAAAGACAAGATAACACATGCACAAAAACTTCTTGAGGAAAAGCATATTTCAAATGGATCATTTAGATGTCAAGATGTCACAGTTTCTAATATTAGTGATGCCACTGTAATACTTTTTTGGTTTTCAGATCAGAAGGTAATTGAGAAAATGATCCCAAAATTTGAAAGTTTCAAACCTGGATGCAAAATAATAACCATATGGGGACCGCTTACTGGATTCATGCCAAACAAAGTAGATTTTCCATACATTCTAAATGTCACACCATTCAAGAAAGCAGAATCTCTCCAAGATCAGATGCTTTCGATATTTAATACCGATTGCATTGATTTTGCTGTTGCGTGGGAATTTGCTGATAGATATTCAAGAGCTATCGGTTCAAAGAATTCTGAAAATGACAGGTTTCTGACCATACTCCAGACACTTGTAATATGGATAAACGCAAAAAATCTTGGCATCGCATGTGGAGATGGCATACCAGATCCTGTAAAGAGCTATATCGGAATTCTCAAGACTTTTTTCAATATAGAAGTTGAACACCTAATTGACCACTAGAATGAATTCTCAGTCATGTTTTTATTTGGAAATGTCGTTATAGGACATATGATGCAAGAAAGAATCAACATCAACGTATCAGCTATAGATTATGAAAATACCAGTAAAGCAATCATATCTACATTGAGCAATGCTGAGAAGATGGTTCATGGTGAAAACGACTTTGTAGTGACAGATTCAGAATTTGCTTTTGGATGGCATTTTTATGTGGTTTGTGTCAACAGATCACTAGTAAAACGGTTGTCTGATCAATTGGGACCGGATTTTGAAAAGATAAAGGGAAAAGGTTTGGACCGCAAGTTTTTGACTTGGTTGAATGACAAGGTTAGTCAAAAGAACTTGAAGGTGAAACTTGCCATCAAGGAAGAAATGGAATCAAGTAAATTTGGCATATTTTAAAAAATATCAATTATCAAAGTCTAACAAATAAACAAAAAAAGGCCCTTGAGGGGAATCGAACCCCTGTCCGGGGATCCACAGTCCCCTATACTGGCCACTGTACTACA
>Ga0209415_10002968_pt1 | contig 31727 bp, 24 predicted proteins | sample PeaSoiSIISIP2007_FD_187696 | JGI IMG/M metagenome (GOLD analysis project Ga0209415, IMG submission 187696) | Peat soil microbial communities from Weissenstadt, Germany - SII-SIP-2007 (SPAdes) (version 2) | ecosystem: Environmental > Terrestrial > Soil > Wetlands > Peat | place: Germany... | reverse complement strand
ATCATCGAGTAAACGACCATGCGAGAAATCATCACATTGCAGTGCAACGATTGCAAAAACCGGAACTACACCACCACCAAGAACAAGAAGAAGCATACGGACCGTCTCGAGACGCAAAAGTTCTGCAATACGTGTCGGAAGCACACCGCGCACAAAGAAGTGAAGTGAATCCGCGATAAGCGGATTCACCCTGAGGACCGACTGCGTCGGTCCGAAGGGTTGGCGCTAGATGGCGGGAAGCGAACAGCCTTGGTTTTGTTACATGCTGCAATGCAGCGGCGGATCGCTGTATGTAGGAGCGGCGAAGGACCCAGAGGGACGAGCGAAACGGCACAACTGGGGAGTCGGTTCGAGACACACGGCATTGCGGCGCCCGGTCAAGCTGGTCTGGCAGGAAGCGCACACGACTGAAGGTTCGGCGCGCGGCCGTGAAGCGGAGTTGAAGGGTTGGCGGAGAGAGAAGAAGCTGGAGCTCGTTGAGAGATTCCGGCGTGAAATTCATCCTTCGCCCTGAAATGCGGGCTCAGGGTAAGTTTTCGAGCGGCGGGGAGTGAAATTCATCCTTCGCCCTGAAACGACGGGCTCAGGATGAATTTTCGAGCCTTCGGCTCGAAAATTCAGGGGAGTAGGTTCAACGGTAGACCGCCGGTCTCCAAAACCGGATGTGGGGGTTCGAATCCCTCCTCCCCTGCCAGTTTTTTGGCAGGCGGCAGGCGGGCAAAGCGGTCGGAGCGGAATGGGGCCAAGGCGGCTGGTGAGATGGCACAGGCGGCGAAATTGAGCAACGGAGAAACAACCGGAGGCGGTAAGCCGTTTTCGGTTCCGGGACCCGTCAGCAAGCTCGGCGAATATCCGCGCCGCTTGCGCAGTTTCCTGCACGACGTGCGCATCGAGATGAGGCAGGTGAACTGGCCGTCGCGCCAGGACGTGTGGTCGACGACGATCGTCGTGACGGTGACGGTGGCTTTCTTCGGAGTGTACTTCGGCATCACGGACAGAATTTTCGGCGACCTATACTATTGGGTGAGCAGCTATTTCCGCCACCACTGAGATGAACGAAATGGCGAAGCAGTGGTACATCGTCCACACCTACTCGGGGTTTGAGAAGAAGGTGAAGGAGAGCCTTGAAGGCCGCGTCCAGGCGTTCGGCCTCGCGGACAAGATCGGTCAGGTCGTGATCCCGACCGAATCCGTGGTCGAGATACGCGGCGGCAAGAAGGTGATCTCGCCGCGGATGTGCTATCCGGGCTACGTGCTCGTCGAGATGGACATGGACGACTACACCTGGCACGTCGTGCGATCGACGCCGAAGGTCACGGGTTTTGTCGGTTCGGGGCAGATGCCTTCGCCGCTTACCGACGAGGAAGTGCAAAACATTTTGAACCGCGCAACGACCACGGCGGAGAAGCCCAAGCCGAGACTTTCCTTCGAGCGAGGCGAGAAGGTTCGCATCGGAGAAGGCGCGTTCGCGAATTTCACGGGCGTCGTCGAGGAAGTGAACTCGGACCGCAGCACGCTGAAGGTTTCGGTCACGATTTTCGGACGGTCGACTCCCGTGGAGCTGGATTTCGCGCAGGTTGAAAAGGTCGCGTAGCGCACAAGTCAGGGGACAGCAGCGATGGCAAAGAAAGTTCAATCGATGGTCAAGCTCCAGTTGCCGGCGACGAAGGCGACGCCGGCGCCGCCCGTGGGCACGGCGCTCGGCCCGCACGGCGTCAACATCATGGATTTCTGCAAGCAGTTCAACGCCAAGACTTCGAAAGAGCCGGACGGAATGATCATTCCCGTGCTCGTAACGATCTACAGCGACCGCACGTTCACGTTCATTCTGAAAACGCCGCCGGCTTCCGAGCTGCTGAAGCGTGCCGCGGGAATCGTGAAGGGTTCTCCCGAGCCGAACCGCAACAAAGTGGCGAAGATTTCGCGCAAGCAAGTGGAAGAAATCGCCAAGACGAAGCTGCCCGACCTGAACACGACCAACCTCCAATCCGCGGTCCGGTCGATCATGGGCACCGCCCGGAACATGGGAATCGAAGTTTCCGAATAAGGGGAATCGAAATGGGCCGCAGCGCAAAGATCGGTGGAAAAAATATTGATCGCGCCCGAAAGCTGGTGGAAGCGCGGCCGTACAAGCTCGAGGAGGCTGCCGAGCTGCTTCGCAAGGCGCACTTCGTGAAGTTCGACGAAACCGTCGAGCTCGTGCTGAACCTCGGCGTCGATCCAAAGCAGTCGGACCAGATGGTGCGCGGCACGGTGGTGCTGCCGCACGGGCTGGGGAAATCGAAGCGAGTGCTGGTGATCGCGAGCGGCGAGAAAGTGAAAGAGGCGCAGGACGCGGGCGCCGATTTCGTGGGCGGCGAGGACATGGTCCAGAAAATCACGGAAGGCTGGACGGATTACGAAGCCGTGATCGCCACGCCGGACATGATGAAGTCGGCCGGACGCCTCGGCAAAGTGCTCGGCCCGCGCGGCCTGATGCCCAACCCGAAGACCGGGACCGTCACGTTTGAAGTCGCGAAAGCGGTGAAGGAAATCAAAGCCGGCAAAGTGGAATTTCGGCTGGACAAAACCGGGCTGATCCATTCGCCCGTGGGGAAAATCAGCTTCGCGGCGAAGAGTCTGGCGGAAAACGCGCAGGCGCTTCTGGGCGCGGTGATGAAAGCCAAGCCTTCGACTGCGAAGGGCAAGTACATCAAGAAAATCACGCTGACCTCGACGATGGGTCCGGGAATTCCCATCGACCAGGCCGAGGCGGAAGCGGCCACAGCGGTGGCGGCGTAACGAATTCGTAAGAGGGAGAGTTCGGCATGAAGAAGAAAGCCGAAAAGGTAACGCAGGCCGATGAGCTTCGCGCGCAGCTCGCGACGGTCTCGACTGTAATCCTTTCAACGTTTCAGGGGATCACGGTCGAGGAAGACACGAAGCTGCGGAGGTCGGTGGAGGCCGCGGGCGGCCACTATCAGGTGGTGAAGAACACGGTGGCGGAGCGAGCCGCCGCGGGCACTCCGGCGGAAGGGCTGCTCAAGGGCCTGAAGGGCACGAATTCGATTGCGTATACCAAGACCGATCCGGTTGCGCTCGCGAAGATTCTGACGAAAGTGGCCAAGGACGTTCCGGCGTTCAAGTTCCGCGCCGGATGGGTGGAAGGCCGCGTAGTTTCGATTCAGGAGATCACTCAGCTCGCGCAGCTCCCGAGCAAGGAAGAGCTGATCAGCAAGATCATGTTCATGCTGAACGCTCCGGCGCAGCGCGTGGCGACTGCGCTCGCGGCGCTCCCGCGGAATCTGGCGGTGGTGACGAGCGAAGCGGTGAAGGCAAACAAGTTTGCGGCGGCCGGCGCGGCACCGGAGAACACCCCGACGCCTGAAGCGGCGCAGTAATTTCGGTTCTTTTGCAATTCAGGTTTTTCATCTCGGAGGAGGGTAGATACGGCAATGGCTAGCAAAGTGGAAACGATTCTCGAAGAAATCAAGGGCCTGACGTTGCTCGAGGCGTCCGATCTGGTCAAGAAGATGGAAGAGGCCTTCGGAGTCTCGGCGGCTGCGGCGGCGCCAGTGGTGATGGCGGGCGGCGCGGCGGGCGCGGCGGGCGCTGCGGCAGAGGAGAAGACGGAATTCGCCGTCGTCCTCACCGAAGTCGGCGCGAACAAAATCAACGTGATCAAGGCTGTCCGCGAAGTCACGAGCCTGGGCTTGAAAGAAGCCAAGGATCTCGTGGACGGCGCCCCGAAGACCGTGAAAGAGGGCGTCAACAAGGACGAGGCTGCCACGATCAAGAAGAAATTCGAAGACGCCGGCGCCAAGGTCGATATCAAGTAGTGGCAGCCCGCAGTCGGCCACGTGCCGGGGCTGCAAAGGAGTCGCCCGCCACGGCGGGCGCGCGCCTTTGGAATTCCGAACCTCAAAAGTTGTCCTTCCCGGACGGGCGGGGCGGGTGTCTGCACGCGCTGCTGTGTTCGGCGTAGTCCTGAAGGGGATGGTCAATGACTCATCGGAATGGTAATCGCGTCATGCGGGAACGGGAACGCCTGGACTTTGCCAAGATCAAGACGACCGTCCAGATCCCGAATCTGATCGACGTGCAGAAGAAGTCCTATCAGCGATTTCTGCAAATGGATCAGCTGCCGAGCGAGCGCGAAGACGGGGGCTTGCAGTCCGTGTTCACGTCCGTGTTCCCGATCCAGGATTTTCGCGGGCTGTCGCAACTGGACTTCGTCGACTACGCGATCGGCAACTGGGAGTGCAAGTGCGGCCATCTGAGGGGCCTGCACCACTTGCGCGCCACGTGCCGGAATTGCGGCGCGTCCGTTGTCACGAACCCGTACAAGACCGGCGACGTGATCTGCGCGAAGTGCGGCACGTTCAACAAGAACACGCCCACGTTCTGCAACAAGTGCGGCGATCCGGTCACGCTCCAGCTGAAATACGACGTGAACGAGTGCCAGGAGCGCGGGATGACGTATTCCGCGCCGCTCAAGGTCACCATCCGCCTGACCATTTACGACAAGGATCCCGACACCGGCGCGAAGTCGATTCGCGACATCAAGGAACAGGAAGTTTTCTTCGGCGACATCCCGCTGATGACGGAGAACGGCACGTTCATCATCAACGGCACGGAGCGCGTGATCGTCAGCCAGCTGCATCGCTCGCCCGGCGTTTTCTTCGAGACCGCGAACAACCGCAGCTACTTCCTCGGCAAGATCATTCCCTATCGCGGCTCGTGGGTCGAGTTCGAGTACGACACGAAAAATATTCTGTACGTCCGCATCGACCGCAAGCGAAAATTCCTGGGCTCGATTTTCCTGCGCGCGCTGGGAATGAAGTCGAATGAGGACATCCTGCGCACGTTCTTCCAGGTGGAGCGCATCGCGCTGCGCGAGGGCGATCTTTTCTGGAACGTCACCGAGGGACTGATCGACCGCAAGCTGAGCAAGGAGATCAAGCACCCGAAGTCGGAGGAAACGCTGGTCGGCGCGCACAAGCGCATCACCGAGGCGCTCTACAAGGAGCTGGTGAAGGCGCGCGTCACGCAGGCGGAAGTCGGAATCGCCGATCTCGAAGGCGCGGTAACTGTCGGCGAACTCGTGAACCGGCAGACCGGTGAAGTGCTGCTCGAAGCGAACAAGCCGCTCACGCCGGAAATGTGGACCACGATCGGCGAAGCGGGAATCACGGAAGTGGACGTCTGCTTCCCGGACCGCGACGACGTAGGAATCATCATTTCGCGCACGCTCGAAAAGGACACGATCCACACGCCGAAGGAAGCGCTGATCGAAATCTACCGCAAGCTGCGTCCCGGCGATCCGCCGACGCTCGAAACGGCGACCGCGCTCTTCAACGGAATGTTCTTCGACGCGCGCAAGTACGACTTCAGCAAGGTGGGCCGGCTGAAGTTCAACATCAAGCTGGGACTCGAGACGCCGCTCGAGAAGCGCACGCTCGATCCATCCGATTTCGTCGCCGCGATCAAGTACCTGTTGAAGCTGCGCAAGAACATCGGCTCGGTGGACGACATCGACCATCTGGGCAACCGCCGCGTCCGCGCGGTGGGCGAGCTGCTGGAAAATCAGTTCCGCATCGGCCTGGTCCGCATGGAGCGCGCGATCAAGGAAAAGATGTCCGTATACCAGGAAATGTCCACGGCGATGCCGCACGATCTTGTGAACGCGAAGCCCGTGATGGCCGCGATCCGCGAGTTCTTCGGGAGCTCGCAGCTTTCGCAGTTCATGGACCAGACGAACCCGCTGAGCGAAATCACGCACAAGCGGCGCCTTTCGGCCCTTGGGCCGGGCGGCCTTTCGCGCGAGCGCGCCGGATTCGAAGTGCGCGACGTGCACCCGACGCACTACGGGCGCATCTGCCCGATCGAGACGCCGGAAGGTCCGAACATCGGCCTGATCAGCTCGCTTTCCTGCTACGCGCGGATCAACGAGTTCGGATTCATCGAATCGCCCTACCGGAAGGTGAAGGGCGGCCGCGTGATCGACTACGTGCAAGTCGTCAATTCGGGCGACAGTGAGTTCAAGGCCGGAGAAGTCGTCGAAAAGGACAAAGTAGAGGAGACGAATGAAGAGCTGAAGCGGCGGCGGATCGTGGTCGAGCCGCACTGCTTCTATCTCTCGGCGTGGGAAGAGGACCGCTACGTCGTCGCGCAGGCGAACGCCTCGCTCGACGAAAAGCTGCGGATCACGACCGACCTCGTGAATTGCCGCCAGGCGGGCAACTTCGTGCTGAAGAGCCGCGAAGAGGTGGATTACATCGACGTGTCGCCGAAGCAGCTTGTGTCGGTGGCCGCGAGCCTGATCCCGTTCCTCGAGAACGACGACGCGAACCGCGCGTTGATGGGCTCGAACATGCAGCGCCAGGCCGTGCCGCTGATCAAGGGCGAAGCGCCGCTGGTGGGCACCGGCATGGAGCGAGTCACCGCGCGCGATTCCGGCGCCGTGATCGTGTGCCGCCGCGACGGCATCGTCGATCAGGTGGATTCGGAGCGCGTGATCGTGCGCGTGGAATCCGACCAGTCCGGCGTGCTGAGCCGCGAAGTCGGGTCCGACATTTATTTGCTCACGAAGTTCAAGCGGTCCAACCAGAACACGTGCATCAGCCAGAAGCCGCTGGTTCGCGCGGGCGATCGCGTGAAGCAGGGACAGGTGCTGGCCGATGGGCCGTGCACCGACCGTGGCGAGCTGGCGCTGGGGCGCAACGTGCTGGTCGCGTTCGTTCCATGGCGCGGGTACAACTTCGAGGACGCGATCCTCGTCAGCGAAAAGCTGGTGAAAGAGGACTACTACACCTCGATTCACATCGAGGAGTACGAAATCGAAGCGCGCGATACGAAGCTGGGCCCCGAGGAAATCACGCGGGATATTCCCAATATCAACGAGAGCTTCCTCCGCAATCTGGACGAGAGCGGCGTGATCCGCATCGGCGCGACCGTGAAGCCCGGCGACATCTTGGTCGGCAAGGTGACGCCGAAGGGCGAAACCACGCTCACTCCGGAGGAAAAACTCCTGCGCGCGATTTTCGGCGAGAAGGCGGGCGACGTCCGCGACGCTTCGCTCTACTGCCCGCCGGGAATCGAGGGCACGATCGTCGACGTGAAAATCTTCTGCCGCAAGGGCGCGGAGAAGGACGAGCGTCACAAGGCAATCGAAGCGGCGCACGTGGCGAAGCTCGAGAAGAACCTCGCCGACGAAATCCGCATTCTCACCGACGAGCGCCTGAAGCGCTTGAACGACCTGCTCGGCGGGCAGAAGCTTACGGCGGACCTCCACGACGAGCGCACCAACAAGCGCCTACTCACCAAGGGCACGGAGCTGACGCGCGACATCCTGGAAAAGGTTTCCACGCGCAACTTGAAGCGCCTGCGCCTCAACGACAAGGACCCGCTGCTAATCGAAAAAATCGACGAGGTCGAGGAAATGACCTCGCGGCAGATCGACGTGCTGCGGAAAATCACCGACGAGCGCATCGCCAAGCTCAAGAAGGGCGACGAGCTACCGCCGGGCGTGATCAAGCTGGTGAAGGTGTACATCGCGATGAAGCGCAAGCTCTCGGTCGGCGACAAAATGGCCGGGCGGCACGGCAACAAGGGCGTCATCGCGCGAATCGTTCCGCAAGAGGACATGCCTTACATGCCCGACGGCACGCCGGTGGAAATCGTTCTCAACCCGCTGGGCGTTCCTTCGCGTATGAACGTCGGCCAGATTCTCGAGACGCATCTCGGCTGGGCTTCGAAAGAGCTGGGCGAGCGCATTGGAAAAGTTCTGGACAGCGACGCGCGCGTCGACGCCGTGCGCAAGTGGTTCAAGGACGCTTTCGGACCGACCTCGGTCTGGAAGACGATCGCGGACCTCGACGACGAAGCCATACTCGATTTGGCGCACAGCTTCCGCGAGGGCGTTCCTTTCGCGACGCCCGTTTTCGACGGCGCACGCGAGTCGGACATCCGCCACCTGCTCGAATTCACGGAGCTGCCGGAGAGCGGCAAGATCGCGCTCTACGACGGCATGACCGGGGAAGAATTCGCTCAACACGTCACGGTCGGCTACATCTACATGCTCAAGCTCTCGCATCTGGTGGACGACAAGATTCACGCCCGGTCGATCGGCCCGTATTCGCTGATCACGCAGCAGCCGCTCGGCGGCAAGGCGCAGTTCGGCGGCCAGCGCTTCGGAGAAATGGAAGTCTGGGCGCTCGAAGCCTACGGCGCGGCGCATATCCTGCAAGAGTTGCTGACGGCGAAATCCGACGACGTGTACGGCCGCGCGAAGATTTACGAGGCCATCGTGAAGGGCGAGCCGGGAATCGAACCCGGCGTGCCTGAATCGTTCAACGTGCTGGTGCGCGAGTTGCAGTCGCTCTGCCTTGACGTTGAGCTGATGAAGCGCCAGAAACCGCAACTCGAAAAGGCCGAAGCGGCCGATTAAGAATGGCGCGTCCCGGCAGGACCGGGACGCGCCTCACAAGATTCTGGATTGGTTTTTTGGTCCGGCGTTGCCGGACAGGAGGATCACCCCTTGTATCGATCGAGCCCTTATGACCGTGCCAGCCAGATCGCGGATTTCGATTCGATTCGCATCAGCCTTGCGAGTCCGGAAAAAATCCGGTCGTGGTCGCATGGTGAAGTGACCAAGCCGGAGACGATCAACTACCGCACCTTCAAGCCGGAGCGCGACGGGCTGTTTTGCGCCAAGATTTTTGGGCCCGTCACGGACTGGGAGTGCCTGTGCGGCAAGTACAAGCGGATGAAGCACCGCGGCGTCATCTGCGACAAGTGCGGCGTGGAAGTGACGCTCAGTAAGGTCCGCCGCGAGCGGCTGGGGCACATCGAGCTCGCTTCGCCCTGCTCGCACGTGTGGTTCTTCAAGGGCCTGCCGAGCCGCATCGGCTACCTGCTCGACATCACGATGCGCGATCTCGAACACATTCTCTACTTCGAGACGTTCGTCTGCGTCGATCCGGGCGAGGCGCCGGGACTCAAGGAAAAGGACATTCTCACCGAGGAGAAGTTCCGCGAATTGCAGCGGGAATTCCCCGGGAAGTTCGACGTGCGCATGGGTGCCGAAGCCATCAAGGAACTTTTGCGCCGCGTGGACGTGGAGAAACTCTCGACCGAGCTTCGCGAGAAGATGAAGATCGATCCGAGCCTTCAAAAGCGGATCAAGTACGCGAAGCGCCTGAAGGTTCTCGAGGCGTTCCGCAAGAGCGGCAACAAGCCGGAGTGGATGATTCTCGACGTCATCCCGGTGCTGCCGCCGGAGTTGCGTCCGCTCGTGCCTCTCGATGGCGGCCGCTTTGCCACGTCCGATCTCAACGATCTGTACCGCCGCGTGATCAACCGCAACAACCGGCTCAAGAAGCTGATGGAGCTGCACGCGCCCGACGTGATCGTCCGCAACGAGAAGCGCATGCTTCAGGAAGCCGTGGACGCGCTCTTCGACAACGGCCGGCGCGGCCGTGTGCTCCGCGGAACGAACAACCGTCCGCTGAAGTCGCTCTCCGACACACTGAAGGGCAAGCAGGGCCGCTTCCGCCAGAACCTGCTCGGCAAGCGCGTGGATTATTCGGGCCGGTCCGTGATCGTCGTCGGTCCGGAACTCAAGCTGCACCAGTGCGGCCTGCCGAAGAAGATGGCGCTCGAGCTTTTCAAGCCGTTCATCTATCACAAGCTGGAAGCGGCGGGGCACTGCACCACGATCAAGCAGGCGAAGGAATTGGTCGAGGCGCAGGAATCGATCGTCTGGGATATCCTTGAAGACGTGATCCGCGAGCATCCGGTGCTGCTCAACCGCGCTCCGACGCTGCATCGCCTCGGCATTCAGGCTTTCGAGCCGGTGCTCGTCGAAGGCAAGGCCATCCGCATCCATCCGCTGGTCTGCACGGCGTTCAACGCGGACTTCGACGGCGACCAGATGGCGGTGCACATTCCGCTGTCGCCCGAAGCGCAGGTGGAAGCCTCGGTGCTCATGCTCAGCTCGCACAACATCCTGTCTCCGGCGAACGGCTATCCGCTCGCCGTCCCCACGCAGGACATGGTGCTCGGCATCTACTACATGACCAAGGCGAAGCCTAAGGCCAAGGGCGAGGGCCGCGCATTCGGCTCGACCGAGGAAGTGATCATGGCGCTCGAAGCGGGCGAGGTCGAGCTGCTGACGCCGATCCGCATGCGCTACACCGGCGAGGTGATCGATCTCACGAACGCTTACGACGATCAGGACGTTTCGCACACAGAGCCCGTGAATCTCTCGAAGCAATTCCTGCAAACCACCGTCGGCCGCGTGATCTTCAACGACCACCTGCCGTCGGATATGCCCTTTATCAACGGTTTGCTCAAGAAGAAGGGCGTCCAAGCGCTCGTGCAATACGCCTATCTCCGCTTCGGCCTCGAGAAGACCGTCGTGATGCTCGACCGGCTGAAGGAGCTTGGCTTCCTGTACGCCACGAAGTCCGGCATCTCGATCGGCATCAACGACATGGTCATCCCCAGCGTGAAGTTCAAGCTGGTGGACGCGGCCGAGCACGAAGTCGTAAAAGTCCAGCAGCAGTATCTCGATGGCGCCATCACCAACGGCGAGCGCTATAACAAGGTCATCGCCATCTGGAGCGACATCACCGAGAAGGTCGCCGACGAAATGTTCAAGGCACTTGAGGAGCAGGACAAGCAGGGCGTGATCAATCCGGTCTACGTCATGGCCGATTCCGGCGCCCGCGGCTCGAAGCAGCAGATTCGCCAGCTTTCCGGGATGCGCGGATTGATGGCCAAGCCTTCGGGCGAAGTCATCGAGACGCCGATCACGTCGAATTTCCGCGAGGGCCTCACCGTGCTGCAATACTTCATTTCCACGCACGGCGCCCGCAAGGGTCTCGCCGATACGGCGCTCAAGACCGCTGATTCCGGCTACCTTACGCGGCGGCTTGTGGACGTGGCGCAAGACGTGATCATCAACGAATTCGACTGCGGCACGGCGGACGGCATCTACGTCGAGCCGATTCTCGAAGCCGGCGTCGAAGTCGAGCCGTTGCGCGACCGCGTCGTCGGGCGCGTCTCGCTCGAAAAGATCAAGGACTACGAAGGCAACGTCATCGTCGAGATCAATCAGGAGATCACGGAAGAGCTCGCGAACGCGATCCAGGCCGCGGGCATCGAGCGGGTGAAGATCCGCTCCGTGCTCACGTGCGAATCCCGGCGTGGTGTGTGCGGACGCTGCTACGGGCGCAACCTGGCCACCGGCCGCTTCGTCGAGATGGGCGAGGCCGTCGGCGTGATCGCCGCGCAGTCGATCGGCGAGCCCGGCACGCAGCTCACCATGCGGACGTTCCACATCGGCGGCACGGCTACCCGCGTCACCGAACAGTCGAAGGTCGAAGCGCGAAACAACGGCTTCGTGAAGTTCATCGACTTGAAGGTGGTGGAAGGCCGCAACAAGCTGCTCATCTCCATGAACCGCTCCGGCTTGATCGCGGTCGTGGACGAAAAGGGCCGCGAAAAGGAGCGCCACCACGTCGTGTATGGCGCGCGCCTCAAGGTGGAAGACGGGCAACCCGTCACGCTCGGCCAAACCATGTGCGAGTGGGATCCGTACACGTTCTCGATCCTCACGGAATCGGGCGGCACGATCGAGTTCAAGGATTTGCAGCCCGGCATCACGATCGAAGAACAGGTGGACGAAGTCACCGGGCTTTCACAGCTTGTCGTCACGCTGCCTCCGGGTGACGAAAAGCACCAGCCGACGATTCTCGTCCGCGATTCCGCGGGCCGCTCCAAGAAGAAGTACCTGATGCCGTCCCGCGCCCACTTGATGGTCGTGGATGGCGATGAGGTGCAGCCGGGCGACGTGCTCGCGAAGATCCCGCGCGAGACCACGAAGACGAAGGACATCACGGGCGGTCTGCCGCGCGTCGTCGAACTCTTCGAGACGCGCAAGCCTCGCGATCCGGCGGTCATCAGCGAGATCGACGGCGTCGTGAAGTACGGCGAGATTGCCAAGGGCATGCGCAAGATCTACGTCGAGAGCGAGGATGGAAAGACATTGAAGGAATACTCCATCCCGCGCGGCGTCCACATCAACGTGCAGGAAGGCGAACACGTCCGCGCCGGCGAACCGCTCATCGACGGCCCGCTCAACCCGCACGACTTGCTGGCCGTGCTCGGCGAAAAGTACACGCAGGCGTATCTGGTGAACTCGATCCAGGAGGTCTATCGCCTGCAGGGCGTCAACATCAACGACAAGCACATCGAGACGATCGTCCGGCAGATGATGCGCTGGGTGAAGGTCGAAGATGTGGGCGACACGTCGTTCCTCCTCGAGGAGCAGGTGGACAAGTTCCGCTTCCGCGAGGAGAACGACCGCATCATCCGCGAAGGCGGACGCCCGGCCACCGGACGCCCGTTGCTCCTCGGCATCACCAAGGCTTCGCTCTCGACCGATTCGTTCATCTCCGCGGCGAGCTTCCAGGAGACCACCCGCGTCCTCACCGAAGCGGCGATCTCCGGGAAGGTCGATTACCTGCGCGGCCTGAAGGAAAACGTGATCATGGGTCGGCTGATTCCCGCAGGCACGGGTCTCGAGCGCTATCGCAACATTAAGCTCCTCACCGAGATTCCGAAGGACGAGCCGCAAGCGATGGAGCCGGAGCTTACGCCGGAGGAGGCTGCGGCGCTGGATTTCCTGCGCAAGGACACCGACGCCGTCGCCGAGAGCTAGAAGCAAGAGGGCCTTCGTTAGGCCTGCATAAACCGCAAGTCACTCAGGGCCATCCAGAGCAACAGCTGGGTGGCCCTTTTTCATTGCTGCTTCCGAATACGCGCGTTGCCCGTCAAACGCGTAGTGTGCTTAAATTCGCGGGCCGGACAATGATTTGCCGCTGGACCAAGGAAGCCATGCGCCGAAAACTGTTTTGGTTCGCAATCGCGTTTCTCATGCTGGCTGCGCCGAGCCGCGCCGACAAGCGCGCGTTCACCATCGAGGACTTCTACCGCGTCCGCCGAGTGGAGGACATGCACCTCTCTCCCGACGGCCGAACTGCCGTTTTCATGCTGGCAAGCACCGACTTGGGGAAAGCGAAGCGCTCCACGCACGTCTGGCTGATGGATGCGGACGGCGCGAACGCGCGGCAGTTCACGTATGGGGATGCAGGAGAGTCCTCGCCGATTTTCTCGCCCGACGGGAAATGGATTGCGTTCATCAGCTCGCGCGACGGCGGGGACAATCTTTACATCATGCCGGTGAACGGCGGCGAGGCCCGGCGGCTGACGAAGATTTCTACCGGAGTCTCCGATCCGCTGTGGTCCCCGGATGGCAAATCGATCGCCTTTTCAAGCGACGTCTATCCCGAATGCGGCGCCGACGATGCCTGCAACAAAAAGATCGGCGACCGCTGGAGCAAGGGTCCGCTGCACGCGCACATGGCGGATGCGCTCCTGTACCGCCACTGGACTGATTGGAAGGATGGGCAGCGAACCCACGTTCTACTGGCCGACGTTGCCACGGGCGGGGTGCGCGATCTGACGCCGGGAGATTTCGACTCTCCCCGCTTTCAGCTTTCCGGTCCGCTGCAATACGACTTCTCGCCGGACAGCGCGGAGCTCGCATTCGATTCTGAGCGCGACCGCGATCCCGCCTCCTCCACAAACTGCGACGTGTGGATCGTTCCTCTCGCCGGCGCGCAGCAGGCGCGTAACATTACAGCTTCCAATCCTGCGTTCGACGGCAACCCGAAATACTCGCCGGATGGAAAGTACATCGCCTACCTCGTTCAGAAGCAGCCGGGCTACGAGTCCGACCTCTTCCGGATCGCCATCTACGATCGAGCGGCGGGCACCTCGCGCGTGCTGACGGAAAGTTTCCGGAACTGGGTGCAGGATTTTCAGTGGGCCTCGGATTCGAAGTCTCTCTATTTCAGCGCGCCGATCGAAGGGGACACCCCGATCTTCCAGGTGGCCGTGGACTCGGGCGCGATCCGGCAGGTCCTGGCGGACAAGTCGATCAACGAGTACGAAGTGTCGCGCGACAATGGTCGGATCGTGTATGTAGGGCATTCCGTGGGCGCGCCGACCGAGCTGTACGCAGCGGATTTGGCCGGGGGGAAGGCATCCTCACCGCGAAAACTTTCCCATTTCAACGATGATCTGGCCAACGAAGTGGACATCCGTCCCGCGGAGAGAATGTGGGTAACGGGGGCGGCGGGCGCGAAGGTGGAAGTCTTCCTTGTGAAGCCGCACGATTTCGACCCATCGAAGAAGTATCCGCTGATTCTCAACGTGCATGGCGGGCCACAGTCGCAGTGGCAGGATTCGTTCCGCGGTGATTGGCAGGTCTATCCGGGCGCGGGCTACGTGGTTGCCTTCGCGAATCCCCACGGATCGACCGGCTACGGGCAGGACTTCACCGCCGAAATTTCGGGCGATTGGGGAGGGGCGGTATTCGACGACTTGATGAAAGTGACGGACGAGCTGGCGAAACTGCCCTACGTCGATCCCGGCCGCATGGGCGCCATGGGCTGGTCTTTCGGCGGCTACATGATGGATTGGTTCGAGGGCCACACGGACCGGTTTAAGGCCATCGCGTCCATGATGGGGGTCTTCGACCTGCGCTCGATGTACGGCGCCACGGAAGAGTTGTGGTTTCCGGAGTGGGACCTCAAGGGCCAGCCCTGGAATTCCGAGCAATTTCAGAAGTTTTCGCCGTCGTACTACGTGAAGAATTTCAAGACGCCGTGCCTGGTGATCTCCGGCGAGCGCGATTACCGGGTCCCCTATACGCAGTCGCTTCAATTCTTCACCTCGCTGCAAAAGATGAGCGTCCCGTCGCGCTTGATCGTCTACTCCCGCGCCGGCCACTGGCCAAGCTGGTACGAGATGGCGCTCTATTACACGGCCCATCTCGAATGGTTCCATACGTATCTCGGGGGAGACGCCCCGCCCTGGACGTCCGAGCAGTTCCTGCGGAATGCGGTTTTCGATCCCGAAACGGGGCAGCGCGCCAAGTAAGGGGCTGCCGTTTCACCCGAGCCTGTTGAACATCCCGGCATGACCGCGAGCTTTCTTTCCCCGCCGGCCGCGTCTCGTCGGTAGAATTTCAGAAGGAAGTCTCGCTCGGGTACATTTTCCCGGCAAGGGCACAACGGCGAACGCATTCATGTCCACGGATTCATCGCACAGACACGAGGAGAAGGCTGGCGCATCGGCGGCTGCGGACGAGCAGGTTGAGAAGCTGGCGGAGATGATTACCCGCTCCCAGCATAACTACCGCGAGCTGATCGACAACCTGGACCAGGCTCTCTTCACACTTTCTATCGAGGGTGAAGTTCGAGTCGCCAACCTCCGCTTGGTGGAAACGCTGGGTACTTCCTTTCAAGAACTGATCGGTCACTCGCTCAGCGAATTCATCGAATCGCCCACCTTTGCAGACGCCGAGCGCGCGCTCCCGGCGTTTCTCGCGAAGGGTTCCTGGGCGGGAAAGCTCCCCGTCAGGCTCAAGAAGGACAAAGAGGTCCACTTCTTCGACTGCTGGCTCCAGGCGGTTTTGGAAAACGGAGGGGTAACGGCCGTCACCGGCTGGGCACGCGACGTCACGGCACAGCACGAATCCGAGATCCGTTTTTCGGAGCTTTTCGAGTCCCTCGGCGAGGGACTCCTATTTGTAACCCCCGATGGGCAGTTGCTCGATGCGAACCCTGCCCTAGTGCGCATGCTCGGGTACGACAGCAAGAAGGATCTTCAGGATCACAATTTCCGCGAGATGTACGACGACCCTTCCGCCCGGGACGCGATCCTCCGGGACTTGGCTGAGAAGGGTTCCATCCAGGATCGGGAAGTTGTGTTGCGCCGCAAGGATGGGGAGCGAATCTATTGCCTCACCTCGGGGTTCTCGATCCGCGATGCGTCCGGCCGGCCGGTCCGCTCCCAGGGAACGCTCGTGGATATCACCGAACGCCGGAAGATGGAAAAGCGCCTTCAGAAGGAACAGGAATTCGTTCGCCGTCTCGTCGAGAATTTTCCCGATCTGATCGCGGTCCTTGATCGCGAGGGACGGTTCATCTATATCAGCGGTCAAGTTCAGAATATCCTGGGACGGTCGCCGAAGGAGTACATCGGAGGAATCTTCGGCGAGCGCGCGAATGAAGAGGACAGAACGAAGCTTCACGCGATGCTTCAGCGCGTCGTCCGCGGCGAAGAGACCCGCGCCCAGGTGGAATTCCGGGCGCCGCACACCGACGGCACCTGGCGAATCCTACTGGCCACGGCCAGCCCGCTTTTCGACGAGGAAGGAAAAATCACCGGCGTCGTGACGTCGGCGAGGGACATCACCGAAGCTCGCGAGACCGAGAAAAAGCTCCACCGGGAACAGGAGTTCGCCCGGCGTCTCATCGAGTGTTTCCCCGATCTGATCGTCGTTGTCGATGCCGGGGGACGGTTCGTGTTTGTCAGCGACCATGTAAAGGATATTCTCGGCGTTCCTCCCGGGGATTATATCGGCAAGCCCATCGGCCAGCGGGTTGACGGGGCGGACCGGACTGACCTTGCTGAGATGTACGAGAGAATTATGTCCGGCCGCGAGTCCAATATACAGACCGAAATCCGCGCCCGGCATGTCGATGGCACGTGGAAGACCCTGCGAGTCTCCGCGAACCCGCTTTTCGACGAAAGCGGAAAAATCACCGGTATGGTGTCATCGGGGCGAGACGTCACCGAGTTGAAGCACGTCGAGCACCAGCTTGCACAGAAGGAGAAATTCTCCGCGATGGGCCAGATGATGGCCGGCGCGGCGCACGAACTCAACAATCCGCTGACAGCCATTCTCGGCGTCAGCGATCTCCTGAAGGAACGCGCGACGGACGACTCGACGCGCCGCCAGGTGGACCTCATTCTCCAACAGGCTCGCCGTGCGGCAGCCATCGTCCAGAACTTGCTCGCCTTTTCCCGTCCATTGGCCGCCGCGCGATTGCAGGTACGGCTCGATCAGATTGTCCGGGAGGCTTTGCAAATCGAACAGGCTGTGCTGGCTCGAAAGAACATCCGTGTAAACGTAGTGGCGCCCAGCGATCTCCCGCCCGTGGAAGGCGACCGGAAGCTTCTCCAGCAGGTGTTCCTGAATATTCTCGCGAACGCCGAGCAATCGATCTCGACCGCGAGCGACCACGGCACCATCGAGATCACGCTCTCGCGCATTGACGAAAGAATACGCGTCACGATCGCCGACGACGGCCCGGGCATTCCCCCTGAAAGTATCGGGAAGCTTTTCGATCCATTTTTCACGACGAAGCGGCCCAGCGGGGGAAGCGGACTCGGCCTCACGATTAGTCTCGCCGTCATCAAGGAGCACGGCGGGACGATCGAGGTCGAATCCAAGCCTCGAGCCGGCGCCACCGTGCACGTTTTCCTGCCGGTTGCTGCGGAGGCCGTTGTTTCTGCGCCAACCCCTTCTAAACCCGCAGTGAGGTCCGCTCCGCCTGGCTCGGAGGCGCTGCGTGGCCACACGGTGCTGATCGTGGACGACGAGGAAAGTATTCGCGAAATCGTGCAGGAGAGCCTTTCAGCGCGAGGGATGAAGGTCGAGGCGGCAGGAAGCTCCGAAGCGGCGCTGTCTTATCTCGGGAGCAATGCTTGCGACATCGTTCTCTGCGATTTCAATCTCCCGGGCATGAAGGGAGACCAGCTTTTCGAGCAGGTCCGCACGCAACGAGGTGGCTCCCCGGCACGATTCGTGTTCATGACGGGTGATCTGGTCGATCCAGTCGTCATCGAGAAGTATCGGGAAAAGGGCGCCATGGTTCTCCAAAAGCCCTTCCAAATTTCCGCGCTCACGAAGCTTTTGACAGAACTTTTGCAACCGCAGCCATCTCAGGCGAGTTAACCGGGAGCGGCGCCCGGGCGATTCCGAGCCGCCCTATCTCGGATTTGACGCGGCGCCCTCGTCCACTCCGAAGTCCCAGACATAAAGGCTCATGTTCTCGTCTTGTACGATTTCCGCTAGCGCGTACTCCCCCTGCGGGAGCGCCTGGCCGAGTGTGAAGCGATATACGCCGTGAGCTATTTCCCACCGTTGCATCGGCACCGTGTCGTGCGTCGCGCGCTGTGCGCCCCATAGCTCGTCGAGATTCTCGAGCTGCCGGACCTCACCGTGAACCTTCGCACGGATCAACTCCACTTCGGGCTCGCGGGCGTTGGCGGTTCGGAAATAGAACTCGGGCCGGCCGTTCTGGAGACGGAGTTTCGCGCGAGCCCCCGCGATCGAAACGGAGCGGCGACTGGGAACGACGGGAACGGGCACCAGCACCTGTTCGAGCAGATGGCCCTTGGAAAGCTTCGAAGTGGTTTCGGCCTGCGGGAGCGGCAGGACGGCCTTGCCGTCGAATGCGAATAGTCTCTCGCCGGGCGGCAAGAAGATTCCCGGCGCAACCTCCAGGCTTGCGTCAATGTCGATGGGCTCGGCGAGGCGCGCGGCTTCCTGCTTGTGCACCTTTGCGAGCACCGCGGCATCGCGCTCGGCGTCTTCCGCCTCGGCGCTTTTCGTGGCGTCCCAGTCCACCAGCGCCGAGGGGATCTCCTCCCACGCAGAGCGCTCGATGCTGTAATAGCGGACGCGGTCTCCCTGCACCTGGTACTCACGCACCAGGTGAAAGCTGCCGTCCTTCAGCATGAGCTTCTTGCCGCGCGGCAGGACGGACTCGCCATCCGCGCGGGCCGGCTGGGCGTTCGCGGAAGGCGCCGAAGAAGAGCTCGCGGAGTTTTGCGCGGTCAGGCGCGGGACCAGCGGAGCGGCCAGGACGAGCAGTGCAAGCGCCTGCCCGATCGCCACGAGTTTCCGTTCGGTCAGGGTACGCTCGACACTTTGCAGCTTACAAAACACCCTCGGTGCGTCTCCCCTGAACTCTACGATGCAGATTACAGCCATTCGGTTGAGTGAATTCGAGGATAGCGCGACGCGTGTTGGGTCACAACAGGCTTCGATTACGGGAGGGACCCTTGGTGTAGGGCCGGGCGGCGCCGATGTTTCGAGGGAGGAAGGGGCTCAGTGATCGCAGCGGGGATGAAGGACCGCCGCGATCGCCAGGTCCGAATTCGTGAACAGCAGTTTCTCGGACCCGCCGCCGGCCGCCGCAGCCATCGTTCCGAGATGCTTGTTCTGCGCCAGACCCCGCAGGTGCTCGCGGCAGATGCCAGTCAGACCGGTGACTTCTTCTTCGGTGAAGAACTTCTGGCTCGACTTAATCCGAACCATGCGCTGACCTCTCATCCTTCCGATGCTTGAAGCAGATTAATCGCTGCCCGATTCGCCTGCAATAGTCGTTCCGTACCACCTTCGTAGAACTCTTCGGCCAGGACCCTATCCAAGCGCCTTTTTTTCTGCAATTTATGCGGGAATCGAGCGAGCCGATCTCAACGATGCGGCCAGTTTCCCGCTGCGCAAAGTGCAAACAATAGTCTATAGATGGAATGTTTCTACAGTTTCACGGATTTGTTTCGAGGGAAATAATTCCGCAGTAAACACCACTCAAATCGTGGAGCCGCCGGCTTTCTCGAGCGCGCGAGCGATTTGCAGGACGCAGCCTTCCTTGAAATGCGGCGCAAAGATCTGTAGGCCGACGGGCAGCCCGTCTTTCGTCTTGCCGCAGGGAGCCGAAATGCCCGGCACTCCGGCAAGGGACCCGGTCACCGTATAGATGTCGGCCAGATACATTTGCAAGGGGTCGAGGGCCTTTTCGCCCAGCTGGAAAGCGGGAATCGGCGAGGTGGGCGTGACGATCGCGTCCACTTTCTGGAACGCGTCCGCGAAATCCCGAGCGATCAGCGCCCGGACGCTCTGCGCGCGGAGATAGTAGGCGTCGTAATAGCCGGCGGAGAGGGCGTACGTTCCCAGCATGATCCGGCGCTTTACCTCGGGGCCGAAGCCTCGCTCGCGCGTGTGGCGATACATCTCGGTCAGCGTCCCGCCGGGCACGCGCAAGCCGTAGCGCACGCCGTCGTACCGAGCCAGGTTGGAGCTCGCCTCGGCCGTCGCGATGATGTAATAGGCGGCGATCGCGTAGTCCGTGTGCGGCATTTGAAGCGGAACTCTCCGGCAGCCCAGCTTCTCGAGCAGGGCAATGCCGTCCTGGACCTTCTCCCTGACCTCCGGATCGAGCCCCGCACCGAAATAGTCTTCCGGGACGCCAATCCGCAGGCCCTGCACCGGCTTCTCCGTCTCCCCAATGTAGTCCGGCACGGGAACGGCGGCGGAGGTGGAATCGTTTGCGTCGTGCCCGGCGATGACCGACAGGACCACGGCTGCGTCGACGACGTTCGTCGCAAAGGGCCCGATCTTATCGAGCGAGGACGCGAACGCGACCAGCCCGTACCGCGATACGCGACCGTACGTCGGCATCAACCCGGGGATTCCGCAGAACGATCCGGGCTGGCGGATCGAGCCTCCGGTGTCGGTCCCGAGGGCTGCCACGGCGAGACCTGCGGCGACGGCGGCCGCTGAGCCGCCGCTCGAACCTCCGGGGACGCGGTCGAGCGCGACCGGATTGCGCACCGGACCGTAGGCGGAATTTTCGTTCGAGCCGCCCATGGCAAATTCGTCGCAGTTCGTCTTCCCGAGGAACACTGCACCCGCGCGATCGAGGCGATCCACTGCCGTCGCGTCATAGGGGGGAATGTAGTTCTCGAGCATCTTCGAGGCGCAGGTGGTGCGCACGCCGCGCGTGCTGATCACGTCCTTGATTGCCATGGGCACGCCAGCCAGCGGCGGGAGAGTCTCCCCGCGAGCCACCGCGGCGTCGACCCGATCGGCCTGCGCATAGGCGCGCTCGGGCGAGAGCGTCAGGTACGCGTTCAATTCGGCGTTGCGCTTATCGATCCGGCCGTAGAAGTCGGCCGCTAGCTCTCGGGCGGAGATTTGCTTTGCCTGAAGCGCGGCGCGCACGCCCGCGATCGTCCATGCGGTGGCTGCGCTCATCGATCGATCACCCGGGGAACGCGGAAAAAAGGTTTCACGGCGTCGGGCGCGCGTTCGAGGACCGAGCCGGCCACGTCGCAAGGGCGCAGCGTGTCGTCGCGCAACTCAGGATGGCTCTCTCTGGCTGAGGCCGTCGCCGGAGTGTACAGGACCTGAGCCATCGGCTCGACGTTCGTCAGGTCGAGCTCGTTGAGCTTGTCGATATAGGTAAGGATTCCGTCGAGCTGGGCGCGATAGGTTTCGATCTCGTCGGGAGTCAACCCGAGGTGAGCCAGTTCGGCAACTCTCACTACGTCTTCCCGGCTAATTTTCATTGCGGTTTCGGGTCCTCAATGATGGGCTTTGAACTACGCTCGCCGGCGGCGGATGAAGGGAATGTGGTCGTTATCGGCTTCGCGGGCGATTCGCTTCGGGCCGGGGCGAGCCGAGACAAACTTCACGTCGCCGACGAGTTTGCCACCCCAGGTCTGATTGATTCGCCCGCAGAGTTCGCGCTTCATGGTCTCAAGCTGCCTCTGCCAGGGCTTTCCGTCGGTCTCGAGCTCCAGGCAGCCGCCGCTGCACCGCACCGGCCGCGTGTGCGCCGCAAGGGCTTTCCCTACGACGGTTGGCCACGCGCTCGCAAGCCACGCGAGCCCAGCTTCCGGCCGGTCGAGGCGCCGAAGAGTTTTTCCGAGAAATTCTCCCGCTCGTTCCATGGAGCCTGAAATTCTACCACGGCGCGCGATCCGCCGGGCTTACGCCGGAGGAATGTGGAATATCCGTTCAGCGTTGCCGTGATAGAGCTTCTCTTTTTCCGCGGCCGAAACCGGAGCGGAATCCATGAATGCGACGGCGGGCGCCGAGGGCTGATACGGATAGTCGATCGCCCACAGGACGTTATCGATGCCGAGCGCCTTGATCGAAAAATCGAGCGCGAGGTGCGACTCCTGCCCGCTCGTCGTGATGACGAAATTGCGCTTGAAGTATTCGCTCGGCGTCAGCTTGGTTTTCGGCGCGGCGCTTCGGTTCTGCGCGTTCTTGTTCATGTAGTCGAGTCGCCACAGCCAGAACTGTACGGCCTCGCCCATGTGGCCGATGCAGATCTTGAGCTTGGGGAAGCGATCGAAAACTCCACTGACCATCATGCGCACGGCGTGCGTGGAGACTTCGATGCCATAGCCCCATTGCGCGCTATCGAGGCCGTACTCGCGGAAGGGAGCCGCGAGGCCGTCCGAAGGCGCGCGCGGATGGATATAAATGCAGGCGTCAAGAGCTTCGGCGGCTTCGAGGATCGGGAAGAACTTGGGATCGTCAAAATAATCGTTGTTCGTATGGGAGTTGACGATGAGGCCGTTGAGCTTCAGGGTCTTCATCGCGCGCTCGATTTCCTTGGCCGCGCGCTTGGGGGAGTGCGGAGCAAAGGTCGCGAGGCCGGCGAAGCGCGTCGGATGCCGGCCGACGACTGCGGCCAGGCGGTCGTTGGCGAGCGCGGCGAGCTCCGTCGCGGTGTCTGCATCGAACATCTGGACGCCGGGCGCCGTCAGCGAGAGCAGGTGCATCGCGACGCCGTTCTGGTCCATGTCGCGAAGACGGTCGCCCTCGAGATCGATCAAGCGCGGCAGCAGGCGCGCTTGCACATCGTCCACTTGCGCGTCATAGATTCTCTTCACGAGTATCAAGTCGAGGCTGTTGCCGGGAGCGCGCGCGACGCCGCGCAGGCCCGCGGCGACCTCCGGGATTGAAAACGCCTCTTCCGTCGCGATTCGCCGCCACTTCTTCGGATCAGCGGTCATGATTGGTTCCTTTCGTTGAATTGCATTTGCTTTGCCGGAATCACGCCGGCTTCGATCCTGCGCGCCACGCGGCGAATGGCAGGGTCGCGGCCCAGCAGCTTGGCGCGTCCTTCGCCAAAATGCAAGAGGGCAGTGCCAGACGGCGAGTGGCGTGAGGTTCGTCGGCTTGCGCCGATGGTGCGGGCGTGCGAAAATTGCGAATGCTTGCCCGCTGATTTGCCGCGACGCGAGTTTCTTCCGTGTGGCGATATCGTCTAAGGGTTAGGACGTGGCCCTCTCAAGGCCAAAATCCGGGTTCGATTCCCGGTATCGCTACCAAACGCAGAAAACCCCAATAAAACCGCTAAAACCCACCAACCGTTACCAGCACTGTTGCCACTTTTCTCAGATAGCTCGGCTGAATTCCCAAAACGCTCAGTACTATCTACCGAGGATGAAGCGATGGCTCAGCCCAAGGCAAGACTCTATCAACGGCTCCGGACCAAAGGATTCCCTTGGGTGCTCCAACGGAAGTAACGCGGCTGTGCTTCAGGGCGTGAATGTGCCAACACGATTCACTGATTGGCCTTTCGCCTCTGGCAACGCGAGCTTCGGATGCCAGCCGGCCAAGATTTTCCACGGCGAGATTCCGACGACTGCGGAAGCGGCGAAACAGTGCTCCGATCCAGAGGAGAAGCAGGCTGAACATGGCACGGAGTTATACCAAATCAGGGGCGAGGATATTGCTGTAAGTTACTGATTCCGCGGTCGGGCAGAATTTTGGCGAGGGACAACGTCACCGAAATCGGCGATCATCATCTCATCAATCTCTACAGGCATACGTCGCGACCAATTTCGGACTGCGCTGCCCTATCTTCAACATGGGTTCATATGAAGTATCAACCGGTGCGGTCGTCATACAGCTTTTGTCGCAGCCGTCCGACAGCGAGAAGGATTCCGTGAAGAAGAGCTTGTGGCCGGGGCGGACATCCTGGGATGTAAACGTCCACGGGAATGACCTTGTCGACGCCTCCAAGAGAGGCATAGTTCTCACCGAAAATACCGCCACTGATGCCGCAGGCGCCAACCGCAACGACCAACTTCGGTTCTGGCGTTGCTCGATACGTCTTCAACAGCGCGAGCTCCATATTCCGGGTCACGGGACCGGTTACCAAAAGCATATCGGCGTGACGAGGAGATGCGACAAAGTGAATACCAAAACGTTCGATATCGTAGATCGGGTTGTTCAGAGCGACAATCTCGAGTTCGCAGCCATTGCATGACCCCGCATCCACTTCCCTGATACAGAGAGACCGCCCCAGGAGTTTCTGGATTTTTTCGCGTGCTTTCTGTCCAACACTCTCGACGTCCACTTCGACGTTCGAGGAGCCGCGATGCACAGCTCCCAACTGCCGGTGCGTGCCGTCGGCATTCAAGCTGTATTCCACGGTAAGGACGAGGTTACGGCGGTCCGGAGTTGCCAGTTCAAACTCCTGCGTCATTCGCACGGCTTGATCGGATGACGCTTCAGCACAGAGGCCGCAAAAGACGCATAAGCCGTAGTCGACCGTGACTCTCCGCGAGTCTCCGTCGTCGCGACACGATATCGCCCCGGTCGGACACAGCTCTGCAGCGGGTCTCGCATCCTGCCACTTCTCGAAATCGAAACTTGGCCGTCCCCGAAAATGTTCAGAGATTTGAGCCGGCTTGCTGGGATAGGCCGTCGTAACAACGCCAGTGCTCATCGTCTTCTGGAGGATTTTGAACATCGCTTACCGATCCGTCCCCGAGTACGAAAGATTGAAACTCTTGTTGATGACAGGGAAGTCCGCGATGATGTTTCCGTGAACCGCCTCGACCAACGCAGGCCAGTTATTGAGTGAGGGATCCTTGATCTTGCAGCGTTCCAGATGATTGTCGGCGCCCGTACGAATCCAATGCATGATCTCGCCGCGCCATCCTTCGACAGCGCTCAGGGCGCAGCGGTTCGGGGGGATCGGCGGAACTGGGGCGCGGAACTCTCCGGCGAGGTTGTGGTCTGCGGCACTCCTGATGATACCCAGTGATTCCTTCACCTCATCGATACGGACCCTCACTCGGTGCCAGACGTCGCCAACTTGGTAAACCGGAACCCGGAATGAGAAGCGGCGATAGGCAGCGTAGGGGTGATCACGGCGCACGTCTAGATCGATCCCCGAAGCGCGTCCTGCCACGCCCACGGTGCCTAAATCCTTCGCGATCGCGGGCTTAAGAATCCCAGTATGTTCCAGGCGGTCGCGGGTAGACTCCGAGGAATTAACCAAGGCTACCAGATCTTGAAATTCTCGTTCGAAAGCCTTAATCGTGTCGCAGAGAGTATCCACTTGCCAAGAGCCCCAAGCTCTTCGGAGCCCCCCGATGCAGACCATACCTCGCAAGAGGCGATTTCCGGCCAAGTGCTCGTTTAACGTGAACAGCATCTCCTTCAAGCGGCTAGCATGCGCATTCGCCACGACAAATCCTACATCCGCGGCGATCGCCCCAATGTCGGCAACATGATTACAGATTCGTTCGAGCTCCAGGAGAATGGTGCGCATGATCAGAGCTCGTAACGGGACTTCAATCTGCGCGGCTCGTTCGATGGCTTGACAGAACGCGGTGCCGTGAGAAAAGCTGGAATCGCCTGATACACTCTCGGCGAGAAACACAGCCTTGTGAATCGGCAGCCTCTCGAAGAGCTTTTCGGTGCCCTTATGGGTGTAGAACATTCGAAGCTGCAGGTAGAGGATCGGTTCACCAGCCACTGCGAAACTGAAATGGCCGGGTTCGATGGTCCCCGCGTGGACCGGCCCCACTGGAACTTGGAAGACACCTTCTCCCAAAGCCGGCCGGTAGATGTGGCGTTCTCCCTCGAAAGGTGGCAAGACCTCATTGATTGGAAAGTCCTTGCGCAACGGGTGAACATCGGGCCAATTGTCATGCAAAGCCACCCTACGGGGATTCGGGTGTCCAACAGGCTTCAGTCCAAACCAGTCTTGGATTTCGCGTTCTTGCCAGTTCACAGCCGGCAGTTCGGCCGCGAGCGACGGAAACTGAGGATCGTTGGCGGGCACCGGTGCTCGCACGATGAGATACCGAGTGTCGCCCTTCTGTTCAAAAACGTAGTAGTTGAAAAAAACACCTTCCGCGGAACACCGATCCTCTGCGAATACCGTAGCCAGTCTGGCCCCGAACTCACCTCGCAGGTATGTCGTGATGGCCCGAATGTCCGCGTTACGGACGATAAGATAGATTTCATCTTCGCGTTCGGCACGCAGCGATTGAACCTGCGTGCCAAACTTCTGCTGAAAAGTCTCGAACGAGGGAAACATAGCTTGCGTCATCGCGCACTCACAACCGGCCCACTGGCAACAATGACCGCTGCCCCCTGGATCAAGCGGAACAGGGGGGGGGGTATCCAGAAGGCGATCACGACCAGGATGGCCGACAGGATAAGCAGCGGAAGATTCCGCCAGGGCTGCCATCTGACGACCGGAGCTGCGTCGGCCGGTGCCAGGATTAGGCCGCCGACATGCACGAGTGCGCCCGCGAATATACCCGTGGAAAACACAACAAACAATACGCTCGGCACATAGTGGCCGGCCGCCATAGCTGCACGGAGGATCACGAATTCGCTCTGAAAGAGGCTGAAGGGCGGCATCCCAATGATCGCCAGGATGGCCATCAGGAACACGGTGCCCGTAAGCGGCATCACGTGGATCACGCCGCCCTTGACCTTATGGAACAGGTCCGTCTTGAAATGCTGGTATACACTGCCGGCGCACAAAAAAAGCAGCGATTTGGCCACTGTATGAAAGGTCATGTGCAATGTGAGACCCAACGCGCCGAGCGGGCCGCCCACCCCAAGTGCTGTGACCATGATCCCCGCATGATCTATTGTGTGATAGGCCAGCAGGCGCCGGAAGTTCCTCTGGACGAGGATGAACGGCACGGAGATGCCCATCGACAACATGCCGAACAGCAGCAGCAGGTGCCCTGGATAATCCGCGCCCAAACAGCGATTCGCCAGAATGTAGAATCGAACCAGGGCGTAAAGAGCACAATTCAGCAGGGCCGACGAGAAGATCGCTGCGGCCGGCACGGGCGCTTCGCCATAAGCATCCGGCTTCCAGGTGTGCATCGGCGCGAGACCGGCCTTCGTTCCGTAGCCCATCAGAATCAGGATGAAGGCCAGACGCATGGTCGGCTTGTCAAGCTGGGTGGCGTTTACGGCGAGGACGGACCAGTTCAGACCTGCCAGCGTTTCCGTTCCGGGGATCCGATGAGCGGAGTAGTATGTCAGAAAGGTACCGAACAAGGCCATAGAGAGGCCAACGCCCCCGATCATGATGTATTTCCATGCGGCCTCAAGCGACGTTTTAGTTCCGTAAAACGTGACCAGAAACACAGAAGTCAATGTGGTTGCTTCGATCGCCACCCAGAGCATTCCGAGGTTGTTGGCGAGGGCGACGAGAACCATGGCGAAAACAAACACAGGCGTCAGGCTGTAGAATTTCCGCAGTTTATAAGCGCCAAGCGCGCCGATTACTTCGCCGTCCGCCTGGAAGACCCCATCTCTCTCGTCCTGACGGAAATAGCCGACAGCATAGATGGAACATATGAGGGCGATGAAAGCACTCAGCAGAACAACTAATGCACTCAGCGCGTCAGCGTAGAAAAATCCATCCCACAGCGACACGGGCCCGCTCTGAACCACCTGCACACCCAGTGCGGCGGCCAGGCACAGGACAACGGCGAAGGCGGTGAGATTGACGGCCTCCATGGCCGGTCGCCTCCGGAGGATGAAGGCGAGAGGGCCGGCGGCCAGAGGGACGATAAGGAGCCAGAGCAGAATCATGATTTTGTCTAGCCTCGCAACCTCCGTAGCTTACTGACATCCATCGAGTCGAACGTCTCGCCGATCCGGTAGACGAGAATGGCAAGAACCATCACCGCGACGAAAACATCAAAGAAAATGCCAAGCTCAATCACCAGAGGTACCCCGTAAGTTAAAGAGATTCCGGCCAGGAAAATGCCATTCTCCATGGACAGCAGCGCCAGGACCTGCGTCAGAGCCTTGCGGCGGTTCAGCAGCATGAAGAACCCGATCAGAAACAGAGCTATCGCGATTGCGAGGGTGTTGCGTCCAAGCGCCGCGACACCGGAAGTCTCTTCGGGGTGGTAAAAGGACTCCGCCACCACATAGCCCACCATGGTCAAACAGCCGGAGATGAGAACCGATAGCGGGACGTTGATGAGGGGTTCAATTTCTTTCTGGATTCCGACTCTCTCCACAAGACGGGCAAGTATCAGGGGAAGGACTACAGCCTTCAAAATGAGCGTGAGCAGTGCGACGATGTAAACGTGGTTGGCGTGGTTGAAGAAGGCAATGGTGCCGGCGATCGCGGCCAGGAGAAAGGACTGTAGGCCGAAAATGCGAATGTTGCCCATCAACCATCTCTGCCCAACCGCAAGGATCTGTAGCACCAGGACCAGCGCCGCCATCAGCGTGATCATTCTGTCGCCGAACTCCGGGTCGTGAATAAAGGGCATGCAAAGACCTCAGAATAGAAAGGTTGAAATGAGCGCCAGCGCGCCTAGGATGAACGCGACCGCCAGCAGTTCCGGTACTCGGAAGAGGCGGAGTTTCGCGTTGGTCGTTTCGACCAGAACGATGCAACAAGCCAGAAGGAGCAGCTTGAGAAGGTAAAAGAAAAGGCCCAGACCGAGGCCGGAAACGGTCCAGTTAGAACTCAGGCCGAACGGGAAGAACGTGTTGACCAGGAGTGTCATCAGGATGAGCTGCTTTATGGAGGCGCCCCATTCGATCAAGGCCAGGTTCGGTCCGGAATACTCGAGGATCATGGCCTCATGAATCATCGTAAGTTCGAGGTGAGTCGCTGGGTTATCAACAGGAATACGGCCCGTTTCCGCGATCAACACAATAAATAGCCCCGCAAATGCGAGCATTTGCGACGGCGCCAGGAACCTCCAGCTCTGGCTCTCGGCGAATCTGGCCATCTCGCTGAGGTTTGTGGAATTGGCGCTCAAGGCAACTGTGAAGATCGCAAGCATCATCGCAGGTTCCGCGATTGCCGAGATCGTCATTTCCCGGCTGCTGCCGAGGCCACCGAACGGGCTTCCCGTGTCGAGGCCCCCCAGGGCCAGGAAAAAACGCCCAAGCGCCAGGACATATACCGCCGCGATGACACCGCCGAAGAGGCTCAGAGGAGCGTCGGTCGCAGTCATGGGAATCATCAACCCGACAAGAGCCGCGGTTACAAAGACCACGTATGGAGCGGCAGAAAAGATCCACGACGCTGTCTCCGGGATTACCATCCCTTTGCGCAGCAACTTTAAGATGTCGCGGTAGGGCTGTAGGACATCCGGCCCGCGGCGTGTCTGGAGCCGGGCCTTCAGAGTTTTGATGATGCCGCTGATGAGGGGAGCAACGAGCAACAACAACAGCAACTGCAATCCTGATTTCACCAGGATCACGATCATGAGCGAACTCCAAAGAGCAAGAGCAGGATGAGAGTGATGAAGATATACGCCAAATAGGCGTGGATGCTGCCGGCCTGAACGGCCCGCAACTTGATGGACAACCTTAGGATGAGATCTTGAAGCGGAGCATAGAGGCGTTTCTCAAACGTCGGCTCGATCTCACTCTCGAAATGAATCTCTTTCGGATAGTAAGGGGAAACGTCGAAAACTGCTTGAATTTCGCGGCGCGGCTGATACAGCGCGGAGAAGATCATCCGCAAGGGTTTTGAGAATGCGGTAGCAGTATACTCGTTCTCAGAGGAGAGCCCGGGCAACCCGCAGTCCCAGGTCGGTCCCTGCCTACGCCCGAATCGCCTCGCGCCGATGGAAGCCAGAAGGGCAGTTGGAGCCATCAAGATCAGAAGTCCAATGCCAATGACCGCCGTGGACACCGTACCTCCATGACTCGTGCCTGCAGAGAGGACCAGACCTTTTCCGGTAATCAGATTGACGCCGACTCTCAGCCCGAGCAGCTGCTCGGTCATCGCATCAAATATTGGGAGGAACCAGGTAGCCCCTAATCCAAGGAAGACGCAGGCTGTTGTCAGCCAGCCCATGCCGATCAGCATGGACCGGGGCGCCTCGTGGACGTGGTGGGATTCGGCCCCGCGCGGCAGAGCCAGGAAAGTAATAGCGAATGCTTTTACGAAGCAAGCTGCGGCCAGGGCTCCCGTCAGCGCGAGCATCGAGCCGGCGATCGGGAACAGAATGCGCGTCAGACCTCCGGTCGCGCCAAAGCCCGCCAAGAGACTCTGGTAGGTCAGCCACTCGCTGACAAATCCGTTCAGTGGGGGAAGGCCTGAAATGGCGACTGCCCCGATCAGGAAGCAGAAAGCAGTTGCCGGCATCGGACGGATGAGGCCGCCGAGTTTCTCCATGTTTCGCGTCCCCGTCGAATGAAGCACTGACCCAGCTCCCAGGAACAAGAGACACTTGAAGATCGCGTGATTCAGGGTGTGGAACATCGCGGCAATCAGCGCTACCGCCGCGAGTTGTGGATGTCCCATAACGCGGAAAATCAGGGCCGAGCCAAGGCCCATCAGGATGATGCCGATGTTCTCGATGCTGTGGTAGGCGAGAAGCCGTTTGAGATCATGCTCCATCAAAGCGTATAAGACGCCGAGAACGGCGGATGCGACTCCCAAGATGAGTACCAACATACCGGCCCAGGCCGGCAGTACGCCCAGGGCATCGAAAAAGATGCGGGCCATGCCGTAAATACCTGTCTTGATCACGATGCCGGAGAGCAGGGCCGAGATGTTGCTCGGGGCGACCGGGTGAGCCGCGGGCAGCCAGATATGAAACGGAATGACCCCGGCTTTAATGCTGAAACCCAGGAAAAACAGTACAAACGCAGCTGCCTGGTGGCTGCTGGACAATTGCTTCGCGGCTGCACCGAAGCTCGCGAACTCGACGCTGCCACTGGCCTGAATCAACAGAAGAAAACCGAGGAATAGAAACCCGGAATCAATGTGAGACATGATGATATACAGCAGTCCGGCGCGTCTCGTTTCCGGGTCTTCGTAGTAAAAGCTGACCAGCCCATAGGCAGTGAGCGCCATCACTTCCCACGCGATAAGGAACAGGAAAGCATTGGCAGCAGCGAAAACGATCGTCAAGCTGAGAAGCAAGATATGGTAGAGAAACCCGAAGAGACCGATGTTCCGCTTGCCTTCGAATTCCTTCAGGTAGCCGAATGAATAGATGGTGACCGCGGCGGCAAGGACGGCAAGGATCAGGTTGAAGAAGCCCGCCAGGGCATCATAAGCGAAGCTGTATGCAAAGAGCGGAACTCCGGAGGAGATCGACCATCGAACTGGCGTGCCTTGAAGAAGACCGAGAACAGCGGCGCAACCTTCCAAGGCAGCGGCCGCCAATGCCAATCCACAACACAGATAACGGGCCAACGCGGGTTTACGCCAGCTACCGAGACAAGCGAAAGCGCCCAGTGCGTATGCACCAAGTCCAAGCGCAAAGGTCTCGCGAACGGGAAGCGCGTTCATATCTCGTTGTTACCCGGGAACTGCGAAAACGCTGCAATTCTCATCTGTGGAGGAACCCCACCATCATAGTAGACACGCCGCCTTCTCGGAGAAGGATTCATCGGTTTCCAGCATCTTTGAGGATAGCATTTTCGTGCCGACGGCCTCCGGTAAGATTGACGCTGCAATTATTGCCGGATGTTTCCCGGATCCAATGGCCGTCGTGATGTGGGGACCATGACGCTCAAGCTGCGGGTGTGTGTCCTCATCACCGATAACGGCGCAGCTTGTAGTGCAGGGCCCTGGAAGGGGGGAGGGAGGAAAGCCTGGGTTCGTCAATCATGTAGCTGCTAATAGACATCCCGGACAGGTGGAGTATTCTCACAGCCCACCACAGGAGGTCCGGGATGAAGAATCCAGTGTACGAGCAGATCCAGGCAAGGAAGGTGAAGGCCAGGCTGCGCATGCTGCAGCATGCGCAGCGCG
>Ga0209415_10002967_pt1 | contig 31746 bp, 28 predicted proteins | sample PeaSoiSIISIP2007_FD_187696 | JGI IMG/M metagenome (GOLD analysis project Ga0209415, IMG submission 187696) | Peat soil microbial communities from Weissenstadt, Germany - SII-SIP-2007 (SPAdes) (version 2) | ecosystem: Environmental > Terrestrial > Soil > Wetlands > Peat | place: Germany... | reverse complement strand
CTGGTTGTAGGCCTTCCACCCCAACCGCGCCAGGGGACCCAAGCACGCCAGAAAAACCACGGGTTTGAACCAGCGAATCACGGTGACTGAGAACGGATAACTGAGATCTGAGAGGTGCTGTCTAAAAGTTCTTCTTCAAATCCATCCCGCTGTACAGGCTCGCCACCTGATCGTAACCATTGAACATCAGCGTAGGTCGTTTGCTGAACTCGCCCAAACGCCGCTCCTTGGCCTGGCTCCAGCGCGGATGGTCCACATTTGGGTTCACGTTGGAATAGAACCCGTACTCCATCGGAGCGGAAATGTTCCAGGTGTTCAGCGGCTGCTTCTCGGTGAAGCGGATGCGTACGATCGCCTTGGCGCTCTTGAAGCCGTACTTCCACGGCAGCACGAGGCGCAGCGGCGCGCCATCCTGGTTGGGGAGCTCTTCGCCATACATGCCAAAGCAGAGCAACGCCAGCGGATGCATGGCCTCGTCCATACGCAGGCCTTCCACGTAAGGCCACTGCAAGACGTCGCGGTGCTGGCCCGGCATCTGGTTCGGATCATAGATGCTGGTGAATTCGACGAACTTCGCTTTGCTGGTGGGATTGGCCCGCTTGATCAGTTCGCTGAGCGAAAATCCCGCCCACGGCACCACAATGGACCAACCCTCGACGCAGCGATGGCGGTAAATGCGTTCTTCCGGCGGAGCCATTTTGAGAATCGCATCCAGATCGAATTCCTGCTTCTTGTCTACCAGCCCGTCTATCTTCACTTTCCACGGGCGAGTACGGAAATCCTTGGCCAGCTTGGACGGCCCATCCTTGTCGGTGGAGAACTCGTAATAATTGTTGTAACTGGTAACGTCTTTGTACGGGGTGATGGCCTCGGTGGTGCTGAAGGGACTCTTCTGAATGCCCGCAATCTTCGTACCCGCAAGTACAGCCGCCGAAGGCGAGATCAACTCGCGAACCTCTTTCGTCGCCGCGGCAACCCCCGCCACCGCAGCGCCCGCTAGAAACTTGCGGCGGTTCAGATAGAGATGCTGCGGAGTGATCTCCGAGGAACGAATATCAGCTGGTTTCTTGATCAGCATTCCCCACTCCTGCCCCCACTCCTACCCATGGATACGCGCATATATTCATTCTCCTGCAGATAGGACGCACCCACCACCAAAAAGTTGCACGGGATGAAGAATGCAGGAGGGGCAGGTCGTGCCCTAGTATGAATCTCATCTCTGGGGCGTCATCCTGAAGCCCCGCGCTTTCACCAGCGGGGCGAGGGATCTCGAGTGAGGCTGGCTTCGTAGAGATGGAGATCCCTTCGACTTCATCTCAGGGCAGGCTCTTCGCTCCGCCTGAAAACCGGCTCCGCTCAGGATGACGCCTGCGCATGGCAAGGCCACCGTAGATTCCCGCTGAGGGCACAAGCGAGCGGCAGGACTATTTCGCGCCGGCGCTGGCTCCGGCGCTATTGCCTAAGACTTCTCTTACCTTGCGCGACAGGCTTTGCAGCGTAAACGGCTTCTGCAGGAAGGCGGTGCCGCCATCCAGCACGCCTTCGCTGGAAACCGCGTCCTCAGTGTATCCGGAGAGGAAAAGCACTTTCGATTCGGGGCGGGTCTTGGCCAGTTCGTGGACCATGGCGCGACCGCCGAGGCCGGGCATGACCAGATCGGAGATGACCAGGTCAATCTTGCCGCTGTAGGCGGCGGCGACGGCCAGTCCCGCTTCCCCGTGTGCCGCCTCGATGACCTTGTAGCCTTTCGCGGTGAGCGTCTCGCGAATCAACTCGCGGACTGAGTCCTCGTCTTCCACCAGCAGTACGGTCTCGGATCCGCCCATCTCTGCGCGGGGAGCTGGGGCCGGCTGCTTTTCTGCCGTTCCCTCCACCCGCGGAAGATAGATCTGAAACGTGCTGCCGCGGCCCTCTTCACTCCGCACCATCACATAACCGCCACTCTGTTTCACAATGCCGTACACCGTGGAAAGGCCCAACCCCGTGCCCTTGCCCATTTCCTTGGTGGTGAAGAAAGGTTCGAAGATGCGGGACTGCGTCTCTTTGTCCATGCCGACGCCGGTATCGCTGACCGAAAGCAGCACGTAGTGGCCGGGGCGGATGAAAGTGGGACCGCGGCGCTGCCCTTCGATCTCAGAAACATTCTGGGTCTGGATGGTCAGCTTTCCGCCGTTGGGCATGGCGTCTTTGGCGTTGACCACCAGGTTCATCAGGACCTGTTCCAGTTGTCCGGCATCGGCGCGAGTGTGTCCGGCCTCGGGAGCGAGCTTCGTGACCAGATCAATGTTTTCGCCGATCAGCGGCCGCATCAGCCGTTCCATGTCTTCGACAATCGTGTTCACGTCCACGATTTTGAGTTCCAGCATTTGCTTGCGGCTGAAAGCCAGCAGTTGCCGGGTCAAGGTCGTCGCCCGATCCGCGGCCTGCTGAATGGCGCGCCCTTTCTCGTGCAAGGGACTGTTCACGTCCAGCATGGTCAGAATCACTTCCGTATATCCGCTGATGACCATGAGCAGATTGTTGAAGTCGTGCGCCACCCCTCCGGCCAGGCGCCCGACGGCCTCCATTTTCTGGGCCTGGCGGAACTGATCTTCCAGCATGCGGCGTTCGGTCACATCTTCGGCAATGGCCTCGAGAACGTCGGCGGGTTCGTCGGCATTGCTGACCGCGCGGCCGCTGATGCGCACGGTAATCGCGATTCCATCCTTGCGCTTCCACTTCACCTCGGCGCCGTCCAGGCGGCCGGTGCGGCGGAATTGCTCAATCAGCAGCGCGTGTTCTTCGGGGCGCGCGAAAATATCTTTTTCCGGATCGAGCAGCAGCACTTCCTCCGCCGATCCATAACCCAGCATGGTAATCAGCGCCGGATTGACGTCGAGAAACCGGCCTTCCAGGCTGGAGCGGTAGATCCCGTACACCGAACTCTGTACCAGCGAGCGATAGCGCGCCTCAGATCGGCGCAGGGCCTGTTCGTTGCGCTTGATCTCAATCGCGCTGGCGATCTGCCGGGCCACGAAGGTCAATATCTCCTTGTCGCGCTCGCCGTAGCGGATGTTTGCCGAATACGTCTGCACCACCAGCGCGCCAAACGTGTGGTCGCCTACTTTGAGCGGCACTCCCATCCAGTCCAGAGATCGCGAACCGTTGCGCGCCACCTCGCCGCGATCTTCCATGGCCTGCAACACTTCGGGCGTGGCCAGCAGAGGCTCTCCGCAGCGAATCAGATAGTCCGTGAGTCCGCGTCCCGACTTCTTCGGGCTCGGAGGAGGATCGTTTTCGTCCACAAAGTAAGGGAAGGTCACCAGATCGGCCGCTGGATCGTAAAGCGCGACGTAGAGATTTCTCGCGTAGATCAGCTCATTCACGATGCCGTGCACAGCGGCAAAGAACTGCTGCAAATCCTGAACGCTGGTGCTCTTCTCGGCCACCCGGTAGAGCGCTGAGCCGAGCGCCTCAACCCGCTTGCGGTCGGTAATGTCGTGATATCCGGCACAGAAGCCCACTGGTTTCCCGTTCACCTGCAGGGGAGCGCACGACAGGGAGACGTCGAGCAGGTTGCCGTCTTTCTTCTTCCGCTTGGTGTCAATCCGGACACGCGTACCTTTCGCGACCACTTCCTCCGCCCAGCGGGATTCGGCCAGGCGCTCCTCGGGAACAATCAGACTCTCGATCGGCTCACCCAGCACCTCGGCCGCGGCATAGCCGAACATGCGCGAAAACATCTGGTTCGCCCACAGCACACGGCCGCAGCCATCGGCGATGGCCAGCCCGTCGGGCGACGCCTCGAACATCTCTTCAAAACATTGCAGCCTGGCTTCTGTGGTTTGACCGTTCCATGGCGTTTCAGTCGGCGGGACCGTACAGGAATTTCCAGAGCACGAGGCGGCGGCCGGGCGGTCTGAATTTTCCGGTCGAACAGACTGCGGCGCGCCGCTCTTTTGCGCTGGTTTCAGCCGCGTGGAGCGCGCAGAATCGCCGCCGCCAGATTGAGTGACACGCTCGCCCATGCGCGAATCCGCCTTAAAATTCGCAGTCCAATGAGGATCGTAGAACGCTGCGTACCGCCTCGAAAGTTACGGGGGTAATCCGGCTCTTCGCAATTTCGGGAATGAACTTGAGAATGAACCAGGGAATGAACGGCCAGGCGAGCCAGTCTGGGGAAGGTGCATCCGGCAGGGACGGGCACACCGCCCTCTCGGCTTATCTCAGGAACCCTTCACCGCCCGAAAAGTTGTGCCGGAGAAGCATGATTTTCCGCTCTGATTTTTTCGCGATGCGCGTGCATCCGGCTCTGTCTTCCGGGCATCGAATGAATTAACCAGATGGTTAATTCGTAAAGATTCGTCAACGGGAGAGGTGACCTATGACTATGACAAAAACAAACAAGATCAGCTTAATGAAATTAACGGGGACAGTGCTGGCCGTGGGGCTGTTGGGCGCAACGCTCGTGGCCCAGACTCCGGCTGCAACCCGCTACGACAATCAAATTCAAACCACGCTCACGCAGAAACTGGCGTCCACGAGCCAGTTCAGCGACGTAAAATCCAGCGTGGAGGACGGCATCGTGACCCTGACCGGCACGGTGGACCTCTACCAGCGCAAGCTGGATGCGGCCAAGGCTGCCCGCAAGACGGCGAACGTGCAGGGCGTGCGCAACCTGGTTACGGTTGCCGGGCCCGGCGTGCCGGATGCGCAACTGGAGCAGAAACTGGCGGCCAAGCTGCGCTATGTGCGCGTCGGCTATGACAACGCGTTCGACTACTTCGCCCTGGGAGTGAAGGACGGTGTGGTCACCGTGGAAGGGCAGGATCGCACCGGCGTGGGCCGCGACGAAGCCATGGCGGAAATCGCCAACATGCCCGGCGTGAAGGATGTGGTGGATAGCATTTCGGTCGAGCCGGTCTCGCAGTTCGATGACGGCATCCGGCTGCGGGCCGCGCGTGCGATCTATCGTGATCCGGTGCTCAGCAAGTACGCGATGGATCCGGCGCATCCGATCCGCATCATCGTGACCAACGGTCACGTGACCCTCTATGGCTCGGTCGAGAGCACCATGGACAAGCAGGTGGCCGGCATGCGGGCTGGCCAGGTCTTCGGCGCCTTCAGCGTGGAGAACAAGCTGGAAGTGTCGAAGTCGTAAGTGTGAAGCAGCGGTGACCAGGGCGCGGCGCAAGCCGCGCCTAATTTTTGGATGGAGAGGTCCATGTGGGGACAGCCGCCCTCGGCTGTCCGTCGAGCGTAGCTCGACCATGCAAGCTGACGACAAAGATGAAGATGCGTCAGGGCAAGCGGTTAATCAGTGACGCCACGTATCCCGCCCCGAATCCATTGTCAATATTCACCACGCTGACGTTCGAGGCGCACGAATTAAGCATGCCGAGCAGCGCGGCCAGTCCCTTGAACGACGCACCATAGCCGACGCTGGTGGGCACGGCGATGACGGGAACGCCGACCAGGCCTCCGACCACGCTGGGCAGCGCGCCTTCCATCCCGGCGCAGACAATCACGACCCGGGCTTTGGTCAGCGCCTCACGATTGGCCAAAAGCCGATGAATGCCGGCCACGCCCACGTCGTAGAAATGCTCGACTTCATTGCCCATGAGTTCTGCCGTGACCACCGCCTCTTCGGCGACGGGAATGTCACTGGTACCGGCAGAGACGACGGCGATCATGCCCTTGCCGTGAAGTTTGCGATCACGCTGCAGAACGATGGCACGAGCAAGTTCCCGGTATTCCGCGGAGCGAACTTTCTTCTTCACCGCGGCAAACTGCTTTTCGCTGGCGCGCGTGGCCAGAACGTTCCCGCCATGTCGGGCAATGCGGGCGAAAATTCCGGCCACCTGTGCCGGCATCTTCCCTTCCCCGAGAATGACCTCGGGCATGCCTGCCCGCAAAACACGGTGGTGATCCACTTTGGCAAAGCCGAGGTCCTCAAACGGCAGATGACGCAGGCGCGCGACGGCGTCATCGGGCGACAACTTGCCCTTGCGGACCTGGTCAAACAGCTTGCGGATGGATTCAGCGTTCACGATTGAGCAATCAGCATTCACCAGTCAGCGCTCAGCCGGGCGCAACTGGAGCCTATCTCATAAATCCTCTCGGGAAGGGCACGGCTTCAGCCGTGCCGTCCAGAGCGAAAGAGGACGCGGGCTTTGGCCCCTGAGGGCCGGAGCAGTTTGCTCCTCACCATCTTATGAGATGGCTTCTAGATTAGCATTCGGCAACGTTGGGCCAGAAGGGAGTGGACAGAGGAGAAGAGTGCCATCGCCAAACTTCAGGTCAGCTAGAGTTCCATCAAGATGTAGTATTCGAGGGCGGCACTCAGAACCAGCAGCAGCAGCGCCAGGGCCATCCCGATCATGGCCACCGCTCCTTTACCTGCCGAGCGGGCGGCCCGCACAAAGCAGCGCAGGGCGGCCACTTCCAGAGCGATGAAGAGCAGAAACGCTGCGACAATCACCGAAGGATGGCTGAAGGTGCACGGCCCCATTCCGGCCAGCATGAAAGCCGGGATAAACAACAACAGGGGAGACAAAGCCAGCGTCCAGGCGGTCGAGAATCTGGAGGACAATTCCGTCACTGCGTTGCTCCTCTATGACCTGCTCTTTATGACGAAGATGACGTCCTGCGCGCGGCGCTTCTTAGCCTGGCAATCACCGCGGTGCAGACCTTTCGCGGCATTCCCGGTTCATCGAGATGGGCCAGGAAGAGCCGGCGCAGACTGCGCGGCGCAACTTTGCCGGCCAGGTATGCGTCGTAAATCTCGCTTCCCATCCGGTAACCCCACTCCTGCGCGGAAGTCTCGATCTTTTCCTCGCCGCCGCGCACCGCCGCCTGGGCTGCCTTTTCGCAGGCCGCGCGCGACAACTGCTGCGCATCTTCCATGGTGTGAGCGGGACGCGACGGGTGCAGCACGCGCGAGCCGAAGTAGGCGACCGCGTGCTCGATGGTGCGGGCATAGAAATCATCCAGTGCGCTTCGGCGCGGGCGTGTTCCGGTGCCATTCGCCGCATCTCCGCCGAACCCCTGGCCGTTCAGCCGGTGCGGCAGCCCCTGGCAGGCCTGATGCAGGAAGCGCGTGGCATCTTCGGCCGCGTGCGCCATCTGCAACTCGCGAACATAGAAGGCGTTGACCCGTGGCATGTAGGCGCTGCCCCGCTCCTCTACCTGCGCGAACAACGCCGAGAGTTCGGCCTCGTCCACTCCTTTGCGGGTGAGCAAGCGGCGCAGCAGCCCGTCCGACGATCTGCCGTGAACCTCAGGCATCAGGTCCACCAGAAACCTGGGCTGCGTGCCATTGTGGGTTGCGTAGCGGTTGATCTCGAGGAATCGCGCCAGGCTGTCAATCAGGTTATAGATGGTCGGGGCAAAATCGGGGCCGTCGTCGCAGCGGCTCCACTGGTCGAGAAACAACCGGTAGCTTTCGTACTTCTCGAGCGGCGTGGCGTTGAAAACGCACAGCACTTCGTCGTTGACCTGCACCGCTTCGACTTTGTCGGCGCGCTCGCCGGCAGCGCGCCAGTAGAGAGCGTCCACATTCTGGAGCACCGTCAGGATCCTGGCGTCCGGCAGAAGCTGCTTGACCGCGCGCGGCAAATGGCCGGGCGCGAGATGCGACTCGCCGAACAGCACGAAGATGACGGCGTTGGGATGCTGTTCACGGATTTCGACAATCTTGGCCGCGGCATGGCGGTCCCGCGAGCCGATCTTGCGCAAGTCTTCACGCGGCATGCAATCGAGGCCATAGAGAGCTTCGGCATGATCGCGGGCCGCGACCAGCAGCTCGTGGAATGGACTCCAGTCGTAGCCCCAGTCGAGGTCGAAGCGGATGCGCTGGCGAAGTTCGCTCTCGTCAATCTCCCGCCGCCACCATTCATTGAGGATGTGCTGGTCGCGGGCAAAAATGGTTTCGACGCCGAGCACGACCGGCCGGCCGCCGGCCAGCGCGCGCTGCTCCAGAAGAGAGCCGGCATAACGCTGGGCCGCGGGCAGGGCGTGGTAGTCGCCGACCAGGACAATATCTGCGGCGAGCAGCGCGTTCTGTACCTGCTGGGAATCGAGCAGAGCATCGTAGCTGCGATAGGCCTGATTGAATTCGCGAAGATATTTGCGGCGGCCGTGATCGTCCTGGGCGCGGATTTCGCGCTCCACTCCCGCGAGCGCGTGCCGCTGCGCGGCGCTGCGCCGGGACCGGAGATTGGCGGGCGTTGCCATTTTGCTTGCCTTGACTTCGCGGGCGGCTCGTCCCTATGCTTCGTCGGAGGACGCGCTTGCCCATCCATCCACCGCAGAATCTGACCGTCGCCGCGACCGGAGCCAGCGGAGCCATCTTCCTGCGGCACTTCCTGCGCGCCGTCGAACACGACGAACGCGTTCAGACAGTGAATTTCATCGCCTCGGACAGCGCGCTGCGCGTCATGGCCGAAGAGTTGGACTTGAAAGGCCGCTCCAACCTCATCGGCCGGATTCTCGGAACTTCAATCCGAACGGCCACCGGAACCGCCATCGAAACTGCCGGTGGAAAATCCGCCGCGCGCGCGTCCAAAAAGATCCAACTGCAATCGAACGACGACATTGGCGCCAACGTGGCCAGCGGTTCCTATCCCGCCGATGCCATGGTGGTGATTCCGTGCAGCGTGGGCACTCTGGCCCGCATTGCCAACGGAGACGCCTCGCACCTGATCGAGCGCGCCGCCGACGTCACTCTCAAAGAGAAGCGTCCGCTGGTGCTGTGCGTGCGCGAAACGCCGCTCAACAAAATCCACATCCGCAACCTGTATCGGGTTGCCGACGCCGGCGCGACGATCTTTCCGCTCATTCCGGCCTTCTATTACCGTCCTGCCTCTTTAGATGAAATGGCGCGCGAGTTTGCCTACCGCGTGCTGGCTCATCTGGGCCTGCCTCAACCCGAAGCTTTTCGCTGGAAAGCCTGAAGGCTCAGCAGCTTGCCCGCCCAAAGATCCGGCAAAGATCGCCCTCTCACCTACGTGATCGGCACAATCAGGGGAGGATTTCAGTGTAGAGAGCCGAAAGTGCGCGCGGCAGATATCCCCCGGACATGTACGGGCGGGGGAAGCGGAGTTTTCCAACACCTGAGCCGCCGAAGGTTGGCGTAGAATGCGGGCAATTTCCCCGGAAGGTGAGCATGTCCAAACGAAGCTGCTTGGGAATGATCGTGTCCGTGCTGCTGGCGACGACGGCGTACACAGCCGACGATCGCAATCCTCTGGCCGGTGATGCGAAGGCCGCCAGGGCCGGCGAGTATGAGTTCCGCATCAACTGCGCGCTCTGTCACGGGCTCGGTGCGCGCGGCGGAGGCCGCGGCCCTGACCTGACGCGGGCGGTCAAGAAGCACACCCATTCCGACGCAGACATGTTTCAGGTCATCAGCAACGGCATTCCCGGCACGGCCATGCCGGCGAACGGAACCAACGGGCAGGGCGTGGGCATGACCGACGAAGAGATCTGGCAGATCATCACCTACATTCGCAGCCAGGAAGTAAAAGCTCCCGCCCACGCGCTGGGCAATGCCACGCGAGGCAAGGATCTGTTCTATGGCGATGGCAACTGCTCGTTGTGTCACATGGTCGAGGGCAAAGGCGGACGGCTCGGCCCGGACTTGACGGGCGTGGGCGGGTCGCGGACGCGCGAGGCGCTCATTGATTCGGTGCGGAATCCCAGCCGCCGGCTGGCCTGGGGATTAACCGAAGGGACGAAGGAATTTCCGCAGGAGTACGAGAGCGTCACAGCCGTCACGGCCGACGGCAAGCAAATCCAGGGCGTGGCCCTGAACGAAGACAGCTTCAGCGTGCAGGTCATGGACTCGGGCGAGCAGATTCATCTGCTCGAAAAAGACAAGTTGCGGTCGTTCAAGAAGAGCCGCGAGTCAGCCATGCCCAAATACGATGCCGACATGTTGAGCGATAAGGATCTGGAGGACATCGTGGCGTATCTGGTCAGCGTGGGGGCGAAATGAGAGCGATAATCAGATTCAGTTCGCAACATCGGAGATTAGCGCTGCCGTGGAAGAGCGGCTCTTTCAGGGCCGCGTTAGGCGACGCTAATACAAGCGCCTTTCGGCCCGGTGTACCGGGGCTGAAGCCCCTCCATAGTTCGCGCGCTGGACGCGGCGCTGAAGCGCCGCGCTTCCACGGAGTGGTCAGCGCAGCTACGATCGTCACCGTCGTCATTCTTGCCTGCGTCTTTACCTTCGGCGCAAGGCTGCAGGCGCAGGCCACTTTCGAGCGACTGGTGAATTCCGCCAGGGAGCCGCAGAACTGGATGACCTACTCCGGCGATTATTCCGGACGGCACTACAGCGGGCTGGACCAGATCAACATCACCAATGCGCGCACGCTGACGGCGAAGTGGGTTTACCAGACGGCCGCGACCGGAAAACTGGAGACGACTCCTCTGGTGGTGGACGGCATCCTCTATGCCACGGCGCAGGACAATCGCGCCTTTGCGCTCGATGCCCGCACTGGGCGGCCCATCTGGATGTACCAGAGGCAGCTGCCGGGAGACATCCGCCCTTGCTGCGGGCGGGTGAATCGCGGGCTGGCGATTCTTGGCGACAAAGTTTTTCTGGGCACGCTCGATGCCCACGTGATCGCGCTCGACGCCAAGACCGGCAACGTCATCTGGGACGAAACCGCCGCCGACTACCGTACCGGGCACAGCTTCACGGTGGCGCCGCTGGCGGTGAAGAACCTGATCGTCATCGGAGTTTCGGGCGGCGAGTATGGCGTGCGCGGCTTCATTGACGCATACGACGCCGACTCGGGAAAGCGCAAATGGCGCTTCTATACCGTCCCGGGACCAGGCGAGCCGGGGCATGAGACCTGGGAAGGCGATTCGTGGAAGGTGGGTGGCGCGCCGGCGTGGAATACGGGCACGTACGATCCGGCGACGAATCAGATTTTCTGGCCGACCGGCAATCCTGCGCCGTCGAACCGCGGCCAGGGACGCGGAGGCGACAACCTCTACAGCAATTCCCTGCTGGCTTTGAACGCCGACACCGGCACGATGAACTGGTATTTTCAGTTCACCAAACACGACGAGCATGATTGGGACGCGACGCAGGTTCCGGTGATGATGGACGCGGGCGGCAGACATCTGATCGCGCAGGCAAATCGCAACGGCTTCTTCTACGTGCTGGATCGCACCAACGGGAAACTGATTTCGGCCACAGCCTACGGCAAGACCACGTGGAGCGACGCGAAAGATGCGGACGGGCGTCCGGTGGCAAACAAGAACGCATCGCCGACACTCGAGGGACACACGGTGTGTCCGGGGGCGCTGGGGACGACGAACTTCATGGCGCCGACTTACGATCCGCAGACGAATCTCTTCTATGTGACCGCGCGCGATCAGTGCGACATCTTCAGCACCGCTCCGCAGCCCTATGAAGCGGGCCACGCGTATTACGGCAGCGCCTATTTTCCTTCGGAGGAAGCCGAGCCTTACCTGGGATTTCTGAAGGCGATCGATCCGGCAACGGGCGAGGTGAAGTCGAAGTTTCAGCACACGTCGCCGACGTGGTCGGGAGTGCTGTCAACCGCGGGCGGACTGGTCTTCTCCGGCGACGCGGAAGGAAACTTCATCGCCTTCGACGCGGCCACGCTCAAGCCGCTGTGGCACTTCCAGATGGGCGGCGCGGTGTACGCGGCGCCGATGGCTTTCGCAGTGGATGGGAAGGAATACGTGGGCATCGCGGCGGGCAGCGGGGTGTATGCGTTCGGGCTGCCTTAAAAAGGCCAAAATGTTCCTGAAGGAACACTCAGCAAATTCTGCCACGCGCATAAACCGTTCGCGGTCAGCCAGTTGCAGGTTTGGTGTTTTTGATGATTGACCATTTGAAATGACCATGATCTAATTTAGTGGTCATGAAAGAAATTGCCATTTCGGAGTTCAAGGCGAAGTGCCTGTCTCTGCTCGATCAGGTGCAGAAAACCAAGAAACCGATTCGGGTGACGAGGCGTGGACGGCCGGTGGCGGAGGTGATGCCGCCGGCGCCCGTGGAAGCCTCAGCCTGGATGGGCTCGATGAGACGGGAGATCGAGATTCTGGGTGATATTGTATCGCCGGCCAGCGAGGAGAGCGACTGGGAGGTCCTGCGCGATTGAGGCTGCTGCTCGACACCCATATCTGGCTGTGGAGTTTGCAGGACCCGAAGCGCCTGGGCCGGCGGATTCAGCGCGAGTTGCACAACCCGGGAAATGAACTGTGGCTGTCGCCCATCAGCACCTGGGAGGCGTTGACTCTGCACGAGAAGGGGCGGATCCGCGTGCGAGGAGATTTGGACCAGTGGGTGGCGCGGGCGACGGCGCCCTTCCTAGAGGCTCCGCTGACGCACGAGATTGCCGCAGCTTCGCGACGGCTGTCGCTTCCCCACCGCGATGCGGCGGACCGGTTCCTGGCGGCGACGGCGCTGGTGCTCGATCTGACGCTGGTTACCGCCGACGCGGGTTTGTTGGGGCTGGGGGAAATTGCGACGCTGGGCAACCGGTGAGGGGCAATGGTCGCGGCGGGCGGGAGAGACTGAGGCAAGAGGGACAGCACCGCGGGTAAACAGTTTGTGAAGAACTGGCCTTGGTAACCTCGATGGGCTGAAGCCCGTTCAGAAAGCAAAGGCCTTCTCGCAACGCTGGAAGCGCTGCCCACGCAAAGGCGAGCTCCTAGATTAGTATGCGGCGGGACGGACGAATGCGTCCGTCCCTACGCGGGCCAAATCAGAGCTTCGTTGTTGTATTCCGCGATACCCACTTCCGAGCCGGTTGACGCACAGGGCATTTTCGTACTAATGTGCGATTACACCGGAAAGGAGGTGGTCGGATGACAAGTTCTGATGGCAGTAGTTGGGGTAGCAAAAGACCAGGTGAGGTGGCTGAGACTTAGAGCAGGTCGCTCTAAGCGGGGCTTCCGTGTGGAGCGGGCACTCTTGCCCGCTGCGCCAGAAGCTACAGCCCGCACACTACCGGTGATTTAAGGATTGATTCCGCCTGACGCAGGTCGGTCAGGATCGTCGAACAGACGAAACCCGGAGTTGCCGTAGAGGCCACGTAGAGTGACCACCTCTTGGTCAATCCCAAGCAGTCCACCGGGCGGCCCGCAGGCCTTGTTTGATCAGATAGTTGATTCAGACAAGCTGCCTGCGGGCCGTTCTATTTTTGGCAGGGCCTTCCGTCACGGATCTACGCGGATTTTCACCGATCTAATCTGGCGTATGATTTCCTGCCATGGCGATGATTGATCCGGAGCAGGAGCGCAGCCGACTGACCGCACTTTATTCCGGCCAGATGGACGAGGAACTGGAGCAGGTTGCGGCCCAAGGGCCGGAGCTTACGGAGATTGCACGAGAGGCACTGCGGGCGGAACTCAGCAAGAGAGGACTCTACGTCGGACAACTCGAAGAGCGGCCTCCGGAGGCGGCGGAACTGGAATTTCGCGATCTGGTCACCATTCGCAGTTTTTGGAATCTGGTGGAAGCGGAATTAGCGAAAGGCTTACTCGACGCCGCCGGGATTGAGGCCTTCCTGTTCGATGACAACATGGTGCGGCAAAACGTGCTCTATGCAAACGCGATCGGCGGCGTGAAGCTGCGAGTGGATGCGCTAAATGTCGAGACCGCAAATCGGGTTCTTGACGAAAATCTTTCTGACGACGCGCCGGTAGATGAGGAAGACTCAACCGGCTAGCTTTTCAAATCCTTTCCGGATCACTTCCTGGGTATCCTCGGCCAGCTTGAGCGGCGGCAGTTCTTGGCGGGTGAACCAGCGGGCTTCGGCGGCGTCGCCGGCGGCTTTCAGCTGGCCCCCGACCGAGCGGCAGAGGAAATCTACCAGCACGTAGTGATACTGCACGCGTCCGTCGGGGCTGCGCAGGACGCGGTCGTAGACGCCGAGCAGGTCGCCGGTTTCGACGATGAGACCGGTTTCTTCCCGCGCCTCGCGGATGGCGGCTTCCCGCACCAGTTCGCCGACTTCGAGCACGCCTCCCGGAATGGACCACTTGCCTTCTAGTGGCGCGTGGGCGCGCTTTACCAGAACGACGCGGTCACCTTCGAGGATGATGGCGCCGACGCCGATCAGGGGCGCGTCTGGGAATTCGCGGTGCATGCGGGAGAACCGGAATGGGGATTATAACGGGCCAGGCTGTGAGGAGCTCAGGGGCTGAAGTCCTCTCCCCGGTAAGACAGGGCTTATCGCAGCGCTGAAGCGCCGCGCCACCCAAAATCGAGTCTTCAACAAATTGTAAAGCGGTTGTTGCGCGAGGCCTTCAGGCGCGGCTCGAAGCCGCGCCTCGGTTCGAAGCTAATCTCCGACGCCGGAGAGCTTGACCTGTTGCGGGCTTGACGGGGCGCCGTCGTTGAGGTTCATGGTGGCGGAACGCGCGCCGGTCGCGGTCGGTTTGAAAACGACATGGATGCTGCAAGTCGCGCCCGCGGCCAGGCTGATGCCGCAGTTGCTGGTGTCGGAGAAGTCGCCGGGATTGGCTCCGGTGAAGGTGACGCTGGTGATGCTGATCGCGGTCGATTCCTTGTTGGTCACGGTGAACGCTTTGTACGGGCTGCTGGTTCCCACCTTCTGGGTGGCAAAGACGGCGCTCAGCGGGCTGAGCACAACCGGAAGCTCACCGAAGCCGGTCAAGGTGACGACTTGCGGGCTGTTGGCGGCGCTATCGGTGACAGTGACACTGCCATTGACCACGGCCTGAGACGCGGGAGCAAAGGTGACCGTGATGGTGCAGGTCCCGGCGGCGGGAATGCTGGTGCCGCAGGTATCCACCTCGCTGAAGCCGGCGCCGGCGACCACGATGGTGATGCCGGTCAGGGGAACGTTCATTTTGCTGGTGAGCGTGATGGCAGGCGCCACTTTGCTGGTCCCGACGTAGACCGTGCCGAACTTAAGGCTGCTGGCCGAGAGGGTCACAGGTATGACACCGGTGCCGGAAAGGCTGACCGACTGCGGATTGTTGGCGGCGTTGTCATTCAGCGTCATGGTCGCGCTGTAGCTGGCGGTGGTCGAGGGCGTAAAGGTGACGTAAACGGTGCAGCTGTTGCCGGCTGCCAGGCTGGGCTGGCAATTATCAGATTCGGCAAAATTGCCGGGGTTGGCGCCGCTGAAGCCGATGCTGGTGAAAGTCACGGTGGCGTTGCCGGTATTGGTCACATTGACCGGGACTGGATTGCTGGTGACGCCGTAGGCCTGGTTGCCGAAGTTGATCGAACTGGCGGAGAGGCCGAGCGTGGACCCGTTGACTCCGGTACCCGACACATTCACCGACTGCGGACTGCTGGGATCGGTATCGGAGACATTGAGAATCGCCGAGCGGGAGCCGGTGGCCGTCGGATCAAAGGTTACGTTGATGGTGCAGGAAGAGCCCGCGGCCAGGCTGGATCCGCAGTCGTTGGTCTGCTTGAAGTCGCCGGGATCGGTCCCGCCGAAGCCAATGCTGTTGATGGTGATGGCATTGCTGTCGCCGTTGTTCAGGATCACGGGCTGAGACGCGCTCGTGACACCGAGGGACTGTGATCCGAAGCTGAGAGACGAAGGAGCGAGCCCGACGCTGCCGCATCCGGGCGCGGTAAAGGTGGAGATGCGGGTCTGCCAGATGGGCTTGCTGGTGCCGGTCTGGTTGGTATTGAAGTACTCGTTCACATACCAGAAAGCGCATCCCGCGACGGGATCGACGGTCAAACTGGAGTAGTCACCCCAGTGGTAGGTGTTTTCTTCGTCGGCCGTGCCGTCATAAAGCGTGATCTCGGCGGGAGACGGCTGGGTATTGAGGTTCCACCAGGAGGCGCGCATGCCCGGATGCGCCGACGAACTCGAAGTGCTGTAGGCGACGGCCGCATTGCCGCTCTGATCCTGAGCGATGCTGGGCATAAAGCGGTAAAGGGACTGATCCGGGCTGATGGTGCCGGACTGGTAGAGACTGGGTACGCTGCCTCGCAGTTCATACCAGCGAATGCCGGTCTGGCTCCACTTGGCCGTGCCGACCTGAACGGTGTGGCTGACCAGGTAAGACTGGTAGGTTCCATAGTTGCGGTAAGAGAACCGGAACATGAAGCGGTCGCCGACGGAATCAATGGGCTGATTGGTGGACGCGGTCGAAGGCTCGGGAACGCAAATGGTGTTGGCAACGCTGGTCGGCGTGTAACAACCGGGCGTGTAGACAGTGACCGGAATCGTGGATTGGGTGAAGGTGGAATTGGCTGGATTTGCCCAGTCCACGTGGAACTGCCAGAGATTGAAGTCGGAAGAAGTGGTGGTGACGCCGTCGGCAACCGGATTCTGGATGCCGGCAAAGAATTCGGGCTGACCGACCGGCGGCGCGGTGGTGCCTTCGACATCGGCAGGTTGCAGGCTGTGTCCCAGGTCCAGGCCGCCGGTGACCGGGTTGGGGCTGAGGAAACACTGCGGTGTGTTCGCGGTGGCGCCCACCAGCATGTTGGCGCGATCCAGGGCGCAGGCCAGCACGCCGACTTCCTGATACTTGTTGTTGGGATCTTCCAGGTCCATCGCCACATAGTAGGCATCGGGCCAGGTGGCGATCTTCGGCCAGTCGGGGAAATAAGGATTTCCCTGGGCGTTCGTTCCCAGAATATTGTTCAACGGGATGGCATACGTGAACCAGGCCAGCGAAGCGGAGCTCAAATCGTCGGTATTGGAGACGGCCACGCAGTAGTAGTAGTTGGTGGAGCCGGCGTTGTGCGCGGCGATGACCCAGCGCGACGCGAGACGATCGAAGATGACGACGCCGTCTCCGGAGATGTTCTCGCAGTTGACGTTGCCGTTGGTGGTGAAAGGAGTGGTTCCGAGCAGCGGCTTGGTCCAGATTTTGGCGAAGGTAGTTTTGTCGAAGGCCTGGTAATAAGGATTGGTCCACTCCATGAACTGCTTCGTGCCGATAGCCCCGTTGGGATCGACGTCATATTCAGGCCTGGCCAGTTGAGACGCGTCAACGCCTTCGAACGTAGTGACCGTTTGGGCTTGGACTCCGGCTGCGACAAGTACCAAGAAGAAGGCGCACAAACGGAGGAATGTATGCTTCGGCATGCTAAAGGAACTCCCGGTTGACGGTCTGGGGGATCAGCTAAAACACCTTCGGGCTGAGGGAGGGAAGGAAAAGGCCCGAATCACGATGGACCCGAGGATTCTATTATGCTTTTCTCATCGTGTCAAGGGTGTACATCTGTAAACGATTGAAGGATAAGCGTTTAGTAGTGCTTATGGGAGGGAATTTCGAGATGGATCCTGCAGGCCCATGACCGCCTGCACATATGGCGCGGCGGCAGCATCTACAATGGCGCGGTCGTACTGACGCTCTTATGGCCCTGGAAGAGTACAAGCGAAAGCGGCGATTTGAGGAAACTCCCGAGCCGCCTCCGAAAGTAGAGACCAAGACCGGACATCGTTTCGTGGTGCAGGCCCACGATGCCACGCGGCTGCACTATGACTTTCGCCTGGAGATGGAGGGAGTGCTGAAGTCGTGGGCAGTGCCGAAGGGGCCGTCGCTCGATCCGGCGGACAAGCGGCTGGCGATGCAGGTGGAGGATCATCCGGTTTCGTATTTCGATTTTGAGGGGAACATTCCGGAGGGAAATTACGGCGCGGGTTCGGTGATGGTGTGGGACGTGGGAACGTGGCAGCCGCTTTTGCCGGTTGCGGTGCAGGGAAAATATCCGCCGGGCACCGAGGCGGACGCGGCGGCGATGCTGGCGAAGGGCGATTTGAAATTTCGTTTGAATGGGAAGCGGCTCAAGGGGGATTTTGCGCTGGTCAAGATGAAGGGCAGGCGCCCGGGAAGCAAGGGCAACGAGTGGCTGATGATCAAGAAGCACGACGAGCATGTTGTGGAGGGATACGACGCGGGCGACATTGATGAGTCGGTGCTGAGCGGCCGCAGTATGGCGGAGATCGCAGGAGATGCGCGGTCGGCGGAGTGGCAGAGCCGGCCGGCGGGCCGGGGGAAGCTGAAGGCGGCTTGGCTGGCCGATGCGGTGGCGAGATTGGACCAAAAGAAAAAACAAAATATAACCGCCGAGAACGCCGAGGACGCTGAGAAAAACGGGAAGAAGAAAAACGAGAAGAAAAAGCCCAAGCAAGGCGGGACTTCCGCTCGCTCTTCTGGAGGGGCGGACGCCCTCGTCCGCCCAGCCAGTGGCACGAACCTCGCGCACCGCAATGGGTCGGTTGCGCGGGCACCAGACAGCCCAAATTCCTCGGCGGTCTCGGCGATCTCGGCGGTGAAATCAGCGTCGGAACCGGTGAAGCGGGCGATGCCGACGGTGATCCATCCCATGCTGGCGGAGTCGGTGGAGAAGCCGTTTGACGGGGCGGACTGGCTGTTTGAGGTCAAGTGGGATGGGTATCGCGCGATTGCGTTTATCAACGACGGCAAAGTAAAGCTGGTGTCGCGCAATCAGAATGATCTGACGCCAAGGTATCCGGACTTGAAGGATCTGCCGCAGTTTGTCAACGCGAAAACGGCAATTCTCGATGGCGAAGTCGTGGCGCTCGATGCAGAAGGACGGGCATCGTTCAGCCTGATGCAGCAGCGCACCGGATTTCGTCCGGGCGAGCACCGGCGGAAAGAAAACACCGACATTCCGGTGCTTTATTATGCATTTGACCTGCTGTATCTGGACGGCTACGACTGGCGGCGCGTGCCCCTCGAAGATCGCAAGCGAAAACTGGCGTCGGTGGTAAAGGCAGGCGATGCGGTGCGGTATTCGGATCATTTCGAGGAACACGGGAAGGCTCTGTTTGACATCGTGCAGAAGAAAGGGCTGGAGGGAATCGTTGCGAAGAAGCGGCACAGCTATTACGAAGAGCGGCGCACCCGGGACTGGTTGAAGATCAAGATTCGACATCGGCTGGAGTGCGTGATCGGCGGCTATACCGAGCCCGAAGGCAGCCGCGCGCATTTTGGATCGATCGTGCTGGGGCTTTACGACAAGCAGGCGCGGCTGATTCATGTGGGACAGGCCGGGAGCGGATTCGATCAGAAGTCGCTTAAGGCGGTGTGGGAGGTGCTGAAGAAGCTGGAAACGAAAAAGAATCCCTTCTACGGCGAGGTCGAGGCGTTGCGCAAGACATTCTGGGTGAAGCCGGAACTGGTGGCGGAGATTGAATTCACCGAGTGGACTGCGAGCGGAACTGCAGGGAAGATCGCCGGGACGGGACCGAAGTTGCGGGCGCCGGTGTTTCTCGGGCTGCGCGACGACAAAGATCCGAAGGAGTGCGTGCTGGAAGAAGCGAGGACTGAGAACTGATGCCAGGTCCCCAGGGCTAAAGAGAGTGCGTGGGAACTTGTGCCGTGCCTGCCGGGACTGGTTCCTTTGTGCTATTCGTACCCCGGACTTACGTCCGGGGCTAATGAATGCCGCCCCTGTCGGGGCTGGAATGTGATGATTTCAATCCACCTCGCCTGCCACAGTTCAGTTCTCAAGCACGCACTATAGCCTTTGTTCTTTTTGAATGTATCCCTACGCGGCGGTGAAGCGCTGCGCCACCCAAAACCTGCAACGCCTATAATTCAGCGTGCGGTCGAAGTCCGCTACTTGATGTCTTTCATGGCCAGCAGGGTGCCGTAGTCGTGGCCGCTGCTGTCCTGGGCGCGGGCAACGATGCCGGCGAAGGCGTCGCGAACTTCCGGATACTTTGCTACCAGGGCTTTGATGACCGCGAGATTGCTCTGATAAGCCCGCTGGGTGTTGGTGGCGTCGGGAGACTGGTATTTCACGATCAGGTCCACATCGTCTCCGACGGCTTCGGGAAATAACGCCGTGATTTTGTAAGTCAACGCGCCCGCGGCCAGGTCAGCGGTTTTGCCGGCGGCCGGAACATCGGCGGGCTGGACGCTTTGGAATTCGTCGTAGAGCTTGTCGTTCGCCTGCGTAACCATGAAGGGCAGCACCGAAATCAGGTTGCGGGCCTGCAGGTAGAACCACCAGGCGTTGTGCAACTGACCTTTTGTCTTGAACTCGCGTGCGCGAGCCGTGAACCAGGCGCCGTCATGGCCGGCGATCTGTGCCGGCCGGATGTAGAGTCCGGCCAGTTTCCAGCCGGTCCCCTCCTGCCGCAGAACCGTGGAAAAATTGACCCGGGCTTTGGCCGAAGTTGCTTCCAGGATGGCGACCGCGTACTTGCCGGGAGCAAGATCATCAAGATAGAAAACCGCGCTGGTCGCGGTCTGGCCGTTTTTGCCAAAAACTCCACAGTAAAACTCGGCGTGCGGGAGCGTGGTCTGGCCCTCGGCTTCCAGCAGAAAAACCGACTTCGAGGTGGACTGGGCGTCGGCGAGATCCGCCTGGTGGTCTTTGATGGTGGCCTCGATGCCGGAGAAGTCGGCGGCGAGGCTGGGCGTGGCGTTCTGGCGGAGTGCAGCGGCGTCTGCTTTCGCGGCCAGACCCAGATAGAGCTCTCCCTGGGCCGTGATCGCGGTCTGGGTTGCGTCGTCGAGATCGCTCGAAGTCAGGCACGTCTGGGCGTTTCCATTCAAGGAAAGGAGAAACGCGGCCAGGCCAAGCCAGAGCTGCGCTGCTGCGAAACCATGCCGCGGTCGATGCAATTCTCGATGACCTCCCTGGCCGGTCCGGCGGACGGAACGGCGCCGGTGGCTGCCCGGAATCATTTTACATCGAATGTAAATGCTTGGCTTTCAGCAACTTGTCGCTTCCCCGATCGTGCTATGGCCGGGCGTGATGCAAGCGTGTAGGGTTAAGACGTTCTATCTGACGGGACGACTTGCCCGTCAGTTCCTTGAAGCCTTGCCGGTGCTAGAATTCTGGTACAGGCGACCGAGCGGTGTCCCCCAAAGAAACGCGGCTGGAGGAGTGGTCATGAGCGGCGGATGGAAATTCGCGAAGTGCATTGCAGTTGTGGTCCTGGGCTTGAGTTGCCTGTGCGCGGCGGCCAACGGACCAACCCCGAAGGGACCAAACCAGAAAAAAGCCAAGAAGGCCCAACTGGTAAATTTGCCGTCAGGGCCAACGGGCAAGTTGCAGCCGCTCTCGCTGGACACCTTGAAGCCGGTACCGCCGCAAGTCAGCTATGAGAGCGGGCGGTTGACGATTCTTTCGCCGAATTCAACGCTGGGAGACATTCTGCGGGCGGTGCACAAGCAAACCGGCGCGGAAATCGAGATTCCCGAGGCGCCGGAGCGGGTAGTGGCGCAGTTCGGGCCGGGCTCGCCGCGGGATGTGATGGCGGAACTGCTGAATGGATCACGGTTCAATTACGTTTTGCTGGGCTCTCCCGAAGACGCGAGCGTGCTGACGCGGGTCGTGCTGGTGGCGAAAAACAACTCGCTGAACGCGAATCCCAACCCTCAGATGATGATCCCGCAGCAGGCGATGCCAAACCAGGCAGAAAACATGGCGCCACCGCCATCGCCGGAAGCGGTGCCGGAAGTGACCGACACGGAAACGACGGACGACAACAACGCGGAAGAAAATAACGTCGAACAGCCGGCGGAGGGTGAGCAACCGGCCTTGCCGGCAGATCAGCAGGGCGTGAAGACGCCGCAGCAGTTGCTGCAGGAAATGCAGCAGCGGCAACTGCAGATGCAGCAACAGCAGCAACAACAGCAGCAACAGCAGCAGCCGCAAGCGCCCGTGCAACTGCCGCTGCCCGGCTCGGCTCCGCAGCCGCAGCCGCCGCAGTAAGGAAGCGCAGCGGCTCACGCCAGCGCTCAAAACCCAGCCTGAAGCGGCCGCGCCAGAGTTCTGAATCGCACCACCCGCCCAAAAACGCATGAGACGGCGCGTCCCCACCTGCCGACTGAAATCCGTCACCCGCCTTTCTTTGGTTTCGAAAATATGCCTTGACACGTATATGCGTTATGACGTATATACAGAGGCATGGAATCCGTTTTCGAAATCATTGCGGAGCCGAACCGCCGCTCGATCTTGAGCCTGCTGGTCATGTCCGAACAGTCGGTGGGGGAGATCGAGCGTCAGCTTCGTATGTCGCAGCCGACCGTGTCAAAGCATCTGAGAGTGTTGCGTGACGCCGGGTTTGTCGAGTCCACGGTGGACGCACAGCGCCGTCTCTACCGGCTGAGGCCGGAACCATTTCAGGAGGTGGATGACTGGCTGGCGCAGTTTCGCCGGTTCTGGTCCTCTCACCTGGATGCTCTCGAACGCCACCTTGATCGTATGAATGAAGACCGTATGAATGAGGACCGGATGGATCCTCAACAGCATGGATCATCAACACCAACGAAAAAGAAGACTAAGAAAAAGACGACGCGGCCCAAACCGCGTACGTAGCCAAGGAGAAACGAAATGAAAATCAAAGTGACCAGTTTATACGTGGACGACCAGGCGAAGGCCCTGCACTTCTATACCGAGGTACTGGGTTTTGCCAAGAAGACCGATTTCAGTCAGGGCCCATATCGCTGGCTGACCGTGGCCTCGGCCGAGGAGCCGGACGGCATTGAGCTGCAGCTGGCGCTGAACAACAACCCTTGAGTACAAGTGGGGTGGCTTCGATATGCGGTGGGAACTTGAGGCTCGGGGTAGCGGCACGCGCCTGACGCTGTGGACCAACATCGGTCACCGCTTCGTCGCCATGGGCGCCGCTGGGTGGCACATCTGTTTCGATGTCTTGGATCGCCTCCTCAGCGGAACTCCCATCGGCCGCATGGTTGGCCCCGAGGCCATGAAGTTCGGCGGCTGGCAGCGGCTGCACGCGGAGTACGCCCAGCAGTTCGGCGTTGAAACGCTCAACTGGCCGCCTCAGGCGGCTCAAAAGTCGTGAAATCAGGCTCGCCCTCAGAGGAGGTCCGGTTGAACTGGAACAAATGGATTCGGCAGACCCACCGCTGGCTGTCCATTGCCTTTACGGTGGCCGTCATCGTCAACATCGTCGCCGTGGTCGAGGGGAAGTATTCCTCCAGGGTGGGCCTCCTGGCGGTGTTCCCGCTCACCCTGCAATTTTTCACCGGTCTGTATTTGTTCGTGCTGCCGTATGCCACCAAGTGGGGCGGCGCGCGACGCACCGACTGAACGGGCGAGTTACGCGTACAACATGATTCCAATCGATTACCCAGGATGAAAACTATGTCAAACGTAACCCTTTCAAAAAAACAACGGGAAGAAATACTCAGCGCATTGAGAGTCCGTTTTGAGAAGAACATGAACCGCCATAAAGGTGTTGAATGGGCTAAAGTACAGGCAAAACTGGACGCTGGCAGCGAGAAACTGTGGTCACTCAATGAGATGGAAAGAACCGGCGGTGAACCGGATGTAGTTGGTCAGGATAAAAAGGGCGAATACATTTTTTATGATTGCTCGGCGGAAAGTCCTAAAGGCCGCAGAAGTTTTTGCTACGACCGTGAAGCGCTGGAGTCAAGGAAAGAGAATAAACCCAAGGGTAACGCCCTTGATCTGGCAGCTGCCATGGGGATTGAGATTTTGACGGAAGAACAATATCGAGAGTTGCAGAAACTTGGCGAGTTCGATACAAAAACGTCGAGCTGGGTGAAAACACCTTCCGGTATCAGAAAACTCGGCGGCGCCCTCTTTTGTGATCGCCGCTTCGACACCGTTTTCGTGTATCACAATGGCGCGGAATCTTACTATGCCGCCAGGGCGTTCCGCGGAGCGCTGAGGGTCTAGATTTGGACCCTGAACGTGGCAATGTCGGGTGCGAGAGAGCCTCATGTCAAACAACCGTGGCATCATCGGAGTATCAGATCATGGCGGCTGGGCGGTGCTGGTGACGGTGGCGCGGGATGGGACGCTCCTCGACCGCCGCCGGGTGGAACTGGTGGGCGAGGGCCTGCCCAAGATTCCGCATCACAGTGAATGCCAAAGGCTCCCGCTCGACGAGGCGGTGGAGTTAGTAGAGCGAGTGCGAGTGTCGGCGGAGAGGCACGCAGTGCTTGCCTTGGACGCGGTCGCGATGGCGGTGCCGCGTGTTTTTGGCGTCGCCCTTCGCAAGTGCCCACCTCTACCACCCACGATTGCCGAGCGCATCACGGACTATCGGGCGCAGAACAATGCCGACTGGGTGATGTACCGCAAGGCCCTGGCCTCGGCGGCCGAGGCGCGGGGCTGGCCCGTCCACTGGTACGACGCGAAGAGCGTACTGGGTGCGGCGCGCCAGGCGTTGCGCGTAGAGAGCCGCGACGGCCACTTTCTCCAGGTGCGGAGAGCCATCGGGCCGCCCTGGAACAATGATCACAAGCTCGCAATGGCGGCGGCCATAGTCACGGCGTCCGCGAATGTGGAGTGAGCCGCGGGGCGTTGGATCAGTCCCTAACATCTCCACCAGTGCTGCGGTTTGGATCACTGCGGCCAATTTTCGCCACTTCATATCGCTCTCTCCCTGGTGGGCATCGACTTCTGAAACGGGATAGCTCCCGGTTATGGCTTCCTGCCCCAGGCGGGGCTGACGCAATTCTTGTCGGGGCAGCCGCCGACGGTGATGCCGGTCGCGATACGAGCGAGGCCTGAGCCGTCGGAGTTGATGATGAAAAGGTCCAGGCTGCCGTCGGTGCTCATGCGGTCGCTGGCGAATACGATTTTTGTCCCGTCGGGAGAGAAATTAGGAAGCACGTCATGAGAGAGCCCCACCAGAGGCGTGATCTGGGTGATCTTGCCGTTGTCGATGTGCATCACGTGCAGAGCATTCGAAACCTGAGGCGGAGTGTTCTGGTTGTTGATGAACACAACGTGTTTTCCGTCTGGCGACGGCGCGCTGACTTCCCCGGCCTTGAGCGGCGCGGTCGTCAATTGCTTCTGATGGGTTCCATCCGCGTCCATGATCCACAGCACGGAGATGAATCCGGCTTGCTCGGTTTCCCATAAAATGCGCTTGCCGTCGGGCGTGAACCCCGAGCGCGCGACAGCCCAGAGCGGGCTGCTCAACTCCTTTTTGTCGGACCCGTCCGCCCGCATGGTGGTGACCACCAGTTGTTGCGTCGTCGGCGATGCGCGTCCGAAGATGATGGTGGATCCGTCGGGAGACCAGCGCGGGAAGCAGTCGAAAAGGCCGTCATTGGTCAACGGCTTCAGGCCAGTCCCGTCCACATTGATGACGTAGATCTCGGTGAAGGCGTTCTCGGAGCTGTCTAGCGTGCCGTAGCAGAAGGTGAGGCGCTGTCCGTCCGGAGAGAAGTCGGGCAGCCAGGTCTGGAATGAAGTGGGCGGCAGGTGCGTGATTTGAACCATGCCGCTGCCATCGGGATTCACGGTATAGAGCTGAAAGCTCCCGCCCTGGTTGCCGACGAAGGCAATGCGGCCGTCCTGAGCGGCGCTGCCGGCGAACGCAGCACTGGCCGTCAACAGCGTGGTCAGCGCGCAGAGGCACACGACGCCGAGGAATGAACTCTGATTTTTCTTTGACAGCATGATGTTCCTCCTGATTTCGACATGGCTTTAGGACACGATGGCGGTCATGCGCAGTCACTACTGCGGAACTGGACCCCATCGTGGCTGCTGCGCACCAGTCTGGATGAGATGTGCGGAGCCTTGACTCCTCATCCCGGCCAGGCCACTTCGGATGGGCAAAGAGGAGTCGAGAGTTCGACTTCTGGCGCCCTGAAAGACCATTTGCTCGGCGCTTCCATCCAGGCTTTTGACGTAGATGGAGGACGTACTGCCGTCTGCCGAATCGCGCTCAAACGCGATGGCATCGCCCTGCGGAGACCAGACCGGCCCGATGTCATTGGACGAGCCGGGAAATGTAATCTGTTCCAGTCCCGCATCGCCCGCGACGGTCGCCATCGTCCAAATCTGCTTGGTGACCGTGTTCGGCGGGTATGAGTTACGGGTCGAGACGGTCATCTTCGCGCCGTCGGGCGACCAGTCGGGCATCCAGGCTTCCAGCCATGCCGGAGGCACTGGGCGGATATGCGATCCGTCGGGATTCATGAGAAAAACCGCGTAGATCAATCCACTGCGCAAGCTGCTGTCGAAAGCGATGGTCTTGCCATCGGGCGAGTAGACGGGATCGAAGTCACTGATATCAGGATCGGAGCTGAAATCGGCCAGCGCGGTGAGGCCAGTGCCGTCCGCCTGGATGCGGTAGATCGCGCCCTGAAAAACCGCGTTGAACCGGATAAACACAATCTGACTGCCGTCGGGAGAAAATCCTGGGTACATGTCGGAGTAAGCGGGATCGTTGAGCAACTGGCGCTGGTTGGTGCCATCCGCGCTCATGATCCAAAGCTGATTGGTCGGCGCACCCGCGGGCTGAGCAGCGAACACCAATTGCCGACCATCGGGCGACCACGACATACAGCACGCGGCTCCACCGCTAGCCGTGAACGTCGTCAATTGCCTCACGTCAGTGCCATCGGGGTTCATGGTGAAGATGTCGCCACCGTTTGGCCCGAGATTTCCCCCTACGAAGGCGATGCGGCCGTTCTTGCCCGGGAACGTGGCGCCGGCGGGCATAGCGACGGCGAGCACAATCGCCGCGATGGCGCAGGTCATGCAAAACATTCTGGATTTCATGTCGTGTCTCCTTGAGATGGACTTAATTGATGTTCGAAGGAGCTATTTCTTCGGGCTCATGTCAGACCTCGGCGCCGGGAGCCCAGCTCCGCTCGCAGCTGCTCTGGACTTGGCTGCGCCCGTGAAAGCGGTCGCGCAGTACCCGGACCCTCCGTAGGTGCCTTTTACGCTGCAAGGCCTTGAAAGGTCGACGCTTGCATTGTGAGGGAAGAAGCAACCCTCGATGCTCGGAGTTCCTGCCTGCTGCCCGGCCGGACACTGGGCAAGGTCCTGAGTGAAGGTGCAATTGGGTATGTAGTTAATCTGATGGAAGCAGAACCCGGTGAGCGTGTATTGGCTTGTTATCCCCGTTCCGTTGAGCGAAACGGTCTGCGGGCTGCCGGGTGCGTTGTCGCTGACCGAAATCGTGCCGTTAAAAACCCCGGTAGCGTTGGGCGTGAAGGTCACGTTGACGGTACAGTTCGCGCCGGATGCGAGGCTCGTACCGCTGCAGTTGTCGGTCTCGGCGAAGTTGGCGCTGGCCGTGATGGTCGCAATATTGAGCGCCGTTGTCCCGTAGTTGCTCAGCGTGAGCGACGTGGCCCGACTGGTCGTGTTTATGACCTCGTCGTCGAAGGTCAGACTGGTCGCTGACCATGTAGCGTTGGGGCCCGACGTGAGCCCCATGCCATTCAGGGAGGCCGAATGCGGGCTGCCGGCGGTGCTGTCGGCGATCGTGACGGACGCACTGCGCGGGCCCAATTGCGTAGGCATAAAGGTCACGTTGATAGAGCAGTTCGCTCCCGCCGCGAGACTCGAACCGCAGGTATTGCCCTGGCTGAAATCCGCAGTATCAGTCCCGGCCAGTGCAACGTTTGTGATCACCACCGCCGATGTGCCGCTGTTGGCCAGTGTCTCCGCCTGAGCGCCACTGGGCGTGCCCAGCAGTTGGGCAGCAAAATTCAGGTTCGGCGAGGAGAGAGTGAGAGTGTCCGGCTCGGCAAGGATAGAAACGGTATAGGGCTGCGCGACGGATTGGCTCGCGGAATCGGTCACGGCGACGGTGAAAGCCACGCCCTGGGCCGCCGTATCGGGCGTGCCGGAAATCATTGCCGTATTCGTGGCACTATTGCTGAGTGCCAGATTGTGAGGCAGCGTGCCGCCGCTCACCGACCAGGTGAAAGGCCCAACCCCGCCACTGGCCTGGACCGTCTGGCTGTAGGGCGTGTCCAGCGTGCCGTTGGGTAACGAGGCTGTGGTAATCGCCAGGCGCGGGGGCGGCATCTGGGATGATCCGCCGCCGCACTTGGAAAGCATAGCGACAGAAATGAGACATAAAACAACAATCATCGTTCGCGCGATCCATCTCATAGTCCCCTCCCGCGGCCGATCTGGCTCTGCTTTACCTGGCGGAGGCAGGTCAAACCCCGCGCGCACCACGCGGACCAGTGGTTGAGTTGCCCAGATCTTGCGTGCGTACGGGCGGGACTTGACGGCTTTGGCCGGTCACCACCGAAACAGGAACTTGAGCCGGCCCGCCGCGAGCGCCCCCGCCAAGATCCCGAGTGCCAGGGTTACCAGCAGGATCTCAACGCGCGCCTTCCAGTCCGCTTTTTGCATTCTTGCGACCCGGTACTTTCCGCCGGAGCCTCGTTATCTACTACCGCCAGCCCGCCAGAGTCTTGACGAAATCCTGAATTTTCTCTGATAGAATCCTCGCCGCTTGGGGAAAGCCTTTGAACCAGCGCGTCAATCCCGGTTATGGATTCGGCGAATTTGTCCTGGATGTAGAGGAGCGCCGTCTGCTGCGCGAGGGTGTGGAGATCCCTGTTTCTCCCAAGGTCTTCGACACGCTGGTTGTGCTGGTGGAAAACGCCGGCCATCTCATTGACAAAGATGAGTTTATGAGGAGGCTATGGCCGGATACGTTTGTCGGCGAAGATGCCCTTGCGCGAAACATCTCAACCTTGCGCAAAAGCCTGGGAGAAACCGGCGACTCCCAGGCCATGATCGAGACCGTTCCGACGCGCGGCTACCGTTTTGTGGCCACGGTCCGGCAAGTACAGTTCACGGAACAACCGCAGAAACGGGAGGGCGACTCCGCGGCGGCGCAAATTTCGCCAGCGCTGGCCGGGGCCACCGGAAAGCCGCAACCGGCGCCGAAGGACGCCTCCGCGCCACGGGGCGGGGAGGTTATCCCGAACGTTGCCCGTCCGCGGTTCCCGGGAACTGCCTTTGTCATCGTCGCTCTGGCGCTGGGTGCGCTCGCCGGACTGGCGACTTTTTGGCTGCTCTCTCCGAACCCTGCCCCACGAGTCCTCCGCATGACGCAGATCACGCACTCGGGCCGAGTGGATACCGGGCTGCCGATGGCGAGCGATGGGTCGAAGATCTATTTTCTTGAGCGCGACGGCGACCACTGGAACCTGATGCAGACCTCGGTCTCAGGAGGTGAACCGCAAGCTGTCTCCGCGCCGTTCCGGAATACCATCGTGCTGGATGTCTCTCCCGACCATACGAATCTGTTGATTGGCAGCTTTTTGCGGCGCAACGAGCACATGCCTCTGTGGATCTGGCCCGTGCAAGGCGGAGCCCCCAAGCGGGTTGGAGAAGTCACGGGATATCAAGCGATCTGGCGCACCAACGGCCGCCAGATTCTCTACACGTGGGATGACGCCATATATCAGGCCGACGCGGACGGAGCGAACGCACACAAGTTTGCGGCTACCGACGGCACTCCGGGATTTCTGCGCTGGTCGCGAGATGGCCGGCGCCTGCGTTTCATCGTGTTTGCCAGAAGGGTGGCGGAAGCTGCGCTGTGGGAAATCAATTCCGATGGCACCAACCCTCATCGTTTGCTTCCGGGCTGGGACGCTCTGCCGCAGGAGTTCGAGGGAGCATGGACGGCGGATGGCCGGTATTTCCTGTTTGACTCGAAGCACGCCGGTACCCACGATATCTGGGCGATTCGGGAGGTGAAGAGCCTGTTTCGGCGGCCAAGTACCCAACCGGTACGGCTGACGGCGGGGCCGATCACCCTTGGATGGATGCTTCCCGGCAGAGACGGGCACACCGTTTTTGTCGTCGGCGTGGACTGGAAAAATGAACTGGTGCGCTTCGATCTGCCATCCCACAAGTTCCAGCCCTTTCGCCCAGACCTTCATGCCAGGTACATTGCCTACTCGCCAGACCGAGCCTGGCTCGCCTACGTCCACACCGAGAATGGGGTCCTCGCCAGAAGAAAGCTGGACGCCACCCAACCGCTCGATCTGACCCCGCCCGGCCTTCGGACGTGGGATCCGCACTGGTCGCCTGATGGAAGGCAAATCTGCTTTACCGCCTTAACCGAAAAGGGATTGGACAAAATCTTCCTTATTTCAGCAGACGGAGGCACTCCCAGAGAACTGTTTCCGGACAAAGGGAATCAGGACGAGGCGTCCTGGTCCCCCGATGGAAAGTTCATTGCGTTTGTCAGTTCCGGGGACGCCGCGGCCCCGGGACCGTCTTCCCATGTGATTCAGGTTCTCAATCTGGCCACGAACGAACTTTCCGTTCTTCGCGAATCGCGAGACCGGCGCGGGCCAAGATGGTCTCCCGATGGCCACTTCATCGCCGCCATTACGGAGGACGGTCACGGCTTAGTGATCCTCGATCTTCGCACTCAGGAATGGACCAAGGTCACCGAGGGGACCTTTCTTGTAGGCAACTACTGGTCTGAGGATTCAAGGTATGTCTACTATCAGGATCTTCTCGCGCCGAACGAACCGTTGTACCGGATCCGGGTGAGCGACCACAGGCAGGAACTGGTCACGTCATTCGAGGACTATCTTCGTGGAGCCGTCCAGAAGGCCACCGTCGTCGGGACGGCCCCGGACGGTTCGCCCATCATCCTGCTAGATCGCAACCAGGCCGATATCTACTCTCTCGACCTTGACCTTCCATAGCAGGCCGCGCGGGGAGCTGATGGTTTAGCGAGACCAATCCAGCTACTTGCAATCAACCTTGTTGTCCTGCGAGGCGGCGATCTGCCACTTGCCACCGCGTTTCAACCAGGTATCGGTCCAGACCTGGCACTGCTTCGCGTCGGGATGCATTTTGTCTTTGCCGATGGCGTGCTCGCTGCCGTAAATGATGGCCACGTCTTCGCCCGAAGAAGAAGAGAAGAAGCGCACCCTGGCATCGTCGAGGGCGCAGCCGTGCGCCGAGTGCGGGCCCTTCTCGTCGCGCAGTTCATCTGCCTTGGTGTAGCGCTCGCCGCCAGTGCTGGTGCCCTGGAAATCGTCGGCCAACAACTCGGCGACAACTCCATTATTCGCGCAAACGCCCTCGGCCCACTTGCGCTCCATGGCGATCATGAACTGCGCGGTTTTGTCGTCGGGGGCGGCCCAATGGCTTTGCTGCGCATAGGCGGCGGACAGAAGGACTACGACGCACGTTGGGAGGCACATCCGGCGCAGAATTCGGTGACGCATCGTCCCTCCAGGAGTTAGATCACTATACTCCCGGCGACTACGCGGCACGGGCTCCAAGGCCGACTCGAGCCAGTCGCCCGGGCAATCAACCGCGGGTCACGCTCGATGCCTACCACCTCTCCTGAGGGACCAACGAGCGAGGCGGCTATCAAGGACACGTCTCCAACGCCGGAGCCCAGGTCCAGGATGCGTTGACCTGGACCGATGCCAGCCTCACGGAAGAGCCTCTCCGTGGGTGCACTGAGCCAGGCCGCCTGCCGGATGAGTCTTTCCTGCTCGGCCTCCGTGCTGCCCAAGGCGTATTGAGAGGGAAGATTATTCACGGTCATTTCGCACGGGATATTACCATGCCTGATTTCATTTCGGACGGTCGCCCACGCAGGCGCGGTTTTGACTTGAGTAGAGAAATTCCGGGACGGAATGCTTCCAGTACTCAGTTCGAATCGCAACCCAGAGTGAAGCGCAGAGCGGCACACACCTCATTCATGCGTGCGGAACTGAGCTGGGCCACGCGTTTCCCCAGGCGCTGTTGCGACACCGTCACTGCATTGTGCAGGTTCACCGCGCATGGGGACTTCATACCGTCCTCTTCATTCAGAACGACTTCGGATGGCACGCCACGGATTGTGGAAGTGACAGGTGCGACCGTGACTGTGGATAAATACGCGATGGCGCTGCTGCGGGTGAGCACGAGCGCTGGCCGTTTCTTGTCGGGCGGGGCGAACTGGTAAAGCCGAATTTCACCTCGGGCTATTCTTCCTCCGACTATTCTTCCGGCCACGTGGCCTCCGATTCCCAACCCCGCGATTCCGCGTCGGCTTT
>Ga0209415_10002966_pt1 | contig 31747 bp, 29 predicted proteins | sample PeaSoiSIISIP2007_FD_187696 | JGI IMG/M metagenome (GOLD analysis project Ga0209415, IMG submission 187696) | Peat soil microbial communities from Weissenstadt, Germany - SII-SIP-2007 (SPAdes) (version 2) | ecosystem: Environmental > Terrestrial > Soil > Wetlands > Peat | place: Germany... | reverse complement strand
TAAATCGTGAGGACTATCTTGTCCTTGCGCGCATTGTTTAAGAAACTGTCTTGAATGTTTTGCGCCGGTTTTTCCATCGCACCCCCAAAAAGAACCGCATCGGGTAAGAACAGTGTTACCGCAGCGTAAGTAATTGTACACCGAATGCCGGCTGGAATTCAGTATTGCCGATGGTTGCCGGGGGCGCTGCCGGATTTGCGGCTACTCGTCTTCGTGCTCTGCGGCAGCGGTGGCGGAGGCGGGGCCGAGCATTCCGGCTACCTGGTCGCGTGTCAGCGTGCGGGGTGGGGCCGCGTGCTTGCGGTCCAGTTCGCCAGCCAGCTCAAATCGGAACTCGCGTGCTGCGGCAAGTTCGCTCTCCAGGTTGAATGCCGGGGCGCCGCGCAGCCCTGGCACTTGAGCGATACCGTGCTCCGTGATGACGCACTCCAGACCGCCGGCAACCGGAAAGAGGATTCGGGTCTTCTGTTTGATGGAAAGCTTGCGCAGGTCGGCCAGCTTCATCAAGCTTCCTGGTATTCGTCGACCTCTTCGCCGTGGGCCACGCGGTCGGCAATCTTTTCCTGGCAGGTCACGCAATAGCGCGCCCAGGGCACCGCATCCAGGCGCTTGGCGGAAATCGGCTCTTCGCATTCCGGGCACACGCCGTATGTTCCGTTTTCCATGCGGCGCAGCGCGTCGGAAATCTCCCGCAACAACTTCATGTCGAGGGTGTTGCGGTTCAGGAAGATCCACTCTTCGTGGTGCTGCTGGCTTAAGTCCCCTTCATCCGACGGAACGTCCAGACGCGCCACCACCTGGGCGGCCTTCTGCGCGGACATGCTGCCGCGGACCTCTTCGGCCTTCCGCTCCAGGAGCTTGCGGTAAGTTGAAAGCTTCAACTTCGGCCCGTTCTTGTGGTTGGTATTCATCTCGCTTTCACTCACCGGTTGACCGGATACACGATAAGACGCACGCCCATTCCCAAAAGTTGCAGATGCTCGGGGGGAGGTGGACCACCGCGGATGTAACAGTTTACCCGGCGGCGCTGGAAAAGTCAAAGTGAAAACGTGGCATTGAAAGGGAAAAATGACACCGAGGTACGATTTTTTACTCCGGGGCTCATGCACACGGTGTGAGCGGGAAGTTAACACGCCGAATCGTCAGGCCGGCGCGCGGCCTCCAGCGAAGTCGCCATTAGCACCTATTTCTCCGAATTTGCCTGAGCGACTCCCACCGCGGCGCTCGCCCGGCTCTGAAGGGGAAGGATTTAGGACGCGCGCCCCGCCCGCTCCGGACGCTCGATTCCGCTCCGCTACCGTTCGCCCCCGGTTTCCTTCCGTTGGCTACGGGAGATTCCGCGACAGCCCCGGCATATGTTGTAATAAAAACACTTCGCACTCTATGCGGGACACCAAGAAACGTTTCCGAAAGGCCTGGAAACGCGTGCACCGGCGCGCCCGGGAACTTCGGATGATCGCCTGGGGGCTGGCCTCGGCTGAGCATCCCGTGCTGGCGCACGTCATTCCCATGCGCCGCTGCAATCTTTCCTGCACCTACTGTAATGAGTACGACGATCACTCCAAGCCGGTCCCGGTGGAAACCATGTATCAGCGGCTCGACCGGTTGGCCGAACTGGGGACCAGTGTCATCACCATCAGCGGGGGCGAGCCCCTGCTCCATCCCGACCTGGATCTGCTGATCGCGCGCATCCGCCGCCGGGGCATGATCGCCGGCCTCATCACCAACGGATACCTGCTCACAGCAGAGCGCATCCAGCGTCTCAACCGCGCCGGCCTCGACCACCTGCAAATCTCCATCGACAACGTGATGCCGGACGATGTCTCGAAGAAGAGCCTGAAGGTGCTGGACCGCAAACTGTGCCTGTTGTCCGAGCACGCCGAGTTTCATGTCAACATAAACTCCGTGGTGGGAGGCGGCATCCGCCATCCGCAGGACGCCCCGGTGGTCGGCCGGCGCGCGATAGCGCTGGGTTTCACTTCCACCATCGGCATCATTCATGACGGCGCCGGGCAGCTCCGCCCGCTGGGCGGCGAGGAGCGCGAAGTTTACATGGCCATGCGTGCCATGGAGAAATCCAGCTACGCGCAGATCAACTATTTCCAGGACAACATCGCCCACGGTAAAGAGAACGACTGGCGCTGCCGCGCCGGCGCGCGCTACCTCTACATCTGCGAGGACGGACTGGTGCACTACTGCTCGCAGCAGCGGGGCTACCCGGCCAAGCCGCTGATGGAATACGCTCTCGAAGATATCCGCCGCGAATACCGCACCGCCAAAGCCTGCGCTCCGCGCTGCACCGTCGCCTGCGTGCACCAGGTTTCCTATATCGACTTCTGGCGCGGCCCGCAGAATTTGGCGCCGTCGCAACTGGGCGAGCGCTCAACTCAAGACCTGGTGCAACTCCAGTAAGGGGCCGGGTACAAGCCAGCCTCTGGTGTCTCTAAATTTCGATCTGAGAGTTTCGCGCGCCGTACACCGTTTTGCCTTTGGCTCCGGCGGCAAGCCCGAACGGGCGAAAGATAGTAGCCCACGGCGTCAGCCGTGCGGAACCGGTCGTGCCTCGCCGTAGCCCCGGAACGGGGCGTAAGTCTATGCGCACTGCAGGAACGGCGCCCCGACGTGCGAGTCTTCCGCCCCGTCCCGGGGCTCTTCGATTTGCGACAACCGGATCCACACGGCTCACGCCGTGGGCTACTGTCTTTCGCCCCTCCGGGCTCGATGTTTGGTTCGACCAGATGCAGAAGCCAAGGCCGGGCGTTGCCCGGCTGCGCCGAATATCATCCGGCGCGCAGGTCGTCAACCCGCCGCACAGAGCACCTGGGCTACCATGGTTCTAGGTCAACGTCAGCACATCGTGGATACCCTTTTCCCCAAAAACCAAGCGGAGTTCCTTCGATCGGGCCAGGAGTTTCGCGAGCATCTGTCCCGCGTGAAAGCGAGGACGGAGCTTTCCGATTACGGGTGGTACCCTTACGAGTCGCTCACGGCGCTGCCGGTGATCACCGACCTTATCGCAGATCATTTCGACGATCTGCGGCACGCATGCTGCGCCCACGGCGTGGCGGATCTTGGCTGTGCCGACGGCGATTTCGCCATGATGCTGGCGCGCTTTGGCGCAGGCGTAGACGCCGTGGATCATCGCGAAGGGAATTTCAACCAGATGCGGGGCGTCGAGGCGTTGCGGAAGACGCTCGGTCCCGGCGTGCGCATATACGACATCGACCTTGACGAGCCATTCCAGTTGCCGCGCGCCGACTATGGCCTCGCCGTCTTCCTGGGCACGCTTTACCATCTCCGCAACCCGTTCTACGTGCTGCAGCAGCTTGCCAAGACCGCCGACTGGTGCGTTTTGAGCACGCGCATCGCGCAGGTCACGCCGGGCTCGCGCACACGGATTGAGGCTGAGCCCCTGGCTTACCTGCTGGCGGCACGGGAGGCGAATAACGATCCGACAAACTTCTGGGTGTTCTCGCCGGCCGGGCTGATCCGTCTGTTGGAGAGAACCGGTTGGCTGGTGGTTGGCCAAAGCCGCGTAGGATGCGCGGCCGATTCCGACCCCGTAAGAGACGCAGCGGATGAACGGATGTTCGTCCTGCTGAAAAGCCGCGCCCGTCATCCCGAGTTGCAGGTGCGCCCTGTGGAGGGCTGGCATGCTCCGGAGGAGGATCGATGGCGCTGGACCGCGAAACAGTTCTCCCTCGAAGTAATCCTGCCATCGAAATCCCGCTCTTCCGAGTTCGCGCTACGCTTCACGGTTCCGGAGGAGGTTGTCGGCGCTGGTGGCGGGGAAGTCGGGCTGACGTGTCGAGCCGATGGCAGGCCGGTGGGATCGATCTCGTGCAGAAATCCGGAGACGCTTGAGTTCCGGGGACGCTTTCCCGAGTCGATTGCGGCCGGAGCGCGCATCATGCTGGAGTTTTCGGTGGAGAGTTCGTTCGCGTCCGCCGGCGATGGCCGCGAGCTTGGGGTGGTCGTCCCGCTGCTCGATGCATCCAGCAGGGGCACTCACCGCATCCCTTTCCGAATCTCCTGACACCGTGGCGCACGTACTCGTGCGCGCCGCGTCGAGACTCTTCTCGACGCCCGGTCTGCCGTGCCTGGTAACGTACAACGCCGCTGACAGACGACACAAACCGATCGTCTGTCCTACTTCTAGTCAGGGGCGCCGGCCTACGTACTGCACTTCCTCTTCCAGATCGAAGCCGAAGCGGTCGCGGACGCGGGCTTTCAGATCCAGGATGAGCGAGCACAAATCGGCGGCGGTGCCGCCGCCGGCATTGTAAATCAGGTTGGCGTGATAGGCCGCCACGTGGATGTCGCCCAACTGCATGCCCTTGGCGCCCACTTGCTCCAGGAACCAGGCGGCGGGTACTTTGCCTTCGCGCACCGATTCGGCCGGCACCTGGGCCGCTACAGTGGGCGGCAGATCGCGCAGCAGCAGGTTCTTGAAGATGCTGCCGGCGCACTGCATGGTGACCGGAAACTTTTCGTTGCGAACCTTGACAATGCCATCGGCGGTGCGGCGCAGCTCGTCCCGATCCGCCGGCTCCAGTTCCAGCTCGGCGGAAAAGATGATCCACTCTTTGTGCCGCTTGAAAATGCTCTCGCGGTAGGCGAACTGGCACTCCGCATTGGAGTAGGCGCGCACCCGGCGGCCATCGAAAAAACGCACGCAGGCGACGCGTTCGGAAATCGAATGGCCGTAGGCGCCGGCATTGCCGTAGATGGCCGCACCGGTCCAGCCAGGGATCCCGGCCAGCGTCTCCAGGCCTTTCAAGCCGCGGTCAACGGCGAAATCCACCAGGCGCTGCAACTCCGCGCCGGCGCCAACGGTGACGCGGTTGCCATCGGCGCGCAGCGCGTCGCCGCGGTAGCGCAGCACCAGGCCGCGATAGCCAAGGTCGGAGACGATCAGGTTGGTGCCGCCGCCAATCACCATCACCGGAATGCCGCTGGTTTCTGCCGCGTGGAGCGCCTCGAGAAAGGCATCCTCCGCGCCGGTCTCGGCGTACAGGTCGGCCGGTCCCCCCACGCCGAAGCGCGTGTAGCGCGCCAGCGGGACGTCCACCGAAACGGCTAAATTGGGAATCGCGGTGAGATGCGCATGCATCTCTTCGGTGGTCGGCATTATCTCGATTATAAAGGGAGGCTGTATGGCGCGTTCCGGCTTCGCGGGTTTCCCCCCGGAAGCACTGGTGTTTTTCCGCGGCCTGGCGCGGAACAATCATCGCGACTGGTTTCTGCCGCGCAAGGAGCTGTTCGAACAAAGCGTGAAGCAGCCGATGCGCGAGCTGGTGACCGCGCTGAACCAGGCGATGGCGGGCTTCGCTCCGGAGTACGTCAGCGATCCGGCCAAGGCCATCTTCCGCATCTATCGCGACACCCGCTTCAGCAAAGACAAGAAGCCGTACAAAGAGCACCTGGCTGCCAATTTCAATGTGCGCGGAATGGCCCAGGGGCACGGGGGCTATTATTGCTCCGTTTCCCACAAGGAAGTAGCGGTGGGAGGCGGGATCTACATGCCGGAGCCGGCCGTGCTACTGGCCATCCGCAACCATATCGCCGAGAACCACAAGGAGCTGAGGCGCATCCTGGCCAACCCGAAAGTGCGGCGGCTGCTCGGCGAAATGCAGGGCGAGAAACTGACGCGCGTGCCGAAGGGGTTCGCCTGCGATCATCCCGCGGCTGACCTGCTGCGCTTCAAACAGTTCGTCTTGTACGTCACCCTACCGCCTGAGATCGCCATTTCGCCCAACCTGTACCAGGAGATCGTGGATCGCTTTCGCGCCATGGTGCCGTTCCTGCGGTTCCTGAACGCGCCGCTGCCGAAGGAGAAGAAGATCGACGCGCGGGATTTGTTGGCGTAGCCATTGGTAGGGCACGCTTTTAGCCTGCCCCCTTCTTCTCTTTTTATTCGCCTTCTGATATAGTGTCGCCATGAGCCCAAAACCGCAACATTACGACTTTGCCAACCAGCTGGTTGCCAGCAAGGATTTCTTCGACCGCTCTACCAGGGTCCTCGATGAGGCCGACTCCGGATTTCGTCCGCAGGAAGGCATGATGACCGTCGCGCAGCAGGTCGCGCACGCGGCCCACACTCTCGACTGGTTCCTCCAGGGCGCATCCAGATCCGAAGGCTTCGACCTCGATTTCGCCAGCCAGGCCAAGGCGCTGGAGGCCGTGACCTCGCTCGCCGCCGCCCGCAAGGCGCTCGAAACGGCATACGCAAACGCGATCCAGTTTCTGCGCTCACGCAGCGCAGAGGATCTTGCGAAACCCCTCCCGGCCGGCCCGGTGATGGGCGGACAACCCATCACCGACATCGTGTGGGCGATGGTGGAGCACACGGCGCATCACCGTGGCGCTCTGACCGTCTACTCCCGGCAGTTGGGCAAAGTGCCCCCGATGCCTTACGGCGGCTAAATCGATCTCAGCCTGAGCGACTGTCGCGCGCTATTTCTTGTCCGCCTTGTCCAACCGCAGAAAACGCGCGGCGTTGTTGTAGAGGATGTCGCGCTTTTGCTGCGGTGAAAGATAGGTGGCGCCTTCGATCACGCCGATCGACGTGGCCATCAGTTTGGGCCAGATCAACTGGTCGGTGCCGAACATCACGCGGTCTTCAAAGCCGGCTTCCACGATGCGCCGGATATAGCGGTGGACCTCTTCCAGCGGGTAGCTCCAGATGAGCCCCGCCACGCCGACGTACACGTAGGCGTTGGCCTGAAGAAGCGTGAGCAGATTGTCGATCATCGGATAGCCGGCGTGCATGATCCACAGGCGCAGCTTGGGATGACGCGCCAGCACTTCTTCGAGCAGGAGCGGGTTGCCCATGGAGCCGCGGAATTTCGGCATGGTGATGTTGGCGCGGCCGGAACCTCCCGTGCCCATGTGGATGCCCACCGGAATATCGAGCTCTTCGGCAAGCGCGAAGTAGGCGTCCACTGAGGGATCGCTCGGCGAGATGCCCTGATACTGCAACCCCACCTCGCCCATCACTTTGAATCCGCCGGTTGTGAAGGCCTTTCGCAGATCCTCCACCGGGACGTATTTGCCCGCCATCATGCCGTTGTCGAAAGACGTGCCCGGAATGATCCGCCCGGGAGGCGCCGCGTCTTTCCACTTCTTCACCGAATTCTCATCTCCCATCACGACGGCCGTCACGTTCAGCCGCTCGTACTCGGCGAGCACGGCCTTCATGTATTCGTCCGGAGTCTTGGGGGCCTCCAGCAGATCGGTGCAGTCCTGTTTGGCCCAGCCGCTCGGATCCGCTTTGGTGCGCGGGTCGGCCGCCAGGAACTGCGGGTTGAAGGGGCACATCGGCCCGGCTCCAGGAAAACCGCCGAAGGTATGGACGTGAACATCGATAACGGGCGGCCTTGGGTTCGCGGCAGGCTGCGCCGAGGCGATTGCCGCGGCCGCGATCAGCAGGCCGGAAAGCGCGGAAGTGCGCATGACGGACTCCTTGTAGAAGTAATAGCGGGATGAACTCGCTTTCCCAAATGGTATCGGATGTCACCGGCGGGAGCGTCGGGGGGGGCGAGTCGGCTGAGCTGCCGAGCAGCGCCCGGCTGTCGGACCGGGGGGTCCGACGCAGGCGAGGACTGGGCCCGTCGGCCCCTTTTGAGTTTTGAGGGAGTTGACTCTTCGAGCGAGAGCGGGACGAGGGCGTCCCGCGCAGACCAGGGGGTCTGCCCCACAAAAGCTCGGGGGCGCCTTGCAATGACGTGGGGCAGGTCCCCGACCTGCCTTTGGGCCGTAAGGGCCGGGCATGCCTTGCCCCGTAGCTCCAGTCTTTTGCTGTGAGTTCAGAACGAGTAATTGATCGTGCGCAATGCGTCCTTATATTGGTCCTTCGCCGCCTGCGCTTTTTCCTTGGCGTCTTGTTCCCGAAAGCTGGCAGCGTCCCATCGCTCCATCTGCACCATCGAGTGATCCGGCGTCGCCAGTTCTTCCTCTTCTCGAATGGCGGCTACCCATTGATCGACAGCCACTTTGTAGGCGTGCCGTAGGTTGTCCAATTCTGCGGTTTCCATAGGTAGCACAGAATATACACTCCGAATGTTGCAATTTGATTGACAATTCCGTCGGATCTCGCGCCCGAACACGTCTTTCTGCGACGAGCTTTACGCCCCGTTCCGGGGTTGTCGATTTTCACGCGCTGAATCCGCACGGCTTGCGCCGTGGGCTACTATCTTCCGCCCCTTCCGGGGCTCTAGGTTTGAGTCGACCGATGTGAAGACTTCGCTACGGCTGCGGCTCTGCCGGAGCATCGTGTCATCACGGCTTGACGGTCACAGCTTTCCCCTCGTACGCCACTTCCCGGTCCGCCTTTGCCGTTGCACCGATGCCGGTGCCATGGTTCCCGGTGACGAAGACCACTTTGAACTGGCGGCTGCTGGGCATTCCGGGGTAAGTGCCGTGGCGGTCGCCGATGGTGAGGGTTTTCGCGGCCTCGTTCCACTCGATCGGAATCGTGGCGTAGGCGCCTTTCTCGTAGTTATATGTGGTGTTGTCGTCTTCGTATATCGTGAACTTGGCGTCGGCGCCGCGGTAGATGCGGAGCTCGATCGGATCGGCGGGCTTCTCGGCGGCGTACTCCATGTCGGGGCCCATGGGGACGATGGAACCGGCGCGTACATAGAGCGGAATGCGGTCGAGCGTAGCCGGCGCATCGATGGCTCTGCCTCCCTCAGCGACCTTGCCGGTCCAGAAGTCGTACCACTGCGTCTTCGGCAAGTAGAGGTGGCGTGTGGTGGCCGCCGGCTCGGTGACGGGGTTCACCAGGATGGACGGGCCGAACAGGAACTGGTCGCCGATGTTCCCGGCGCGCGGGTCGGTGCGGAAGTCCATCACCAGGGGCCGCATCGGCGTGTACGCGTCGCTGGTGGTCTTCCACGCCACGGAATAAATGTACGGCATCAGTTCATACCGCAGCGTGTCATAGGCGGTGAGGATCTTCTGCGCGGCCGCGCCGTAGGACCAGAGCTCGTTCTGGTCGTTGGAGCGGGTGCCGTGAACGCGGAGGATGGGGCAGAAGGTGCCGAACTGGAACCAGCGGATGAAAAGCTCGCGGAAGGCCGGATCGTTGGGATTGCCGGAGGTGAAGCCGCCGATATCGGTGGTCCAGTAGGGCAAGCCGGACAGCGAGAAATTCAGCCCGGCGGGAATCTGGCGCCGCAGCGTCTCCCAATCCGAATTGACGTCGCCGGACCAGGCCGTGACGCCGTTGCGCTGCGAGCCGGCGAACGCGGAGCGCGAGAGGATGAAGACGCGCTTCTGATCGGAAGCGGCGCGCTGGCCTTCGTAAACGGCCTTAGTGGTGAGCAGCGGGAAGATGTTGGCGTACCGCGCGCCGCTGCCGGCGTGGACCTGGTTGGTCACCATCACGCTATCCTCGCGGGCTTCGGTTTCCGGCTCGGTGGTGTCCATCCACCAGGCGTCGGCGCCGATTTTGAAAAGCGATTTGTCGATCAGATTCCAGTAATACTGGCGGGCTGCCGGGTTCGTCGCGTCGTAGAGCGCCGTCCCCTTGGGATGATAGGCCGCGATCTTGGTCCGGTCGATGAAGTAGCCTTTGCTATCCATGTCCGTGTAGACGTCGGAGCCGGGATAGAAATAAGGCCAGACGGAGATCATCAGGTGGAAATGAATGGCGTGCAGGTCGTCCATCATGCCCTTGGGGTCGGGATACTTGTCGCTGAACTTAAAGGACCCCATGGTGGTCCACCAGAACCAGTCCTGCACGATGTTGTCGGCGGGGATGTGCAGGTCGCGGTACTTGTGCGCGACGGCGAGCAGCTCCTGCTGCGTCTTGTACTTGTTCTTGCATTGCCAGAAGCCGTAGGCCCAGCGGCCGAACATGGGCACCTGGCCGGTGAGCTCGCGGTAGCCGGCGATGATTTTGTCGAAATCGGGGCCATAGAAAAAGTAGTAGTCGATCGAGTCGGCGACTTCGGAGCTGATGTAGAGCGCGTGCACGAAGCGGTTGTTGAAGCGGCTGCGCGAGGCGTTGTTCCAGAAGATGCCGTAGCCTTTGCTCGAGAGCAGCATGGGTACGGAGATATTGGTGTTGTCCTGGACGATGTCGACCGATTCGCCGTGATAGTTCCACACACCCGCCTGGTGCTGGCCGAGGCCGTAGAGCGCTTCGGTGGATCCCCAGAGGCCGATGAAAGCCTCGGCGTGATAGGTCTTCTCGCCATTCACGGTAACCGGGGTCAGCGTGTTGGGGCCTTCCTGAACGAGCGGGTGGCCGGAGGCATCGGCGTAGGCGAGCGTGCCATCGGCACGGTTGACGGCGACGCGCATGCGATCGGTCGAAATCGAAATGGCGCGCGGTGTTTCGGTCACGATGATTTTCACGGCCGGCCAGGAGGTCTTGACGACCACGTCATCGGGACGGCTGGGAAAAACGGAGGATGGCGCAAAGGTGATGTGAAGGATGGAATCGGTGGCGACGGCGACGCGCAGGGCTCCGGTCTGCATCCTGAACACGACGCCGTCGGCCTGTTTCTCAAAACTGGTCACCGGGTTTTGCGGAATCCATTGCGCCGCGGCCGGTCCGGCGCACAGTAAGACTGCGGTGAGGACGAGGAGCGATGCGGCTCCTCGATGAGTATGAATGGCGGGGCGCGGCACGGCGCGCGTCAGATGATTGGGCATGCCCGGATTGTAACGCGCAGCAAGTTTCCGCAGCCGGTCGGCGAGGCAAGCGGGTTGGCAGGCGAAAGCGCCTGCCCCACCTGGCTGCCGGTCTCGCAGATGCGGGGTGGGGCAGACCCCCCTGGTCTGCGCGGGACGCCCCCGTCCCGCAGTTGGAACAACGGCATCACCATCCTGGAAAGACGGGAAAAGGCCGACGAGGGCGCCGGCCGCAGACCAGGGGGTCTGCCCCACCCAAAACCGCGATGCCTGTCAACGGGGTTACCATCTTCGTGAGTGAATTTGAGGAGCCAGCTTCATGAAAAATAGGATGCGCCTGGTGGCCGGGATGTGCCTGCTTGCAGCGTGGGGCTCGGGAACGGCCTCCGCGCAGTATCAGTATCCGTTTCAAAACCCCGACCTGCCAGCTGAGGCACGAGTGCGCAACATCGTTTCGCTGATGACGATGGATGAGAAGATCTTCTGCCTGGGCACCGATCCCAGTGTGCCGCGGCTGGGCATACGCGGCACGCGCCACGTGGAAGGTTTGCACGGCCTTGCGCTGGGCGGACCCGGCGGATGGGGACGGCCGATACCGATCCCGACCACGCAGTTCGCGCAGGCGATCGGCATGGGCGAGACCTGGGATCCGGAGCTGATCCGCAAAGCCGGCGGGGTCGAAGGTTACGAGACGCGCTACATCTCCCAGAGCGAGAAGACGCACCGCGGCGGGCTGGTGGTGCGCGCACCCAACGCCGACCTGGGGCGCGACCCGCGCTGGGGCCGCACCGAGGAATGTTTCGGTGAGGACGCGTTCTTCAACGGAACTATGGTGGTGGCGATGGTCAAGGGCCTGCAGGGCGACAACCCGAAGTACTGGCTGACGGCTTCGCTGATGAAGCATTTTCTGGCCAACAGCAACGAAGACGGCCGCGACGGATCGTCATCCAACTTCGACGAACGGCTGCTGCGCGAATACTACTCCGTACCCTTCCGTATGGGCGTGATGGAAGGCGGGTCGCGCGCGTACATGGCTTCCTACAATGCCATGAACGGTGTCCCGATGACGGCCAATCCAATTCTGAAAGACATCACCGTCAAGGAGTGGGGGCAGGACGGCATCATCTGTACCGACGCCGGCGGCTTGGGGAACATGGTGAGATTCCATAAGTACTACGCCGACCAGCCGCACGCCGCGGCGGGCGCCGTCAAAGCGGGAATCAACCAGTTTCTCGACCGCATCTTCAGCACTGCGGTGCACGACGCCTTAAAGCAGAATCTGCTGGCCGAAGAAGATATCGACGCGGTGCTGGAGAATGAGTTCCGCGTGATGATCAAGCTCGGCATGCTCGACCCTCCGGAGCGGGTTGCGTACACCAAGATTAAAGGCGATGACGATGCGTGGAAGCAGGGCGATCATAAGGCGGTGGCGAAGCAGGTGGCGCTGGAATCGGTGGTGCTGCTCAAGAACGCGGGCGGTCTGCTGCCGCTCGATCGGGAAGCAGTGAAATCGGTCGCCGTGATTGGCCCGCGCGCCAAGGACGTGGCGCTCGACTGGTACAGCGGCACTCCGCCGTACACGATTACCCCGCTGGACGGAATCAAAGAAAAAGCCGGCGCGGCGGTGAAGGTCAACTACGCCGCCAACAATGACAACGATGCCGCGGTGCAGGCGGCGCAACAATCGGACGTGGCGATTGTTTTCGTCGGCAACCATCCGACCTGCGACGCAGGTTGGGCCCACTGCCCCACGCCCAGCGATGGCAAGGAAGCCATGGACCGCAAGTGGATCGACCTGGAGCAGGAAGCGCTGGTGAAGCAGGTGTACGCCGCCAACCCGAAAACGGTGGTCGTGCTGGTTTCCAGTTTTCCGTTCGCTATCAACTGGACCCAGCAGAACGTGCCCGCCATTCTGCACATCACGCACAACGCGCAGGAGGAGGGTTCCGCAATCGCAGACGTGCTGTTCGGCGACTACAACCCGGGCGGCCGGCTGGTGCAGACGTTTCCGAAGTCGCTCGATCAGGTTCCGGCCAAGATGGACTACGATATCCGCCACGGCAGAACCTACATGTATTTCCAAGGCGACCCGCTTTATCCTTTCGGCTACGGCTTGAGCTACACGACGTTTCGGTATGCGAATTTGAAGACCAGCGTCGCGACGCTCGGTGCGGCAGGTGAGATCAGGGTCAGCGTCGATGTGACCAACACGGGCAAGCGGAAGGGCGATGAGGTCGTACAGCTTTATGTGAAGCACCTCAACTCCGCCGTCGGGCGGCCGATCAAAGAACTGAAGGGATTTCGCCGCGTCACTCTGATGCCCGGCCAGACGCGCACGGTGGTATTGCCGCTGAAGGCGGAGACGCTGGCCTACTGGGATATGGCCCGGCAGCGTTGGGAAGTGGAAGCCGACCAGGTGAAGCTGATGGTGGGCAGTTCTTCAGCGGACGTGATGCTGGAAAAGACAGTTGCGGTGGTGAAGTAGCAATACTCCGAATCACAGTGCTAAAACGCCTTGCTGCAATTGCTGGTGTCCTTGCTATGGCCGTGTTGCCGGCTCTGGCGGGAGATACCAGCCAGTGGAGCCGCGTGCAGCGACTCCACGCAGGGACGAGGATCAAGATCGATCTGGCCGATCAAAGACGCGTGGAGGGCCGGTTTGCGCGTGCCTCGGAGACGGACCTGACTTACCAAGGCCTTCGCGAGATCACGGTGCGCCGGGACGACGTTGTCCGCGTGTTTCGGGGACCGCTGTTGAGCCGGGCGATGAGAACGCTGCTCGGTGCGGCGATAGGGCTGGGGGGCGGTGCGATTGTCAACGCCACTCTGGGCCGTTATTTTTCGAATGAAGGGCACGACATCACCGCTGTGACACTAGGCGCCGGCGCGGCGGCCGGCGCCGGCATCGGAGCCATCACGGGCGGCGGCTACAAGACCATTTACCAGCGCCCGGCGCCCGGCCGGTAGGACAGACGATCGGTCTAGGTCGTCTGTCGGCTCTTGTGTAGCGGGCCTGACAGATCACGAAAGGCGATGGTCTGTCCTGACGCGGGCCTGACATGCCCGGCCCCTACGGGACGATGGCTAGCGGACGCACGGGGGCGCCGGTTGCGCCGCGGATTTTGAGCGGGGCGGCCACCAGCAGGAACGTGAGCACGGTCGCAGCGGCCAACTCTTCCAGATTCAGGCATTCCATGATGTGGATGCCGCTTTCCACCAGCAGGTGGACGTGCACCGGCATGGCGGCATCGGGCATTTTCTCGAATGCCAGCGTGTCCGATCCGGCGGCGAAGACACCGCGCCGGCTGAGCCACTCTGCGCCCGCTCTGGCGGGGCCGGGACCGCGCACTTCGGACACGAATTTCGCCGCGTCGTGGAAGTAGCGCGCCCAGCCGGTGCGCAGCAACACCACGTCGCCGCGTTGGACTTCAAGGCCCTGCGCGCGCGCGATCTGGTCGAGATGCTCGGGCGTGATTTCGAAATCGGCCGGCAGTGCATCCACTGCTGCGTGTCGCGCCACATCGAACAGCAGGCCGCGGCGGACCATCGGGGCCACGGTATCGATGGCGTGCGCGCTGAAACCCTGCTGAGAGGACTGGGCGGATGCCGCCTCGACGCCGCCGAACAGCTTACCGCCGCAAGAGAAATGACAGAGGGCGTCGATGTGGGTGCCTACATGGCTTCCCAGCGCCAGGGCGTCGGCGGCGGAACTGTTGCCCGCGGGGCCCACGTACTCGCCGTGCTGCTTCACCAGTCCGAACAGGAACGGAGGATGCGAGGGGTGATGCGGCATGCCGGGAAAGTAGGGTTGCGCCAGATCGAAGACGCGGGCACCGGCGATGGCATCGTAGAGTGGCTGCATCTTGAAGAGACTGTATCACGCGCGGATGCGGAGGTAGGACGGACGATCGGTTTGTGTCGTCTGTCAAGGTGTTGTGCTCTTGCGCCGCGCGACAGACCACGAAAGGCGATGGTCTGTCCTGCGCCGCGGGCCGGGCTTGCCCGGCCCCTACGGTTTGCGGACGCGGCCAAACATGCGGATGCGGACCACGGCACGCCGGCCTTCGGCGCCGTAAAAGTCACGGAAGTTGGGCGCGCCTTCCACGTTGTTCACGGCCGTATAGTTCGGGTGGCCGGTAATGTTGTTGCAGCCTACCCGCAATCCCAGCCGGTAACCGCGAAAAACGAAACGGCGCTCGATGTGGACGTTGAGGTCGAACGTATCGGGGTAGCGCTGCGCGTTCACCGGTCCCACGACCGCGCCGGAATCCGTGGTGACGGAAAAGGGAAGACCGGTGCGATAGTCCGCCAGGACGGCCAGCGCCCAGTTCGGGCCGTGCAGCGGGAAATAACCCCAACCGAGGAAACGATTCGGCGCGTCCCACGGCATCGGCGTGAAGCTGCTCATCACCTGTAACGGCTGGTCGATGGTGGCGGAGAGCACGGCATTGGAGACGGCTTGCGAACGGGTGTAACTGGCCAGCCATCCAAACTGGTCGCCGAAGGACTGCCGCACGGTCAGCGCCACCTCGCTGTAAGCGTCGCGTCTCAGGTTGGAGAGCACGTAGTCCCCGCCATATCCCCAGGCCAGACCCACGAGATCGAGATTTACCGGAGCGGCCGGGCCAGTGGAAGCGTAAGCGAAGCCATCGGCACTGCGCTTGCGCATCCACTCGGCGCTCGCCGAAATGCGGCGTCCCAGGTCGCGTTCCACGCCGGCGCTCCACTGGCCATAACTCGGAAACTTAAGGTTGCGTCCGAGGAGGAAGGTGGTTACCAGCGGTGGCAACGGCGCGCCGGAAGAGTCATAAGGCGTGGTGACAGCCTGCTGATCGAGGGGCTTGGAGAAAAGTGCCAGGTTGCCGGGATCGCGCAAAATGGCGTAACCCGCGGTGATCTTGGTGCGGCTGTCCTCCAACGGCGCCCAGGCGGCTGCGATGCGCGGCGACACCGCGGCTTGCCCCACCAGGTCGTCCCAATCCAGACGCGCGCCGGCATCCACCGTGAGGCGGCCGGCAGGCTGCCAGTGATCGTTGACATAAACCGACGCCACAGTGTTCCCGCGATCGAACGTGCCGCTGCCTCGAAACGTGGTGACGAACAGGGGCAGGCCGCTCAAGCCGATCACCTCGGCCTCCGATCGCGTGAATCGCGCATCGTAATCCAGCAGTTGCGCGGTGGCGCCGGTCTGCAGTTGATGGCGTCCCCAGAGCGTGCGCGCGCGGGGAAAAAAGTGGATGAAGCCTTGCCCGCGGCGCCCGTTCTGGCGCGAATCGACGTAGTAGTTTCCGCTGCGGCCCTCGGGTGTGACCAGATAGGGCGCTGTGCCTTCCGGCACGTACCGGTGATAGACCGACTGCCAGGCGATGCCGAATTCCAGCAGCGTTCCGCCGTACCACGACTGCGAGTCCTTCGCCGCCACAAGCCATTCGCGATCGCTCAGGCCAGAGCTGGTGGGAACGGGGTCAAGCGGTCCCAGGCCGAAGTGGGACTGGTGATCGAAGTTGCTCAGGAAATCGGCGTAGAGAATGTTGGCGGGAGACAGATTGATCTGGGCGTGAGCCAGGTTGCCCAGCGCCCAGGCCGCATTCGTGTTCGCCCCCGGGGGCAAGCCGGCAACGTAACCGCTGTTGTAGCTGCCGTAGAGGCTGTCCGCGAACCAGGCCCTGCCTTTGACAATGGGCCCGGAAAGAACCGCGCGCGGCGTCCAGTCGCCCACGCGCAGGCCGCCCCGCTGGTCGATCCCGGGAATGAAATTGGTCACCGTGTAGCGGAGCTGGTCGGTACCGCTCTCGGAGTGGATGGCCAGCGTGCCGCCCGACCCCGGACCGTACTGCGCGGGCTCGCGCGCGCCTTCCAAATCCACCGATTGCACTCCATCCGCCGCCAGCAGCGTGGCAAAGCGGCCGCCGATGGGGTCTGTGACGTCCACGCCGTTCAGCGTGTACTGGGTCTGATATTCGGCCCCGCCGTGAAAATGGAGCCCGCCGGATGGGTCCTGGACCGTCCCGGGTATCAGCCTCATACCGTTGCGCAAGCTCTCGGTGGCCGGGTAAGGAATATCGTTGATCTCGGTGCCGCTCAACCGCTCCTCGCCGGCAGTCGCGCTGGCGTCCACCGGGTTAGGCGCGGCGCCGACGTGGATGCTCTGGAAAACTTCCTCCTGCACATTGAGCACCAGGGTGGCGTCGGGGCCGCCCGCCGCGATCTCCACCGTCTGATCGCGCAATTGAAAATATCCGGCGCGGTCCACGGTAACGAGGTAGCTGCCGGCCACGGGCACCGTGATGACAAACGATCCGGTAGGCGACGATTCGGCTTCGAAAGGAACTCGGGTTTCCTGCCGGATGCGGACCCGCGCGCCGGCCACCGGGGCATCGTTCTGGTCCACCACGCGACCGCTCCAGGCAACCTGAGCCGCGGCCCGGCCACTCAGCGCCAGTCCGGCCAGCAACAGCACCGCTATGCGATGGAGTGGCATGCGGGGTCCTGCCGTTATTATGATCGAAACGCCGGCGTCAGGCAGCCCTCGAAGCGCGCCCTAGTCCTTTTCGCCTTTGTGCAGTTGCTGAGCGAGGTAATTGTCCAGGCCCACTTCGCCGATGGCGTGGAGCTGGCCCTCGAGGTAGTCGACGTGCTCTTCCTCCTGACGGAGAATGTCCTCGAACAACGCCCGCGAAGCGTTGTCGCCTGCCGCGGTGGAGGCCTTGATGGCATGGTTGAGCTGCTTGACCGCGTCCAGTTCGAGCGCCAGGTCGCTCTCGAACTGCATTTTGACATTGGTCCCGACGCGGATGGGGCCGATGGCAGTCATGTTCGGAGCCCCATCCAGGAAGAGAATCCGGTTGATGAGCTTCTCGGCGTGGACCATCTCTTCGATCGATTCCTTGCGGTAGTAGCCCGCCAGCCGGAAGTAGCCCCAGTTTTCGCACATTTTGGAGTGCAGGAAATACTGATTGATGGCCGTGAGCTCGGCGCGGAGCGACTCCCCCAGGCATTTCAGAACCTCTTCGTTGCCATGCATAGCCATCAGTCTATCCGCAAACCGGGCCTCGGTGGGGCATGCTTTCGCTTGCCGGTGTGTTTTCCCCCTCCGGTGGCCGGTGAGCCGGCGCCGCCGGACTATAATCAAAAGGTGCGAATTCTGTATGCCCTGGTTGCAGCGGCGCTGGCGCTGACCGGTTGTCATCGAGGCAATGCCAGCAAGGACGCCGTGCGCCAGGCGGTGATCGACTACGTGGGCGGGCACGGCCTGAATGTCGCCGCGATGAACGTCGAAGTAACGGCGGTGAACTTCACCGGCGACCACGGCGAGGCTAACGTCTCCTTCACGGTCAAGAGCGCACCGGGCGCGCCGGGCATGACGAGGGTCTATCTGCTCGAGCAACAGGGCGCCAAATGGGTGGTGACGGGAAGCAAGCAGGCCGGCGGCATGCCGCACGGCGGTGGGGCTATGCCGGGCGGCGCGATGCCGGGCGGCGCGATGAATCCTCACGGCGCGATGCCTGACGGCATGGCGAATCCGCACGGAGCGGGATCGGGCGGCGGCATGCCATCGCCGCAGGATCTGCCGCCTACTCATAAGACGGCAAAATGAAACGCGTCGCTATCCTGGGTGGCGGACCGGCGGGAGCGTTCGCCGCGGAGCAGTTGGCATCCGCCGGGCTCAGGGTGGTGGTGTTCGACGAAAAGCTGGCGTGGGAGAAGCCATGCGGCGGCGGACTTACGTACAAAGCTTACAGCCAGTATCCATTTCTGATTGAGAACTCCACGCCCAAGCGCCTGGTGCACGAGACCGTGCTGAGCGGGCCGCGCGGCGGTGAAGCCAGCCTGAGGCTGACCGATCCGCTGGTGATCTACTCGCGTCTGGATCTGAACCGGATGCTGCTGGAGCGGGCCGAGCGCGCCGGCGCGCAGATCGAAAAGGCGCGCGTGCTGGAGATGACGCGGCAGAGCGCGGGCTGGCAACTGCGAACTTCGGGCGGCGCCACCAGCGCCGATTTCTGCATTGTGGCGATGGGCGCCCGCAACCCGCTGCGCGAGGTGGGCACCGAATTGAAGCCGCAGGACACCATGACCGCGCTGGGGTACTACGTTCCGGGCGATCAAGACCGGATCGACGTTCAATTCCTGCCGCACCTGGAGGGTTACATCTGGATTTTCCCGCGCTGCGGCCACCTTTCGGTGGGGATCTGCGGCAAGGGCGAACCGGCGGCGGCGCTGCGCAAGCGGCTGGAACAGTTCATGGCGGAGCGCGGCATTTCGCGCAAGGACGGCAAGTTCTATTCGCACCTGCTGCCTTCGCTCGACACCGGGTCCTGGCAGGCGAACCGCGTGGCCGGCGATGGCTGGATGGCGGTGGGCGATTCGGCCGGGCTGGTGGATCCGCTCACCGGTGAAGGGCTTTACTATGCAATTCGCTCGGCCGACCTGGCGGCGCGCGCGCTGCTCGCCGAAGTGGGCGACCTGGCGGCGAAGCTGGCGCACTACCGCGCGCTGCTGCGGCACGATTTCGCAGCCGACCTGGAATTCGGCTCGCGGCTGGCGAAACGAATTTTTGTGGGCCGGTTCCTGTGCGGCGCGGTGACGCAGCGGATGGTCGACTTTACGCGCCGCAGCCCGCGTTTTTCCCTCATCATGCAGGATTTGTTCGCCGGGCGGCAGCCCTATGCGAGTCTCAAGCGCCGGCTGCTGCGAAACCTGAACGGCAGCCTCTATGACATCGGCATGAGCCTCAGGTTTGCGCGCGTGGTGCCGCGCAGGAGCCCGACCTGCCTGCTGTGAGAAGCACGTGGCGCGGGCTGTCAAGCCTGCAGCGTCGCCAGTCGTGGCGACGTTTCCGGGAGCGGCAGAGTGTCACGCTGCAACAAAGAAATGTCGAGATGACTCTCGACACAGCAGGCTTGACAGTCCGCGCCACGTCGCCACTCATATGAACCACTCCAAGTCGGATGAACTGTTTCGCAGGGCCCAGGAGCTCATTCCGGGCGGGGTCAATTCGCCGGTGCGGGCGTTCCGCAGCGTGGGCGGGAACCCGCTGTTCCTGGCGCGCGGCGAAGGATCGCACATCGTCGACGTGGACGGCAACCGCTACATCGATTACGTCGGCTCCTGGGGACCGCTGTTGCTCGGCCACCGGCATCCGGAAATCATCGAGGCCCTGCAGCGGGCGCTCGCCATCGGCACCAGCTTCGGCGCGCCCACGGAAGCGGAGGTCGAGCTGGCCGAGGCCATCCGCGACGCGGTGCCATCGATCGAAATGGTGCGCCTGGTGAACTCCGGCACCGAAGCGACTATGTCCGCGATCCGGCTGGCGCGCGGCTTCACCGGGCGCGACCTGACGGTGAAATTCGAGGGCTGCTACCACGGCCACGTGGATTCGCTGCTGGTGAAGGCCGGCTCCGGCGTGGCAACCCTCGGATTGCCGGACACGGTGGGCGTGCCCAAGAGCTTCGCCGACACCACCATTGCGCTTCCCTACAATTCGGCGGGCGCGGTGGAAGAGGCGTTCCGCGCGCACGGCGAACGCATCGCGGCGGTAATTGTGGAGCCGGTGGTGGGCAACATGGGCTGCGTGCCGCCGGCGGCGGGCTTTCTGGAAGCGCTGCGCGCTATCACCAGCCGCTACGGGGCGCTGCTGATTTTCGACGAGGTGATGACGGGTTTCCGCGTGGCCTTCGGCGGCGCGCAGCAGCGGTATGGCATCCGGCCCGATCTGACCACGCTGGGAAAAGTGATCGGCGGCGGCTTGCCGGTGGGCGCATATGGCGGCCGCAAGGACATTATGAGCCAGGTGGCGCCGGCCGGGCCGGTCTACCAGGCGGGCACCCTTTCCGGCAATCCGCTGGCGGTGGCTGCGGGCCTGGCCATGCTGCGGCATCTCAAGCGGCATCCGGAAATCTACGCTCAACTGGAGACGCGCGCCGCCGCGCTGTGCGCCGCCGCGCCGGCCGGCATCACGGTGAACCGGGTGGGATCGATGTTCACCTTTTTCTTCACCGGCGGGCCTGTAACCGATTACGAATCCGCCAAGCGCAGCGACACGGCCCGTTTCGGCCGCTTCTTCCGCGCCATGCTGGAGCGCGGCGTGTACCTGGCGCCGTCGCAATTCGAGGCGGCGTTCGTTTCGGCGGCGCACACGGAAGACGACATCCGGCAGACGATTGCCGCCGCGCGCGAAGCGTTCAGCGCCTGACCGGGGGCAGCAGCTTGCGGCCCGACCAGGTGACGATAGCGAAGAACGCGGCGAAGCTGACCAGAATCACGGTAAGGCGGCGCTGCGGAGATAACCGCTCGGGGACGGCGCCGCCGGGCGGAAACTCGAGCCAGATCCGCAATCGGACCACCGCCGCGCGGCCGTCGCCCATTCGATTGTCGACCACCACCACGTATTCGCCTGGCGGCCGCACCTGGCAGGCGACCTTGCCGGAACGGCCGGGTTCGGTCGTTTCCACCACGCCATGCGGCAGGCCTTCGCGCAGATGGTCCAGATCGTCACGGCGCATCACGGCGAGGCGGACCTGGTCCGAGCCGGAGCGCACGTCGTATTCGGCTTCGACCAGCGCGGGACGCTGGCCGAGTCCCAGATCCACGTAGCGCCACTCATCGGCGGGAATCGTGTACACCTGGTCGACGAGTTCCTCCGCGGAAGCGAAGGCGAGCGCGAGCATGCACAAGGCGAACATGGAGCGGACCGGCGGCCCAGGGGGTGTGCGAAATGAACCTCGGAGGCGGGTGGCTGGCCTTGTATCAGGGCACGGCTTCAGCCGGGCCGCAACACACAGGTAGCCAAAGGCTTTAGCCACTGAGGCCTTGCTGAGTCGGCAGGGGCTAAAGCCCGGACCTCTCTCCCGATTCCCCGGCACGGCTGAAGCCGTGCCCTGATACAACGCGCCTCGAAAGTTGTGTATCCCTAAACTCAGATTCACGCGAATTCACTAGGAATCGAGAGTTTCGCCATTTCTGCGTCGCACGCCCAGGCCCGGCCATTTCCTCCCTCGCACATCTCCGAGGGGCTACAATGAGGCCATGCACGACAGTATGGCACAGCCGCAGGAGGGCATGTTTCCGCTTGCACGCCGTTGAATTCCCCGGTTGGAAAACCAAGCTGAGTTGGGTAGCCGCCGTCCTGCTTGCCGTTCTGTTCCTCGTCTCCGGGCTGTGGAAGATCACGGATACCCAAGCCTGGGCACAGCGCATTGCCCAGCTCAAGATGCCGGGCGCGCTGAGCCTGCCGGCCGCGCTGGCGGCTGGGATTGCCGAGACGCTGGGCGCAGTGCTGGTTCTGGTGCCGCGGTTCCGGCGTTGGGGCGCGATTCTCATCGGACTGCTGCTGATTGCGTTCATGGGCTATTTTGCCGCCAATTACGCCGCCTTGCGCGGCACCGACTGCAGTTGCTTCCCCTGGGTCAAGCGCGCGGTGGGGCCGCAGTTTTTCCTGGGCGATCTGGCGATGCTGGGGCTGGCGCTGGTGGCGGGCTGGTGGTCGAAACCGTCGGGCAGCTTGCGCACCATCGTGGTGATCGCCGGCGCGGTCGCGGTTTTCGCGATGGTCTCGTACGGCGTGAACGAGGTGCGGCAGAGCGGCACCAAGGCGCCCGCCAGCATCCTGGTGGGCGGCCAGCCATACAACCTCGCGCACGGAAAGTACTTCCTGTTCTTTTTCAATCCGGCGTGCTCGCATTGTTTCGACTCCGCCAAACGAATGGCCAGGCTTGAATGGGGACAAACGCGCGTGGTAGCGATTCCCGTCGAGATGCCGCAGTATGCGGCGCAGTTTCTCAGCGAAACAGGTTTGAATGCAGTGGTAACGCCGGATTTCGAGTTGCTGAAGCGCACCTTTGGGTACACCGCATACCCGTTCGGCGTGGCCCTCGACAACGGCCGCGAGAAGGCCCCGGTACTGCGGTTTGACGAGACGGAGCCGGCGGCGACGCTGCGGCGGCTGGGGTTCGTAAACTGAAGGCAGGCGTCGCGATGCCAATCGCGGGCAATCGCTCCCTTCGGTCGCGGCTCTGAAACGTATCGGAGCCGCGACCAAAGGGAGCGGTTGGTACAGTTGTCGGGAAACGGCGCCTAAAGGGGGTAAACGAAGTGTTGCGGCTCCTGGCTTTGCTGGCCTGCGCTCTCGCCGCTGCGGCGGATGACGCTCATCCGACGCTGGCTCCCGGTTCTCCTGCTCCCGACTTCTCGCTTCCCGGCATCGACGGCAAGATTCACACACTCGCCGAGTACGCGGGCAGCCCTGTGCTGGTGGTGATCTTCACCTGCAATCACTGCCCCACCGCGCAGCTTTACGAAAGCCGGATCAAGCAGCTCGTCGACGACTATCGCGGGAAGGGCGTTGCTTTCGTCGCGATTGAGCCGAACGATGCGAGCGCGATTTTGCTCTCCGAGCTTGGCTACACCGACGTCAGCGACAGTCTGGAAGAGATGAAGATCCGCGCCGCATACCGGCAATTCAATTTCCCGTATCTGTACGATGGCGAAACACAGGCCGTGTCGAGGGCGTACGGGCCCAAGGCTACGCCGCACGTCTTCATTTTCGATGCGGCGCGGAAGCTGGCCTATGAAGGCCGCATCGATAACAGCCAGCGCGAATCGCTGGTGAAAACCAGGGATGCGCGCGATGCCATCGATGCGCTGCTGGCTGGCGCGCCCGTCGCAGTGCCGCACACCGGCGTTTTTGGCTGCTCCACCAAATGGAAATCGAAGCACGACAATCAGCTTGCCGAGATGAACAAGATTGAAGCGGAGCCGGTGCGCCTGGAGATGGCCGGCGCAGCCGAGCTGAAGAAGTTGCGCGCCAACCCCACTGGCAAGGTATTGCTGGTGGATTTCTGGGCCACCTGGTGCGGGCCGTGCATGACCGAGCTTCCTGCGCTCGAAACCACTTATCGCATGTTTCGCGGGCGCGACTTCGACTTCGTCACTGTAGCGGCCAACCTGCCCGATGAGAGGCCGGGAGTCGAGAAAGCGTTGCTCGCGCAGCACGCTTCCAGCCGCAATCTCCAGTTCGCGTCCACCGATACGTATGCGATGCAGGCGGCATTCGATGCGACGTGGGACTCCGGCGTGCCGTTCACGATGCTCGTCGCACCGGATGGCACGGTTCTCTATAGGAAGCAGGGCGAGGTGGATATACTGGAGCTGCGACGCATCATTTTGGCGAATCTGCCGGACCCGGATTACATCGGCCATCGCGCCTACTGGGCTGCGAAATAGATTTTCTGTAAGGAGGAACAACATGGGAAAACGAACTTCGGACCAAGGACAGGCTGGCAGAAGAACTTTCCTGAAACTCGGTGGCGCCACCGCGGCGGGATTGATGGGCCATGCCGCTCTGGGCCAGCCGGCTCCCTCACCGCAAAACACCACAGCCGCGCTGCCCATGCCGGTGCGCAACCTGGGACGCACCGGGTACAAGGTCGGCATCTTCAGCCTCGGCGGGCAAGCCGCGCTGGAACGCGCGCATAACGAATCCGTCGCCGTGCCGATCGTCGAACGGGCGCTCGACCTGGGCGTGAATTACATCGACACCTCGTCGATTTATGGCGGCCCCGAACGCTGGAGTGAGCAATACATCGGCTCGGTGATGAAGCGGCGCCGCGCGCAGGCGTTTCTGGCCAGCAAGACGAAAGAGCGTACGCGCGATGGCAGCCTGCGCATGATCGAACAATCTCTGAAGCTGCTGCAGACCGATCACCTGGACCTTTGGCAATTGCACGATATCGGCCTGGCCGAGGACGTGGAGGCGGTGTTCGCCAAGGGCGGCGCCATGGAAGCGCTGCGGCAGGCGCAGGAACAGAAGATGGTGCGCTACCTGGGCGTCACCGGCCACTTCCGGCCCGAGCCCTTGATGGAGGCTATCCGCCGCCATCCCTTCGACACCATTTTGATGGCCCTGAACGCAGCCGACCGGCATCACTACAGTTTCATGGAACAGCTTCTGCCGCTGGCGGTGGAGAAGCAGATGGGGATCATCGGCATGAAGGTGCCGGGTCGTAGCCGCTTGTTGGCGAGTTGGACTCCGCCGCCGCTCGAGCAGCAACGGCACTCTTGGGAAGGCGCGGTGATTGCCACCACGCCGGGGCCGCTCACCATGCGCGAGGCGCTGTATTATTCGCTATCGCACCCGGTCAGCACGGTGATAATCGGCTGCGATTCGATCGCCCAACTGGAAGAGAACGTACAACTGGCGCGCGAGTTCACGCCGCTCAGCGGCAACCAGATGGCGTCGCTCACCGCGCGTGCCGAGCCGGTTGCCAAGCAGGCGTTGTTCTTCCGGTTTGTCAGCCGGGGATAGAAGTTGATCCCGTACAACCGCTCCCTATGGTCGCGGCTCCGTTATGCACGTTCCGACCCGCGACCATGCGTTTCGGAGCCGCGACCATAGGGAGCGGTTGGTGGCGTTCTGAACAAGCTCTGACAGCGTCGCTCGTCCCTCTACCGCATTCATGGGAAAATGAAACTGTCGTGATCGTGATTGACGGCATTTATTACGCGCTGGCGCTGGCCGGCGCCGGCGGCATCGTCTCCTGGCTCGCGGGGCCGTGGTTCGGCGCGCCGCTGTGGGTGCTGGCGCTGTTCTGCCTTTACTTCTTTCGCGACCCGGAGCGCACGATTCCAGAGGGTCCGCTGGCGGTCGCGCCGGCCGACGGCAAGGTGGTGGCGGTGAAGGCCGAAAGCCCGGACGTGAGCCGCATCAGCATTTTCCTGAATATTTTCGACGTCCACGTGAACCGCGCGCCGGTGGCCGGCACGGTGAGCAACGTGGAATATCATCGCGGGAGTTTCCACGTGGCCAGCCGCGAGAAGTGTTCCACCGAGAACGAGCAGAACATCGTCACCGTTCAGGGCGAAGGCTCGCCCGTGGTGTTCAAGCAGATCGCGGGCCTGATTGCGCGGCGCATCGTGTTCAACAAGAAGGCGGGTGACCGGGTGGCGACGGGCGAGCGCGTGGGCCTGATCAAATTCGGATCGCGCGTGGATGTCCTGCTGGGGCCGGATTGGGAAATCGCGGTTCGGCCCGGGGAGCGCGTCAGCGCCGGATCGAGCATTATCGCGCGGCGGCGGGAGTTGGGCCATGGGGCTTAGGGACCGGCTGGTGGATCCCAAATCGCCGGACCGGCGGCCGCGGCGCGCGGCTTACGCGCTGCCCACGCTATTCACCGCGGGCAACATCTTTCTGGGTTACCTTTCAATCCTGGCCTCGTTCCGCGGCGCGATGCTGGCGACGGTTGGCGGCGCCGGCGCGGCGGAACATTTCGCGGTGGCGGCCAAGGCCATCGGCGCGGCGGTGTTGCTCGACGGCCTGGACGGGCGCATCGCGCGCATGACCAATACCACCAGCGAATTCGGTCGCGAGATGGATTCGCTGGCGGACGTGGTGAGCTTCGGCATGGCTCCGGCAGTACTGGCGTTTTCCTGGGGCGTGCAATTTCTGGACCCGGGGATGGGTGAGAAAATTCGCGGCCAGATTTTCAATGCCGGCTACTTCATCTCATTCCTGTTCCTGCTGTGCGGCGCCGCGCGGCTGGCTCGCTTCAATATTCAGAAGAATCCCATCCCGAAGAACCCCGGCCGCCCGGACCGCAAATATTTCGTGGGGCTGCCCATTCCGGCGGCCGCCGCCATGGTAGCCGCGGTGGTGTGGGCGTTCGATGCCGAGCCGCTCGTCTGGTGGCCGGTCTCCGTTCTCTGGCTGGGCCTGCTGCTGCTGATGGGCTTCCTGATGGTAAGCACCTGGCGCTATTACAGCTTCAAGGGGATCAATCTTTCCAAACCATATACGCCGCTGATCATCATTGTGATCGGGGCAGTCATTTACGGCCTCTGGAATTACTCGCAGCCGATGTGGCTGGCGCTGGCGGGCGGCTATGTGGCCAGCGGGATTGTGATTCGGATTGGCGGCGCCATCCGCCGCCGTCTGCGGCACGCCTCCGCGCCGCCCGCTCCGGAGCACCAGGTTGGCTAAAACGCCGCTCATCGCGCTGGTGGGGAGCGAGTCGCTGATGGGGCGCGAGCTCCGCGATATTGCGGCAACCAGCACGCCCGAGCTCCCGCTCAAGTTGATCGCCGCCGAGGATGAGCAGCCGGGAGCGGTGACCCGCGTGGGCGACATGCCGGCCGTGGTGGGCGCCCTGAACGCAGCGTCGCTGGCCGGCGCGCACGCGGTGGTCCTGGCCGGGGGCGCCGATTCCGCGCGCCAGGCGCTTGAATTGCTGGACGGTGACGAAGCGACGGCGGTTATCGATCTCACTGGCTTTGCCGAGGAGCGCCCGGACGCGCGCCTCAGAGCGCCGCTGGTGGAAACCGCCGTTGAAATCGAAGCCGAAGAGGAAGCGGCGGACTCCGCCGACGCCAGAGTCCATGTGATCGCGCATCCGGCGGCCATCGCGCTGGCGCTGTTTCTGCGCCGGCTGCATGCGCACGATCCCATCCTGCGGAGCGTCGTCGAAATATTCGCCCCGGCGAGCGAGCACGATATGCGCGGCGTGAACGAATTGCAGCAGCAGACTATCAGCCTGCTTTCGTTCCAAAACCTGCCAAAGGCGGTCTTCGATGCGCAGCTCAGCTTCAACATGCTGGCGCGATATGGCGAAGAGGCGCCGGCTTCGCTCGAAGACACCGAGTTGCGCATTGAGCGCCACCTGGCCACGCTGCTGGCTCTGCCAGGAGAGGGTAGCGGGGCTCCCCTGCCTTCCTTGCGGCTGATTCAGGCGCCGGTGTTTCACGGCTACAGCATTTCGGCGTGGGTGGAATTCGATGGCAACCCCGGCATTGAGGCCCTGGAAGCGGGCCTGGCGGCGGGACCCATCGAGGTGCGCTCGGGTGAATTCGAACCGCCCACCAACGTCGGCCAGGCGGGCCAGGGCGGCATCGCTGTGGGCGCTATTTCGATCGACCGCAACAATCCCGAAGCCTGCTGGTTCTGGCTGGTGGCGGACAATTTGCGGCTGGCCGCGGAAAACGCCGCCGAGGTGGCGCGTCAACTGCCATGACCCGGTTTGCTCCTGCATGGCTGGCGGTGGCGGCGGCTCTGGCCGGCTGCGGTTACCACGTTTCGGGGCAAGGCAACCTGATGCCGAAGAGCATCCGGACCATCGCCGTCACGCCGATGAACAGCACCCGTTATCAACTGGCGCGCGTGTTGCCGGCCGATGTGGCGCGCGAGTTGATCTCGCGTACAAAATACCAGGTGATCGACGATCCCAGCCAGGCGGACGCCGTGCTGAGCGGCCGGGTGCTCAACTTTGCCAACTTTCCCACTCTGTTCGACCCCGCGACCGGCCGCGCCACAAGCGTCGAGGTGGTGGTCACGCTGCAAATCAGCCTCACCGAGCGGACTAGCGGCAAAACATTGTTTTCGCGTCCCAATATGGAAGTGCGCGAGCGCTACCAGATTTCCATCAACCCGCAGCAGTATTTCGATGAGAGCGGCACCGCCATCATGCGGCTGAGCAAGGACGTTGCGCAATCCGTGGTCAGCGCCATTCTGGAGAACTTCTAGGTAGGGCACGCTTTAGCTTGCCCACAATTAGTCATAATAAAGGTCGACACGGGCAAGCTAAAGCGTGCCCTATCATATGACCGCCCCGCAATTCCTATCCCGCATAAAGAAAGCCGGTCCGCCCGCTGTAGCGCTGCTGATTGGACCCGAAGCCTACCAGCGCCGGCAGGTGAAGCAGGCTTTGACCGCGACGTTTCCGCCCGATGCCGTCACCACCCACGACCTGGCCGAGGTTTCGCTGGCCGGCGTGCTGGACGACGCGCGGTCGCTCTCCTTGTTTGCCGCCGAGCGGCTAATCTGGGTCGTCAACGCGGAGGCTGCGTTGCCGCGGGGCCGCGCGGCCGAAGCGGATGGCGAAGCCGGAACGGCCGATGGCGACCCGGCGCCGCTGGCCGCTTATGTGAAAGACCCGACTCCCGGCGTGGCGCTGGTGTTCGAGGCCAGCCGCTTCGATTTTGAGGGCGACGACAAGCGAAAGCTGGAACGCGTGGCGAAGTTCTATGCCGCCGTCCCGGAGGCGGTGGAACTGCGGCGGCTCGACACGCGTTCCGCGCGACTGGAGGCGGAGCGACTGGCGGCCGCCGCCGGCGCGCGCCTGGACGCGGAGGCGCTCGACCTGTTAGTGGAATCGCTGGGCGCCGACCTGACCCGCATCGCCGTAGAAATCGAGAAGCTGGCGCTGTACGCCGGTGGGCGCGCCGTGGGCGCGGAGGATATCGCCGCGCTGGTGCCGGATGCCCGCGCGGCGAGCATCTTCGCTTTGGTCAATGCGCTCGGCCGCCGCGACCGCGCGCGGTCGCTCGAAATCCTGGACACGCTGACGCGCGAAGGCGAGTACCTCCCGCTGGCGCTGGCGTTCCTTTCCACGCAATTTCGCATGGCGCTGGTGGCGCGGGAGGCCAACCTGAAAGGCGCGCAGCAGATTCAAGGGCACTTCACGCGCCTTGGAATTCCCATGTGGGGATCGCGCGCCGAACAGGTGCACCAGACCGTCACCCGGTTCAGCCGGCCGCAACTGGAACGCGCCATCAAGCTGACCTTTGAGGCCGACCGCGGCATGCGCGACACGCGCCCCGACGACCGCATCGTCATGGAGCGCTTCATTCTCGCCCTGGCCGGGGCAAGCTAAAGCGTGCCCTACCGACGGCACACCGGGTATTGGTAGGGCACGCTTTAGCTTGCCGATTTGCAGTTCGAAGCCGGTCCATGCTATCGTCAAACGACGATAGCTATGACGAAGAGCACCATTTCGCACAAACCCAGCCTCGGCCCCGTAGGGGCCGGGCATGCCCGGCCCGGCTTGCCGCGCAGCGCCAATCCGTCGCTGAGGCAATCCAAGACCGACCTGTGCTGCCCGCCGGCCGCGCCACCAGCCGAGGTGAGCCTGCAAACCCTCGAAGGGGCCGAGGCCGACGAGGAGTTGGCGAAACTGGCGAAGGCCATCGGACACCCCGCGCGCGTTCGCATCTTGCGCTTGCTGTCTCGCAAAGAAGCGCGCGTCTGCAGTCAGATCGTAGACGAGTTGCCCCTGGCGCAATCGACCGTTTCCGAGCATCTGCGCATCCTGAAGGAGGCAGGCCTGGTGCGATGTGCCCAGGACGGCACACGCGTCGGCTATTGCATCGATTTCGATGGTTTGCGGCGCCTGAAAGCCCTGGCTGCCATCATCTGACGAGGTTCTTTTTTGTGCTCAAGCAATCGCCAATCGTCGATACACGAACCAGAACGGCACCGAAACGCCTGAACTATTTCGAGCGCTACCTCAGCCTGTGGGTGGCCGCTTGCATGATTGTGGGCGTGCTGCTGGGACGAGCCCTGCCCACAGCGGCCGACGCCCTGCGGCGCATGGAGTTCGGGGCCGGCAGCCAGATCAACATCCCGATCGCGGTTCTGATCTGGCTGATGATCGTCCCGATGATGATGAAAGTGGATTTCGCTTCCATCCGGCAGGTCGGCAAGCGGCCCCGCGGGCTGTTCGTGACGCTCTTCGTCAATTGGCTGGTGAAGCCGTTTTCGATGGCGTTTATCGCCTGGCTGTTTTTCCGGCACGTGTTCGCGGCCTGGATTCCCGCGGCCGATGCCGGCCAATACATCGCCGGCTGTATCATTCTGGCCGCCGCGCCCTGCACCGCCATGGTATTCGTCTGGAGCTACCTGACCGATGGCGATCCGGCCTATACGCTCGTCCAGGTCTCGGTGAACGATCTCATCATGCTGTTCCTGTTCGCTCCCATCGTCCGCTTCCTGGTGAATGGGGCCTCCTCGCTGCACGTTCCGTTTGGCGTGCTGCTCTACGCAGTAGCGATCTTTATCGTCATTCCGCTCGCCGCGGGCACCGCGCTGCGCGCGTATTTCATTCGGGCACACGGCGCGGAATGGTTCGAGAAGCAACTCCTGCCGCGCTTTGCGCCGGTGAGCACCGTGGCGTTGCTGGCAACGCTGGTGCTCATCTTCGCCTTTCAGGCCGACAATATTCTGGGCAAGCCGTTTCATGTCCTGCTGATTGCCGTACCGATTCTCATTCAGGTCTACTTCAATTCTTCGCTTGCGTATGGATTGGTGCGGCTGTTCAAAGTCCGTCACGCGGTCGCCGCGCCCGGAGCGCTGATTGGCGCGAGCAACTTCTTCGAACTGGCGGTGGCAACGGCCATTGCGCTCTTCGGGCCAGGCTCCGGGGCAGCGCTGGCTACGGTGGTCGGAGTCTTGATTGAGGTTCCGGTGATGCTATCGGTTTGCTCCTTCTGCAACCGGACGAAGCATTGGTTCCCCGATGCGGAAGCCCACATCTAGGTTGCGGAGCGAGCTGCGGTTGATGGGGAGGGGTAAATGTGCACCACAACGCGACGAAGTCTCTATCTGCCTGCACTGCTATTCCTGACGGCCGGCCTCCAAAGTGGGGCTACGGGCCAGGAGATTGTGCTCACCAGTGCTGGCTCGACGTTTATTTATCCGATGCTCGGCAAGTGGATACGCGAGTACGCCAAGATTCATCCCGAGCTGAAGATAGCCTATGAGCCGGTGGGGTCCGGCCGCGGCATCTCCAGAACTCTCGCGGGAACGGTCGATTTCGGCGCTTCCGATGGCCCCTTGACCGACCAGCAGATCAAAAGGGCGGCGAAGCCTATCTTGCACGTCCCCGTCGTGCTGGGCGCCGTCGTTCCGGCGTACAACCTTCCCGCCGTCCAGGGCGACCTTCACTTTACGCCGGATGTCATCGCGGGCATCTATCTCGGCAAAATCGTGAAATGGAGCGATCCCGCACTGGCTCGCGCCAACCCCGGCGTCAAGCTCCCCGACCACGAGATTCTGCCCCTCTTTAGGACGGACGGCAGCGGGACCACCTATATATGGACGGATTACCTGTCGAAGACCAGCGCTGAGTGGAAGCGACGCATCGGTGTGGGGACCTCGGTGTCCTTCCCGGTTGGCGTCGGCGTTCCCTTCAACGAAGGGATTGTCGAACAGATCAAGAAACATCCGTACTCTTTCGGATACTTGCAATCGACGTACGCGATCGAGAACCGTGTGGCGTACGGAAGTGTGGAAAACCCGGCTGGCAGGTTTGTCAAGGCAGGCAGCGCCACAATCACA
>Ga0209415_10002965_pt1 | contig 31749 bp, 30 predicted proteins | sample PeaSoiSIISIP2007_FD_187696 | JGI IMG/M metagenome (GOLD analysis project Ga0209415, IMG submission 187696) | Peat soil microbial communities from Weissenstadt, Germany - SII-SIP-2007 (SPAdes) (version 2) | ecosystem: Environmental > Terrestrial > Soil > Wetlands > Peat | place: Germany... | reverse complement strand
CTGCGACTCGGTTGGAAGCGGGCGGAGGAGGAGTCTTCCACCGAACCAGCCGAGGGGCTGCGCATGGGCCTGGTGTCATCGTGTGCGTCTGCGTGCTCTTCCGGGTCCAGTCGTCGCGGGACCTCCGGGACTCTCCTTTCGTCGGGTGCTGTCTCTCGTGTGCTGTCCGTCACTGACTCGAGGGGGGCGGTGGCGGCGTCACCCAGATCGGCGACGGCGATCAATCGTCCATGCCCTCGCTCAGACGTTGCGCCTCCGGTCCGACGATCTCCTCCCACTTGGGAGGGGACCACAACTCCACCCGGTCGTTTGCTCCCAGGACGAGGACGTCGCCCTGGAGTTCGGCGTACTGACGCAGGTGCGCCGGGATAGCCATCCGACCCTGCCGGTCGATGTCCACCTCCTGCGACGCCGAAGCCCACATCCGCGCCAGGTTCCGGTCCCGGCGACTTTGGGTGGCTCTCTCTTGCATCTGCTGGCCTTGGATCTCGAATTCGTCCGGAGTCCACAAGGCCAAGCAACCGTCGAGATGCTGGGTCAGGTATCCCCCGACCGCAAAGGGGGCGCGGAACTTCGCCGGCAGGATCACTCGACCCTTGCCGTCGAGCGTGTGCTCGTACCTCCCGAAGAACCGATCCATTCCTGCGGACTCCCACGGGGCTCCCCCGTCCTCCGGCAGCGCCCCTCGATGGCACCGACCACTCCCCTACGAACCACTTCGCGCCACCATACGCCACCCGCCCCCACCCGTCAACACCCCGGCCCCCCACCGTGGGCGAGCTGTTCCCCCTTCCGAGGAGCAGGCCGTCGGCCGCCTCCATCCCCGAGGCGGCGGTCCCCCAGGGGGATCGGGGCACGGCGCGACCGGGCACGGCGCGACCGGGCACGGCGCGACCGGGTCCCTTCGGCGACGTCACGGCGGTCCGGGGCGACATCGCCGTCACGGCGACAACCGGGCGGTGAGCGGTGGGCGCAGTCGGAGCCGTGTGGCGCCGATGTGCTCAGCGGTGTCGTCGCCTCCGTCGCTTCGTCTCGTTCATCCTCGCCCGTAGGGGCGGCGACGACTAGGGCAGCGCAGTGATGACGGCGTCCTCCACGGCTCCGATCAACTCGGCGTCGCCGACGCCGGAACGAGACGGGAGCAGAACGCGTAGACCGATGGCGACGTCCTCCAACTGCCCGCGCACGTCGTCGTTCTCGCCAAGGTCGAGCACATCGAGAAGGTGGGCGGGATCCCAGCTGACCGGAGCGGTGGTGTGGAAGCGCGCACCGCGGCGCGTCCGCCGCTGCGCCAGTCCCATCACCTTCATCCGATGCGACGGCGCCGACCCCGAAAGGACCTCGCCGGGACCGATCCCGGCGAAGCAGACAAGGTCCGACAGGGCGTGGTGCGTCGACCGGCCTCGGTGCACGAGCAGGGATCGGGCGCCCAGGCCCTGCAGTGCAGCGGCCCAGGCGTCGCCCAGCCACACTGCGGCCGCCACGATGTCGTCGTCCCACAATTCATCGGACCGTGGTACCCAGACGTCGATCCAGACCTGGGCGTCGGGGACGACCAGCACGGCTCCGCCTCCCGTCGTCCGCCGGATGACGTCGACTCCGACCTTCGCCGCTCGGCTCTCGTTGATCGGCACCCGGTCCTGGGTGCTACCGAGCACGAGTGCATCGCGCCCGTTCATCCGGCCGGCGCGCACGACGCGGGTCTCGTCACCATCCGGAGGCGGCCAGGGACCGAGGAGGTCGGTGGCCGAGGCCGTGCACCGCTCGACGCGCCAGCCGGAGGACCGGCGCTCCATCACGCCGTGAGGGAGCGCTCGCCCAGATACGGGGCCCACTCGTCACGAGCCCCCCCACTCATGGCCAACAGCCACACACGCTGACGGGGTGCCGCCGGCTGACTGCGCAGCACCAACCCTGCCTCATGCGGCAGACGATCCTCCTTACGGGTGTTGCACCGGCGACAGGCGGCCACCACGTTGTCCCATGCGTGCAGCCCACCGCGGCTGCGTGGCATGACGTGATCGATGCTCTCGGCCGCGGAGCCGCAGTATTGGCAGTGATGGCCGTCACGGGCGAAGACCGTTCGCCGATTCACCGCCACCGTTCGGTCATGCGGGACGCGCACATAGCGGGCCAGACGGACGACGGACGGCTCGGGAAATGACATCCGCTCCGAGCGGAACGTTCGGGCCGTGGCGTGGACGAGCTCGGCCTTGGTCCCGAGGATGAGGAGAAGGGCTCGGCGGGTGGAAACCACGCCGAGGGGTTCGAACGTGGCGTTCAGGACCAGCGCTCGACTCGTTCCCGCGGCACCAGGCTCTCTCGCCATCCCGAGAGGCTACCTCTCCACGGTGATCTTCGACCGGCCCCCACCATGACACGAGCCTTTCCGAAGACCGCATTCCAGGTTCGGGGACGTACCACCGACCTCGAATCAGCGACGCCGCCACTGCCGCATGTCGCGGCTCCAGCGCAAGAAGGACCGCACGTCCTCGACGTCGGGCTCCTCGTCGCCGGCTCCCCCGTAGGCCGTCTCCATGCGGAACCTCCACAGTGATTCGTCGGGCAACGGGACGGGCGGCCACCGGTGCCACCATCCCGGTCGGGCCAGCCGCAGGACCTGTCTCACGGCGACGGGCCACAGCCAGGGGCGGAGGATCACGGCGGCCACCACAGTGGTGGCCGACCGCCTCATGAGTCCGCACCGAGGAGGTCGGCGCCGCCCGCCGCCCATCCCACCGCCGCCGCCCCGACCAGCGGACCGTGGTCACCCAGACCGGCCGGGACGATCACGGCCGACCGCGTGTACGACAGACAGGCGCGGGCCCGCAACTCCTCGTTGGCGGCGGCAAAGAACGGGGCACCGTATCCGAGCGCCACCGATCCGCCCACCACGGTGAGCTCGACATCGAGCGCGCTCACGAGCGACGCGACGGCCCGACCCACCATCTGTCCGCACCGGGCCACCACAGGCGCAGGGGCGTCGGCCGGCGGCCGGCCGGTGACGGCGGCGATGGCGGTGCCCGACGCCTCCGCCTCGAGACACCCACGAGCCCCGCAGGCACACGGCCGACCGTCGGGCTCCACGATCACGTGTCCGATGTGCCCGGCGTTTCCCGATGCCCCCGCCACCAGACGGCCTCCCAGGACGATCCCCCCACCGACGCCGGTCGAGACCACCATGGCCATGAAATCGTGGCGCCCGCGTGCCGCTCCCACCCAACCTTCGGCCATGGCCAATGCGTTGGCGTCGTTGTCGAGCGCCGTGGGCAGTCCGGTCAATGTCTCCACCCGGGACCGCAAGGGAAAGTCGCGCCACGCGGGAATGTTGAGCGGCGACACCGTGCCCTGCGCCAGGTCCATCGGTCCGCCGCATCCGATCCCGCAGGCCACCACCGAGGGCGACGACGTCGTGGTGGAGCTGGCGCCCGGGTCGGGTTCGAGAATGCCACGCACCACTGTCTCGAGAACCTCGAAGAGCTCCTCGGCGTCATGGGAATGAGGTGTCTCTCGACGATCGTGGACAAGGAGTTCGCCTTCGCGCGTGACGAGACCAGCGGCGATCTTGCTCCCGCCGATGTCCACGGCCAGGCAGACGTCCACGGTCGGTGACGCTAGTGCTTCATCAGGCAACGTTTGCGCTGTTACAACGGCACGGCACGATACCGAGGTGTGGGTGGGCGCTCCTGATTGACTGGGAGAATGTCGAGTACCCCGGTGACCGTCTACGGCGTCTGCGCGGTTTCGTTCATGATGGCGATGTACGCGCTCGAACGCCGCGGACGGTGGTTCATCGTGCTCTTCGCCGCCGGGTGCCTGCTTTCCAGTGTCTACGGATTTCTCTCCGGGGCGTGGCCCTTCGGGGTGGTCGAGATCATCTGGTCCGGCATTGCCGTGCGCCGGTACAGCAAGACGGATTCAGTCTGAACCACCACGCCTGATACGCCCGGGCCTGGCACCCACCGTTACTGGTTCCGGCGGAACCTCTCGCGCATCTTGGTACGTGCGTCATTGATGGCGTTGCCGATTCCGTCCGAACGCAGCGATCGGCCGATGTCCTCGAGACCGGCCTTCCCCATCCGGCGGAGGTTGGTCCAGAAGCTGACCAACGAGGCGAACATGATGAGCACACCGAGGAACCCGATGAACACCGAGCTGGTGAAGAAGACGAGCATCACGGCCAGGCCGACGACGAACCCGAGGATGGACCACTTGAGATAGCGCCCGGCGTACCGGTAGACGTTCTCCTGCCGGACCCGGTTGGCAAAGGCCGGGTCCTCTTGGTACAACGCCTGCTCCAGCTCCTGCAGCACACGTTGCTCGTGCTCGGAGAGCGGCACCTCTACCCCTTCCCGCCGCGGCGGCTTCGATCCGAATCTGCGGTTCGCCCAATCTTCGCGCAGCCACCACAGACTGACAACGGAGCCCCCCGCCACTGTTGTCGATGTTTGGATCCACATGGAGATCATAGATCCTGGTCAGAACCCGGTTCGGGTCGTGGCTCGGACTTCGCGATTCTTTCCGGCCGCCCCGCCGTGTCACGGGACCGGGTGGTCGGGGTCCGGCGGTGCGCTCGGACCCCACTGGGTGTCGCCCCGACGCTTCACCCCGAGTCCGGAGCCGCCGATCAAGGTCCCCGGTCCCACCGAGCCGTGGCCATAGCGGGTCCGTATGGCCATGACGGCCGCCTCCACCTCCTCCCAGCCCCGGTCGCCGGCGCCCTCCGGCGACCGGGCCTCGGACGATCCGCCCCCCGCCGCGGCGACCCCGGCGGGGCCACCGGGAGGACGGGCCGGCCCGTCCTGCTCGAAGGTCCCGGCGTCCCCCGGGCCTCCCGACGGCGCGTCGGAGAACGACAATTGCTGGGGTTCGGCCGCGCCCGAGACCAGCCCGGACATTGACACGCCGAGGAGGCGGACGCCGGGCGAGACATCGACACCCTCGAGGAGGGCACCGGCAACGGCGCCGATGGCCCGGGGTGAGTCGGTGGCATGAGCGACGGTGTGGGAACGGGTGATCGTGCTGAAGTCCCCGAACCGGACCTTGACGGTGATCGTCCGTCCCCGGACCAACGCTTCTTGCAGCCGGCGCCCGACGGCGTCGGACATGCGCACGACATGGCGATGCGTCTCGTCGTGCCCGTGCAGGTCGGCGGCGAACGTCTCCTCGTGACCGACCGATTTCACTTCCTGCAGCGCCACCACCGACCGGGTGTCGTCGCCGCGGGCCAGAGCCGCCAGGGCACGGCCATGAGCGGTGCCCACCACCCGGCACAACGTCTCGACGGGGATGGCGGCCAGGTCACCCACCGTCACCACCCCCAGGTCGGCCAACCGGTTGCCGGTGGCCGGACCCACCCCCCACAGGGCCCGCACCGGCAGCGGATGGAGAAACGCCAGCTCCCGGTGGGGTTCGATGACCACGACCCCGAGGCCCGGCCGGGTCCCCGTGCGTGCCGCGGTCGGTTTGGCGGCTCGGGACGCCAACTTGGCCAGCAGCTTGGTACGGGCCACACCGACGGCGCAGTGGAGATGTAATTCGTCGGTGACGGCCTGGCGGATGGCCCGGGCGATGGTCGGGGGTGGACCGAGAATGCGACGGGCGCCCGAGACATCGAGGAACGCCTCATCGAGAGCGATTCCCTCGACCATGGGAGTGAATCTCTGTAGCACCTCATGGAATCGCGTGCTGATCTCCGAGTAGCGGTCAAACCGGCCCGGCAGAAACACGGCGTGGGGACACCGACGTCGGGCCTCGACCGAGGACATGGCCGAGTGGATGCCGAAGGCGCGTGCCTCGTAGGTACACGCGGCGACGACGCCACGGTTGCCCGTCCCGCCCACGATCACGGGGCGGCCTGCCAGCGACGGGTCATCGAGGACTTCGACGGCGGCGAAGAACGCGTCGAGGTCGACGTGCATCACCGTGCATGCGTCTACCTCGTCCATCACGTCCGCGGGCATGGACGGGCGAGCCACCGTTCTCAGACGCTGGGCCGCAGCCGTCGGAAGCCTTCGGCGAATGCCACACCTGCCCGCTTCCCGTCCTCGGCGGCACGCAACCGCACGGCGTCGGCCGCCCATTCCCCGTCCCCGGTGAATTGGCTCCGGTGACACGAGACGGCGGCCGCCTTGTCCTCGATCGTGGCCGAGATATCCACCCACACCGTCGGTTCGAGCGTTCCCGACAGCAGCACCGTGTCGACCTGGTGGACCGGCCCGGCGTCGGGAAAGTACAGGGGCAGGGCGGCGGCGGGCGAGAGGGCATCGAGAACGGCGAAACCCACGATCCGGTGATCCCGATGGTTGAAGTAGTCCTCGCCGAAGAACACCGCCGTCGGGTCGGGGCACAGGACCATCGTGGGGCGCAGGCGCCGGATCCACCGGACCAGCTCACCGCGGAACCCGTCGTCGTCGGTCAGTTCCCCGTCGCGGTACCCGAGCACGTGCTGATCGGTCAGCCCGAGCACCTTGGCCGCCTCGTCGCATTCCTCCGCCCTCCGCTCCGCCAGCTCGGCGGGGTCGACGGTGGGGTCGGTCGTGCCCTTGTCCCCGTTCGTACAGAGCACGACGTGCACCTCCGAACCCCGCTGGGCCCAGCGCGCCAGGGTGCCGCCGCACGACACGTCGGGATCGTCCGGATGGGCGTAGATGGCCAGGACCTTGTCGGGGACGGCGTCGAGCAGGTACGCCACTGCCCGTCAGCCCTTTCGTTTCGGCTCTGTGGTCTTGGTGAGCAGGCCGACCTCGCGTTGGAAGTCACCGATGTCGGCGAACCCCTTGTAGACGGAGGCGAACCGGAGATAGGCCACGTCATCGAGCTCCCGGAGGCGCTCGAGCACGGCCACCCCGATCTGTTGGCTCGTCACTTCGGCTCCCTCGCCCCGCAAGGCCTCCTCGACCTGTTGCGCCAGTTCCTCGAGCTGTTCCTCTGTTACCGGGCGGTTCTTGGTGGCGGCCCGGATTCCGGAAACGACCTTCACCCGGTCGAACGGCTCCCGCTGTCCGGCGCGCTTGACCACCCACAGCGGGGCTTCCTCGAGACGCTCATAGGTCGTGAATCTGCGACCACAGGACAGGCACTCCCGCCGTCGACGGATGACCACGCCTTCCTCGGCAAGGCGCGAGTCGACGACCTTGTCATCGAGGCTCTGGCACCACGGACACCGCACACGGCCAACCTAGTTCCGCATGGGCAGGGCTCAGGGGAGAACCAGGCGCTCCCCCGGCCTGACGCTGCCCCCGCCGACCTCCACACCGAGCGCCGCCACCAGCGATCGCTGATCGCGACCCGGACCGAGCCTCCGGGCGATGGAGGACAACGTGTCGCCGGGCTGGACGACGTAGACGGCGTGCGCGGACAGCGTGGTCCCGGTGCCGGCCGGGGCCGGCACCGCCAACGCCGGATCGGGCCTCGTCCCCCAGGGCACGGCCAGAGCGATCACGGCGGCGAGGGCGACGAACCCGAGCAGGACGTGGCGCCGGCGCTGAGCCGTGGCCCGAGACAGCGCCCGACGGTCGTCGCAGCGACGGGGCACCGGGCGGGTCCGGTGGTCGGGCCCCGGCGCCCGACGTTGCGGTGTCCCACCCGGTCGAAAGGCCGGGGCACAGGGCTCCGCTCCTTCGTACGCCGTATGGCGCCGTCTCGGCTCGACCCGGTACACGGGTCGGTCCGTCGTCACCAGGGTCACAGACTCCCCGCCCGCCTTCCCGGTCCCGAACGTGTGTTCGTCATAGCTCTCATCTGACCACGAACACCTGTTCGTGTCAATGACCGTCCTCCTCGGCGCCCGCATCGATCCGACTCCCATGGCCCGAGGATGACAGGGGGGTGTAACAGCCCCCGCCCCGGCGGTCGCGGCCCGGGCCCTGTCCGATGCCGACGAACAGGTGTTTGTCTTTGCCCCCTGGTGAGGCTACCGTGGTCACGAACTGGTGTTCGTCCACCCACGGGGGGGCGGGTACCCCGGGGCACGGAGGCACGGCGACATGGCCGAGGCGTTGACGGGCAAGCGGCAGCAGATCCTCGAATTCATCGGCGACCGGATCAAGGTGCAGGGCTATCCGCCGTCGGTCCGCGAGATCGGCGAGGCGGTGGGCCTCACGTCCTCGTCCACCGTCCACGCCCACCTGGCCGTCCTCCAGCGCGAGGGCTACCTCCGGCGCGATCCCACCAAGCCCCGGGCCATCGAGGTGCGCTACGACCCGTCCTCCAAGGCCCAGATGGCGGCCCGGCCCGTCCGCACCGTCCCCCTGATCGGCGACGTCGCCGCCGGGACCGGCGTCCTGGCCCACGAGAACGTCGAGGAACTGCTGCCTCTGCCCGAGGACTTCACCGGCACGGGCTCGCTGTTCATGTTGCGGGTGAGAGGAGAGTCGATGATCGGGGCCGGGATCCTCGACGGCGACTACGTCGTCGTCCGCCAGCAACCCGAGGCCGAGACCGGCGACATCGTGGTGGCCGGAATTCCCGACGACGAGGCGACGGTCAAGACCTTCAGCCGTCGGGGCGCCACCGTCGTGCTCACTCCTTCCAACCCGGAGTTCTCGCCCATGGAGTTCGACCCCGCAGAGGTGACAATCTACGGCAAGGTCGTCACCGTGCTCCGTCGCCTCTGAGCCCTCACGCGCGGCCCCGGGCGCGGGCTACGACGGCTTCTCGAGGATCCGGGCCAACGCATCACGGACACGGGTGAGCTCGGCCGCCGACACATGCTCGTCGGGGGTGTGGGCGAGGAGCGGGTCACCCGGTCCGAAGTTCGCCGCCGGCACACCGGCCGAGAACAAGGTGGCCACATCCGTCCAGCCCAACTTGGCCCGGGGATCATGCCCGGTGGCCCCGACCAATTCGGCGAGCAGGGGATGGTCGAGCGCCGGCGGCGCGCCGGCGGCGGCATCGACCACCACGAGCCGGTCGCCGATTCCGGGATCGAACGTGTCGCCGAGCAGTCGGCCGACCTCGGCGGCGGCGGTATCGACGGTCCGGTCCGGGGCGAAGCGGAAGTTGAGGGTGAGTGTGGCTTCATCGGGGACCACGTTCCCGGCCACTCCCCCGCTCACGCCCACCGACTGGAATTGTTCTATGTACTCACACCCGTCGAGGACCACGCGACGTGAGACATAGCTCTCCAGCGCGCGCAGTACCGGAGCCAGGCGGTGCACCGCGTTCACGCCCTTCCACGGTCTGGCGGTATGGGCGCGCCGGCCGATGACCGTCAGGTCGACGCGCATCGTCCCCTGGCAGCCCGCTTCCACCCGGCCGCCGGTGGGTTCGGCCAGCACGGCGGCGTCGGCGGCGAGGATCTCGGGCCTGTCGGCCACCAGATGGCCGAGCCCGTTGTGTCGTCGCTCCACTTCTTCGCACGTGTAGAAGATGTAGGTCGCATCGATGACCGGTTCACGCGTCGAGCGGGCCAGATCGAGCAATACGGCCAGCCCGCCCTTCATGTCCACGGCCCCGAGGCCCCAGAGGACGTCCCCGTCGATGCCCCGCCCGCCCGCCTCGGAGAAGGGCGGCACGGTGTCGAGATGACCGGCCAACAGCAGGCGACGGGACCGGCCGAGGTTCGTCCGGGCCACCACCGTGTCGCCGAAGCGGTCCACGGCCAGGTGACCGGCGTGACGGAGCCCGGCTTCGACATGGTCGGCCAGCGCCGTTTCGCCGTGGCTCACCGAGGGGATGTCGACCAGTTCGGCGGTCAAGGCGAGCAGATCGGTCATGACAGCGCCGACATCACGACGGGGCTGCCATCACGACGGGGCCGCGGTCATCGCGGCGTCACCCGTCATGTCGACACCTGGTGATCGCGCAGCACGGCCTCGAGCTGCGCCTTGTCGTGGCGCTGGCCCGGATCGAGGCGCTTGAGCACCAGGACGCACGGCAGGAAGAACTCCCCGCCCGGGAACTCCCGGCGGCGGGAGGCGCTCACCGCCACGCTCCAGGGCGGCACCGTCCCCCGACCGAGCTCTGCGCCGGTCTCGGCGTCCACGACGGGGATCGAGGGATTGAGGATCGTTCCCTCGCCGAGAACCGCCCCTTCGCCCACACGCGCCCCCTGCGTCACCATGCAACGGCTGCCGATCATGGCGTCGTCGCCCACCATCACGGGCGCGGCGTTCGGCGGCTCGAGCACGCCCCCGATCCCGACGCCGCCGGAGAGGTGGACCCTGGCGCCGATCTGGGCACACGACCCGACCGTGGCCCAGGTGTCGACCATCGTCCCGGCGCCGACGCGGGCGCCGATGTTGACGTAGCTCGGCATGAGGATGACGCCGCGATCGAGAAACGAGCCCCAGCGCGCCGAGGCCCCGGGGACCACGCGCACCCCGGCCTTTTCGTAATCCTTCTTGAGCGGCAGCTTGTCGGCGTACTCGAACGGCCCCAGCTCGGTGGTGGCCATCGAGCGCAGACGGAACAACAACAAGATGGCCGTCTTCAACCAGGTGTGCACCACCACGTCACCGGTGTCGGCGTCCATCTCGGCCACCCGGGCGTCGCCTGAATCGAGCATCTCCACGGCTTGGTTCACCACCGCCAGCGCATCGGTGTCGGCCGGGCCGAGCTCACCGGCGCGCGTCCACAATTCCTCGATCTGGGACTGGAGGTCGGCCATCCAGTTGAGGTTACCGGGCGGCGTTCGGAGCTCAGGGCGCCCGGACGGCACCGAGACGCGGATCTGTCGATGCGGCCAGGCGTCGGCCCACGAGGGCCAGCCGGTCGTCGGGTTGGACAACGGCGATCCGGACGTGCCCGGCCCCCGACTCGCCGTAGAACTCACCCGGGCTCACGAGCGTCCCCGCCACCTCGGCCAGGGCGTCGGCCAGGGGCCACGCCCCGTCACGCCCCTCGGCCTCGCCCTGCTCGGCGGCCCAGTCGGGTACCGGCACCCACAGGTAGAAGGTGCCGGCCGGCACCGTGGCGTCGAGACCGGCGGACCGCAGCACCTCGGCCAACCGCTCCAGGCGCCCCAAGTACCGCTCGCGCTGGGCGAACACGTGGGCATCGTCGTCGAGGGCCACCGCCGCCGCGGCCTGCACCGGCCCCGGGACCATCAACCCCGCGTGCTGGCGGACCTCGGACAGGAACCGCACGAGGTCGGGGTCCCCGGCGTAGAAGCCGACGCGGAGACCGGCCAGGTTGGACCTCTTCGAGAGCGAGTGCACGGCCACCACGCCGGTCGTCCCGTGGTGCAGAACCGTGGGGGGCGGCCACCTGTCCCAGGTGAACTCGGCATAGCACTCGTCGGACAGAACCGGCACTCCCCGCGCTCTCCCCCAGGAGGCCGCGGCGCCGAGGTCGGTGAGGGACCCTGTCGGGTTGGCCGGACTGTTCACCCACAGAACGACGGCGCGCCCGGCGTCCTGCTCCGACACCTGGCCGAGGTCGAGCCCGCCGCCCGGCGCCTCGGGGACCGCGACCATCCGGCACCCGGCCAGCTGCGCACCGAGGGCGTAGGTGGGATAGGCCACGGCCGGGGCCAAGACGGTGTCGCGTCGGGGACTGCGCAACTTGAGGAACCACGCCGTGGAGGCCACGAACTCCTTGGTTCCCACGCACAGCCCGATCTGGGTCTCGTCGATCTCGACCCCGAAACGGCGTCCGATCCACCGTGACGCCGCGCCCCGCACTCCCGGGCTCCCCGCCGACGACGGGTAGCCCCGCTCCGACCCCGACGACGCCAGGGCGGCGACGACCGACTCTGGAGGCGGGTCACAGGGGGTGCCGATGGACAGGTCGACCATCCCCCCGTCGTGGCGCTCGGCCACCGCGGCGACGGCGGCGAGGCGGCTGTACGGATAGGGCGGCGGAACGAACCCGACCGGGGCGTCGCCCGGCGCCGGTGCTGTCCCCCCCGCCGTCGGACCGGGGTTCACGACGCCAGGAACTGCCGGAAACGCGCCCGACCGACCTCGTCGAGCACGACGTGGACGACGGTGGCGCCCTCACCGTGGGACTCGTCGACCACCTCTCCCTCGCGGTGCACGGCGGCGAGCACGTCACCACGATCGAAGGGCACGAGCAGCTCGACGACACGGTCAGCCACGCGCAGCTGCACGCCGAGCTCACGAAGCAGGTCGTCGGTGCCCGCTCCCGTCCGGGCCGACACGAGCACCGCCCCGGGATGATCGGCGGCCACGCGCTCCGCCCTGGGACTGCGGTCGGCCTTGTTCACCACCAGGAGCTCGGGGACGTTCTGGGCCCCGATCTCGTCGAGCACGAGCCGGACGGCGTCGATCTGCGCCTGGGGCTCGGGGGCCGAGCCGTCGACCACGTGGAGCAGCAGCTCCGCCTCCCGCACCTCATCGAGCGTGGAGCGGAACGCCTCGACCAACTGATGGGGCAGCTTCCGCACGAATCCCACCGTGTCGGACACGAGAACGGTCTCCCCCCCGGGCAGCGCCAGTCGCCTGGTCCGGGGATCGAGCGTCGAGAACGGCCGGCTCTCCACCAGGACACCGGCATCGGTCAACCGGTTGAGCAACGTCGACTTCCCGGCATTGGTGTAGCCCACCAGCGACACCGATCGGTGCCGGCCCCGGGCACGCGAGCGACGCTGGGTCCGGCGTGTGGCTGACACATGGCGGAGGTCGATCTCGAGCCGGGCCATACGTTGCAGTAGCCGCCGCCGGTCCACCTCGAGCTGCGTCTCCCCCGGCCCCCGTGTGCCGATCCCTCCGGCCTGTTGGCTGAACTCCCGGCCGCGGCCGCGCAGACGCGGGAGCCGGTAGCGCAACAGGGCCAGCTCCACCTGGGCCTTGCCTTCCTGGCTCCGGGCGTTCTGAGCGAAGATGTCGAGGATCACCGCCGTGCGGTCGATGGCCGTCCGACCGAGGATCTTCTCGAGGTTGCGCTGTTGGGCGGGGGACAACTCGTCGTCGAAGACGACGGTGTCGGAGTCGACGGCCAGCGAGAGCTGGTGCAGTTCTTCGGCCTTGCCCCGACCCACGTAGGTGGCCGGGTCAGGTTGGTCCCGGCGTTGCACGACGCGTCCGACCACATCCGCTCCGGCCGTGCCCACCAGCAGAGCCAACTCGTCGAGATCGGCGTCGACCGCCTCCGACGTCATCCAGGGGAACACCACTCCGACGAGCACGATGCGCTCGCGAAATGACCGTTCGATCAGGGTCATAGGCGATGACCACCGAGTGCCGTCAAGTCGGCCAGCGTCGATGCATCGACGGTGATATCGGCGACCTTCTGCGTGGGCCCGGCCAGCCAGACGCCGTCGCCGCGCACCTCGACCTCGAGCGTCCCCCCCGGATTGTGGACCCGCACCCGGGATCCGACGAGGCCCCAGTCGTGGGCGGCCGCCGCCGCCGCGCAGGTTCCGGTGCCACAGGCCAGGGTCTCTCCCACCCCGCGCTCCCACACCCGCAAGGTCAGCTCACCGGCGTCGGGACCGGACCACACGAATTCCACGTTGGCCCGTTCCTCGACCGAATGCTCGAGCCGGCGTCCCACCGTCGCCACGGTGGCGCCATCGACTTCTCGGCCGACCAGAACGATATGGGGGTTGCCCATGTTCACCGTCCGGGCGAAACGGACGTCGGGGGCGATGTCGAGGGGGAGCTCCGGGCCAAGGACGGCGTGACCCATGTCCACGCCGGCATAGCCGAGTCCGGGACGCTCGCCGGCGTAATACTTCACGACGCGGACACCGCCGGCCGTCGCCACCGCCACCGGCCCGGGCGTCACCCAACCGGCGTCCACGGCCGCCTGGACCAGGCAGCGGATGCCGTTACCGCTCATCTCCGCCTCACCACCATCGGCATTGCGCAGCTCCATGGTGAGCACCGCGCCGTTCCGTCCGGCCGTCGCCCGCAGGACGCCGTCGGCCCCGATCCCCCGGTGGCGGTCGCACAGGGCCCGGACCTCGGCCCCCGACAACGGCCTCGTGTCGTCGGGATCGAGCATCACGAGGAAGTCGTTGCCGGCGCCATGGTGCTTGGTCAAGCGCACCGTCCCCGTACTCAACATCTCATCAGTCTCCCACCACGACCGCCGGGCCGGCGCCGGCGCCGGCCCGATCGGACGCGGCCCGGTCGAAAACGGCCCGGTCGAAAGCGGCCCGGTCGAAAGCGGCAACGAGACCGGCGAGGACATCACTGCCGGGTTCGAGCCAATGGATCCGTGGATCGCGTTTGAACCACGACCACTGCCGGCGGGCGAACGCCCGCGTCCGGTTCACGGCGGCGGTCACGGCATCGTCGAGGGGCAGCGCCTGCTCGACGTGGGCCAAGAGCTCCCGGTAGCCGAGCGCCTGTCGGGCGGTACGCGACAGGCCCCCGGGCCGCGCCGCCAGGGCCCGCACCTCGTCGAGGAACCCGGCGGCCAACAAGGCGTGGAATCGGCGCTCGATGAGGGCGTCGTGGACGGCCGCATCGAAACGGATGCCCACGAGCACCACCGGGCTTTCGGGATAGACGTCGAGCCCGGGACCGAAGGAGGAGAACGGTCGTCCCGCTCCCAAGGTGACCTCGAGGGCCCGCACCACCCGTCTGCGGTTGCCTTTCTCCATCCGCCCCGCCGCCACCGGGTCGAGGTCGACGAGCCGCGCGTGGAGCGCCTCCACCCCGCCGGGGCCGTCGGCGTCGGCATCGAGTTCGGCCGCGATCTTCGGCCACCGACCGGGAAGATCGAGGTCGTCCACCACGGCCCGCACGTACAGCCCCGTGCCCCCGACCAGAAGGGCACGCCGACCACGTCGCCCGATACCGGCCATGGCCTCGCGCGCCGCGCTCTGGAATTGTCGGACACTGAATTCCTCGCTCGGATCGACGAGATCGATCAGGTGATAGGGCACGACGCCGCGCTCGGCCGCCGACGGCTTGGCCGTCCCGATGTCCATGCCCCGGTAGACGGCCATGGAGTCGACCGAGACGAGCTCGACCTCGGGCCGGAGCCGGGCCAGGGCCAACGCCAGTGTTGACTTGCCCGACGCCGTGGGACCGACCAGGGCGACGGGTGCCGGTGGCGCCACCTGCCTACCGCGCCGCCACCGGGATACGCGTCGGCGTCGACGCCGGGGCGGTGATCTCGACCAGGTTCCCCCGTAGATGGTGGGGTGCGGCCGCCGTCACCGCCACCCGGGCATAGGCCCCCGGTCGGGGCGTCCCCTGTCGAGGCGCGAGGCCGGCGGGGGCGAAGTGGACGAGCTTGTTCTGGCGGGTCCGGCCGCTCATGACGGCCGGGTCCCGCTTGCTCGGCCCCTCCACCATGACCTCCTCAGTCCGGCCCACACGCCCTTCGTGCTTGCGCAGCGCCGTGCGCTCCACCACGAGCCGGAGGCGCTCGAAACGTTCGGCCACAACCTCGTCGGGCACGAATCGCGTCGGATCGGCCGCGGCGCGCGTCCCCGGACGGGGGGAGAAGATGAAGGTGTACGCACTGTCGTACTCGGCCGCCGCCGCCACCGCCAGGGTCTCGGCGAAATCGTCCTCGGTCTCACCGGGAAAGCCCACGATGATGTCCGTGGTGACGGCGAGATCGTCGATGGCGGCCCGGGCATCGGCCAGCCGTTCCAGATAGCGCTCGGACGTGTACCCGCGCCGCATGGCACTGAGCACCCGGTTGCTCCCCGACTGCAGCGGCAGGTGCAGGTGCTCGCACACCGACGGCGTCTCGGCCATCGCGGCGATCGTCTCGGGCCGGAGATCCTTCGGATGCGGGCTCGTGAACCGGACCCGCCGGATGCCGTCGACGGATCCGACCGCCCGCAGGAGCTCGGCGAACATCGGTCGGCGGCGGGTGAGGTCGCGCCCGTAGGAGTTCACGTTCTGACCGAGTAGCGTCACCTCGGTCACGCCCCGGGCGGCCAGCGTGGTCACCTCGTCCACCAGGACGTCGAGGGGCCGGCTCACCTCCGGTCCCCGCACCTGCGGAACGATGCAGAAGGCGCACGAGTTGTCGCACCCCATCTGGATGGTCACCCAGGCCAGGAAGGGCACGTCCCGCACGGCCGACAACGCCGAGGCGTGGGCCGGGTCGCCGGCGGGATCGGGGGCGTCCAGGACCTCCACCACCGGGCCCTCGGTGGCGGCGCGGCGCAGGAGCTCCGGGGCTCGACCGAGGTTGTGCGTGCCGAACACCACGTCGACATGACCGGCGCGGGTCCGCACCACCTCGCCGTCCTTCTGGGCCAGGCATCCGCCCACGGCGATCTGCATGCCGGGACGGCGCTCCTGCAGGCTCTTCAACCAGCCCAGGTGACCGTAGAGCTTGTTGTCGGCGTTCTCCCGGATGCAGCAGGTGTTGAGCACGACGACGTCGGCCTTCTCCACGTCGTCAACAGGTTCGAGGCCGTCGGCCACCAGAAGTCCGGCCAGGCGTTCCGAGTCGTGCTCGTTCATCTGGCACCCGAAGGTGCGGATGTGGAACGTCCGGGGCATGCCGTCAAGTGTAGGCAGCGGGCTCGGTCCCCCCGGCCCGCCCGCCGTCACATCTCGGCCCGCCCGCCGTCACATCTCGGCCGCGCCAGGCACGAAACGGCCCAGCACGAAACGGCCCAGCACGAAACGGCTCAGTGGCGCGCCGAACCGCCGATGTCGTAGGGCCCGGTGATGCCGCCGTCCACGATCAGACCTTCGAGATCGGGCCGCAGCACCATGGCCCGTCCCGGGACGCCGATCTCGGCCATCATCGCCTCCGCCTTCGTCCGGACGGTCTCGGCGTCCGCCCCGTCGCAGATCCCGAGCAGAGTGGGGCCGGCCCCGGACCAACACGAGGCCAGGGCGCCGGCGGTCACGAGACGGGCCAGTAGCTGCGGGGCCTCGGGAAACATGGGGCTGCGGTAGTCCTGGTGCAGACGGTCCTCGGTGGCCTCGCGGATGAGCAGGGAGCGGTCGGCCAGCCCCGCCAGCAACAGCGTCAGTCGGCCCAGATTGAAGGTGGCGTCGGTCCGCGCCACCTGGTGGGGCAGGGCGTGTCGGGCTTTCGAGGTCGACAGCGGCCGGTCGGGCACGAGGGCCACGAAAGCGAGCCCCACATCGAGCGGCATCCGCACGGCGCGCACGGCCCCCTTCACGGTGGTGGCCGCCACCAGACCCCCCACCATCGAGGCCGCCGCGTTCTCGGGATGTCCGTCGACGCGGGCGGCCACGGCCAGGGGGTCCCGGGAGCCGGCCGCGGCGGCAGCGGCCACGGCCAGGGCGGCCGAGGATCCGAGGCCGCGGGCCACGGGGATGTCGGAGCGGACGGTGATGGCCAGCCGGTCGTGTCCGGCCACGTCGATGGCCACCGTGGCGGCCAGGTGGGTGGCGTCGGCGGCCAGGTCCGATCCCTCGCCCGTGGCCCGGACGGTCAGGCGGGGGGCCGGTTCCACCTCCACCTCGACGTAGAGGTCGAGGGCCAGGGCGAGAACGTCGAATCCGGGGCCGAGGTTGGCCGACGAGGCAGGGACCCGGGCGCGCACGCCGTAACGGTAGCCAAGATGGAGGGTCTCACATGCGTTTGAGCCGCCAGCTGAGCGGAGCCGGGGCGAGGGTGGCCGTCGTCCGCACCGGGACGGTGACGTGCTCCGGCCCGTCGGTGACGACGAGCCTCCCGGCCAGGGTCCCGGCCCGGGCCCCGTTACGCACGGCTGAGGGGGTGAAGGTCATCCGGACGTTGTCTCCGGGCCAGGCCAGGAGCGTGACCCCCCGTTCCGTCAGTGCCTGCACCCCGTCGGACTGCCACGGCGTCCCCACCGTGGCGGCCACGACGCGTCGCTCCACGACGGGCCGCTCGCGCAGGAGGCCGGCGGTGGCGTCCACGAGGGCGAGGTCGGCGCTGTTGGCGACGTCGAGCGGGTCGAGACCGGGTTCGCCGACCACGGCCGCCATCACCAAGACCGTCCGGCCGTTCACCGGGCGACTGGCGGCCATCACCAGACAACCCATGGCGGCCTGCGTGAAGCCGGACTTCACCCCGACGATCCCGTCGGTGCCGATGGAATGCACGTAGTTGGGGATCACCCCGGCGATGGGCAGGGTGACGCTCGTCTGGCTCACCACCACGGCGAACGTCGGTATTGTCATGGCGGCCATGGTCAGCCGTAGCTGATCGCCGGCGGTACTCACCGACATCGGACTGAGGCCGCTCGTGTCGGAGTAGTGCGTCTGGTGCATCCCGAGCGCCGACGCCGTCACGTTCATCTTGGCCACGAAGGCCGCGGTGCTGCCCGCGTCCCATCGGGCCAACACGTCGGCCAGATTGTTGGCCGAGTGCACGAGTAGGCCGTTCAGGAGCTGCCGTTCGGAGAGCACCTCGCCCGCTTGCACCGGAATGTTGGCGGCGTCGCCCGCTTCATCGATCGCCGCCTCCGTCTGGTCGGTGGCACTGATGGCCACCGCCGGACCTTGCGCCGTGGGCCCCAGGGGATGGTCGCGCAGCACCACAAAGGCCGTCATGATCTTGGTCAGACTGGCGATGGGCGCCGGGCTCTCGGGTCCTGACGCCACCAGCAGACCGCGCGCCGGCACGGCGATGGCGGCCTGTCCGGCCGGCGGCCACGGCAGTGTCGGCGACCCGCCGGCGACGGCCACCGTCGTGGCCATGGCCAGGTGGACGACCGGGTCGGGCACCGACCGCTGCAGCTGGAATCCGGCCCCGACGACCACGACGACGACCACCAGGCCGGCTCTCCACGCCCGGCGCAACCAATGGCGGGGCGACGCGCCGTGCTGACCGCGCCGGTAGGGCATGGTCCCCTACCGGTCCGACAGCTGCTCGAACTCCTCGGGTGTCATGAGCACAGCGCGGGCCTTCGAGCCCTCGGACGGACCCACGACCCCCCGTCGTTCGAGGAGATCCATCAACCGTCCGGCGCGGGAGAACCCCACCCGGAGCTTTCGCTGCAGCATCGACGTGGACCCTAGCTGAGATCGAACGACGAGCTCCATGGCGGCGAAGAGCAGATCGTCGTCTTCGTCCTCCATACCTCCGCCGCCCGATCGTGTCCCTCCGTCACCGGCCAGGCCCTCGACGTACTGGGGCTGGTGCTGACGGCGCCAATGGGCCACCACGGTGCGGACTTCGTTCTCGGCCACCCAGGGGCCCTGGATCCGCCGGGCCACCGAGGACGACGCCGTCAGAAGCAGCATGTCCCCCTTCCCCACCAGTCGCTCGGCGCCCGGTTGGTCGAGGATGACCCGGCTGTCGGCCAGCGAGGACACGGAGAAGGCCAGCCGCGAGGGGACGTTGGCCTTGATGACACCGGTGATCACGTCGACCGACGGCCGCTGGGTGGCCAGGACCAAATGGATGCCGACGGCCCGTGCCATCTGGGCGATCCGGCACACCGATTCCTCGACGTCGCGGGCGGCCACCATCATCAGGTCGTTCAACTCGTCCACCACGACGAGGATGTAGGGCAACCGCTCGCGGTGCACCGGAGGGTCGACGACGGCACGTGACTGCTCCACCCGGGCCCGGGCGCGCGCCGCCGCCTCGCTCACGATGTCGGCGGCCTCTCCCACCACGTCGTGGGTGTCGAGACCGTGCTGCTCGAGCTCGCCGTCGAGGTCGCCGGCGTCGTCGCTGTCGTCCTCGAAGGTCCCGGCCTCGTCGGCCTCGTCCCCCCGGTCGTCACCGGCGCCGACCACGGTGGTCCCCAGCTCGTCGCTCTCCAGCGCCTGGTTGTAGCCGTCGATGTCGCGCATCCCCGCCTCGGCCAGGATGTCGTAGCGGCGTTCCATCTCGGTCACCGCCCACGACAGCGCGTTGGCCGCCTTCTTCGGGTCCACCACGACCTGGGTGAGCAGATGCGGCAGGCCGTTGTACTGTCCGAGCTCCACGCGCTTCGGGTCCACCAGGATGAGCCGCACCTGCTCGGGGGTGGCCCGCATCAGTATCGAGGTGAGAAGCGAGTTGATGCACGACGACTTCCCGGCCCCGGTGGCGCCCGAGATGAGGATGTGGGGCATCTCGGCCAGGCTGGCCATGACGGCGCGACCGGCGATGTCCCGGCCGAGCGCCACCTCCAACGGATGGGTGGCCGTCCGGGCCTCCTCCGACGACAGGACGTCGCCCAGCGTGACCAGTTGCCGACGACGGTTCGGCACTTCGACCCCGATGGCCGACTTCCCCGGTATGGGGGCCAGGATGCGCACGTCGGCCGAGGCCATGGCGTAGGCGATGTCCTTGGCCAGGCTGGTCACCCGGGCCACCTTCACGCCGGGGCCCAGTTCCAGCTCGAACCGGGTGACGGTGGGCCCGACGGTGTGTCCGACCAGCCGGGTGGCCACGCCGTGGGCGGCCAACGAGTCCACCAGGGCGCGGCCGGCGGTGGCGATCCCGGGCCGGTCGAGTTCCTGCTTCTTCGAGCGGCTGAGGGTCTTGGGCGGCGGCAGGCGCCACTCCCCCGCCGGCATGCCCAGGTCGACTTCGAGGTGGTCGGCGGCGACCGGCGACCCCAGTAGTTGGTCCTCGGGTCTGGTCGGCGGCGGCCCGTCGGGGTCCGTGTCGGCGGCGGGTGGCTCCTCCACCGGCGCCTCCGCTGTCGGGACCAGCACCGGCTGAGAGGGCACGTCGACGTCGGGACCGAGGGCGTGGGACGGCGTGGACACGAGGTCGGGTTCGTCGCCCTCGTCGGTCTCCTCGTCGTACTCGGGGACGAGCGCGTGCCACAGATCCTTGGCCCCGCCGGCCACCGCCGTGGCCGCCCGGCGCAGGGTCACCCCGGTGAACAACACCAGGGCCAGGAGCAGCAGGGCGACCAGGACGACCGACGCCCCGACGGCGCCGATCCCGTGGCGCAGCGGACTGCCGGCGGCCACACCGACCCACCCGCCGGCCCCGGCCAGCTGCGACGCCGACGCCGTCAGCCGGGGAGTCCCCCCGGCCACGTCGGCCAGGCCCGAGATGGCCGTCACGGTGAGGACCAGTCCGATGGCCACCCGGGCCTTCTCCCGCTCCGCCGGACCCATGACGAGCCGCGCCCCGGCACCGGCACAGCTGAGGGGCACGACGAAGCGACCCACCCCGAGCAGGGACCCGAGCCCGTGGCGCAGTCCCTGACCGACGGGCCCGAGGGCGTCGGCGTAGAGGGCCAGGGCGCCGAGCACGGCCGTGGTGAGCAGGGCGATGCCCCAGACGTCCTCGGCGTGGGACTGGAGGACCGACCCGACCGAAGCGAGGAGACCCGGCGCCGGCGCCGATCTCGGCCCGCGCCCGCGGCCCTTCGGGGCCGGCGGACGGCGGGCGGCGGTCTTGGGCCGGGCCTTTCCCGCGGAGCCCGATCGACGACTCCCCGAGGTCGACCGTTTCGACGGTCGGGCGCCCACGGCGCGTCGCTTCGTGGTCACCACAATGCCCACAACGGTAACAGCAGTCCCAGGAGCACCCGAGGACCCGGGGGCGGTGACAGGGAAGAAGCCCAGCTCGACGGCCCTGTCGCCCGGGCGGGCGGATCAGACGATGACGACGACGGGCACGATCATGGGCCGGCGCCGGGTGCGCTCGCCCACCAGCTTGCCGAGGGCCTTCCGGGCGTGGCGCCGCAGCGTCTCCTGGTCGTCGGCCCCGTCGGCCAGAGCCTTCTCCAAAGCCACCCGGACGACCATGCTGGCCTCTTCGAGCAGTTCCTCGGCCTCCGGCGCGTGGATCCAACCCCGGGTGATGATCTCCGGTGCGCTTACCACCTCGGCGGCATGCGGGTCGACGGTGGCCACCACCACCACGACCCCTTCCTCGGCCAGGACCCGCCGGTCCCGCAACACGCCGTGGCCGACGTCGCCCACGGTCCCGTCGACATAGAGGAATCCCGCCGGGACGTCGTCTCCGCGCCACACGCCATCGTCGGCGATCACGATCGAGTCGCCGTCCTCGCACAGAAGGGCCTTCTCCTCGTCGACCCCCATCCGCACGGCCAGGCGGGCGTGATGAATCAGGTGGCGGTACTCACCGTGGACGGGGATGAACCACTCGGGCTTGGCCACGGCCAGCAGGGTCTGCAGCTCGCCCTGCCGGGCGTGCCCGCTCACGTGGACGGGCTCGATCCCGGTGTGGATGACCTCGGCCCCGCGGCGGTGCAGCCGGTCGATCACCCGTCCCACCGCCCATTCGTTGCCGGGGATGGGATGGGCGCTGATCACCACGACGTCGCCGGGACGGAGTTTCAACCACTTGCTCTCCCCTGCCGCCATCAGCGACAGCGCCGAGAGCGGCTCGCCCTGTGATCCGGTCGACACCACGCAGATCTGTCCCGGCTCGAGCTTGTCGATGTCCTCCACGTCCACGAAGGCGTCGTCGGGTGCATGGAGCAGACCGAGCCGGCGGGCCAACTCGACGTTCTTGGCCATCGACCGACCGAGGGTCGCCACCTTGCGGTTGCAGGCCAGTGCCGCGTCGATTACCTGCTGCACCCGGTGGATGTGGCTGGCGAAGCACGTCACCACCAGCCGTCGACCGACGTGGACGGCGAACAGCCGGCGCAAGGTGGCGCCGACGTTGCTCTCGGAGTCGGTGAATCCGGGTTCCTCGGCATTGGTCGAGTCCGACAACAGCAGCCGGATCCCGGGGTTGTCGGCCAGTGACCCGATGTGGGCCAGGTCGGTCAGCCGGCCGTCGACCGGTGTGAGGTCGAGCTTGAAGTCGCCCGAATGCAAGATGATTCCCTGCGGTGTGTGGAAGGCGGTGGCGAACCCGTGGGGCACCGAGTGGGTGACGGGGATGAACTCGACCTCGAAGGGACCGACCGTCCGGCGCTCGCCGTCCACCACCTCGACGAAGCTGGCCCGGTCGGTGAGCCCCGCCTCCTCCACCCGGTTGCGGGCCAGCCCCAGGGTGAGCGCCGAGCCGTAGACGGGGACGGACAGGTCCCGCAACAGGTAGGCCAGACCGCCGGTGTGGTCCTCGTGGCCGTGGGTGAGGACGACCCCCTCCACCTTGTCGGCGTTGTCCCGCAGGTACGACAGGTCGGGCAGGACGAGGTCGATGCCGGGCATCTCGGCGTCGGGAAACATGATCCCGCAGTCGAGGACGACCATCCGGTCGCCGACTTCGATGACGGCGCAGTTGCGGCCGATCTCGCCCAGGCCGCCGAGGAAACTGACCCGTACGTGTTCAGGCAAGCGGTCCGCCCGGCCGCGTGTCGGAGGCACCGCCGGGGCCGTGGCCCAGGCGCGAGATCACGAGCCGGGCCTGGCCGTCGAGTTCGGGCGCGGCTGCTCCGAGCGGCAACCGGCACTGCCCGGCGGGAAGGCCGAGGGCCCGGCACGCCGCCTTGGCCGGCAGGGGGTTCGGATGGGTGTCGCTCGACTCGAACTCGTAGGACTCGATCAACCGTGCGTTCAACCACCGCGCCGTCTCCACCTCGCCCTTGGTGAAGGCGGTCACCATCTGGCCCAACTCGACACCGGCCCAGTGGCTGGCCACGCTCACGAGGCCCACGGCGCCCACGGCCAGCAGGGCCAGGGCCAGGTTGTCGTCGCCGCAGTAGACCTCGAAGCCGTCGGGAGCCTCGGCCACCGTCCGGGCCGTCCCGGGAACGTCACCGGCGGCGTCCTTCACTCCGACGATGTTGGGGACGGCACGCGCCAGGCGGAGCAGGGTCTCATGGGCGATCTTGCGGCCCGCCCGGACGGGGATGTCGTACAACAGCACGGGCAGCGGGGTGCTGTCGGCCACGGCGGCGAAGTGATCGGCCAGCCCGTGTTGCGAGGGCCGGTTGTAGTAGGGGGTCACGACGAGGATGCCGTCCACCCCGGCCTCGGTGGCCACCTTGGTCAGGTGGATCGAGTCACGGGTGTCGTTGGTGCCCGTGCCGGCGATGACGGGGACGGTGACGGCCCCGGCCACGGCCCGCCACAACACGGCCAGCTCGGCCTCGGACAGCACGGGGGCCTCGCCGGTCGTCCCGGCCACGACCAAGCCGTCGCTGCCGTGGGCGGTCAACCACCGCGCCAGGGTCACGGCACCCTCGATGTCGAGCGCCCCCGAGTCGTCGAAGGGGGTGACCATGGCGGTCACGACCGCGCCGAACCGACCTGCTCCCGGGATCGATGCCACGCCGTCAGGTTAGTACCGGGACAGGGGTGCCGAGTCCAGGGTCACGGGACCGGGACGCCCCCGTGGGGGTGTCGTCAGGCGACGGCCTCGGACCCGGTGGCCTGCAGCTCTTCGTACTCCTCACCGGTGTCGGCCCAGTCTTCGAAGGCGATGGCGCCCATCTCGGTGAACTTCGTCCGCAGCCAGCCGTCGGCGGCGTCGAGGAGGCCCAGCTTCTTGCAGTTGGGGACGATCTTCGAGAACAGAAGAGTCTGGAACGTCTGCCTCTCGGGCACCTGCAGGAGAAGAGGAACGATCTCCTTGGGGTTGGCCCCCATCCGGTCCCATACCTCCTGCTGGAGGAACCGGTCGCGCATGCGGACGGCCGCTTCGAAGGCGAACTCCTGGCGCTCGCGGATCTCGGCCGCCGACAACTCGGCGTAGTACTCCTGGAGGCTCAACACCCCGAAGGCGACGTGACGCGATTCGTCGGACATCACGTAGCGCAGAAGCTGCTTGAGCAGTGGCTCGGTCGTCATCTGGTGCATGAAGCCGAATGCGGCCAGGGCCAGGCCCTCCACCATGATCTGCATGCCCAGGTAGGTCATGTCCCAGCGCTTGTCGGCGATGATGTCGTCGAGCAGCATCCGCAGATGGGCGTTGATCGGGTAGTGACCCGACAATTTGTCGTCCAGGTACTTGGAGAAGACCTCGACGTGCCGGGCCTCGTCCACGACCTGGGTGGCGGCGTAGTACTTGGCGTCGATCCACGGAACGGACTCCACGATCTTGGCCGTACAGACGAGGGCGCCCTGCTCGCCGTGCATGAACTGCGACAGCGTCCAGTTCTGGCTCTCCACCCCGAACTCGAGCCACTCCTTGTCACCCCAGCTGGCGATGCTCGTGCCCGACAAGTCGATGCCCTCGTTGAAGCCGCCGTTGGCGACGGCGTTGGCGGCCACCACCTTCTCCTGGTCCACCTCGATCTCCCAGGGGAGATCGGTCTGGCCGTTCCACTGTGCCTTCTTGGCCTTCTCGTACAGCTTGTCCAGCTTCGGCCGCTTGCCCTTTTCGTAGTCCCAGGTGAAAACGGTGTCGTAGACCGAGTGCACCGAGTGCAGCCGCTCGTCGCCATCGGTGTTGATGACCGACATGATGGCTTCGAGGTCGTTGATCTCATCTCGGCCGATGATGTCGATCGTCGGCCGCATCTGATCCGTCATGACGCTTCTCCCTTGTGTGTTCGGGTCGAACGCGGAGGTCGGTCGATTTTCCCGATACCTCCGGTGTGGGCACTGTCTGTCGAGCGAGGGGGCACGGCGGCGCGCTGCGGATCTGAGGCGCGACGAGCCGGATCGGAGGGAAGGACGAAAGTCCGCACCAGTCGCCGGACCCGGGCCTCGTCGGTCAGATCGACGCCGTCGGCCGGGCACAACAGGTGGGAGAGCACGATCCGGGCCGCCCACTCGGCCACCCTCTTGGCTTCGTCGTGGTCGAGCCACCGTCCGAGGAAGGGCGCGGTGAACGTCGACGAGACGGCCAGGACGCTGTCCATGTGACCGAAGGTGAGATGGGGAAGGACCACCTCGGGCTCGCGCTCGAGCAGGAAGGACAGACCGGGGTGCTCCGTGACGCGGCGCGCCGCCTCGGTCATGCCCACCACCAGCACCTCTTCGAGATCCGACGCCGCGCCCATCCGCAGGGCCAGGGCGCTGAAGAAGCGGGCCACCTCGGTGTCGACCACCGCCGACATCAGCCCGTCCTTGCCCCCCGGGAAGACCCGGTAGACGGTGGCCCGGGAACAGCCGGCGGCGCGGGCCACGTCGTCGAGCGTCGTCTTGGCGATGCCCTGCCGGGCGATGCAGAGCAGGGCGGCATCGGCCAGGCGCACCCTCTGCGGGGTGGCGGCGGCCTCGCCGACGCCTCTCGCGGCCCGGTCCGGGTAGTCACCGCGGACGAGCTCCAGCCGGGCGCTGCCCATACCTTGAGACAGTATTGCGATCTCTGTCTCATTGTCAACGAGCCAGGGAAGGCTCCGCGGCCCCGTTCGGTACCTATCTGTCCACTATCTGCGTCACGCCCGTCACTCCGGGGAGCAGCTCGACCCGGACCAAGGTGCGCACCTCGGCGGGTTCGGTGAGGTCCCAGCGGCCCGGCGCCGAGATGTAGGACAGGATCATCCGGGCCAGGAAATCGGCCGCCTCGTGCACCGCCAGGCCGTCGGGCAGCCCGTGCTCGTGCAGGTAGGGCACGAGGAAGCCACTGATCAGGCCGACGGTCCGGTTCGATTCCACCGTCAGCTTGGGCAACAGGACGTCGGGCTCGGTCTGGAGCACCTTCTGCAGCACCTCGTGTTCGAGGACCTGGCGACGGGCGAAGATCAGGCCCCGCTCCAGGACCTCTTCGAGCGAGTCGGCCCCGTGCACCTCCTCGTACAACCGCCCGAAGAAGCGGAGGTACTGCCACGACACCACGGCGTCGACCAGTTCGTCGCGGCCGCCGGGGAAGTACCGGTAGACGGTGGCCCGCGACACCCCCGCCTCGCGTGCGGCATCTTCCACCGTCGTCTTCGACAGTCCGAAGCGTGCCACGCACGCATAGGTCGCCTCGACGATGCGCTGACCGGTTTCGCTGTCCATGACCGAGAACGCTACGCCGGGCCGTTCAGAACGAGAGCAGGGCGTCGAGGCCCAGTGTGAGTCCCGGCCTGTCCGCCACCGACTTCACCGCCAGCAGGACGCCGGGCATGAACGACGAACGGTCGTAGGCGTCGTGGCGCAGCGTCAGGGACTGGCCCAGGGCGCCGAAGATCACTTCCTGGTGGGCGACCAGTCCCGGGAGACGGATGGAATGGATGCGGATCCCCCCCGGCCCTTCCCCGCCGCGCGCCCCGGCCACCACGTCCGAGGCGGTGCGATCGGCGGGCCACGCATCCCGCCCGCAGTCACGCCGGGCCCGGTTGACGCGCTCGGCCGTGGCCAGTGCCGTCCCCGAGGGTGCGTCGAGCTTCCCGTCGTGGTGGAGCTCGATGATCTCGACCCCGTCCATGAACGGGGCGGCGAGTTCGGCGAAGCGCATCATGAGAACGGCACCGATGGCGAAGTTGGCGGCCAACACGCAATTGGCCGGCGACTGCTTGAACAACTCCTCGACGGCGGCCACGTCGACGTCGGCGATGCCCGTGGTGCCGACGACGCTGTGGACGCCGTGGGCGGCACACCAGCGCATCGTCTGCACCGCCACTTCCGCCACGGTGAAGTCGACGGCCACGTCGGCGCCGGACCGTTCGAGCGCCTCGAGGTCACCCGCGACCTGGATACCGGCCCCGTCCGAACCGGTGACCTGGCGGAGATCGATCCCCGCCAGGCGGGGGTCGACGGCGGCCACCAGCTCGAGCCCCGGGTCCTCGGACACGGCCCGGCACACCTCGCGGCCCATCCGACCACCGGCACCGAGCACACCCACGCGCAAGATCTCGGTCACGGCACCGGCACCGGCATGGTCGACGGCATCGTCACGATGCGAAGTCGGCCGGATCGAAGGGACCCACCACCGACAAGGTTCGGGGCTCGTCGGCCAGCTTCCGAGCCACGGTGGCCACGTCCTCCACGGTCACGGCGTCGACCCGGGCCAGCAGGTCGTCGACGGCGAGGACGTGCCCGTGCAGAAGCAGGCTGGAGCCGATGCGGCTCATCCGGGCGCCCGAGTCCTCGAGCGACAGCAGGGTCTCGGCCCGCAGATGCCCACGGGCCACCGACAACTCGCGTGCGGTGATCCCGTCCTCGCCCAGGTGGTCGAGCTCCCCGTGCACGAGACCGAGAACCTCGCGGGCGTGCTCGGGGGCCGTTCCCACGTTGACGGTGAGTGATCCGATCTCGTCGTAGTGGGTCCTCTCCGACCAGATCGAGTACGCCAGTCCCCGCCGTTCGCGGATCTCCTGGAACAGGCGGCTGGCCACGCCGCCGCCGAGGACGTGGTTGAGCACGGCCAGGGCCCAGCGGTCCTCCGAATGTCGCCCCGGTGCCCGCAGACCCACCACCAGGTGGACCTGTTCGGTGGGGCGACGGGTGACCACGAGGCTGTGCGGCGGCGAGTCCGGCGGCTTGCGCTGCGGGCCGGTCCCCCCCGAGCGAGCGGCGAAACGGCGCTCGATCTCGGTGGCCAGGTGTTCGTGGTCGAGATCGCCGGCGGCCGAGAGCACGAGGTTGCCCGTCCGGTAGTGGGTGTCGAAGAAACGCCGGATCTCCGGCGCGTCGAGGGCCGACACGCTGGCCGGTGCACCGAGCACCTCCCGGCCCAGGGGGTGGTCGGGGAACATGGCCCCCACGCACTGTTCGGCCGACAGATCGGAGGGTTCGTCGGCGTGCATCAGGATCTCGTCCAGGATCACCTGGCGCTCGGCTTCGATGTCGTCGGGCCGCAGGGCCGGGTCCGTCATGATGGCACCGAGGACGTCGAGGCCGAGGGGGAGATCCTCGGAGAGGAGCCTCACGTAGAAGACGGTGTACTCCTTGGTGGTAAAGGCGTTCATGTCCCCACCGACCTCGTCCACCGCTTCGGCGATATCGGCCGCGCTCCACGTCGGTGTCCCCTTGAACAACAGGTGTTCGAGGAAGTGCGAGGCGCCGGCCCGCCGCTCGTCCTCGTCGCGCGAGCCGGTCCCGACCCAGACACCGAGCGTGACCGACCGGACGTCGGCCATCGCTTCGGTGACCAGTCGTATTCCGCAGTCGAGTACTTCGGTCCGGATCACCGCGGTGACCGCGGCCTTTCGGACGGTGTGGGCGTGCCGACGATCACCGACGCCGAGGTCGCCGTGGACGGCTGTCGCCGCGGTCTCGGTCTCCGCCCGAGGCCGGGGCCGGGCCGAGATCACCGAGCTCGCTGGTGAGCTCGGCCTCGAAAGCCGACTCGAAAGAGGCGACCGGTGCGGCCGCCGACGGCGCCGACGCTGTGGTGGAGCCGCCACCGCGACTGCCGCCTCGATCCCCACGGTCGCGCTCCCCACGGTCGCGCTCCCCACGGTCGCGGTTGCGATCGCCGTTGCGATCGGGTCCGCGCTCCGACGACGCGCTGGGCGCGCCACCACCGGTGGGAGCGGGCGGGTCTCCGACGAGCGACAGTGAGACCTTGCCCTGAGGATCGATGTCGTCCACCTTCACCTCGAGCTCCTGGCCCAGAGAGAGGACGTCCTCCACCCGGTCGACGCGCTTGCCGCCCCCGATCTTGGAGATGTGCAGCAGACCGTCCCGGCCCGGGAGGATGTTGACGAAGGCCCCGAACTTGGTGATGTTCACGACCTTGCCGGGGTAGATGCCTCCGACGTCGGCCTCGGGCGGCTCGACGATGAGGAAGATCCGCTTGCGGGCCTCCTCGACGGCGGCGCCGTCCTTGGCCCCGATAGTCACCAGGCCGAACATGCCGTCGTCGTCGACGGTGATGTCGGCGCCGGTCTCGGCCTGCAGGGTGTTGATGACCTTGCCCTTCGGTCCGATGACCTCGCCGATCCGGTCGACGGGGATCTGGAACGACACGATCTTCGGGGCGTTGTCGGACACCTCGGGACGGGGCCCGCTGATGGCGCCGGCCATGACGTCCAGGATCTTGAGCCGGGCGTCGCGCGCCTGGTTGAGGGCCTGGGCGAGCACGTCGGACGGGAGGCCGTCGATCTTGGTGTCGAGCTGCAGGGCGGTGATGGTGTCGCTCGTCCCCGCCACCTTGAAGTCCATGTCACCGAAGGCGTCCTCGGCTCCCAGGATGTCGGTCAGGGTGACGTAGCGACCGGATTCGAAGACGAGACCCATGGCGATGCCGGCCACCGGTGCCTTGATGGGCACGCCGGCGTCCATGAGCGAGAGCGACGAGCCGCACACCGAGGCCATCGACGTGGAACCGTTCGACGAGAGGACTTCGGAGACGAGACGCAGGGTGTAGGGGAACTCCTCCTGCAACGGCACCACCGGCAGAAGGGCCCGCTCGGCCAACAGGCCGTGGCCGATCTCGCGCCGCTTGGGCCCGCGCATAAACCCGGTCTCGCCGGTGGAGAACGGCGGGAAGTTGTAGTGGTGCATGTAGCGCTTGAACTCGTCGATGCCGATGGTGTCCAACATCTGGTTCATCCGGGGCATGCCCAGGGTGGTGATGTTCAGGACCTGGGTCTCGCCCCGCTGGAAGAGGCCCGACCCGTGGGCCGTCGGGATGAGATCGACTTCGGCCGACAGCGGGCGGAGATCGGACGTCCCTCGACCGTCGATGCGGATCCCTTCCTCCACGATCCGGGTGCGGACGATCTTCTTGGTGAGCGAGCGGACGGCCGCCTTGATCTCACGGGTGCGATCGGGGAACTGCGATTCCAGGTCGGCGATGATCGAGGCCGTGGCCTCGTCGAGCGCGGCGTTGCGGTCGGCCTTCTGGGTGATGGCATTGGCCTTGGTGATCAGATCGGTCCCGGCCGCCACCACCTGCTGGTAGACGTCGTCCTCGTAGTCGACGAAGAGCGTGTAGGCGATGGTGGGCTTCTTGCCGGCCTTGGCCACCAGCTCGCGCTGGAGCTCGATCGACTCCCGGATCCAGGTCTTGGCCGCCTCGAGGCCCTCGGTCAGGACCTCCTCGGTCACCCGGGGTGTGCCGGCCTCGTAGAAGCCCCAGGACTTCTCGGTGCCGCCGGCCTCGACCATCATGATGGCGATCTCGGCCCCGGGGTCCTCGGACAGGGCCCGTCCGGCCACCACCAACTCGAAGGTGGACTCGTCACCTTCCTGGTAGGTGGCGTGGGGGATCCAGGACCCCTCCTGCGACCAGGCGATCCGGACGGCGCCGATGGGGCCGTCGAAGGGGATGCCCGACAACATGAGCGCCGCCGAGGCGCCGTTGATGGCCAGGACGTCGTGGGGATTCACGAGGTCCGAGCCGAGAACGGTCCCGACGATGTGGACCTCGTTTCTGAACCCCTCGGGGAACGACGGCCGCAGGGGCCGGTCGATGAGGCGGTCGGTCAGGATGGCCTGGTCCGGGGCTTTCCCCTCACGGCGGAAGAACGAACCGGGGATCTTCCCCACGGCGTACATCCGTTCCTCGATGTCGACGGTGAGGGGGAAGAAGTCGGTCCCTTCCCGTACGCCCTTCGACGCCGTGGCCGTGACGAGGATCATGGTGTCGCCGATGCGACCCACCACCGCTCCGTCGGCCTGACCGGCGAGCTTGCCTGTCTCGAATGAAAGTGTGCGATCGGTCCCGCTGATGGGGGCCGACACGGTGATGGCGTCCGCCATGTGTCTCCTCGTGTGCGTCGCGGACATCTGTCAGGCCAGTTCCCAGTCGTCGACCACCCCGGTGCCGGCGCTGAACATCGCCGCCTGACCATCGGGTGTACCGGTGATCTTGGCGACAGATGGTCGGTGCGAGCCGGTACGGGTGACCGGCGACTGGCAGCTGACGGCTGTCCAGATGCCCTGATCCAACTCTGTCTCGGGCGGGGGCTCCGCCCTGTGTCCGGGAAGGGTCCCCCCTGCCCGGGTGGTTCCCGTCCGGCCTGTTGGCCGCCCGGGGACCGGACCGCTAACGGCGGATGCCGAGACGGCCGATGATCGACCGGTAGCGCTCGACGTCGTTGTCCCGCACATAGTCGAGCAGCCGACGCCGCTGGCCGATGATCTTCATCAACCCTCGTCGGGTGTGATGATCGCCCTTGTGGACCTTCAGGTGCTCGGTGAGGTGGGTGACGCGTTCGGTGAGGAGCGCGATCTGCACCTCGGGAGAACCGGTGTCGGTCTCGTGCAGGCGGTA
>Ga0209415_10002964_pt1 | contig 31758 bp, 29 predicted proteins | sample PeaSoiSIISIP2007_FD_187696 | JGI IMG/M metagenome (GOLD analysis project Ga0209415, IMG submission 187696) | Peat soil microbial communities from Weissenstadt, Germany - SII-SIP-2007 (SPAdes) (version 2) | ecosystem: Environmental > Terrestrial > Soil > Wetlands > Peat | place: Germany... | reverse complement strand
CAAGAACTACTTCTACCCCGACCTGCCCAAGGGCTACCAGATCTCCCAGTACGACGAGCCGCTGTGCCGCGGCGGGCGCCTGGGCGATGTGCGCATCCACCGCGTGCACCTCGAGGAGGACGCCGCGAAGCTGATCCACGTCGGCGCCAGCGGACGCATCCACGGCTCGGACGCGAGCATCGTCGACTTCAACCGCGGCGGCACGCCGCTGGCGGAGATCGTCACCGAGCCCGACCTGCGCACGGCCGAGCAGGCGAGCGAGTGGCTGAAGCTGCTGCGCAGCACCCTGCGTCAGCTCGGGGTCAGCGACGTGAACATGGAGGAGGGCTCGCTGCGCTGCGACGCCAACATCTCGCTGCGGCCCGCCGGCAGCCAGGCGCTGGGCGTGAAGACCGAGCTGAAGAACATGAACTCCTTCCGCTTCATCGAACGGGGCATCAGGGCGGAGGTGGCGAGGCAGGGCAAGATCCTCGCCGGCGGCGGCGAGGTCGTCCAGGAGACGCTTCACTTCGACCCGGCCTCCGGCGCGATCACCTCGCTGCGCTCCAAGGAGGAGGCGCACGACTACCGCTACTTCCCCGAGCCCGACCTCGTACCCGTGAGCATCGACGCGCAGATGCTCACGGACGCCCGCGCGGCCATGTCCGAGCTGCCCGCCGATCGCGCCGAACGCCTGCAGCGGGAGCTGCAGCTGAGCGCGGACAGCGCAAGGCTGCTCGCCTTCCGCGGCGAGCTGGCCGACTACTTCGAGGCGGCGCTCGGCGCCCCCGTGGAGCCGCCACCTCCGCCCCAGGTGCTCGCCAACTGGGTCACGGGTGAGCTCCTCGCTCGTCTGCAGGACGGCGAGGACCCGGCCGGCTCGCGCGTCGCGCCCGGTGAGCTCGCCGCGCTCGTGGGCCTGCTCGCCGCCAAGCAGGTGAGCGTGGGCGCGGCCCGCCAGGTGCTCGACCGCCTGCTCGCCGATGGCGGGACCGCGGCCGAGATCGTCGCGGCCGAGGGCCTCGCCGCGATCGACGGCGCCGAGGAGCTCGCGGGCATCGTCGCGGCGGCTATCGCCGCCAACGAGGACGCCGCCGCGCGCGTGCGCGACGGCAATGCCAAGGCGATCGGGCCGATCGTGGGCCAGGTGATGCGCGAGACCAAGGGCCGCGCCGACGGCACCGAGGTGGCGCGCCTGATCAACGAGCAGCTCGGGGTCTGAGGCCCAGGGGCGCCGGGCCCGGCTCGCCAGCCGGGGCGCGACGCCGCGCAGGGCCATCCGCAGCGGGTGGTTATCACTTAGGAGAGGTGCCCGCTCAACATTTTGGACGCCGGGCCAAAGGCAGCGGGCGGGCGGCGCGCCAGAATCGCCAGCGTGAACCGGATAGCAGCCAACTCGAACGTTTCATCCCCTCCTCGGCGGTTCATCCTGCTGCCCGAGGACTCGGCGGCCGGAATGAGCCAAGGCAGGCGAATCCGCCGCTACCAGCTGACGATCCTGGGGCAGGGCGCGGCACGAGGCCGCTCCCGTTCGGGCGTCGAAGTCCCCGTGGCGCCCGGGGCCCGCGAGGTTCGTCGGACTGGGGCTGTGTAGCCCTCTCCTCAGTGGTCGGTGCCGGCTCCCCTCGGCCGGCACCAGCGGCAAGCGGCCGGGCAGGGTAGCGCTACCTGTCCGGCCGTGCTGCCGTCTGGCCGGACGCGCCGCGGTCGTTTCGCCGCTTCGTGCCCGGGGGGCGTTAAGCTGAAGCCATGAACGAGACACAATCGACCCGGTCGTTCGGCAGCATGGTCGTCGCGGCGTTGGTCCTGCTGCTGGCCGCGTGGCTGCTGCTGCACTTCATCCTCGGCATCCTCTCCTTCGTGTTCTCCACGGCGCTGCTCGTGCTCGCGGTGGTGGCGGTGGTGTGGGCGCTGCGCGTGCTGTTGTAGGACCGACCCGCGCGCCGATGGCCTACGTGATCATCGCCCTCTGCTTCGGCTTGGCGGGCGGCATCGTGGGCAAGATCAAGGGCAGCTCCTTCGTGCTGTGGTTCCTGATCTCCGGGCTCGTGCCGATCCTCGGCCTGATGGCCGCGATCGCCTACCGCTTCGAGCGCGAGGAGCTGCGCCGTGAGTGCCCGCAGTGCGGCCGCGTGACGAAGATCTACGACGCGATCTGCACCCGCTGCGGCACCGAGCTCGACTTTCCCGATGTGGCGATCGCGCCGGAATCCTGGGAGCCCACGCCGCCCGCCCGCAGCGGCTGAGCATCCGCGCCGTCCTCCCCGCAAGGGCACGCGAAAGGCCCGGGCCGTGCTCCCGGCAAGGGCACGCGCAAGGCCGGCGCTGTCCTCCCGGCAAGGGCATCTGACGCGCCCACGCGCTTAGGGCGCCCTGATTCGATTTTGGCCGCCCTAAGCCGATCTGTCGCCTACGCTGTGCCCGAGAGCATGAGCACAGAGGTCAACACAGCGCCCTCCGCCAACGAGTCGCTTCTGGCCCGCTGGATCCACCGCAGGGGCTTCAAGGACGAGCGCGACTTCGTCCTGCGCGTGGTGCAGCCCGCGCTCGTCGGCATGATCGACGGGACCGTCTCCTCGCTGGCGCCGATCTTTGCGGCGGCGATCTTCTCGAGCTCTGCCACCGCCTTCCGTGTCGGCCTCGCCGTCGCGCTCGGAGCCGGGGTGAGCATGGGCTGGTCGGAGGCGCTGTCGGACACGGGCGAGCAGACCGGTCGCGGCTCGGCGTGGGTGCGCGGTTCGATCACTGGCGGCATGACCACGCTCGGCGGCATCTTCCACACGCTTCCGTTCCTCATCTCCAACGTGCACAAGGCGCTGGTCGTCGCCGGCATCGTGGTGGCGGTCGAGCTGTTCGCGATCGCCTGGATCAGGAAACGCTTCCTGAACGTCTCGATGCGCTCCTCGCTGCTCGTGGTGACGGTCGGCGGAGTCATAGTGCTGGCCATCGGCGTGGGCATCGGATCGTCCTGAAGGCGCCCGCAAACCCGCTGGTAGACTCGGGTTTTCAGCGAGTCACAGGAAAGGAGGTCGGCGAGATGCGGGCTGTGGATGCCGTGATGGAATGTCTGAAGGCGGAGGGCGTCGAGGTCGTCTTCGGCCTGCCCGGCGGCGCCAACCTCCCCACCTACGACGCGTTCGTGCACGGCGGCATCCGGCACATCCTCGTCAGGCACGAGGCGGGCGGCGGCCACGCCGCCGAGGGCTATGCGAAGGCGACAGGCAAGGTCGGCGTCGCGTTCGCAACCAGCGGCCCCGGCGCGACCAACCTGCTGACGCCGATCTGCGACGCGATGATGGACTCGGTGCCGGTGGTGTTCATCACCGGCCAGGTGCGCACCGAGCTGCTCGGCACCGACGGCTTCCAGGAGGCCGACACGATCGGCATCACGATGCCGGTGGTCAAGCACTCGTTCATGATCCAGCACCCCACCGAGATCCCGCGCGCGATCCACGAGGCCTTTCACATCGCCCGCAGCGGCCGCCCGGGCCCCGTGCTCGTGGACATCCCGATGGACCTCTCCCGCGCCGAGATCGAATACGAGCCGGTCTCCGACGTGCACCTTCCCGGCTACCAGCCGAAACTCGAGGGCAACCAGAAGCAGATCCGCCAGGCGGCCAAGGCGCTCGCGTCCTCGCAGCGCCCGGTGATCTACGCGGGCGGCGGCGTCGTCAACGCGAACGCCTCCGCGGAGCTGATCGACTTCGCCACGAGCGACCGCTTCCCGGTGACGTGCACGCTGATGGGCCTCGGCGCGTTCCCGGCTCCGCACGCGCAGTGGCTCGGGATGCTCGGCATGCACGGCACGCGCGCGGCCAACTACGCGATGGACGAGGCAGACCTGATCTGCGCGGTCGGCGCGCGCTTCGACGATCGCATCACCGGCAAGCTCTCCGAGTTCGCGCCGCGCGCGAAGTTCATCCACATCGACGTCGACCCGGCGGAGATCTCCAAGAACGTCCCTGCCCACATCCCGATCGTCGGCGACGCCAAGCACGTGCTCGCGAAGCTGGTGGTCGAGTACCGGGCGATCGGCGCCGACCCGGCGCGCCTGGAGGCCTGGTGGAGCCGGATCGAGGGCTGGCGTGCCAAGTATCCGCTCGGCTACGAGGACTCAAGCGACGCAGAGATCAAGCCGCAGTACATGATCCAGGCGCTGTATGAGGCAACTGGGGGGGAGGCGATCGTGACCAGCGACGTCGGCCAGCACCAGATGTGGACAGCCCAGTACTACGACTTCCCCGCGCCGCGACGGTGGATCAACTCCGGCGGGCTGGGCACGATGGGCTTCGGGCTGCCGGCGGCGATGGGCGCGCAGGTCGCCTGTCCCGATCAGCTCGTCTGTTGCGTGGCCGGCGACGGTTCGGTGCAGATGAACGCCCAGGAGCTCGCCACGTGCGCGCAGAACCGGATCCCGATCAAGGTGTTCATCATGAACAACGGCTACCTCGGCATGGTGCGCCAGTGGCAGGAGCTGTTCTGGGACGGGAAATACAGCCACGTGGACATGGGCGAGTTCCCCGACTTCGTCAAGCTCGCCGAGGCCTACGGCGTGACCGGCATGCGCTTCACCGACAAGCGCACGCTCGTGCAGGACATGCGGCGGGCGATCGCGACGGACGGCCCGGTGCTCGTGGACGTGCGCGTCACCCGCGAGGAGAACACCTATCCGATGATCCCCGCCGGTCACGCCGCGCGCGAGATGGTGGGCTAAGGATGGCGATCTCGAAATCGACATCCGCTCAAGGTCGCCCGCAAGGCGACCGTCGTGTTCGACACGCGGAGCCGGATGCTCCGCGGAGCTGACTCTGTCATGGGAGAGCCTGGGACCAAGGACCCACTCAGCCTCGAGGAGCTCGAGGCCGCCACGAACATGCGCACGGGCCGCAAGCACGTGCTGTCGATCCTCGTGGAAAACAAGTCCGGCGTGCTCACCCGCATCGCCGGCCTGTTCGCCCGGCGCGGCTTCAACATCGACACGCTCACCGTCGGTCCGACCGAGGACGAGCAGGTCTCGCGCGTGACGCTCACGGTCGACGGTGCGCTGCATCCGATCGACCAGGTGACCAAGCAGCTGCACAAGCTGGTCAACGTGCTCAAGATCCGCGACCTCGAGCCGATCGACACGGTCGCCCGCGAGCTGGCGCTGTTCAAGGTCTCCGCCGACGGCACGCAGCGCGGCGAGCTGATGCAGATCGCCGAGATCTTCCGTGGCAAGGTCGTGGACGTGACCAAGCGGGCGATCATCATCGAGATCACCGGCACGACCGACAAGATCGCGGCGTTCGAGAGCATGGTCCGCCCGTTCGGCCTGATCGAGATGATGCGCACGGGTGAGATCGCGATCTCGCGGGGTCGCAGCGAGACCTAGCTTGGCGCTGCAGGCCGGCTCACGCTCGCCGTTCTCGCTCGCAGACGCCGAGCAGGAGCGGCTGTTGGCCCGCCTGCGACACGCCGTGGCGGCCGCACGGCGCACGGGCGCGCCGCGCCTGGTCACGCTGACGCTGGCGCTTCCCGCGGACGTCGACCCGGCCGCGGTCGCGCTGGCCTCGCGCCGCGCCGGCGAGCCGTGGTTCGTGCTCGAGCAGCCAGACCGCGGGCGTGCGGCGCTCGCCGGGCTCGGCGAGGTGGTGGGCCTGCAGGCGTCCGGCCCGGGGCGCTTCGCGCGCGTGGCCGAGCGCTGGCGGGAGCTCGCGGCGGCCGCGGTCACCGAACCCGGCGAGGACGCCACCAGCGGCGGCCCGATCGCGATGGGTGGCTTCGCGTTCGCCCCCGACGGCGGCTCGGCGCCCCACTGGGAGGGGTTCCCGCCCGCCGCGCTGAGCGTCCCCGAGGTCGCGCTCTCGCGCCGTACGCGCGCCGGCGAGGAGCGCGTGCAGATGACGCTCGCCGCGCTCGCAGCCCCCGACGATCTCCCCGAGGACCTGCTCGCGCGCGTGCGGGCTCGCCTGGCGCAGCTCGGGGCCGCGCCCCTGCCGCTGCTCGACCCGGCTCCCACCGGGCGCTTCCGGGTCGCCGGCGGGATGCCGCCGGAGCACTACGAGCAGGCGGTCGCGCGCGCGGTCGAGCTGATCGACGCCGGGGAGCTGCAGAAGATCGTGCTGGCGCGCGAAGTGCAGGTGCACGCGCCGCGCGCCTACGACCCGGCAGCCGTGTTCGGCGTGCTGCGCGAGGAGTTCCCTTCGTGCTTCGTGCTGTGCGCCGGGCGCGGTGAGGCGACGCTGATCGCGGCCAGCCCCGAGCTGCTCGTGCGCCGCGAAGGCCAGCGCGTGAGCACGCTCGCGCTCGCAGGCTCCACCCGCCGCAGCGCCGACCCGGCGGTCGACGCCCACCTCGGTGAGCAGATGCTGCGCGACGAGGGCTACCGCGAGGAGCATGCGATCGTCGCCCGACGGATCGAGCGCACGCTGCGCCCGCACGCCGTGTGGGTCACCTCCGCGCCCGAGCCGGGGCTGGTCCGCATCGCCAACATCCAGCATCTCGCCACGCCGATCCGCGCACAGCTCGCGGCGCCGATGGACGCGCTGGAGCTCGCGGGGCTGATGCATCCCACGCCCGCCGTGGGCGGCGAGCCGCTGGCACGGGCGGCGCCGCTGATCCCGGCGCTCGAGGGGCTCGACCGCGGCTGGTACGCGGGCCCGGTTGGCTGGACCGACGCAGCCGGCGACGGCGAGTTCTGCGTGGCGCTCCGCTGCGCGCTGCTGCGTGGCAACGTCGCCCGCTGCTACGCGGGCAACGGGATCGTGCGCGCGTCCGACCCGGCGCGCGAGCTGGCGGAGACCGAGGTCAAGCTGCAGGCGCTGCTGCCGCTGCTCAGCGGCTGAGCGCCGCCGCAACGGCGTCCCACATGCGACGGTGCAGCGCCACGTTGGCGGCGCGCTCGGTGCGCACCTCGACGATGTAGGACGACGGCGAGGCGAGCGCGCGCTCGAGCGCGAGGCGCAAGCCGGCCAGGTCGCCGACGCGCTCGTGCCCGAGGCCGTAGAGAGCCGCGGCGCGCGCGAAGTCCAGGCCGGTCGGAGTGGCCACGTGCTCGGCGTAGAGGTCGCCGCCGAGCGGGTCGGCGCGCGCGATCGGAGCGTCCGCCACCGGCAGGAAGTCGAAGATCCCGCCGCCCGCGTTGTCGAGCAGCACGATCGTCAGCTTCAGCTCCAGCCGCTTGGCCGCGAGCAGGCCGCCGAGATCGTGTGCCAGGGCGACGTCGCCGATGAGCAGCAGGACCGGCCGCGTTCCGGTGGCTGCGGCGGCTGCGCCGAAGGCCGATGAGACGGTTCCGTCGATCCCGTTGGCGCCGCGGTTGCAGAGCGCCCGCGGCGGGTCCGCGCGGACCGGCCATACGGTCTCGATGTCCCGCACCGGCATCGAGGAGGCCACGAACAGCGTCGCCTCGGCGGGCAGCAGCACGCCCAGCTCGGCGGCGACTGCGGGCTCGGAGATCCCTGCCTCGGCGAGCACCCCTCCGATCGCCTCGGCGGCCAGCTCATCGGCGCTGCGCCAGCTCGCCAGCCAGTCGGGCTGAGCCGCAGCCGGCGGCTCGCCGGCCAGCCAGCGGCAGGCGTGCGCGGCGTTCAACTGGAGACTCGTGGAAACCACCGCGTCGGGGTCCTGCCACGCTCCCTCGGGATCCAACGCCACCTGCGCGACATCCTGCAGGCCCGCGAGCCACGCCCGCAGGGGCTTGGAGACGGGCAGGTCGCCGAGGTGGATGACCAGGTCGGGGGTCATCGAGGACGCGAACGACGGCGCGCGCAGGATCGCGTCGTAGTGGGCCACGGCGGCCGGGCCCCGGCGGGCGCCGGACAGCGGATCGGCTAGCAGCGGCCAGCCGATCGCGGCCGCCAGCTCGGCCGCGGCCGGCCCGAGCGCCGGCGTGCGCTCGTCGCGGCCGGCCACCACCAGCCCGCGCTGGCACCCGTCGGCGAGCTCGCGCAGATGGCGCAGCGAGGCCTCGGGTGAGCCCTCCTGCCTGACCCTCGCCACATACGGCCGCTCGCCCTCCCGGCCGGTGCGGTCCTCGGGCAGCTCTCCCTCCCGCCGCGGCACCAGCGGCTCGCGCAGCGGGAAGTTGAGGTGGACCGCGCCGGGGCGGCCCTGCAGCGTCGTGGCGTACGCCCGGCAGGCGAGCGTGCGCATCCAGCGCAGGCCGGCGGGGCTGGCCGGCACGGACTCCACCTCGACGAACCACTTCACCACCGAGTCGAACAGCTTGATCTGGTCGATCGCCTGCCCGGCACCGTTGTCGCGCAGCTCCGCCGGACGGTCGGCGGTCAGCAGCAGCAGCGGCACGCGCGCCTCGCGTGCCTCCACCGCGGGAGCCAGCAGCTGCGCGGCCGCGGTGCCCGACGTGCAGGCCACCGCCACCGGCAGGCCCCGTGCCTTGGCGAGCCCCAGCGCGAAGAAGCCCGCGCAGCGCTCGTCTATGTGGGAGAAGCAGCGCAGCCGCGGCTCGCGGGCGAGCGACAGGACGAGCGGTGCCGAGCGCGACCCGGGCGAGGTGCAGGCGTCGCGCATCCCGCAGCGGACGAGCTCGTCCACGAACGCGCGCAGCATCAAGTAGGTGTCGTCGGTGGGCGTCATAGGATCTCCAGCGTGCCGGAGCACGTCGTCCTGTTGCACGGGTTCAGCGGCACGCACCGCGTCTGGGACGAGGTGATCGGGCTGCTGGACCGTGAACGCTACCTGCCGCGGGCGCTCGACCTGCCCGGCCACGGCCGGGCGGCCGCCCATGGGCGCCCGCTGACGTTTGCGGGCTGCGTCGTGCACGTGCTCGCCGCCGCGCCGCCGCGCTTCGTGCTGTGCGGCTACTCGCTCGGGGGGCGGGTCGCGCTGCACGTCGCGCTCGCCGCTCCCGAGCGGGTGACCCGGCTCGTGCTCGTCTCCACGAGCGCCGGGATCGAGGACGCGGCCGAGCGCGCCCGCCGGCGCGAGAGCGACCGCCGGCTCGCAGCGCAGCTGCGCCAGGGAGATATCGAGGCGTTCATCGAGAGCTGGCGCTCGCAGCCGCTGTTCGCGGGCGAGCCCGCGGCCGTCGGCGAGCTCGCCCGCGCCGACCAGCGCCGCAACCGCGCGGACGCGCTCGCGGATGTGCTCGCAGGGCTCGGCAGCGGCGCGATGGAGCCGCTGTGGGAGCGGCTCGGCGAGCTAGCGATGCCCGTCACGGCGCTCGCCGGCGAGCGCGACCGCAAGTACGTCGAGCTCGGGCGGCGGATGGTGCGCGCGATCCCCAACGCGAGCCTGCAGGTGGTGCGAGGCGGCCACCGGCTGGCGCTCGAGAACCCCGCGGCGGTCGCCGCGGCGCTCGCTACTGGCCGGCCGCGACCGCCAGCGCAGACAGGGCTCTGAACGCCGGGCGGACGCTGCCGTTGTTGTTCATGTACCCGAAGCGCCCCGTGCTGTCGTCGTGGGACTGGTACCACCAGATCCCCGCCACGTGCGGGTCGGTCGCGAACACCGCGTAGGCCGCCCGCAGCTTGCTCGCCTGTTCCCTCGGCGAGCACGCGCCGATGCTCGACCCGCAGCGGGACAGGTCGTAGCCGAACTCGGTTATGTAGAACCGAGGAATCGAGCCGAGCACCGCGTGCGCGACCGCTTCATCAGCCGCCGCGGCGTTCACGCCGTAGTCGTCGTGGACGTTCTCGCCGACCGCGCCGTAGGGGTGGATCGAGATCCCGTTCGCGAGGATCGCACCGGCGAGCCCGGGGTTGCCGTTGACCGCGTCGCGCAGCCAGCCACCGCCGCCCACGTCGGTCGACCAGCCGGTGGGGGAGGCCCAGCTCCCGCGCGGATAGTCGCCGGTCATGTTGAACAGCAGCGGGATGTGGATGCCCTGGGCCTTCATGCTCGCGAGCGCGTACAGGTACATGCGCCCGTATTGAACCGGGTTGGCCACGCCGCCCTTCAGGTAGCTCTCGTTGCCGGCCTCGGCGAGCTTGACGCTCGGGTGGCTGGCGAGCTCGGAAGCCACACGCGCGCCCCAGGCCTTCGGTTCCACCTGGCTGAGCGGCGTCGAGTCGTTGACCGCGTTGGCGATCGCCAGCACGTTGAAGCCCGCGGCGAGCGAGCTCGACACGGCGTTGGGGGAGTAGTCGATTTCCACGCGGTCCCAGGTGATGTGCCCTGCGCGGATCCGCGAGGACGCTTCGGGACCCCAGCCGGCACCGTCGTTGGTGCCGATTATCTGCCCGGACGCCGCCGTCGCGGTGAGGGCGACGCGCGAGGCCTGCTGCGGCGCTTCTGCGCCGGTGCTCGCCGCCGCTTCTTCTTCGCCGCCGGGCGGCTGCGCCGTGGCCTGTTCGCCCGCGGAGCCCGCTTCGGCGCCTGGCTCGACCTGTGCCGCTTCGGCTTCGCCGTCGCCGTCGCCGTCGGAGTCGTCCGCGTGCGCCGGGCCGCCGGCGCGGTCGCTGACGACGGCCTCCTTGGCCGACCACAGCACGCCGCCATCGGCGCTGACGCCTACGTAGACCGTCTGGTTGGGCCCGAGCTGCGGACGCAGATACTGGGTTTCGCCGGTGCTGCGAGGCACGGTCAGGTACTCCGTGCTGCGGTCGTCGCTGCCGCGCGGCGCGGTCGAGATCGCAACCCGGTAAGAGGTCTCCACGCCTACCGGCAACCAGCTCACGGTCCCGCCGGCGACCTGCAGCGACGGTGAGAGGCCTCCGGGCGGGAGGTCCGCGCTGGCGGCCGGCGCGCCCGCGAGCAGGCCCAGCAGGAGCGTCACCGCCACGGACCACCGCACGGCGCGCGAGCGCTCAAACCTGAGCATCGCTGCGCAAACCTCCACTCCCACTACCGCGATTGTGCCGCATCACGCCATCGATAGTTGTTCTCCGATCGTGAACCTCATGGCCGGCGGGGCGCGCCCGGCGCCGGCCTTGGGCCGATGCGCCGGGCAAGGCCCGCGCGCACGATGCCTCCCGACGCCTCCGGGCAGCGGCGTTGGCGGGCCACCGGGCCTGCACACGCCGCCCGCCCAGCCTACATCGGATCGACGCCGAGTCCGCCGGTTGCCGGCACCGCGATGCGGCCCTCGCGCGCCGGCAGGGGGTTCTCCAGGCCGGCGAACAGCGCAAGCGTCGCAAGGCCGCAGTGCGGCAGCGGGCCGCGCGAGGCCAGCGCGGCGGCAGCGTGCAGCGCGGCGGCCACCCCGAGCGGGCCGTCGAGCGTGGACGCCAGGTAGACCTCGGCGCCGGACGCGCGAACGAGCGCGGCCGCCGCGAGCAGGCCCGCGATGCCGCCGCACCTGGAGATCTTCAGGCAGACCGCGTCGGCCGCGCCGGCAGCGAGGGCGCCGTGCTCGGCAGCGGTCTCGTCGATCGCCACGCGCACCGCCACGCGCTCACGCACCTCGCGCACCGCCGCCAGCCCGTGCACCGGCTCCTCCACCAGCTCCAGCCCCGCGGCGGAGAGCGCCTCGATCGCGCTGACAGCCTGCGCCACGTCCCAGGCCCCGTTGGCGTCGAGCCGCAGCGCGACCTGCGGTCCGACGGCGGCACGTACAGCGGCCACGCGCCCGGCGTCGTCGCCGACGCCGACCTTGACCTTCACGCAGCCGAAGCCCGCACGTGCCGCAGCGGCCGCCTCGGCGGCCGCGCCCGCGCGGTCGAGCGCGCTCAACGTCGCGTTCACGGCCACCTCCGCGGCGGGGGAGTCGCTCAGCAGCGCGGCAACCGGCAGCCCCTGCCGGCGGCCCGCCAGATCCCAGAGCGCGAGGTCGATCGCGGCGAACGCCGCCGGCAGGTCATCGACCTGCCGGCAGGCGTCGATCACCTGCGCCCCGTTGCGCTCCTCGCAGGCAGCCAGCACCGGCGCATAGCGTTCGAGCGCCGCCTGCACGCGGTCCACGCCGACGCCGTCGTAGGCCTCCAGCGGCGCGGCCTCGCCGAAGCCGCGGTGCCCGTCCCCGTCGATGACCGTGACCGTGAGCAGCTCGCGCTCGGCGAGCACCCCGTAGGCGGTCTGCAGCGGCGTGGTCAGCCGCAACGTGCGCCGCGCCAGCTCGAGCCTCACGAGCCGATGCCGCCACTGGCGAGGATGCCCGCGGCGAACAGCAGGCAGAAGACCAGCTGCAGCGCCCCGGTCCGCGCCAGCGCGCCATTGAGCGACGGTCCGTCGCTGCGCGTGCGCACCACGCGTGCCACCCTCAGTGCGAGCGGGCTCGCCAGCCAGGGCAGCAGCAGCCAGGCGGTCATCGAGCCGAGCAGCCAGGGCAGCGGCGCGATCAGGAACGCCGCCACCAGCATCGCCGCGTACAGCGTGCGCGTGCGCTCGCGGCCGAGCCGCACCGCGAGCGTGCGCTTGCCCACGCGCCGGTCGGTCTCCAGGTCGCGCACGTTGTTGACCACCAGGATCGCGCTCGCGAGCAGGCCTACGGGCACCGCGCACACGAACGCCTGCCACGGCAGCTCCTGGACCTGCACGAAGTAGGACCCGGCCACCGCCACGATCCCGAAGAACAGGAACACGAACAGCTCCCCGAGCCCCTCGTAGCCATAGGGCCGCGGGCCGCCCGTGTAGAGCACGCCGGCGAGGATCGACGCGGCGCCCACCGCGAGCAGCTCCGGTCCCGCCACTGCCACCAGGTAGGCGCCGCAGGCGACGGCCAGGCCGAACGTCACGTAGGTCGCGAGCAGCACCTGGCTGGGGGGCACGAGGCCGCCCGCGGTGACGCGCACCGGACCGAGCCGGTCCTCGGTGTCGGCCCCGCGGCGGGCGTCGGAGTAGTCGTTGGACAAGTTGGTCCCCACCTGGATGAAGACCGCGCCCAGGAGCGCCGCAACGAACGCCAACGGGTTGAAGTGGCCTGCGCCGAGCGCCAGCGATGTGCCCACCAGCACCGGGGCCACGGCGGCGGGCAGCGTGCGCACGCGTGCCGCCATCACCCAGATGCGGACCGCGCTCACCCTAGGCCCGCTTGGGAAAGCGCGAGAAGTCCGGGCGGCGCTTCTCCCGGTAGGCGTCGCGTCCCTCCTGGGCCTCCTCGCTGCCGTAGAACAGCAGGTTCGCGTCGTGGGCGAGCTGCTGGATGCCGCTGAGGCCGTCCTCGGCGGCGTTGAAGCTCGCCTTCAGCAGGCGCAGCGCGAACGGCGAGAGCGCGAGCATCTCGCGACACCACGCGACGGTCTCCTGCTCCAGGCGCTCCAGCGGCACCACCGTGTTGACGAGGCCCATCTGCAGTGCCTCCTGCGCCGAGTACTGGCGGCAGAGGAACCAGATCTCCTTCGCCTTCTTCGGTCCCACCAGGTTCGCCAGCAGACCCGCGCCGAAGCCGCCGTCGAAGGAGCCGACCTTGGGGCCGACCTGTCCGAAGCGGGCGTTGTCCGCGGCGATCGTGAGGTCGCACACGAGATGCAGGACGTGGCCGCCCCCGATCGCATACCCGGCCACCATCGCGACCACCGGCTTCGGCAGCCTGCGCATCTGCACGTGCAGGTCGGTCACGTGGAAGCGGCCCACCGCCGTGTGGGCGGGATTCGCGTCCCCCGCCGCCGCGTCGTCGAGATAGCCGGAGTCGCCGCGCACGCGCTGGTCGCCACCCGAGCAGAACGCCTCAGGACCCTCGCCCGTGAGCACGATCACGCCGACCTCGGCGTCCTCGCGCGCGTCCTGCAGGGCACGGGAGATCTCGATCACGGTGCGCGGGCGAAACGCGTTGCGCACCTCCGGCCGGGCGATCGTGATCTTCGCGATGCCGCGATCGGCGCCGCCCGACTTCTCGTAGCGAATGTCCGTGAAGGGGTCTCCGGCGGGCGGCGGGACTGCGATCCAGGTCGTGCTCACCGCGCGAAGGCTAGCCTGTGGGCCATGGTCGTCGAGGGATGGCTCGCCCGCGCCGCCGCTGCAGCACCCGAGCGCACCGCGCTGGACACCCCGGCCGGGAGCTGGTCCTACGCCGAGCTCTACCGTGCCGCACGCGCCGGCGCGGCGGAGCTGCACGCGCGCGGCGCCGGCCCCGCGCAGCGGGTCGCCATCGTGCTGCCGCCCGGGCTCGCGTTCGCACAGGCGCTGCACGCCTGCATGCTCCTCGGCGCCGTCGCCGTGCCGGTCGACCTGCGCCTCTCCGAGGCCGAGCGCGAGCCGATCCTGGCAGGCGCCTCGCTGCGTGTGCAGGAGCCGCTCGGTGAACAGGCCGACCCGGACATGGCGCCCCGGCACGCCGGCCACGATCTCGCCTGCGCGGCGGTGGTGATCCACACCTCGGGCACCGCCGCGGCGCCGCGCCCGATCGAGCTCACCTACGGCAACCTGCTGTGGAGCGCGATCGGCTCAGCCGTCGCCCTCGGCCTCGATCCCGACGAGCGCTGGCTCTGTGCGCTGCCGCTCTCGCACGTCGGCGGACTCTCGATCCTGGTGCGCTCGGCGATCTACGCCACGAGCGCCGTCGTCCACGAGCGTTTCGAGACGGACCGCGCGCTGCACGCCCTGCAGCAGCAGGAGGCGACCCTTGTGAGCGTCGTCGCCACCACGCTCTCGCGCCTGCTCGACGCGGGCCTGCGCCGCCCGCCTGCCCTGCGCTGCGCCCTGACGGGGGGCGGTCCGGTGGCGCCCGCCCTGCTCGCCCGCGCCCACGAGGCCGGCGTCCCGGTCAGCCTCACCTACGGCCTGACCGAGGCCTGCTCGCAGGTGACGAGCACGCCGGCCGCGGAGATCCTCGCCGGTCCGGCCGCGCCCGGACCGCCGCTGTTCTGCACCCGCGTTCGCATCGACGGCGAGGACGATGTCGGGGAGATCCTGGTCGCCGGGCCGACCGTGTCGCCTTCGGCGCAGTTGCGCGGGGGATGGCTTCACACCGGGGACCTCGGCAGGCTCGACGAGCGGGGACGGCTGCGCGTCGTCGGCCGCCGCGCAGACACGATCGTCAGCGGCGGCGAGAACGTGGCTCCGGCCGAGGTGGAGGCCGTGCTCGAGGCGCACCCCGACGTGCTGGAGGCGGCGGTGGTGGGCCGCCCGAGCGAGGAATGGGGTGAGGCGGTGACGGCCTGGGTGGTCGCCCGACCCGGGGCCGAGATCGACTTCTTGGAGCTGGAGGAGCACTGCCGCCGCGAGCTCGCGCCGTACAAGGTCCCGAAGGAGTTCATGGGGAGCGAGAAGCCTCTGCCGCGCACGCCCTCGGGGAAGCTGCTGCGAAGGCAGCTGCGATGAGCTTCGACGCCGAGGCCCACCGCCGCGCGAGCCTGCAGGGCTGGGAAGAGGCGGCCTCCGGCTGGGTGCGCCGCCAGGAGCTGCTGCGCGAGCTGGGGGCGCCCGTCTCGCACTGGATGGTGCAGGAGATCTCCCCTCAGCCCGGACAGCGCGTGCTGGAGCTCGCCGCGGGGCTCGGCGAGACGGGGATGCTCGCCGCCGAGCTCGTCGCCCCGATGGGCGGCGTGATCATCTCCGACCAGGCGGAGGCGATGCTCGAGGGCGCGCGTGCGCGCGCGCTGCAGCTCGGCCTTAGCAACATCGAGTTCCAGGTGCTGGGAGCCGAATGGATCGACCTGCCGCTGGCGAGCGTGGACGCTGCGCTCTGCCGCTGGGGCTACATGCTGATGGCCGATCCCGCCGCCGCGCTCGCCGAGACGCGCCGCGTGCTGCGCCCCGGAGGCCGCCTGGCGCTCGCGGTCTGGGATCGCGTGGAGCTCAACCCGTGGGCGCTGCTGCCCGCACAGGAGCTCGCCGAGCGAGGGATCGCCCAGGGCGAGGACGCTCCCGGCGGCGCCCCGCCCGGACCGTTCGCGCTCGGCCACGCCGAGCGCGTCGCCGAGCTGCTGGCCGGCGCCGGGTTCGCAGAGGTGCACGTCGAGGCGCTCGATCTCGACCGCCGCCACGAGAGCTTCCAGGAGCTGTGGGACTCGACGCTCGACCTCTCGCGCCGCTTCCACGACGCGGTGCTCTCGCGTCCGCAGTCGGAGGTGCACGAGATCATGGCTTCGCTGGCCGAGCGGTTCGCGCCCTACACCAGCGCGCAGGGCACGCTCGTGGTGCCCGGCCGCACGCTCGTGGCGTCGGCGAGCGCCTGAGCGGCGCGCCCTCCTCACCGCTCGCAGTCGGATAGCCTGCGGGCCAATGATCTACGACGACGACGCGAACCTCCACCTGCTCGACGGCAAGACCGTCGCCATCATCGGCTACGGCTCCCAGGGTCACGCCCATGCGCTCAACCTCAAGGACTCCGGCGTGGAGGTGGTCGTCGGGCTGCGAGAGGGCTCGGACTCGGTCGCCAAGGCGCGCGAGCAGGGGCTCGAGGTGCTGTCCGTGGTGGAGGCCTCCAGCCGCGGCGAGCTGGTCATGATCCTGCTCCCGGACGAGCTGCACAGGCAGGTGTGGGAAGCGGAGATCCGCGACGGCATCGCCGAGGGGAACATGATCCTGTTCGGCCACGGCTTCTCGATCCACTACGGCGAGGTCACCGCTCCCGCCGGCGTGGACGTGGCGATGGTCGCGCCGAAGGGCCCCGGCCACCTCGTGCGCCGGCAGTTCACCGAAGGCAGCGGCGTGCCGGGCCTGATCGCGGTCGCCCAGGACGCCACCGGCAACGCCCGGGCACTCGCCCTCGCCTACGCCAAGGGCATCGGCTGCACGCGCGGCGGCGTGATCGAGACGACCTTCAAGGACGAGACCGAGACGGACCTGTTCGGTGAGCAGGCGGTCCTCTGCGGCGGCGCATCCGAGCTCGTCCAGGCGGGGTTCGAGACGCTCGTCGCGGCGGGCTACGACCCCGAGATGGCCTACTTCGAGTGCCTGCACGAGCTCAAGCTGATCGCCGATCTGATGTACGAGAAGGGCCTCGCCGGCATGCGCTTCTCGATCTCCAACACGGCCGAGTACGGCGACTACACGCGCGGTAAGCGTGTGATCACCGAGGACACGCGAGCGAGCATGCGCAAGATCCTGCAGGAGATCCAGTCGGGCGACTTCGCGCGCGAGTGGATCGCGGAGAACCGCGCCGGGCAGGAGAACTTCAAGCGCATGCGCGCCGAGCAGGCCGACACGCAGGTGGAGCACGTCGGCGCGGAGCTGCGCTCGCACATGGACTGGATCAAGCCGGCCTTCTGAGCGGTCGCGCGGTGCTCGCGTACGTCTTCTGGCATCGCTGCCGCGAGGGGACCGACATAGAGGCCTACGAGCAGGCCCTGATCGCCTTCCAGCGCTCGCTCGCGCGCATGCCGCCCGTGGGCATGCGCGGATCGGCGGTGTTCCGCGTGGGCGCGCTGCCCTGGAGCGTAGGGGCGGCGCTCGGCGAGGAGCCCGGCGGCGTGACCGCCGGGGCAGGCTATGAGGACTGGTACCTGGTCGAGGACTACGCCGCGCTCGGCGTGCTCGGCGAGGCGGCGGTGGGTCGCGGTCATCGCACCAGCCACGATCGCGCCGCGCGCGGTCTCGGCTGGGGCACCGCCTCGTTGTACCGGCTGCTCGAGGGGGACGCGCGGAGCGTGAGCGGCGCCGGCGCCGCATCGAGCGCAACCTGGGTCAGCCGGCCACTCGGCTCCCCCGAGCGCCCGCTGGCGGAGCTGCTCGGCGACGGCATGGACCCGGCCCACGCCAGTCTGTGGCAGCGACAGCTCGCGCTCGGGCCCGCGCCCGAGTTCTGCCTGCTGGCGGGCGAGCATCCGCAGGGCGTGGCCGAGTCGCGCCTGCCCGCGGGATGGCGATCGGCGACGCTGGCGCGCGAGACCCTGCCCGGGGAGTGAGCGCGCCGCGGGGACGCCCGCGGGCGCGTTCGCTACACTCGGCTTCCTCGTCGCGACTGGCGCTCGGGTGGAGTCCACCACCGGGGAGCGACGAGCCACACCGCCGCGCGCCTGGGCACCCTCCGATCATCGACATCGCATCGAGGTCCGACCGAGCGAGGAGCCCCACATGACGCCGAGCCCGCCCACAGCAGAGACGACGCACCTGGCGATCCCCGAGGACCTTCGACCCGCGGACGGCCGCTTCGGCTGCGGCCCCTCGAAGGTTCGCCCGCAGGCGCTGCTGGCGCTCGCCGGCGAGGGGGCGGCCGTGATGGGCACCTCGCACCGGCAGAAGCCGGTCAAGGCGCTCGTCGGCCGCATCAGGGCAGGCGTGCTCGACCTGTTCGGCGCGCCCGAGGGCTACGAGGTGGCGCTCGGCAACGGCGGCACCACCGCCTTCTGGGACGCGGCCGCGTTCGGACTCGTGCGCAGCCGCGCGATGCACCTGGTCTACGGCGAGTTCTCGCAGAAGTTCGCCACGGTGACCGCCGGCGCGCCGTTCCTGGCAGACCCGCTCGTGATCTCCGTCGAGCCCGGGCACGCACCCGAGCTTGCCCGTGTCGGAGCGGACGCGCGCGAGGCGGACGCCGACGTGGTGGCGTGGGCGCACAACGAGACCTCGACCGGGGTGATGGTTCCCGTTCGCCGCCCGCCCGAGGCGGACGGCGCGCTGGTGCTGGTCGACGCCACCTCGGGCGCCGGCGGCCTGCCCGTGGACGTGGCGCAGGCCGATGCCTACTACTTCGCGCCGCAGAAGAGCTTCGCCGCCGACGGCGGGCTGTGGCTGGCGCTGCTGAGCCCGACGGCGCAGGAGCGCATCGAGGAGCTGCACGGCTCGGAGCGGTGGATACCGGAGTTCCTCTCGCTGCACACCGCGCTCGAGAACTCCCGCAAGGACCAGACCTACAACACCCCGGCCGTGGCCACGCTGTTCCTGCTCGCCGACCAGATCGACTGGATGCTCGCGCAGGGCGGGCTCGACGCGTGCGTGGCGCGCTCGCGCGCCTCTGCCGAGGCGCTCTACGGATGGGCGCAGGCGAGCTCCTTCGCGCGCCCGTTCGTGAAGGACCCCGCCAGCCGCTCGCTGGTCGTGGGCACGATCGACTTCGACGACGCTGTCGATGCCGCGGCCGTGGCCGCCACGCTGCGCGCGAACGGCATCGTCGATGTGGAGCCCTATCGCAAGCTCGGCCGCAACCAGCTGCGCGTCGGCATGTTCCCCGCCGTCGAGACCGCCGACGTGCAGGCGCTGAGCGCGTGCATCGACTGGATCGTCGAGAGGGTCTCCCAATGAGCGCCGCCGCCGTGGACACCGCTGCGCCAACGCGGCCGCGGGTGCTGGTCAAGGAGAAGATCGGCGACTCCGGCGTGAACCTGCTGCGCGAGCACTTCGACGTGGACCTCGGCGTCGACTGGCCCGACGAGCAGCTCGCCGAGCGCATCGGCGAGTACGACGGCATCCTCATCCGCTCCGCCACCAAGCTCACGGCCGAGCTGATCGAGCGGGCCGATCACCTCAGCGTGATCGGCCGCGCCGGCGTGGGCGTGGACAACGTCGACGTGGAGGCCGCCACCAGGCGCGGGATCGTCGTAGCCAACGCGCCCGAGTCCAACGTCGTGACCGCCGCCGAGCACACGATGGCGCTGCTGCTCGCGCTCGCCCGCAACATCCCCCAGGCCTATCGGTCGCTGACCGAAGGCCGCTGGGAGCGCTCGAAGTTCTCCGGCGTGGAGCTCTACGAGAAGACGCTCGGCATCCTCGGCTTCGGGCGCATCGGTCAGCTCGTCGCCCACCGCGCCCGCAGCTTCGGCATGCGGGTGCTCGCCTTCGACCCGTTCGTCAGCGCCGAGCGCTACCGCGAGCTGGGCGTGGAGAAGGCCGACGGCGCCGCCGACATCTACGCTCAGGCCGACTTCATCACGATCCACCTGCCAAAGACAGCGGAGACCGAAGGCTTCCTCGGCGAGCAGGCCTTCGCGGCGATGCGCGACGGCGTGCGCATCCTCAACGTCGCACGCGGCGGGCTAATCGACGAAGCGGCGCTGCAGCGGGCGCTCGACTCGGGCAAGGTCGCCGGCGCCGCGCTCGACGTGTTCCCCAGCGAGCCGATCACCGAGCACCCGCTGTTCGCCTACCCCAACGTGGTCGTCACGCCCCACCTCGGCGCCTCAACCGCCGAGGCCACCGACCGCGCCGGCTACCAGAGCGCCGAGCAGGTCGTCGCCGCCCTCACCGGAGGCGTGGTGTCCACCGCCGTGAACATCCCCGCGATCGGCGCCGAGGACATGGCGATGCTCGGCCCGTTCCTGCCGCTCGCCACGCAGCTGGGGCGCCTGGCGATGGAGCTCGCCGAGGGCAGCTCGGTGGAGCGCATCGAGGCCGCCTTCCTGGGAAGGATCGCGGACTTCGACACGCGGCTGCTGGGGCTCGCGGTGATCGTCGGTGCGCTGCAGGGGCACACCGAGGAGCAGGTCAACCTCGTCAACGCGCCGAGCATGGCCCACCGGCGCGGGATCGTCTTCGAGGAGAAGGTCGTCTCCGAGGCCGAGGACTTCAACGAGCTGATCAGGGTGACGGTCGTCGCGGGCGGCGAGCGGGTCGCGGTCGCCGGCACGGGCATCGGCCCCAACCGCGTGCCGCACCTCGTCGAGGTTCAGGGCCGGCGCCTGACGATCGAGCTCGAGCCCTACGTCACGGTGTTTCGCTACCAGGACCTGCCGGGGATGATCGGACGCGTCGGCACGATCTTCGGCGCCCACGGCATCAACATCTCCTCGGCCGCCGTCGGCCACAGCCCTGATGGCAATGGCGCGGCCGGCGCCGGACCCGGTGGGAGCCACGGCCTGGCCGCGATGGTGGTCACCACCGACGCGTGCGTGCCGCAGGAGGTGCTGAGCGAAATCCTCGCCTCTGAGGGCTTCGTGGGCGGCTGGTCGGTCGCGCTCGACTGAGCGCGGCCGGGCACACGACGCCGCGCGGCGAGCGGCTATAGGCTGCGCGCGATGCGCGCCGTCGTGATCACCAAGCACGGAGGGCCAGGAGTGCTCCAGGTGCAGGAGCGTCCCGACCCCGAGATCGGCCCCGGCGAGGTGCGCATCCAGGTGGCCGCCTCGGGGATCAACTTCGCCGACGTGATGGCGCGCATGGGCCTTTACGCCGACGCGCCCAAGACGCCGTGCGTGGTCGGCTACGAGGTCGCCGGCACGGTGCTCGAGCTGGGGGAGGGGGTTGCGCAATCCAACCCGGCGCTCAGCCACGGCCAGCGCGTGTTCGCCGGCACCCAGTTCGGCGGCTACGCCTCCCAGGTGACCGTGCCCGCGGGTGACGTGGTCGCGCTGCCCGACGATCTCACCTTCGAGCAGGGAGCTGCGATACCGGTCAACTACGGCACGGCGTGGGCGGCGCTGCTCGGCTTCGGCAGCCTGCAGCCCGGCGAGCGCGTGCTCGTGCACTCGGCCGGTGGCGGGGTGGGCATCGCCGCCACCCAGATCGCCAAGCGGGCCGGCGCAGAGGTCTACGGCACGGCCTCGCCGGGAAAGCATCGGCGCATCGTCGAGCTCGGCGTGGACCACGCGCTGGACTACACCAGCGCCGGCTGGGAGCGGGGCCTGCCGCCGTTCGACGTGATCCTCGACGCTGTCGGCGGGCGCAGCTTCCGCACCAGCTACTCGCTGCTGCGCCCCGGTGGGCGGCTGGTCGCCTTCGGCGCCTCCTCGGTCGTCTCCGGCGAGCGGCGCAACCTGGTGACGGCGCTGCGCGCGGTCGTGCGCATGCCGCGCTTCAACCTGATCAAGCAGATGTCCGAATCGAAGGCCGTGATCGGCCTGAACATGCTCAGCCTGTGGAAGGACCGCGGCACGCTGGAGCCATGGATCGCGCCGCTCGGCGAGATGCTCCACGACGGGACGATCAAACCGGTCGTCGCCGGAGAGTTCGACTTCGACAAGGCCGGCGCGGCCCAGACGATGATCGTGGAGCGCCGCAACGTCGGCAAGGTCGTGCTCGTTCCCTAGCCGCACGGCGGCCCTGGCTTCGAAGGCCGCCGCGACCGCTATCACGGCGCCCGCCGCGGTGCTAACCTGCGCCTTGAATGTCGCAGCAGCTCTCGCTTCTCGCCCTTCTCCTGCTCCCCCTTCGGGGGGAATAGCGCGTGGCGGCCGCGTAGCCGCATACCCAGCAGAGAGGAAGAGCAAGCGAGATAGAGAAGGAGCACGAGCGACATGAGCGACACGACCCAGCAGCAACGCCACGACCCGGCCGACCGGGTGCTGATCTTCGACACGACCCTGCGCGACGGCGAGCAGTCGCCGGGGATCTCGCTGAACAAGCACGAAAAGCTCGAGATCGCCCACCAGCTCGCCCGGCTGGGAGTGGACGTGATCGAGGCCGGCTTCCCGATCACATCGCCCGGCGACTTCGAGTCGGTGCAGGCGATCGCGCGCGAGGTCGAAGGACCCGTGATCTGCGGCCTGGCGCGGACCAGCAAGCAGGACATCGAGGCGGCCTGGAACGCGGTCCGCGACTCCGAGCGCCCGCGCATCCACACGTTCATCGCCACCAGCGACATCCACATCGAGCGCAAGCTGCAGACCACCCGCGAGGACGTCAAGGGACAGGTCCGCGCGGCCGTCGCCCAGGCGCGCGAGTGCACCGAGGACGTCGAGTTCTCGCCCGAGGACGGCTCGCGCTCGGACGTGGAGTTCATGGCCGAGGTGATCCAGATCGCGCTGGAGGAGGGCGCCACCACGATCAACGTGCCCGACACCGTCGGCTACACGATGCCGGGCGAGTACGGCGCGATGTTCGGCGCGCTCTACCGTCTGGTGCCGGCGCTGCGCGACGTCGTCGTCTCCGTGCACTGCCACGACGACCTGGGCCTGGCGGTCGCCAACTCGCTGGCGGGGCTGGAAGCCGGCTGCCGGCAGGTCGAGTGCGCGATCAACGGCATCGGCGAGCGCGCGGGCAACGCCTCGCTCGAGGAGATCGTGATGCTGCTGCACACGCGCGCGCCGAGCCTCGGCCTGTGGACCGGAGCCGACACGACCGAGATCGCGCGCACGAGCCGGCTGGTCTCGCGCCTGACCGGCTACCAGGTGCAGCCCAACAAGGCGATCGTCGGGCGCAACGCGTTCGCGCACGAGGCGGGCATCCACCAGGACGGCGTGCTCAAGGAGCGCACCACCTACGAGATCATGGACGCCACGACCGTGGGGCTGCGCAGCAACTCGATCGTGCTCGGCAAGCACTCCGGCCGCCACGCGCTGAGCAAAGCGCTGGAGGAGATGGGCTTCGAGCTGGACGGAGCTGCGCTGAACACCGCGTTCAAGCGTTTCAAGGAGATCGCCGACCGCAAGAAGCAGGTCACCGCGATGGACCTCGAGGCGCTCGTCACCGACGAGCTGCGGGAGGAGGTGGCCGGCTACGCGCTCGACTGGTTCGAGGTCGAGGACCACTCCCAGCGCTCGCCCCACGCGCGCGTGTCGATCACGCTGCCCGACGGGCGCTCGGCCACCGGGACGTTCACGGGCGACGGCCCGATCGACGCGGTCTTCCAGGCGATCAACGCCGCCAGCGGCGTGGCCGCGCGGCTCAGCGACTTCACGATCGGCGCCGTAACCGAGGGCCAGGACGCGCTCGGCGAGGTGTCGGTCGTGCTCGAGGTGGACGGCTCCACCGGCGCCGGCCAGGGTGTCTCCACGGACATCATCGACGCGGCCGCCCGCGCCTACGTGCGCGCGCTCTCGGTGGCCGTCGCCCGCTCGCAGGCCGACGAGGCGATCGGGCTGCCCGAGACCATCTAGTGCCCGACGCACTCAGGACAGTCGCCACGGTAGGCAGCGGAGCGGAGGCCGAGATGGTGTGTGACCGCCTGCTCGCCTCGGAAGAGGGAGCCTTCAGCGACGAGGAGCTCGCCCGCCTCAGCGAACAGGCCGGCGGACACGCCCGCGAACCCTGAGCTGCCTGTGGCCGCGGGCGGGCATCGGCTTGACCGGTGGAGTTCGCAACCCGCTACGCGAGCAGCGGCGATATCAACGTCGCATGTCACGTTGTCGGTCGCGCCAGCGTTGATCTTGTGTTCGTGCCCACCTTCATCTCCAAGATCGAGCTGTCCTCCGAGCAGCCCACGCTGGCGAGGCTCCTGGGCGCGCTCGCGCGCTTCACGCGGCTGATCGCGTTCGACCGCCGCGGGTGCGTTGCCTGCGACCGCCGCGCCGGACCCGGCGAGGCCGCGGCGGCGCTCGCGCTGGCCGGCGAGACCGACCTGCGCGAGGTGCTGCCGAGCGTGCAGCGCGCCACGCTCGTGCCGCGCCGCGCGCCCGCGCCGAGCGAACGCGTGCTCGCCACGGTGCTGTTCACCGACATCGTCGGCTCCACCGAGCTCGTCGGCGAGCTCGGCGACGCCGGCTGGCGCGCGCTGCTGGAGCGCCACGACGCGCTGCTCGCGCTCGAGGTCGCGCGCCACCGCGGGCGCGTGGTGAAGTCGCTCGGCGACGGCGCGCTCGCGCTGTTCGACGGGCCGAGTCGCGCGATCGGCTGCGCGCTGGCGATCCGCGCGGGACTCGCCGAGCTGGGGCTGCAGGGCCGCGCAGGACTGCACACGGGCGAGTGCGAGCTGCTCGCAGGCGAGGACGTCGGCGGCATCGCCGTCCACATCGCCGCGCGCATCGCCGCGCTCGCCGACCGCGACGAGGTGCTCGCGAGCGGCACCGTGCGCGAACTGTCCGTCGGTTCGCCGTTCAGGCTGGACAGCCGCGGCGAGCATCAGCTCAAGGGCGTCGCCGAGCCCTGGCGCGTGTTCGCCGTGCAGGACCGCGCGCAGCATCACCGTCTGTGATAACGTACGCCCGTATGGCGATAGCTGCGAAGCAGGCACGTGGCGAGCGCAAGCGCGCGGCGCGCGACAGCGAGGCCCTCACCGCGGCGGCAGCCTCGCCGAGCGACCCGCTCGACCCCACGGTCATCGGCGCGCGCGTGAAGGCCCTGCGCGAGGCCTCCGACCTGTCGCTGCGGGACCTGGCCGCGCGCAGCGGCGTGAGCGCACCGATGCTCTCGCAGGTCGAGCGCGGCGAGACGAGCCCCACGCTGACGGTCGCCGCACGCATCGCCGCGGGCCTGGAGCTGCGGCTCTCCCAGCTGCTGCGCCTGGACGAGGGCGGCTCGGTGACGATCGTCCGCGCCGGCGGCCGCAGCCGCGGCGGCAACCCCCGCCGCGGGCACCGCTTCGAGGTGATGACCGCCGTCCAGCCCGGCCAGCGCGCCGAGCTCTCGCGGCACACGCTCGCGCCCGGCGGCGCCACGGGCGCTGCGGATGACCCGCCGATGCACGAGCCGGGAAGCCGCGAGACCGCGCTGGTCGAGAGGGGCGGCCTGCTGCTCGTCTGCGACGGCCAGCGCTACGAGCTGCGCGAGGGGGACTGCGTGACCTTCGACGCCGACTTGCCCCACCACTTCGAGAACCCCACCGACGCCGAGGCCGCCCTCCTGGCGGTCGTCACCGCGGGATTGAGGCGCAGCTAGGTGGCCGCCGCCCGCGACCCGAGCGGGACCCCGACAGGGGTCCCCCCTCATACGACCCACCGCACCCCCGAAAACGAGGACCGATGACGATGCCGAAGACCATGTTCGAGAAGATCTGGGAGACCCATGAGGTCGGTGGGCCCGAGTCAGGTCTGATCTACATCGACCTGCACCTCGTGCACGAGGTCACCAGCCCCCAGGCCTTCGATGGCCTGCGCCTGGCCGGGCGCGGCGTCCGCCGCCCCGATCGCACGCTCGCCACCGCCGATCACAACACGCCCACCGACGGCACGCCCGTGGCGGCGAAGATCAAGGACGAGCTCTCGCGCGTGCAGGTGCAGACGCTCGAGCGAAACTGCGCCGAGTTCGGCGTGCCCGTGTACTCGCTGGGCTCCGACCGTCAGGGCATCGTGCACGTGATCGGCCCCGAGCTGGGCGTCACCCAGCCGGGCATGACGATCGTCTGCGGGGACTCCCACACCTCCACCCACGGCGCCTTCGGCGCGCTCGCCTTCGGCATCGGCACCAGCGAGGTCGAGCACGTGCTCGCCACCCAGTGCATGGTCCAGCACAGGCCGCGCTCGATGCGCGTGCGCTACGAGGGCGCGCTGGGCTTCGGCGTGACCGCCAAGGACCTGATCCTCGCCACGCTCGGGCAGCTCGGCGTGGGCGGCATGACCGGACACGTCGTCGAGTACGCCGGCCCCGCGATCCAGGCCCTGTCGATGGAAGGGCGCATGACCGTCTGCAACATGACGATCGAGGGCGGCGGACGCGCGGGCATGATCGCACCCGACGAGACCACGTTCGCCTGGTTCACCGAGCGCGCAACCGGGTTGGCGCCGCAGCGGCCCGGCGCGCCCGCAGGCGCCGAGCTCGACGCCGCGATCGACCGCTGGCGCACGCTGCCCAGCGACGAGGGCGCCAGCTTCGATGCCGAGGTCGTGATCGACGCCTCGGCCATCTCCCCGCAGGTCACCTGGGGGACCAACCCGGGCATGGTCTGCGCGGTCACCGGGAAGGTGCCCGCGCCCGAGGAATTCGACAGCCCCGCCGACCGCGAGGCGACCGAGCGCGCGCTGCACTACATGGCGCTCGAGCCGGGCACGCCGATGCAGGAGATCGCGATCGACCGGGTGTTCATCGGCTCGTGCACCAACTCGCGCATCGGCGACCTGCGCGCCGCCGCCGAGGTCGTCAGCGGGCGCCAGGTTGCGGCGAGCGTGAGCGCGATGGTCGTGCCCGGCTCCCAGCAGGTCAAGGCCCAGGCCGAGGCCGAGGGGCTGGACCGCGTCTTCCGCGAGGCCGGCTTCGACTGGCGCGTCGCCGGCTGCTCGATGTGCCTGGGGATGAACCCCGACATTCTGGCGCCGGGCGAGCGCTGCGCCTCGACCTCCAACCGCAACTTCGAGGGACGCCAGGGCCGCGGCGGGCGTACCCACCTCGTCTCCCCGCAGATGGCCGCGGCCGCCGCCATCGAGGGCCGTTTCGTGGACATCAGGGAGTGGGCATGAGCGAGGCCGCTCCGGGGGACGCCTGGCAGCGGGAGGAGCTCGCCACCTCGTTCCTGGACGAACGCCAGACGCTGCTGCCGCTGCTCGACGTGCAGGAAGAGCTCGTGCGGCTGCTGTTCGAGCGCCACCCGCAGAGCGTCGAGCGCTTCCTGGACCTCGGCGCCGGCGACGGTGCCGCCGCGGAGCTCGTGCTGTCCGTCAGGCCCGACGCGGAAGCCGTGCTGCTCGACTTCTCCGAGCCGATGCTCGCACGCGCCCAGCGCCGCTTCGCCGGCTCCGCGTGGGGCTGGCAGGCAATCTCAGCTGACCTCTCGAACCCATCCTGGAGTGCCCGGCTGCCGGCGGGCGACTACGGCGCGGCGGTGTCCTCGTTCGCGATCCACCACTTGCCCGCCGAGCGCAAGCGCGCCCTGTTCGCCGAGCTCTACGCGCTGCTGGCGCCGGGCGCGATGTTCGTGAACATGGACGTGGTCACCGTGGAGGGCCCGCTCGCCGGGCTGTTCGAGGAACGCATGGTCGCCAACGCGATCCGCGCGGAACACGAGCACGGCGGCGGACGCGCCGACGAGGAGGTCGCAGGCCAGCTGCTCGACGACAGCGGGGACGACCGGCCCGACAGCGCCGAGGACCAGCTCCGCTGGCTGAGAGAGGCTGGCTTCGAGACTGTGCAGCTGCACTTCAAATGGGCCGAGGGGGCGATCTTCGGCGCGGTCAAGCCACTGTGAGGAGCACCGGTGTCCACGATCGCGCGGGCTGTATAGCCATGGTGATACGACCGAACGGAAAGGCGATATGCAAGCGATAGAGACGATCGCCGGCGCGGTCAGCCACCTCGACCGCGCTGACGTCGACACAGACCAGATCATGCCCAAGCAGTTCCTCAAGCGGGTGCAGCGCTCGGGCTTCGGCGAGTTCCTCTTCTACGACTGGGCCAAGGAGCCCGGCTGGGAGCTGCCGCCGAACCCGATCCTCGTCGCCGGCGAGAACTTCGGCTGCGGCTCCTCGCGTGAGCATGCCCCCTGGGGCCTGCAGGACTACGGCTTCCAGACGATCCTCGCGCCGAGCTTCGCCGACATCTTCTACTCCAACTGCACCAAGATCGGGCTGCTGCCCGTGGTGCTCTCCGCGGAGCACTGCAGCGCGCTCGCACAGGCCGGCGAGGGCCAGGTGGACCTGCGCGCGCAGGAGGTGCGCTACGCCGACCCGGACCGGCCCGGCGAGATCGTGGCGGTCCCGTTCGAGATCGACGGCGAGATCCGTCACCGCCTGCTCGAGGGGCTCGACGACATCGCGCTCACGCTCAAGCAGTCTGCTGCGATCGACGCCTTCGAGCACGACCGCGAGCGCAGCGGGCCGGTGACGACCAGCCTGTGACACTCGTCTGAGGCGCCCAGGGAAAATGAGAGCCCGAACATCAGCAACTTCTCGCTCTCTCGGCGGTTTACGCGGGCAGACCCCCCTAGACCCCACCTGAGGAGGCGAGATGACCGTGCCGAAGAGACCGCTCGGCCTGTTGGCGATCGCAGGTATCGCGGCGTCGCTTGTGATCCCCGCTGCGAGCGCGAGCGCGACGCCGCGCACCTTCCAGCAGATCTATCCGCTGGCCACGCGCGTCTGCGCAAACGTGGCCGCCGGCAAAGCCAGCAAACGCGTGCAGGCCAACGCCACCGCCGTGCTCGCGGACTGCAAAGCGCTCGAAGAAGGCTTCACCAAAGCGCAGACCACGATGACCACCGCACGTGCGACGATCGCCGCCGGCGTCGCCGCCGACCACGCGCTGGTCACCGCCAGCTGCCCGGCTCCGGCCACGCCCCAGACCCAGCGGGTGTGCGCGAAAACCACGAACACCGAGAAGACCGCGATCAAGGCGCTGCACAGCGAGTTGATGGTGGTCATGCACACGTACTTCACGACGATCAACGCCAACCGCCACACGTTCTGGACCGCGATCAAAGCGCTCCCGGGCGAGGCGCACGTGAAGACGGACACGCCGCTGCCGGTGCCGCCCGCCTGAGGGCGGTCTCCGAGCTCCACCGCAGCAGCGCCAGGCGTCCGCCCTCAATCCCCAGGGCGGGCGCCCGGCGCGCGCCGCGCATCGTCCGGCGGGATGCATCTGAAGCCCCGCGTATAGGATCGGCCGACTGACCGGCATGGCAGCGAAGATCGTCATCCTCCCCGGCGACGGGATCGGCCCCGAGATCATGGCCCCGACGCTGACGCTGCTGGACGCGGTGGGGGAGTTCGAGTACGAGCGCCACCTGATCGGCGGCGCGTCGATCGACGCCCACGGCGTCGCGCTGACCGACGACGTGCTGGCGGCCTGCCGGGCCAGCGACGCCGTGCTGCTGGCCGCGGTGGGCGGTCCGAGGTGGGACACCACCGATCCCGACCGGCCCCGGCCCGAGCAGGGCCTGCTCGGGCTGCGCAAGGGCCTCGGGCTGTACGCCAACCTGCGCCCGGTCAAGCCGCTGCCGGCGCTGTACGACGCCTCGCCGCTGCGGCGCGAGCGGATCGAGGGCACCGACCTGCTGGTCGTGCGAGAGCTCACGGGCGGCATCTACTTCGGCGAGAAGACGCGCACCGAGCGCTCCGCGTCGGATCTCTGCGTCTACACCACCGAGGAGATCGAGCGGATCGCGCGCACCGCCTTCCTCGCCGCGCGCGCGAAGGTCAGCAGCGTGGACAAGGCCAACGTGCTCGAGACCTCGCGGCTGTGGCGCGAGGTCGTCAGCGCGCTGCACGCGCGCGAGTTCCCTCATATCCAGCTGGAGCACGTGCTCGTGGACAACGCCGCGATGCAGCTGATCGCCTCCCCGCGCCACTTCGACACGATCCTCACCGAGAACATGTTCGGCGACATCCTCTCCGACGAGGCCGCCATGCTCAGCGGCTCGATCGGGCTGCTGCCGAGCGCCTCGCTCGGCGCGAGCGACCCGCCCACCCCCGGGCTGTTCGAGCCGGTGCACGGCTCCGCACCCGACATCGCCGGCACGGGAGCGGCGAACCCGCTGGCGATGTTCCTCTCGGCCGCGATGATGCTGCGGCACGGCCTCGGCTTGGAAAGCGAGGCCGCCGCTGTAGAATCGGCCGTTGAACGCGCACTCGACGCGGGCCTGCGCACCGCCGACCTCGGCGGGCAGGCGGGGACATCAGAGGCGACGAGGGCAGTGCTCGCCAATCTCGAATAGGAGCGCAATGAACGTGGAGCCCACCGACCTCATCTGGATGAACGGAGCCTTCGTCCCCTGGGAGGACGCGAAGGTCCACGTGCTCACCCACGGCCTCCACTACGGCACGGGCGTCTTCGACAGCATGCGCTGCTACGACTCCGAGCTCGGCCCCGCCGTGTTCCGCAACGCCGACCACATCGACCGGCTGATCCGCTCGGCCGAGCTGTACTACATGCCCGTGCCCTACAGCGCCGAGCAGCTCCGCTCGGCCACGCTCGAGCTCGTCGCCCGCAACGGGCTGCGCTCCTGCTACATCCGCCCGATCGTCAACCGCGGCTACGGCCAGATGGGCCTCAACCCGCTCGAGGCGCCGGTCGACGTGACGATCGCCTGCTGGGAGTGGGGCGCCTACCTCGGCGACCACGGCACGAGCAACGGCGTGCGCGCGAAGGTGTCCTCGTGGCGGCGCATCAGCCCCGACTCGCTGATCCCCCACGCGAAGGCTTCCGGGCAGTACCTCAACAGCGTGCTCGCCAAGGTCGAGTCGCTGAAGGCCGGCTACGAAGAGGCGATCCTGCTCGACGACCACGGCCACGTGTGCGAGGGCACCGGGGAGAACATCTACATCGTGCGCGACGGCGAGATCGCCACCCCCGGCCAGCACAACTCGATCCTCGACGGCATCACCCGCCGCTCGCTCCTCCAGATCGCACGCGACCTCGGCTATCCGATCATCGAGCGCAACGTCGCCCGCGCCGAGCTCTACCTCGCCGACGAGGTGTTCATGTCCGGCACGGCCGCCGAACTCGTGCCCGTGCGCGAGGTCGACGACCACGTGATCGGCCGCGGCAAGCCGGGCGAGATCACGCGCGTGCTGCAGGCCGCCTTCGACGACGCCATCCACGGGCGCAGCGAGCGCTACCGCGAGTGGCTCGACGTGGTGCGTCCGCGCGACCTCGAGACGCCCACGGGCGAGGCCAGCGGGGAGCGAATTACCCGGGCGACCGGCTAGGGCGGTGCGCCGCGGCTGGTCGCTTCCACGAGCCGCCTCGCACACCTTCTCGCCCGAAAGGACCTGCCCATGAGCACCGACCCCAACCGCATCGAGCTATACGACGCCACGCTGCGCGACGGCATGGGCGGTGGCGGCATGACGCTTACCGCCCAGGAGAAGCTGCGCGTCGTCCACGCCCTGGACGAGCTCGGCGTTGACCTGATCGAGGCGGGCTTCCCCGCGTCGAACCCCAAGGAGCAGGAGTTCTTCGGGATGCTCGCCGCAGAGGACCTGGGCGTCGCCCAGGTGGCTGCCTTCGGCATGACCCGCCGCCGCGACACCACCGCCGCGCGGGACGAGGGCCTGCAGCTGCTCGCGCAGTCCTTCGCCCCCGTCTGCACGATCGTGGGGAAGTCCTCGGTGCTGCACGTCGAGAAGGTCGTGCGCGTCACGCGCGAGGAGAACCTCGCGATGATCGGCGAGTCGGTCGCCTTCCTCGTGGGCGCCGGCAAGCGCGTGCTGTTCGACGCCGAGCACTTCTTCGACGGCTTGAGCCTCGACGCCGGCTACGCGCTCGACTGCGTGCGCGCGGCCGCCGAGGCCGGAGCCGAGCGGATCGTGCTGTGCGACACCAACGGCGGCTCGCTGCCGCCCCAGGTGCGTACCGCGCTGGCCCTCGTCGGCGAAGCGCAGCCGGGAGTGCCGCTCGGCATCCACACCCACGACGACTGCGGCTGCGGCGTGGCCAACACGCTGACCGCGGTCGAATGCGGCGCCACGCAGGTGCAGGGCACGATCAACGGCATCGGCGAGCGCACCGGCAACGCCAACCTCGTCACGATCATCGCCGACCTGCAGCTGAAGATGGGCTGCC
>Ga0209415_10002963_pt1 | contig 31759 bp, 25 predicted proteins | sample PeaSoiSIISIP2007_FD_187696 | JGI IMG/M metagenome (GOLD analysis project Ga0209415, IMG submission 187696) | Peat soil microbial communities from Weissenstadt, Germany - SII-SIP-2007 (SPAdes) (version 2) | ecosystem: Environmental > Terrestrial > Soil > Wetlands > Peat | place: Germany... | reverse complement strand
GACCCCGCCTGTTCGAACAGCAATCCGATGCCCACGCTGAACCTCGGTACGACCTGCACCGGGGGTACATGCCTCGTCAACTACGTGCATCCAAATTCGTCGAACCAGAGCGACGTCGGCCAAGCCTTGCTGCTCTCGTTCACAAAGGCGAGCGGCGCACCTACCGTTACCAACTCGAACCGGTCTAATCCCCGGCCTGCCGTCGAGGCGAGTGTGCGGGCGGTCCACGCTGGCCAGAGTGCACACCCTTCTCAGACGGGCGCCGCGGTCTCTCCCAAGTCGAAAGCCCAGCCAGTTCGAGCCGAGGCAGTACGAGCAAGGCCGTCGGTCACCAAGTCAACGAGCAGGACGCCTCGCGAAGCGTCCTCGAGCAAGGTCGCGGCACCGTCCGCCCAACCGAAGATCTCGCCCCGTCTGACCAACACGACCACGACCCTCAGCTCGTCGGCGAACCCGAGCACCTATGGACAATCGGTCACCCTCACCGCCACCGTGTCCCCCAACAACGGCATTGGAGGATCCGTTGCCTTCAGCGTCAACGGGTCGTCGATTGCGGGTTGCACCGCACAGACGCTCTCGAAGCCCGGGTCGAACTGGCAGGCTACGTGCACCACGAGCACGCTGCCAGTGGGATCCGACCTGATCGTGGCCGCCTACAGCGGGAACCTCTTGTACAACCCGTCGACGACAGCGGTTACGACGCTGGTCGACTCCTCGGGGCACGCGAACACAGGAACGATCGAGGGTGGAGTCACCCTGGGTGCGGCGGGACCCACCAGCTTGGGGGCCAATGGCATCTCGCTCGACGGATCGACGGGATGGGTCCAGACGGCCAACTCCTACAGCAACCCGGAGAACTTCTCCGTCGTCGCGTGGTTCAAGTCCTCGAGTGCCAACAACACGATCATCTCGTTCACAAACTCGCAAGGCAACGGCACCCCGTCCAACTACGACCGTCTGCTCTGGCTCGACAGCAACGGCAAGCTCGTTTGGGGCACTTACAGCGGCTCGGCGACGCAGGAGATCACGTCTGCATCCGCATACGACGACGGCAACTGGCACATGGCGGTCGCTGAGATCGCGTCGTCGGGAACGCCCGGCATGTACCTCTACGTGGACGGTTCCCTGGTCGCATCCAAGAGCAGCTACACCACGGCCCAGAACTACACCGGATACTGGCACCTCGGATGGGGCTACTACGGGGGAGGCTGGTCCGACTCGCCAGGGAGCTCCGACTTCTTCTCCGGCTCCTTGAGCGAGATGGCCTACGTTCCTTCGGAGCTCACCGGCGCGCAGATCACGACCCTGTACGGCGAGACGACCACGAGCAACTACTCGACGGCCATGCTCGCCCGGTCCCCGAGCGCCTACTGGGCGATGCAGGACTCCCCGGGGTTCATCCAGACAGTCAACAAGGCGGCCACGACGACGACCGTCACCTCCTCGTTGAACCCGAGCGTCTCCGGACAGGCGGTGACCTTCACCGCCACGGTCTCGCCGAACGACGGAGGTGGATCGGTGGCGTTCTACTCGAACGGCTCGTCGATCTCCGGGTGTACGGCACAGACCCTTGCAAACGTGAGCGGCAGTTACCAGGCCACTTGCACCACGAGCTCCCTGGCGGCCGGCTCGGACACCATCACGGCGACCTACAGCGGTGACGGGGACTACAACGCCTCCACATCGACCGGCATAACGCAGACCGTCAAGACTGCGACCACGACGACCTTGGCGTCCTCGGCGAACCCCAGCACCTACGGTCAGGCGGTCACCTTTACGGCAACTGTCGCGCCGAACGACGGGTCAGGCACGGTCGGATTCACCGCGAACGGCTCGTCGATCTCGGGTTGCACGGCACAGACGCTCTCGAAGCCCGGATCGAGCTGGCAGGCGACGTGCACCACCAGCACCTTGCCAGTGGGGTCCATCACCATCGTCGCGACGTACAGCGGCGACTCCGCGTACGGCGGGTCGACCTCCTCCAACTTCACCCAAACAGTGAATGCCATTACAACCACGACGACGCTCGCGTCTTCGGCCAATCCGAGCGTCTACGGGCAATCGGTGACCTTCACCGCGACGGTGTCGCCCGACGACGGCGGCGGCTCGGTGGCCTTCAAGGCGAACGGCTCGTCGATCACCGGATGCACCGCCCAGTCTCTTTCTCTGGTCGGAGGCAACTACCAGGCGACGTGCACGGTCGCCTCGCTGGCGGTGGGGTCCAACACGATCACGGCGAGCTACGGCGGCGATACGAACTACGCGGCTTCGACGTCTTCCAACCTCACTCAGACCGTCAACAAGGCAAACACCACGACGACCTTGCTAACGAACCCCTCCTCTCAGCTCCAGGGGTTGCCCGTGACCTTGACGGCCAACGTCGCCCCGGTCGCTCCGGGGGCCGGCACACCCACCGGGACCGTCACCTTCTACAACGGAGCCACAGCGCTCTGCAGCAATGTCGCCTTGAGCAGCGGGACGGCGACCTGCGTGACGTCGTCCCTCCCTTCGGGTAACGACAACCTGACGGCCACCTACAGCGGAGACACTCACTTCCTCGGGTCCACGTCGTCCGGGTCGAGCGAGCAGATCAACGCCGCGACAGCCGGCACGCCGACGGGCCTGCCGTACGGGACCTTCAAGATCACCGCGACCTCCGGGTCCAAGAGCGGCTGGGCCGTGGTGACGGTCGCGAACGGTGGGATCGTCATCGATGCGGGGACTGCCTATTTGAGCGGTGTCGAGCTGATCATCCCGGTGTCATGAGCCGCTTCTCGTTCCGCAAGAGGTTTCGCATGAGTGGTGGCGGAGGCGTCTCCGGGTCCGAGGGGAGGCGCGAGTCGGGGTTCACGCTGATCGAGCTGGTCATCGCGATCGGGATCTTCTCCCTCGTCGTGGTCTCGGTCGACGTGACTGTCACCATGCTCACGGGACGTTCGACCGCTCTGTCTCAGTCGAACCAGGCGATCGACCAGCTCCAAGTGGCCGAACAGGCGATCGTTCAGGATGTCCACGCCGTGACGTCGTGGACGACAGCTCCCTCTTCAGTGGCTACGACACTGACATCTGGGCTGACGGCGCACCAGGCATATTCGAGTTTGCCAGTCGCTTCAGTGCAGAAGCAGGTCTATGCGGGTGACACCATCGTCGTCGGTGCTGGCTCCACCTCGGACAGCTTCGTCGCTGTGGCTCCCGGGGCATCGGTCGGTGCATCGACGATTCCTGTCACGGGCACGCCGGCAAACACTCACTCGACAGGTGATGCCGTATACGACGCCGCAACCGTGCCCCTCAAGTTCACGGCAGCCCTCTTCGGTACTCCTCTTACGGCAAACGTCAACACCGGGACCTACACCTCCGGCGCTCCGGCCACGCTCAGCGTGTCGGCTCTCAAGCGCGCCGTCAGCAACGGTGACACGATCGTGGTGGGTGCCGGCGCGACCGCCGACACCCTCACTGCCTCACAGGCAGAGCCTGCGGGGAGCACACAGGTCAAGGCCACAGGGACCGTTGCCAACGGACACAGCCCCGGAGACCCCGTCTTCGACTCGAACACCACGGTCACCCTCTCGACGAACGCAGACTCTTCTCGGACGCTGACCCTCACGAGCAATGGGGCCAGTTCGATAACCGTGACCAACCTGGACCCGTCCAGCGGCTTCTCTTACCGCTCGACCACAGCTGACGGCACTCCGTACGTCACCGCGATCGGGGTGACGCTGACAATGGACAGCCCCAGAGTCAACGCGCCCCGGGCCACCAAGACGACTGTGTCCGACACGAACGTCGAGGCATGGAACGTCGAGTACGCGTGCACCGAAGCACTGGACGCGCCGTGCTGAGGGCTCTCGTGACCTCGGCGCGGAGACTCGTCCCCGTGAGGAACGAATCGGGACAAGCCATGCTGGTCGTCCTCGCGGCACTCGGGCTCATGGCGACAGTGCCACTCGTGGTGGTCACCACGACCGTCAACCAGCTGCCGCTCACGACCAACAACCAGGTGTGGAACGCTGCTTACGAGGCGGCGCAGTCGGGCGTCAACGACTACATGCAGCAAGTCGATGCCAATGCCGATTACACACAATTCAGCAATGGCCGCGCCGACCCGAACAACTTCGCCATGTCCTGCTGGGACCCCGTGTCACCGCAGTCCACGATGACGAGCTGCTCTTCGCCGGCGACACCTGCGACGAACCCCAAGGAGTGGTACACGTATTCGGTCAACACGAGTAACGGTCGAGTGGTGCTGACGGTGAGCGGCAAGGCGAGCGCAGGAACCCGGAGTGCAGTTCGCACCTTCAAGTTCCAGATCGCCCCCGAGGGCACACTCGACGACATCTACTGGACGAACTTCGAGCAAGCGTCGGGCGGCGGCGCCATCTACTTCGACTCCGCAGACGTTCTCAATGGACCGGTGTTCTCGAACGACGACTTCCACTTCTCGGGCAGCCCCACGTTCGCCAGCACCGTGACGAGCTCGGACACGCCCAACATGGGAACGCCGTACTACCAATGTGGGTCGGGTGGCTGCAGCCCCGTCTTCAAGGACGGCCCGATAGCCCTCGGCGCGTCGGAGAACATCATCACCAACGGCACGGGGCCCGATCTCAACCCCGCCCAGACGCTCGGCTGCTACATCGCCGGCGCGGGCAACACAGCGACGGGAATTACGATCACTCTCAACAGCACCACCCTGACCTGGGCGACGACCGGTGGTTACTCTGCGGCATCGGTCCAGAACACCACGGGCAATCCGAATACGAATTCCCAGTGCGGAAGCGGTGGGGCCACGGTCAACTTCTCGCAGCTAGGCTCGGCACTCTTCTACGTGAACGGCGACATCGTGATCGGTGGAGCCTCGACCCAATATCTCAGCGGGTTCCTGACCTTGGTGTCGACCGGCAACATCACCATCAAGGGGAACCTCGAGTACCCGTGCTCGGACATCAATTTCCCAGGTGGCACGTGCACGCAACCCAACGCGGAGAGTTCCGACAACTTGGACGCGCTCGGAATGATCGCCGAGAACAACATCGTCGTGAGCAACAACAGCGCGACTATCACCATCGACGCCGCCATGGTCGCGATCAGCGACTCCTTCTACAACGCCCAAGACACAAACTCATGTCCCGGTGGGGGATCGGGGAACAACCCCAACAACTGCCCCATCCTGACCGTCATGGGTTCGATCGCTCAGAACACACGAGGAGTGGTCGGGCACCTCTCGGGCAACTACCCGGGTGAGGGCTACGCCAAGAACTACGTCTACGACACTTCACTTCAGGTTCTTTGGCCTCCGTTCTTCATCCCGCCGGCCGGAGCGACATGGTCGGCGAGCAATTACGAGGAGTGCATCTCGGGAGCCGCGAAGGCAGCGGTGGTCGGTTCCCCCGCCTGCTGACATCCACTGCGGCCGTGGTCCGGGCTCGCTAGCCTCGGCGCGTGCCGCGTCCAGAGGATGTCCTGCCACACCGGCCACCGTTCCTCTTCGTGGACGAGGTCGTGGATCTCGAGCCCGGGCAGTCTGCGCGCGGTCGATGGCACCTCACCGGCGAAGAGGAGTTCTTCAAGGGGCACTTCCCCGGACGTCCGACGTTGCCCGGAGTGCTCATGGTGGAGTCTCTCGCCCAGCTCGGCGGCATCGCGGTCCTCGCAGACGACCGTTACGCAGGTCGACTGCCGCTCTTCGGTGGTATCGACCGGGCGAGGTTTCGGCGCCAGGTGTCCCCCGGGGACACCCTCGACCTCGAGGTAACCCTCGGCAGGCTGTCGGCGAGAGCGGGCACCGGGCACGGAAGGGCAACAGTGGACGGTCAGCTGGCCTGCGAGGCGGAGCTTCTCTTCGTGATCGTGGACGCCTGAGCACACCGGAGAGGAGGCACATGCGCATTGCGACGTGGAACGTCAACTCGCTTCCTGCGCGCTTGGCGAGGGTGGAGGAGTGGATCGAGTACGCGCGGCCGGACATCCTGTGCATGCAGGAGACCAAGGTTCCCGACGCGGCTTTCCCGACCATGGCTTTCTCGGCGCTCGGCTACGAGACGGCGTCTCACGGGGACGGCGGCCGCAACGGAGTTGCGATCGCAAGCCGCGTGGGGATAGAGGGTCCGAGCCGAGGATTCGAGTCAGGGGCGGACGAGCAGGGGTGCCGTCTCGTCGCTGCGACCTGCGGCGGCGTCCGTGTCCACAGCATCTACGTCCCGAACGGGCGCAGCGTGGGAAGCGAGTTCTACGAGGCGAAGCTGGTGTGGCTCGAAGAGCTTCGCTCGCAGCTCGAAAGCACGTGCAAACCGTCTGACGCGGTGTCTCTCTGTGGCGACTTCAACGTCGCTCCAGAGGATCGTGACGTATGGGACCCCGCGGCGACGTCGGGTTCGACTCACGTGACCGTCCCCGAGCGCGAGGCGCTCGGGGAGCTGGAGAAGTGGGGCCTCGTGGACGCTTTCCGCATCCACTACCAGCAGCCCGAGCTCTTCACGTGGTGGGACTACCGGGCCGGGAACTTCCACAAGCACCTCGGGATGCGCATCGACCTGGTCCTGCTGAGCGAGCCGCTCGCGGAGCGCAGCCGCTATGCGCTCATCGACCGAAACGCCCGTAAGGGCAAGCAGCCTTCGGACCATGCGCCGATGTTCGTCGACCTCGACGACTGAGGACGTCGGCGAAATGCCTGGCTACAGCTAGCCGGTAGCGGCGAGACGGCTGCGCAGCTCGGAGATGCGAGCACGACGGTGCTCGAGATCGTCGATGGGCGCGGCCGCCGCGACGACGGCCTCCACGGCTTCGAGGAACGGTGAGCGCTCGCATGCCCAGGTCCGATCTCCGTCGTGCCTCGTCCCGGCCCACGAGCACCAGAGCTGTTCCTTTGCTCTGGTGAGCGCGACGTACAGCAGCCTTCGCTCCTCGGCCATGGCGTCTGCCGAGGCGGCATAGGCGATGGGAACGATGCCGTCCTCGAGACCCACGACGGCGACCGCACGCCACTCGAGGCCCTTCGCCTTGTGAAAGGTGGCCAGCTCCACTCGACCGTCCCTGGCGAGGCTTCGCTCGCCGGTGCCCGCCCAAGCGTCAGTTGCCGCCACCCAAGCCAAGAACTCGCCTACCGTTCCTTCAGGCTCCTCGTTCGAGAACTCGTCTGCGAGACGGGCGATCTCGAGTGATGTGGCCGTGTCACTCGCATTGTCCTCGACGCAGTCGTCCTGATCTCCGACTCCTTGCGAGCCTTCGGAGCCGATCACGCGAGATTCGGAGGAAGAGGTGATGTCCGCCAGTGCGCCGCGAAGCGGGCGCGCGGCGGGCATCCCACGCAGCACGGTCAACGCCTCTCGGAACGCCTGCCTGCGCGGGTCGTCGGCCTGAGCTGCAGGAGAAGCCACCCTGTGGGGGATCCCGGCTCGCCGGAGCGCCGCCGCTATTGGCTCGAGTCGCGCGTTCGTCCTCGCTAGGACCGCAAGAGACGACCAGCTCGTTCCGGGTCGGTGCGCGAGCCGCAGCCACCGTGACACCGCGGTCGCCTCCACCTCGTCGTCGTCGAACCCTTCCAGGCGCGGTGCAGGACCGTCGAGAGAGTCGTCGACGGCGTCTTCGAGATCAGGGTGCTGTTCGCCGGTGTCCTCGCCGAGTGCCGCACGTGCCGCGGCGACGATCTGGGGGGACGAGCGGTGGTTCTGATCGAGCCTTATGACCGAGGTTCCGGGGATCAGCTCGGGGAGACGATTTATGAGCGTCGGGTCCGAGCCGTTCCATCCGTAGACGGCTTGCCTGGGATCTCCTACCACGAACAAGTCGACGCGCTCGCCGAGCCAGGCCTCCAACAGGCGCCACTGGGCGGGGTTCAGGTCCTGGAATTCGTCTACGAAGAGGTGGCGCACCTGCCAACGCTGTGCGGCGGCGAAGTCCCTGTCGTTCTCGAGCAGGCGCGTGCACTCCTCGAGGAGGTCGTCGAGGTCCAAGACGCCACGTCGCCGTTTCTCCTCGCGATATCGGCCGTAGACCTCTGCGATGGTGCTCGCGGACATGGGGACTGATCGAGCCGCCTGCCTGGCCGCTCGTGCGTAGTCGTCGGGAGACGCGAGTCGTGCCTGCGCCCAATGGATCTCGGCGGCGACGGCGGCGACGGCGACGGCGCCCATCAGCCCGCCCGTCGGCGCGGTACAGGGGACCGCGGAAATCACAGCTGGGTCTTCTGGAGCGTTTCGGCCCGGCAACTCCGTGAGCACCTTCCTGATCAGGCGCGTCGGATCGTCGATGATCGAAGGAGCCCGCATCTGTCTATCGGCCCAGTACCTCCGAAGCTGCCGGTATGCGGCTGCGTGGAGGGTTCCCGCCCAGATGTCTCCCTCCACACCGAGCCCAGCGATCCGGCTACGCAGCTCGGCGGCCGCCTTGCGGGTGAACGTGGCGACGAGGATGTGGCGGGGGTCCGCCGTGCCGTCGAGCACCCTGCGCGCCACCCGTCGGGTGAGGACGGTCGTCTTGCCCGACCCCGCTCCGGCCAGCACGCAGAGCGGCGCCTCGTCGGTGGTGACCGCCAGCCGCTGGGCGTCGGTCAGACCTCGAAGAAGGTGGTCGGCCACCCCCCGGACCGTACAGGGAGGGTGTTGCGCGGACGGGGATGATAAATCTGCGCAGATGGTGCGCACGACGGTGCCCTCCGTGGCGGGTTTGCTGGGACTTCCCGCGTTTGCGCGGAGCGCATTTCTTCACGGCGCAGAAGACGGACGGGTACCGTGCAGCGGATGCTCAAGGCGCTCGCCGAGGGAGAGATGTTTGGCGAAGTGTGGGGCACCACGCCGCCTTCGGTGGTCGCCCTCCACGGATGGCGACGCACCCATGCCGACTTCTCGGCCGTGCTCGGCCCCGGAGCACAGGGCGGCCCGCTTCCCACGTTGGCCCCCGACCTGCCGGGGTTCGGGGCTACCCCTGCTCCGCCGCAGGCCTGGGGTTCGGGCGACTACGCAGACGCCGTGGGCAGACTGCTCCGGAGTGAAGACGGACCTTCCGGCCCGGTGGTGGTGCTCGGGCACTCGCTCGGCGGCCGGGTAGGGGTCGCCCTGGCTGCGAGGTACCCCGACCTCGTGAGAGCTCTGGTGCTCACGGGTGCGCCTCTCGTGCCCCGCCCAGGGCCGAGGTCGAAGCCGCCCACCGGGTTCCGCATGTTGAGAGCCCTCCATCGCGCCCGCCTCGTGGGGGACGATCGTATGGAGCGAGCCCGCCGGCGCCACGGCTCGGCCGACTACCGCGCTTCGGAAGGAGTCATGCGCGAGACGCTCGTACGCCTCGTGAACGAGAGGTACGACGAAGCGCTGTCGGCTCTTCTGTGTCCGGTCGAGCTCGTCTGGGGTGAGCAGGACGGCGAAGCACCTCTGTCCATCGCAGCGGGAATCCGCGAGCGTGTTCCACAGGCGGTGCTGACCGTCTGCGCCGGAGCGGGACACTTCACCCCGCTCGAGTGCCCGGCAGAGCTGCGCGCAGCTGTGGACCGGTCTCTCGAGGTGGTGTGATACGCGATGCAGTTCCAGATGCAGATCGCGGTGACACAGCACGGGGGAACGGTCGGGTGGGCGGTCGGAGGCGCCTGCATCTTCGCGACCGCGCTCGGAGGGTTGCGCTGGCTGCGCGTCGCGCAGCGCGAGCACTACTTGCCGGACTCGGCATCGCGTTTCGCTCTTCGCTGGTGGGGCACCGCGGCCTTGAACCAGATGGGTGTGGTGCTGGCTCTGGCCGGCCTGGTCTTGGCGTCGCGCTGGCCGGGGGTCGCATTCGCCCCGGCCGCCGTGGTCGCGTTCGGCCCTCTCGGCCTCGGCCTGCGTGGCACGACGTCCCCGCTTCGCTGGACGCGCCGGCTCCGGACCCTCGCCGCCGTGTGGGCCACGATCCAAGTCGCCGTCGTCCTCGTAGGTGTGTTCACGGGATTCGCGGCCGTGATCTGCGCCGCCGGTGCTCTTGCAGTCCCTGCGATCGTCGACGCTTCCTGTGTTGTCACCGCGCCCCTGGAGACACGGCTCGCCGACCGCTACGTCAAGCGTGCGCGCGCCAGGCTCGAGAAGGTGAAGCCGAAGGTGGTGGCGATCACCGGCTCGTTCGGCAAGACCAGCACCAAGGGATACGTGGCGCATCTTCTGTCCGGATCGGCGGTGGTGGTCGCGAGTCCCGCCAGCTTCAACAATCGTGCGGGGCTCGCGAAGGCGGTGAACGAGCACCTCGGGCCCGGGACCGACGTGTTCGTCGCGGAGATGGGGACCTACGGAGCCGGCGAGATCGCCGAGCTCTGCTCGTGGATGACGCCGGACGTCGCGGTGATCACCGCGATCGGACCGGTCCACCTCGAGCGCTTCAGGGACGAGCAGAAGATCGTCGATGCCAAGGCCGAGATCCTGGTCGATGCCGGTTGCTGCGTCCTCGTGGTCGACGACCCCCGCCTCGCACAGCTCGCCGAACGAGCAGAGCGCGGCGGCAAGCGCGTGTGGCGGGTCTCGGGGCAGTCGAGCTCGTCTGCCGACGTGTCGGTGGCAGAGACTCCGGAGGGACTCGAGGTACTGGTGAGAGGCGAGCCCGTCGCCAGAGGCCTATCGCTCAACGCACGTCCCGGCAACGTCGCGTGCGCGGTCGCCGTCGCGCTGGAGCTCGGAGTCCCCGCGACGGAGGTGGCAGCGCGGCTCTCGAACCTCCCAGCGGTGGCCCACCGCCTCGAGCCTCGAGCGGCGAGCCGGGGCTTCCTCGTCCTCGACGACACCTACAACTCCAACCCGGCGGGCGCCCGGGCAGCGCTTGCCGAACTGGCTCGTGCAACACCCGATGGTGGCAGGCGAGTGGTCGTGACTCCCGGGATGGTGGAGCTCGGTGCACGCCAGGCGAAGGAGAACGAGCTCTTCGCGGGCGAGGCCGCAGAGATCTCGGCCCAGCTGGTGGTCGTCAGGCGCACCAACAGGCGAGCACTTGTGAAGGGGTTCATCGGGGCTGGGCATCGTGCGGGGACGGTGCCGGTCCTGCAGCGAAGCCGTGAGGCAGCCGTGAGATGGGTCGCAGAGCACCTGGGCCCGGGCGACGCCGTGCTCTACGAGAACGACCTACCGGACCATTACCCTTGACCGCGATGAGCCCCGACGCCGCCGTCGCAGCGAGAGTCGCAGCAAGAGTCGCAGTTGCATTCGGCGGTCCCTCCCCCGAGCACGACGTGAGCATCCTGACCGGACTTCAGGCTGCCCGCGAGCTTCTGCGAGACGGACGGGACGTGACCGGTCTGTACTGGTCGAAGTCCGGGGTGTTCCACAAGGTCTCGGCGACGCTCGAGGCGGCAGACTTCTTGGAGGGGGTCCCGAGGGGAGCCGAGGAGCTTCGGCTCGTGCTCGGAGACGGCGCAGGCTTCGTTCCCGCGGCGTCACGGCTCGGCCGGGCCCCACGGCCGATCGAGCTCGACGTCGTCGTGAATTGCTGCCACGGCGGACCGGGGGAGGACGGCTCGCTTCAGGGGACCCTCGACCTCGCCGGTGTCGATTACACGGGCCCTTCGATGTCCGGGGCAGCTCTCGGCATGGACAAGCTCGCCTTTGCAGGAGTGGTCGCCGCCGCCGGCATACCCGTACTTCCTCGAGCGCCTCTCGACCCGGCCACGCGTGAGATCGGCTTCCCGGGGCCCTACATCGTGAAGCCGCGTTTCGGCGGCTCGTCCATCGGCGTCGAGGTGGTGGAGGATCTCCCCACGGCCACGGCGAGGCTCGCGGCGAACCCGCACCTTCGTAGCGGCGCGGTGATCGAGCCCTTCAGGACCGACTTGTTCGATCTGAACGTGGCGGTGCGTGCATGGCCCGAGATCGAGCTATCCGCGATCGAGAGACCGCTTCGCTCCCAAGGCTCCGCCGAGATCTTGGGATACTCCGACAAGTACGTAGGTGGAGAGGGTATGGCAAGCGCACCCCGCGAGTTGCCGGCATCGATTCCCGACGCCCTCGCGAAGGCGATTCGCGACAGCGCCCGGGAGATCGCCGTTCGCTGCGAGGTGAGGGGAGTGGCGCGCATCGACTTCCTCTCCGACGGCGAGACCCTCTACGTGAACGAGATAAACACCGTGCCCGGGTCGTTGGCCCGGTACCTCTGGGTCGATCCTGCCCTGTCGTTCGCCGACCTTCTCGATGCGATGATCACAGAGGCGATCGAATGCCCGACGCCACCGCACAACGCGGTCGGAGCCGACGGGAGCGTCCTGCGAAGCGCGGGCGGTATCGCGTCGAAGCTCGGCTGAGCTGAGGACGGGCAGCTCGCGCCATGCCGTTCCCCGAGAGGTTGCTGGCCGACGGAGAGGTCGTGGTCGCCGAGCTGCATCCTCATTGGTCGTTTCTCGGTTGGCCCCTCGTCTGTCTGGTCGGAGCAGCCGCTCTCACGATCGGTGTCACGGTCGGCGTTCCTCACGCGCCGATCGGGGTCCTATACGTCATGTTCGCTATCCTCGCCGCCGCGCTCCTTTGGCTGGCGGGTCGCTACTTTCGGCGAATGAGCATCACCCTCTTCGTGACCAACGCCCGCGTCGTGCGACGCAGCGGCGTGCTCGCTCGCACGAACCTCGAGGTCCGCCTCGAGCGGATCAACGAGCTCTCCTACCACCAGTCGATAGGGGCAAGACTGCTTCGAGAAGGAGAAGTGCTCATAGAGGTGGGCGGCGAGACCGGGGTGGTGGTCCTCGACCACGTTCCTCACCCGGACGAGCTCCAGAGCATCATCTCCGCGCAGGTGAGCGAGTGGCACAAGCGAGCGCAGGCGCCAGTGTTCGGGGCTGCTCCGCTGCCCGTCGTGGACACGCCCCCCGCCGGGACCCGACTCGGTGCCCTCGGCGGGGACAGGCCGCCGACCGCCGCTGAGAGGTTGGTTCAGCTGGACGAGCTGCGTCGACGCGGCGTGGTCTCGGCGGCCGAGTACGAGACGAAGAAGGCCGAGCTGCTTCGCGATCTTTGATCGTCCGCCTCGACTTCGATCGGGCCCTACGCGAGCACGCGGGCTCCGGCAGAGGGTCGCACGCGCCACGCCGGTGTCGAGAACGCCGTGAGGTCGATCGCCCCCGGCTCGGCGATCGAGACGACGCAGCCTCCGAAACCTGCGCCGGTCAACCGCGCTCCGTAGACGCCTTCGAGCGAGACGAGATGGACGACGAGGTCGTCGAGAGCGGGCGTCGACACCTCGAAATCCTCGGCAAGGCTTCGATGACTCGCGGTCATCAACCTCCCCGCTTCCGCCAGGTCCCCCGTCTCGAGAGCCGCGCAGAACCACCGCACGCGGTCGCATTCGGTCACGACGTGCCGTGCCCGGCTCCGCAGCTGCGGATCGGCGATCCCCACGAGGTCCTCGGGGCGCAGGTGACCCAAAGGGCCCAGGCCGTACGAGGCGGCCTCGCACTCAGCACGGCGCGCAGCGTACGGAGAATGGTCGAGGCTTCGACGGTGACCCGAATGGACCACGACGACTTCGAGGCCCTCGGGGATCGCAACGGTTCGCCGCGAGAGATCGGAGAAGTCGATCAGCAAAGCGCCTCCGTCTTCGGCCGCGGACACGACGAGCTGGTCCATGAGGCCACAAGGAACACCGGTGGCAGCGTGCTCGGCGCTCTGGCAGGTGCGCGCCATCGTGATCGGCTCTGCGTGGAAGCCGAGCGCCAGAGCGAGGGCCACTTCGAGCGACGCGCTCGAGGACAACCCGGCGCCGACGGGCAAAGTCGAATCGATCCTTCCTCGGCCCCCGGTGAAGGGCCGGACCAAGGCGACAATTGCTGCCACATAACGGCCCCACGCCGGAGTCGACGTTCGGATCAGCTCGGGTTCGAAACGAAGATGGATGTCGACCTCTGCGGGCTCGGGCTCGCCGGCCGACGACATGACGACACGGAACGTGCTGTCGGGTGTGAACGTCACGGTCGTACCGAGGTCCACGGCCATCGGCAGAGCGAGGCCGCCGTTGTAGTCGGTGTGGTCCCCGATGAGGTTCACGCGCCCAGGGCTGTAAGCCCGCGCGATGGGGTCGGCGGGGTGCTCCTCGGGAATTCGAGGCGGCTCGGGCATCTGCGACAGAGCATTTCACGCGCTCCCGGCTTGACCGTTGCTCCCGGTCCCGGACACGATCCGGACGTGGACGTGAAGGACATGGAAGTCGAAGAGGACCGGGACGTGGACGAGAGGGACGACTCATGAGTGGACCCCTCGAGGGAATCCGGATCGTCGAGCTCGCCGGGATAGGCCCCGGGCCGTACGCATGCATGATGCTGGCCGACGCCGGCGCGGACATCCTGCGTGTCGACCGGGCGACGGGATCGAGGGCGAAACCGGCCGAGAAGCCCCACTGGGACCTGCTGAACCGCAGCAGGCGGTCGGCAGCCGTGGACCTCCGAAACCCCGAAGGGGTCGCTCTGGTGCTCGACCTCGTCGAGAGCGCGGATGCCCTCGTCGAAGGCTGGCGCCCCGGGGTCGCCGAGCGCCTCGGTGTCGGCCCCGAGACCTGTCTCGAGCGAAATCCCCGTCTGGTCTACGGGCGGATGACCGGTTGGGGGCAGGAGGGTCCGCTCGCAGCCTCCGCAGGGCACGACATCGACTACATCGCGCTGTCAGGGGCTCTCTGGTCGATCGGCCGTCACTCCGAACCACCCGTTCCGCCAGTCAATCTCATCGGGGACTTCGGCGGAGGCGGGCTCATGCTCGCGTTCGGCATCACAGCGGCTCTGCTCGAAGCGAAGCACAGCGGCAAGGGGCAGGTCGTGGACGCCGCGATGGTCGACGGTGCAGCATCGCTGATGACGATGACCTACGCCTTCCACCAGCTCGGCTGGTGGTACGAAGAGCGGGGCGTCAACATCCTCGACACGGGCGCACCCTTCTACGAGGTGTACGAGACCGCCGACGGCAAGTGGTTCGCCGTGGGCGCCATCGAGCCACAGTTCTACGCGGAGTTCCTGCGAGTGACGGGGCTCGAGAACGAGGATCTGCCGCCGCAGATGGACCGCGACAAATGGCCCGAGATGAAGAAACGGTTCGCTCAGCTGTTCATCACACGCACACGCGACGAGTGGGCGAAGCTCTTCGAGGGAACGGACGCCTGTGGTGCGCCGGTCCTATCGCCGTGGGAGGCGCACGCCCATCCCCACAATGCCGAGCGCAGCACCTTCGTCGAGGTTGCCGGGGTGATACAGCCGGCTCCGGCCCCCCGCTTCAGCCGCACCCCGTCTCAGATAATGCGGCCTCCCCCGGTGGCCGGACAGGACACCGACGAAGTCCTCGGCGCATGGGGCATCGACTCGGCGCGCGTTGAGCACCTGCGCGAGGCCGGGGCGATCGACTGACTCCTCGGGCTTTGCGCCTGCTTCCGGCAGAGCGCTGACCGCCGGAGGTCGAGGATCAGAGGTTTACGACGGGGCAGGTGACGGTGCGGGTGATGCCCTCGATCAGCTGGATGTGGCTCACGACCATGCGGCCGAGCTCGTCGACGGAGCCGGCCTCCGCGCGAACGATCACGTCGTAAGGTCCCGTCACGTCCTCTGCGGACACGACTCCGTCGATCGCGCTCACTTGTTGAGCGACGTTGGCGGCCTTACCGACCTCGGTCTGTATCAGCACGTACGCGTTGACCCCCATCGTCGCCTCCCTGGTATGGATTGGTCTTCGGGCCTGAACCGCTCGCAGCCTACGCTCAGGAGTCGAGCCGATGCTCGAGGGCGTCGACCTGTGCGGCGAGCTCCGAAGGCAGGCGATCGCCGAACTTCCGGTAGTGCTCGTGGATGAGAGGCACCTCGGCCTGCCAGTCGGAGCGGTCCACGTCGAGCAGCTCGGCCACCTGCTCCTCCGAGACGTCGAGCCGTTCGATGTTGATTGCACCCGGAGCCGGGACCAGTCCGGCGGGCGTCTCCAGCGCCTCTCCCCGCCCTGCAGAGCGTTCGAAGATCCATGCGAGCACGCGGGAGTTCTCGCCGTACCCGGGCCACAGGAAGTGGCCCTCCGAGTCCTTGCGGAACCAATTGACGAGGAACAGTCTCGGGAGCTTGGAGCTGTCGGTGGCCTTGCCGATGGTGAGCCAGTGCGCGAAGTAGTCGGCCATGTTGTAGCCGCAGAACGGAAGCATCGCGAACGGGTCGCGCCGCAGAGCGCCGACAGCGCCCGTGGCGGCCGCCGTCGTCTCCGAGGCCATGATCGACCCGAGGAACACCCCGTGTTCCCAGTCGAAGGCCTCGGTCACCAGGGGCACCACCGATCGCCTGCGCCCACCGAACATGATCGCAGAGATAGGCACGCCGGCCGGGTCCTCCCACTCCGGTGCGCACGCCGGATTCTGCGTCGCCGGCACCGTGAACCGCGCATTGGGGTGAGCAGCGGTCGTTCCTTTGTCCGGGGTCCAGTCCTCGCCCTTCCAGTCGACGAGGTGCGCGGGATGCTCATGGTCCATGCCCTCCCACCACACGTCTCCGTCGTCGGTGAGGGCGGTGTTCGTGAAGATGCAGTTGGAGTGCAGGGTCTTCATCGCGTTCGGGTTCGTCTCGGTGCTGGTCCCCGGGGCGACGCCGAAGAATCCGGCCTCGGGGTTGATGGCGTAGAGGCGTCCGTCGTCGCCGAAGCGCATCCAGCAGATGTCGTCGCCGATCGTCTCGACCTTCCATCCCGGAAGGGTGGGTACGAGCATGGCCAGGTTGGTCTTCCCGCACGCGGAGGGAAACGCACCCGCGACGTAGCGCACCTCGCCGTCGGGAGAGGTGAGCTTGAGGATCAGCATGTGCTCTGCGAGCCAGAGATCGTCTCGTGCCATCACCGAGGCGATCCGAAGTGCGAAGCACTTCTTGCCGAGCAAGGCGTTCCCCCCGTAGCCCGAGCCGTAGGACCAGATCTCGCGGGTCTCGGGGAAGTGAACGATGTACTTGTCCTCGGTGTTGCAGGGCCACGAGACGTCGGGTTGCCCGGGCTCGAGCGGCGCGCCCACCGAGTGCAGACAGGGGACGAACTCTCCTTCGTCGCCCAAGACCTCGAGAGCGGGGGTCCCCATTCGCGTCATGATCCGCATCGACACGGCCACGTACGCCGAATCGGTGATCTCGACACCGATGTGCGACAACGGCGAGCCGAGCGGGCCCATCGAGAAAGGCACGACGTACATGACTCGGCCCTTCATCGAACCCCTGAAGAGATCCGTGAGCGTTGCTCGCATCTCGACGGGATCGCGCCAGTTGTTGGTGGGGCCGGCGTCTCCTTCGAGGGCCGAGCAGATGAACGTGCGGTCCTCGACCCTGGCGACGTCACCCGGGTCCGAGCGGCCCAGGAAGCTCGCCGGGCGCGTCGACTGCGACAGCGGCAACAAGGTCCCGGCCTCGACGAGGAGGGCGCAAAGCCGTCCGTATTCCTCTTCCGACCCGTCGCACCATTCGATTCGGTCGGGGGTCGTAAGCGCTGCCACCTCATCCACCCAGGCGAGGAGCCTCCGGTTGGCCGTGGGGGGTCGGTTGGCTGTCGGTGGCATGGGTCGGACGATCCTCTCTGCAAGTGGCCTGACGGTGGTCGGGGCGGGTCGGTCTGTGGGAGATAGCGGGTCTGTGGGAGATAGCGGGTCGGTCGGAGCCTGGTCCCGAGATCATCGAATTCCGGGCCGAGGTCCGTTTCCTGGCGTCAATGGTAGGCATTGATCATTCCCAGCCCCAATTCGGAACCCGTGCTCGGCGACGTCGCAAAGGGCGCATCTGGAGAGTTCGCTGCAATCGAGCGGATCCGCGTCGAGCTGACGAGGAGGTTCCCCGCCCCGCCCTCGGGCGAGACCTGGATCGGTGACGATGCCGCTGTCCTGATCGAGGGGACCGGATATCGGCTCCTGGCGACCGATCTCACGGTTGCCGGTGTCCACGCCGACCTCGAAGTGATGTCCTTGGCCGACCTCGGATGGAGGGCGATGGTGTCGGCGCTGAGCGACATCGCTGCGATGGGTGGTTCTCCCCGCCACGCCCTCGTGGGCGTGGCGGGCCCCCCCTCCACCGACCTGGACCTTCTCTACGAAGGCCTCGGTTCGGCGGCGGCGTCCCATGGCTGCCCGGTCGTGGGGGGCGACCTTTCGACCGCCGGCCAGTTGGTCGTGGCGGTGACGGTCACCGGGCGCGTAGACGAGGCCCCCCCGCCCGTTCTGCGCTCCGGTGCGCGACCCGGAGACGCGATCTTCGTCACTGGAGCGCTCGGGGCCTCGGCCGCCGGCCTGCGCGTGTTGCGGTCGCCACCTCGAACGATGGAGCCGGCCGGGAACGGCGACCGGTACGGTGCCGACGCGTCACTCGTGGAGGCCCACGTGCGTCCGACCGCCCGTGTGGAAGAAGGCTCGGTCGCGCGGCGAGCGGGTGTCGACGCGATGATCGACGTCTCCGACGGGCTCTCAGCCGACCTCGGCCATCTGGCCGAGGCATCGGGTGTCGGTGTCGAGATCGACCTGGTCCCCGTGTCGCGGGGGGCTAGCGAGGAGGAGGCCCTCGGTGGCGGCGAGGACTACGAGCTCGTCATGGCGACCCGACAACAAGACCGGTTGATCCGAGCCTTCGAAGAGGCCGGCTTGCGGGCCCCGATCCGGATAGGCACTTGCACGTCCGATCCCTCGTCCCGGACGCTGCGCGGAGAGACGCTGCCACGAATGGGTTTCGAGCACCCGTGGGGCCGCGGGCGCTGACAGGGCGCGCTCGGGTCGTTTTCGGCCACCAACCGTCCTTCGCACGCAGGGCGGACGTAGTCTCGTATCGTGCCTTTCCGCAAGGTTCTGGATCCCGAGCGTCTACAAGCGCTCATCGAGGCGATGCTCCTCGTGGACCAGGATCTGGAGCTCCCGGAGCTTCTCCGCAGGGTCGTCCAGACGGCCGTCGACCTTGTGGGGGCGCGCTATGGAGCGCTCGGCGTGCTCGATGCCCAGCGCACCGGCCTCTCCGAGTTCGTGACCGTCGGGATGGACGAGGAGGCGGTGACGGCCATCGGAACCCTGCCGCAGGGCAAGGGCATCCTCGGACAGCTCATCGAAGACCCGCGACCGCTGCGGCTGGAGGACCTCCACGAGCACGACGCCAGCGTGGGTTTCCCCCCGGGGCACCCGCCCATGAACACCTTCCTCGGGGTACCCGTCCTGGTCCGCGGCGAGGTCTTCGGGAACCTCTATCTGAGCGAGAAGGTCGGTGCGGAGGAGTTCAGCGAGGTCGACGAGAACGTCGTCTCGGCGCTCGCCCTGACGGCTGGGCTCGCGATCGACAAAGCCCGGCTCTACGCCCGCATGCGCGAGCTCACCTTGACCGAGGAGCGGGAGCGCATCGCACGCAACCTTCACGACACCGTCATCCAGCGTCTGTTCGCTGTCGGTCTCGCGCTGCAGGGGGCGGCGCGCCTCTTGGATCGTCCCGAGGCGCTCGAGCGCCTTCAGGATTCGATCGACGATCTCGACGAGACCATCCGGCAGATCCGCACGACGATCTTCGCGATAAGCAGGCCGCGAGGGGTGGCCGGTGGAGGCCTGCGGTCGGACATATTGGAGGTCACCGACGAGGCCGCTGGCCGTCTCGGTCTCGAGGTGCATGTGGACTTCGACGGGCCTATCGACTCTGCAGTCGGCGTGGAGACGGCAGACCACCTTCTCGTCACGATCCGAGAGGCGATCTCCAACGTCGTTCGCCACGCGCGCGCGTCCAGCGTGGAGGTCGACCTGATGGTCGAGGGTGATTCCCTCGTGCTTCGAGTAGCCGACGACGGTGTCGGGATCGATCCCTCGGCAGCTGCCTCAGGCGGACGAGGTCTTGCCAACCTCTCCGAACGTGCGAAGCTGCTTGGTGGAAGGTGTGACGTGACGCCGCGGCCGGAAGGGGGCACCGAGCTCGCATGGCACGTCAAGCTCCTACGATGAGCCAGCTGGCATGCTTAGGGACGTGAGAAGACTCGGAGACGCAGCCGAGGTCAGGGGGAGTTTTCGGTGAGCACGCGTGTGTTCCTGCTTGACGATCATGAGGTGGTGCGCCGCGGGCTGCGCGAGCTGTTCGAAGCGGAGGAGGACCTGAGCGTCGTCGGGGAGGCGGCCACCGCCGAAGAGGCCATTTCCCGCGTGCCGGCCACGCGCCCCGACGTAGCAGTCCTCGACGTCAGGTTGCCCGACGGCGACGGCGTCGAAGTGTGCCGCGACCTGCGATCTGCGATGCCCGAGCTCAAGTGCCTGATGCTCACCTCCTTTGCCGACGACGAAGCTCTCTTCTCTGCCATCCTCGCCGGGGCGAGCGGTTACGTCCTCAAGCAGGTGAAGGGGAGCGATCTCGTCTCGGCCGTTCGGCGGGTGGCAGCCGGAGGGTCACTCTTGGACCCCGCCCTGACCCGCCAGGTGATGGACCGCCTGCGGGGGGAGAAGGTGGAGGACGAGCGCCTTGCACGTCTCACGGGTCAGGAGCGCAACATCCTCCAGCTGATCGCCGACGGCAAGACCAACCGTCAGATCGCAGACGAGCTCTTCCTCGCCGAGAAGACCGTCAAGAACTACGTCTCGAACCTCTTGTCGAAGATGGGGTTCGCGCGCCGAACCGAGGCGGCCGTCTACGCGGCGCGGCTCGCGGAGCGCAAGCAGAAGGACTGACCAAGCAAGAAGGATCAAGACGCGAAAGACGGGGTGCCGGAGCACCCCGTCTTTCCAAGCCTTGGGCACCAGACGTGCCCAGCGTGGCATTTGGAAGTGTCACGCGTTTTCGAGAACCTTCTCCTTGTCCTCGCTGCTCTTCGCCAGCAGCCTGGAGAACAGCTCGTCCTCGGCGGACACCCGGGTGAGGTGCCACACCCCGACCAGTGTCAGGGCGAACATGATGCCTGCGAGGATGAAGGCGATGATCGCTCCCCAAAGTGCCACTTGGCCGATGGTCCAGAAGGCGTAGGCCTCGAGCAGCAGGCCTCGCAGGGTCGTGCCCTGGAAGGTCGTGGTCTTCTCGGCAGCCAGCGTCGATGCCTGAGTGGCGAGCGCCGTGTTGCCCGGAGCCGCCTTCGACGCAGCACTGGCCTTGGAGGCTGCAGAGCTGACCGTGGCGTAGACGCCGTTGTAGGGCATCGCGGCGAGGTGGTAGGCGATGAAGTGGTCGGCGTACGCCTCTGCCTGTGCTCCGGTCAGAACCTGCTGACCCGCGTACTTCTCCAGGTACGGGATCATCTGCGGCGTGACCTCGGTCCCGGGCTTGGCTGCGGCGAACGCCGCCTGGGTCGGGAACGAGATCTGCTGAGCGGCCAGCTGGTTGTGAACGTTGGTGTTGGCGTAGTTGTAGCCCCAAAGCGCCAGTGCACCGGCGGCGACCAGGACGACGACGAGGACGGCGCCGCCCGCTGTCAGGATCATGTCGAACGTCTTGCGTCGCATGAGGACTCTCTTTCTTGCGGTTAGGCCCCGTTTTGGGACCTTGCTTCCGGCTCGCTGCCGGATCTGGGTCTCATTGTGCGCACCTGCACAATCAGGGTCCCAGAGCCAGAGGTCCCTGTTCGGTGGCCCTAAGGACCGTTAAGCAGGGGGCCCTTGGGACAGTTTGCACAGGGGCCCTTGGGACGCAGGGGCCCCTAGGACAGTCGGCGCAGGTCAGGATCGGTGCCCGGAGGGGCCGGATAGGCCCTGAACCGGGCGTCTACGACCACCGCCCCCGAAGGTGACGCGATGACCGGGTTGCAGTCGCACTCGGCCAGCTCGGGAAGGTCCTCGGCCAGGCGGCCCAAGCGCACGACGAGGTCGACCAGGGCGTCCACGTCGACGGGCTCACTGCCGCGGAAGCCCGTCAGGAGGCGAGAGGCCCTGAGGGACAGGACCAGCTCGCGGGCATCGAGCTCGGTGATGGGGGCCAGGCGGGTCGCATGGTCGCCGAGAAGCTCCACGGCGGTCCCTCCCAGTCCGAACAGCACTAGGGGTCCGAACGAGGGGTCCCGCACGAACCCGGCGATCGTCTCCACCCCGGGCCCGGCCATCTTCTGGACGATCGCCCCCTCCATGGACTCACCGAGCGCCTTGTGCATCCTCTCGTAGGCCTCGCCCACCGCGTCGGCGGAATCGAGAGCGAGCTCGACGCCTCCGACGTCGCTCTTGTGCACGATCGTGACGCCGGTCGCCTTGAGTGCTACAGGTACCCCGATGCTGGCCGCCGCCTCGCGTGCGGCTGCCGCGCTCGTCACCGCGACAGTCGTCGCTGTGGGGATGCCGTAGGAATCGAGCACCGCCAACGCGCTCGCACCGGCCACCCACTTCCCGCCCGGGCCGCCCTGCTGCGAATCGGGCTTGGTTCCTGGAGGACCGGTCGGGACGGATTCGACGACCCTGCGCGCGGCGTTGGCGTCGACGCGGTCGAGCACCGGCTCGACTCCCGTAGGTTGCTCGCGCCACTGCGCATACGACACGGCCAGCGCAAGTGCGCGTGCCGCACTCTCCGGGTAGGTGAAGCACGGCACCGCAACCTCGCGCTCGCTCAGGGCAGGGCGGGCAGCGGGGTCCCCGAGGAAGCTGGCGAGCACGGGCTTCTCGATGCGCGATGACGCTGCCGTCTCTGCCGCGGAGCAGACCGCTCTCGCCACGTCCTCGGCACGGGTGACCAAAGGAGGCGTGAAGATGACGATCACGGAGTCCACTTCGTCGCCACTGAGAAGCATCCCGAGCACGCGCTCGTAGGTCTCGGCGGACGCCGAGGCGATCATGTCGACCGGGTTCAGCGTGCCCGCACCTGCGGGCAAGAAGCTCATCAGAGCTTCCCGGGTCGCCTCCGACAGCTCGGGGACCTCGAGCCCGTGCCCGGCACAAGCGTCCGCGGCCAGCACACCCGGCCCGCCGGCATTCGTGATGATCGCGACGCGATTGCCGCGGGGCAGCGGCGCCGCGGCAAGAACCTCGGCGGCGTCGAACATCTCCTCGATCGTGTCCACCCGGATCACACCGGTCTGGCGGAACAGCGCGTCGACCGCGTCCTCGGGACTCGCCAGTGCTGCGGTGTGCGAGGCCGCTCCGCGCGTGCCGGCGACACTTCGCCCGCTCTTGACGGCGATGATCGGCTTCGCCCTACTCAGCTTGTTCGCGATCCGGCTGAACTTGCGCGGGTTGCCGAAAGACTCCAGGTAGAGGAGCACCACCTTCGTACTCGGATCCTGTTCCCACCAGCGGAGCAGGTCGTTGGCGCTTATGTCCGCTTTGTTCCCCATCGAGACAAAGCTCGACAAGCCGAGACCACGTGCGACAACCTCGCGCAGGATGGCGATGCCGAGCCCGCCGGACTGCGACGCGAACCCGAGCGGGCCGGGAACCGGCGAGGTCGGCGCGAACGTCGCGTTCATAGATACCGCCGGGTCGGTGTTGACCACTCCGAAGCAGTTGGGTCCCACCACCCGCATTCCGTAGGCGTGCGCGAGGCGGGTCATCTCGCGCTGAGTCTCGGCTCCCGAGGCGTCGGCTTCCGCGAACCCAGCGGAGATCACGACGAGTGCGCCTACTCCTTTGCGCCCGCACTCTGCGATGACGTCGGACACCTTGGCCGCCGGCACGGCGATGAGCGCCAGATCGACGGGTTCGGAGATGGCCTCGACGGATGGCCAGCAGGGGACACTGGCCACGTGCGATGCCGACGGGTTGACCGGATAGACGGGGCCCTCGAATCCCCCGCGCAGAAGGTTTCGCAGCAGCTGATGGCCGATCGTCCCCCTTGCGCGAGCAGCGCCGACGACGGCGATCGAGCGCGGGCGCAAGAGCCGCTCCATCGAATGGACGACGGCCTGGCGCTCCCTCTCGTCGGCTGCAGCGAGGGCTTCGTGGCTCGGGGCGATGTCGAGCACGACTCGCATCACCTCCGACGACCGTTCGTACTGGCGCGCGAAACCTCCGTCACGCAGGACCGACAGCATCCTGTGGTTGTCCGAGAGGGTGTCGGCCACGAAACGACGTATCCCGTGGTGGCGTGCCTCGGATGCCAGGTACTCGAGGAGGATCGTGCCGAGACCCTTTCCCTGGAAGGCGTCGTCCACGAGAAACGCGATCTCCGCCTCGTCGCTCCCGGGACTGCGGTCGTAGCGAGCGACAGCCACTATCCGATCCGCGCGCTCGGCGACAAAGGCAACCCGGTCAGCCCCGTCGACGTGGGTGAAGTGTTCGACTTCACGATCCGCGAGCCTGGGGTGGGCCCCGAAGTAGCGATAGACGATGCTCTGAGGCGAAAGACGGCCGTGGAAGGCGACGAGCTCAGCGGCATCGCTCGGGAGGATCTGGCGCAGATGGGCCGTCGTGCCGTCGGCTAGGAGTATGTCGTTGCCGTTCGGCTGGGCTTCCTGGCTCATCTGCAGGCCTCCCACCGCCCGGTGGAGTCCGTCAACCCGAGGGTCAGTCGGCCGGGACAGTGGCTCCGGAAGCCCCGCTCCCGGCCCGCTCCCCGGCGAATCGCCGGGGCGGCTTGGTGACCTTTCCCGCACGCAGGCACGACGTGCAAACGTTGATGCGCCGCGGGGCGCCGTTCACCAGGGCGCGCACGCGCTGGACGTTGGGGTTCCAACGCCGCTTTGTCCGTCGGTGGGAGTGGCTCAGGTTCATCCCGAACGACGGGTGCTTCCCGCATACTTCGCACACCGCTGCCACGACGCGAACGCTCCTCGGTAGGAATCAGGGACTTCAGGACCGGGGGTCAAGGTTAGCATCCTGGTGATGAAGGCACTCGGGCGGCTAGACGCGGCCGACGTCGCCAGGGTAATGACGACCTACCGCCAGGTGCTGCGAGAACACCAGGAGGCGATCAATCGCCTCAACGTCTATCCGGTGCCCGACGGCGACACGGGCACGAACATGGCCTTGACCCTCGAGTCAGTGGTGGACGAGCTCGGCAAAGTCGAAGGGCTCGAGAACCCTGACCGCGTGCGCGTGCTCGACGACGAGCAGGCAGCCCCTGCGGAGATGACATCTGTATGCAAGGCCATCGCCCATGGTTCGCTCATGGGTGCGAGGGGCAACTCCGGCGTGATCTTGTCGCAGTTGCTCCGCGGCCTCACCGGGGTGATCGCAGAGGAGCCGGACTCCGATGGACGAGAATGGGCCGCTGCCTTGGAGGCGGCGAGCGAGGCGGCGTACAAGGCGGTGCTTCGCCCGGTCGAGGGCACGATCCTCACCGTCGCCCGTGCGGCGGCAGAAGGCGCCAAAGGTCCGGGCGCTGACCCGACGTCCCTGGTGAAGGTGCTCGAAGCAGCGCGAACGTCTGCCGACGCAGCCCTGGCGCGCACCCCCGAGCTCCTGCCGGTGCTCGCTCAAGCGGGCGTCGTGGACGCGGGCGGTTGCGGTTACCTCCTCCTGCTCGACGCGACCCTGACCGTGGTCGACGGACGCCCGCTTCCGTCGTCACCCCATGTGCCGCCGCGCGCCGCGCCGATGGGGGCATGGTCCGACGAAGCCGTGAAGTCACTCGGAGCCGAAGGAGCGACGACGCCGGGATCCCTGCCGTCCACCGTCACCGGCGGCGGCTCGGCCACGTCTCACTCTCCGATGCCGTCCGGTCTGGCGGAGCACGGGCTTCGATACGAGGTGATGTACTTCCTCGAGGCTCCCGACGACACGATTCCCGCCTTCACCGACGTGTGGGAGGGGCTCGGCGATTCGATCGTCGTGGTGGGCGGTGACGGAATCTGGAACTGTCACATCCACACCAACGACGTCGGCGCGGCAATCGAGGCGGCCCTCGACGCGGGACGTCCCCGCGACATCCGGGTGTCCGACCTCGCAGAGCAGATCGAAGAAGAGCGTTGGGTCCGTGAAGGCTCGGTCCTCACCGCGGGGGTGCAACCTCCCCCCCCGGGTCCGCCCCCGAGGACCTCCGTCGTGGCGGTGGCGAACGGGGAAGGGATCGGACGAATCTTCCACTCCCTCGGCGTCCACTTCATGGTGCCGGGCGGACAGTCGATGAACCCGTCCACGGCCCAGATCCTCGATGTCGTCGACGCGACACCCTCGGACGACGTGATCGTGCTTCCCAACAACGAGAACATCGTCCCGGTAGCGATGCAGGTGTGCGAGCTGGCGAAGAAGACGGTGCGGGTCGTGCCGACGAGCGGGATCGTCGAGGGTTTCGCTGCGCTGCTCGAGTACGACCCTGAGGCCTCGGCCGACGAGAACGTCGAGTCGATGTCCGCCTCTGCGCGTCGAGTGGTCGCCGGCGAGGTCGCCCAGGCGATTCGTGACGCGAGCGGGCCTTCGGGTCCGATAAGGGCGGGCGACTGGATGGGGCTGTCGCGCGACGGGGTCGAGGTCGTGGCCGAATCGATGGTCGACGCGACATGCGACCTGCTCGGCAAGCTTCTTTCCGACGAGCACGAGCTCGTGACGCTGATAGAGGGCGAAGGCGCGACAGGCGGGGAGACTCGGCAGGTCACCGAATGGTTAGCCGAGCAACGTCCGGATCTGGCAGTAGAGGTCCATCACGGCGGCCAGCCCCTTTACCCGTACCTCATCAGCATCGAGTGAGCCCGGGTACCGACCGACCTGACACCACGTCGCGAGGTGGGCAGCCACTGCGTCGCCTGGCAGAGATCCCGGTGAGCGAGGTGAAGCGAATCGGGGACAAGCGCGCAGGGCCTTTGGCCGACCTGGGGATCTCGAGCGTGCTCGATCTGATCACGCACTATCCCCGCCGGTACATCGACCGCACACACCGGGCCGATGTGGCCGACATGCAAGTCGGTGAGGAATCCCTCCTGCTCGCCACCGTCGAGTCGGTCTCCTCGCGCAGAACTCGTCAGGGCCGTCCAATGGTCGAGCTCGACGTCGACGACGGCACGGGACGATTGAGAGTCATCTTCTTCAATCAGGCCTGGCGCGCGAAGCAGCTTCCCGCAGGGACCGAAGCGCTCTTCTTCGGAAAGCTCGACACCTACAAGGGACGCAGGCAACTGACGAATCCGGTCGTCGACCTCGTCGGGAATCGCACCGGGCGGATCGTCCCCGTCTACCCGACGTCGGAGAGGTCCGGGATCGCGGGCTGGGAATTCGGCGAGTGGGTGGCCGAGGCGTTGAGGCGCGCGGGGGCCCTCGAGGACCCTCTTCCAGAAGGCTGGCGGGACGAGGTCGGGCTCGTCGACCGAACCTCGGCGTTCCGGCAGATACACGGCCCCGAGTCGTTCGAGGAGCTGGGTCGCGCGCGCAGGCGGCTCGTGTTCGACGAGCTGCTCCGCCTGCAGCTCGAGGTGGTGATGCGCAAGATCTCGGCCGAGCGCGACGCGCGCGGAATCCAGCACGTAGTCGATCCGCCTGCCGGCGCTTCCGGGCTCGTCGACTCCTTCGTGCGCCGGCTGCCCTTCGACCTGACCGATGCGCAGAGGCGCGCCATCGAGCAGATCGAAAGTGATCTCGGGGGGCCCCTTCCGATGCACCGGCTCCTCCAGGGTGAGGTCGGGGCGGGCAAGACGGTGGTGGCGGTGTGCGCGTTGCTCGTCGCCGTTCAAGGAGGTCACCAGGGGGCGTTGATGGCGCCGACCGAGGTGCTCGCTGAGCAGCACTACCTGGCGGTTCGAGAGCTTCTGGCCGATCTCTCCGTCGAGGACCCGAGCCGCCTGGAAGGGACGCGACCGCTGGCCGTGACGCTACTCACGAACCGCACCTCACCTCGCGATCGGTCCAAGCTGCGCCACGGGCTCGGGACCGGCGCGATCGACATCGTCGTAGGCACTCATGCGCTTCTTACCGACGACGTGCGCTTCGGGAGCCTCGGCGTGGTGGTGATCGACGAGCAACACCGCTTCGGCGTCGAGCAACGCGCGGCGCTGAGGGCCAAGGGCCGCGACGCTGCGGGTGGCGAGGGTGCAGATCCGGACCTGCTCGTGATGACCGCCACGCCGATCCCACGAACCGCGGCGATGGTCGTGTTCGGGGACCTCGACCTGACCGAGCTCGACCAGCTTCCTGTGGGGCGCGCTCCGGTCACGACCATCTGGGCTCGCACCCCGGCCGACGAGGACGCGGCGTGGAGCCGAGTGCGCGAAGAGGTGGCCTCGGGGCATCGGGCTTACGTCGTGTGCCCGCTCGTCGAGGGCTCCGAGCGCATCCAGGCTCGATCTGCAACCGAGGAGTTCGAGCGCCTGGGAAATGGAGTGCTGGCCGGGTTGCGGCTGGGCCTGTTGCACGGGCAGCTGAAAGCTTCGGAGAAGGAAGGAGTGATGGCGAAGTTCCGACGAGGCCAGCTCGAGGTCCTCGTCGCGACAACTGTGATCGAAGTTGGCGTCGACGTGCCGGAGGCCACCGTCATGGTCATAGAGGATGCGGACCGCTTCGGGATCGCACAGCTTCACCAGCTCCGTGGGCGGGTGGGACGCTCGTCGCTCCCGTCGTGGTGCTACCTGTTCGGTGGCGCCCCGTCCCCTCGGCGCAGATCGGCCGGCGGGCTGCTGGCATACGAAACGCTCGGCGGGGAGGGCCGCTCCGGTGCACACACACGCCTCGAAGCTCTCGAGAGGAGCAACGACGGCTTCGAGCTTGCAGAGGTAGACCTCGAGCTACGCGGGGAAGGGTCCATCCTCGGTTCGAGACAGAAGGGCAGAAGCGACTTGAAGCTCGCCTCGCTGAGAAGGGATCGGCCGCTCGTCGAGGAGGCAAGGAGAGTCGCCGACGCATTGCTGCGCGACGACCCCTCGTTGGAGCGGCTCGGGCCGCTCGCCGAGGAGATCAGGCTCTTCGTGGGTGAGGAGGAAGCGGCGTATCTGCTGAAGAGCTGACGCCTCGCCTCGCCTTGCCGATTGCCGAGCCTCACGCCTCGCCCCCCAGGATGCCTGTGAGATGCGAGCCGGGCGTACGGTGACTGCGTGCGGGTGATAGCTGGAGAGAGCCGTGGGCGGGCGCTTCGCGCTCCGGCCGGTGGAGGGACCCGTCCCACCGCGGATCGAGTGCGCGAGGCTATCTTCAACGTGCTCGGAAGCCTTGCCGACCTGGAGGGCGCCAGGGTGGCAGACCTCTTCGCGGGCAGCGGGGCGATGGGGATCGAGGCACTCTCGCGTGGCGCGGGATCGGCGGTCTTCGTCGACCGCTCGCCGGCTGCCCTGAAGGCGGTGAGGTCCAACCTCGTGGCGGCGGGGCTAGACGACGCTCGGGCAACGATCGTCCGGGCGGACGTGCTTTCGTGGCTCTCCGGGCGGTCGGGCAGCCGGACCCGGGCAGTGGGCCACTTCGACCTCGTGCTGTGCGATCCCCCGTACGACTTCGCGTCTTGGGACCTGCTTCTCGGCGAGGTCGACGCAGACATCGCCGTGCTCGAGTCGAACCGGCAGCTAGAAGTTCCAGAAGGCTGGAATGTCATCAGGCTCAAGCGCTACGGCGGTACGCTCGTGACAGTGGTCAGTGCCGCTGGCAATCGACGTTCCGGTGGCTCACGAGGCGAAGACGGCGCGAGCCGTCGGGTCTCGGGTCCCGGTACCACCATGGACACGAACCAGAAAGGCAAGCCGTGACCGCCGTCCTGTTCCCAGGGTCGTTCGACCCGTTCCACAACGGCCATCTCGAGGTGGTCGAGCGTGCAGGTGACCTCTTCGACGAGGTCATCGTCGCGTGCCTGAGGAACCCGCAGAAGGCGGAAGCTCTCTTCAGCATCGAAGACCGCGAGGAGATGATCACCGAGGCGGTCTCACACCTGTCGAACGTGCGGATCGTCTCGGTCTCGAAGCTGGTCGTAGAGCTCGCGGACGAAGTGGGTGCCAGGGCCATCGTGCGAGGTTTGCGTGCTGTCTCGGACTTCGAGAACGAGCTTCAGATGTCACAGATGAACCGTCAGCTTTCCGGGATAGACACGCTCTTCATCCCGACGACTTCCACGACCTCGTTCCTTTCCTCGCGCCTGCTGCGCGAGGTCGCGACATACGGAGGTGACGTCTCGGCCTTCGTGCCGAAGGCGGTGGCCGAGCGCCTCCAAGAGAGGTTTGCGAAGTGAGCGATGGGTGAGTGCGTCGGTGAGTGAGCTATGGGTGAGTGAGCGATGAACGACGACTACTACGACGGTCCCGTCGACGACCGGTTTCGCGAGGATCCCGTAGCGGAGTCGGCACCCGAGCCCGACGACGCCGAGGGCTTGATTCAAAGGGCAATCGCGGTGGTCGACAGCGCGCGCACGATGCCTCTGTCGGCGTCGGTCCTCGTGTCGCGCGAGGAGTTGCTCGAGCTGCTCCAGGGAGCCCTCGATCGAATGCCCGACGAGATGCGTGAAGCGCGCTGGTTACTCCGAGAGCGCGACGAGTTCATCGAGTCGCGCCGGCGCGAGGCGGACAGCCTGCTGGAGGAGGTTCGGGCGCAAGCCGAGCGGATGGTCCAGCGAACCGAGATCGTGCGTCAGGCGAACCAGGTTGCGCAGCGCATCGTGGAGGAGGCCCGCGAGGAATCGCGCCGTCTTCGTCATGAGGCCGACGATTTCTGCGATCAGAAGCTCGCCTCATTCGAGATCGTTCTCGAGCGCACGCTCAAGACGGTTATCGCGGGACGCGAGAAGCTGAGCGCTACCCCGCCGCCGCTTTCAGAGGGAGGAGCTTGGCCAGCGGGACCCGGTGACGGCCCGAGGGTACAAGTGCGAGAGGACTCAGCCGAAGGATCTGCAGGCATCGGGGGTTTCTTCGACCAGGACAAGGGCTGAGACGCGGGCTGAGTCGAGGCTGAGGCGAGGACAGGAGCGAAAGGGGTTGGCGATGTCAGTCCGTCCGTTCGTCGTTCACGTCGCGAGGCTCAGGCGCGTTCCTGGGACGCGGTGGCACGAGAATCGCCGCGCGGTCCTCGAGGACCTCGCATGTCTGGCAAGCGCGGTTCCCGACGGCGCCGAGGCGGAAGCGAACGTGGTGCTGGAATCGGTGGCGGGAGGCATCTCGGTCGCAGGAACCGTCAGTGCGCCTTGGGTGGGGGAGTGCCGTCGCTGCCTCTCGGCCGCATCCGGGACCGTGAGGGTGAAAGTGCTCGAGCACTACACCGCCGGTGGGGACGGCTCGGACACCTATCCGCTCGACGACGACGATATCGACCTCGAGCCGATGGTCCATGACGCGGTGCTTCTCGAATTGCCGATCGCACCTTTGTGCCGGGTCGATTGCAAAGGACTTTGCCCGACGTGCGGTGTCAATCGCAACGAGGAGGATTGCGGTTGTGGGAACCACGAGATCGACCCGCGATGGGCGGCACTCGGGGCTTTGCGTCTCGCCGACTCCGAGCCCTCCGAGGAGCGATCGAAAGGCTGACGCGAAAGGGCCCTTCTCGGCAGCGACTATCGTGGTCGGGCCCCACCTCTCGAGCACCGGATGATCCCTGATGGCCGTACCCAAGAAGAAGACCTCGAAGGCCAAGAGCAGAAGCAGACGCGCATCGAACTGGGTGTTGTCGACCCCGGCTCGCAGCGTCTGTCCCCAGTGCCACCAGGCCAAGCTTCCTCACGTCGTATGCCCGAACTGTGGGTGGTACAAGGGTCGTCAGGCGGTCGAGACCGACTGATCGATCGACGCCGACCGATCGTATGAGCCTCCCGGTCGCGGTCGACGCAATGGGCGGCGATCGCGCCCCAGGCGAGATCGTCGCCGGTGCCCGGCAGGCGGCCGACGAGCTCGGTATCGATGTGGTGCTGGTCGGACCTCCCACAGAGGTGGGAGACACGGGCGGCCTCGACGTCATACCGGCCTCGGAGGTCATCGCCATGGACGAGGACCCCGCCCATGGCGTTCGTCGGAAGAAGGACTCTTCGCTCGTAAGAGCTGCCGAGGCTGTTCGAGACGGGCGCGCAATCGCCATGGTCAGTGCGGGGAACACGGGCGCGACCATGGCG